>JAEEGL012116384.1_pt1 | contig 59332 bp, 47 predicted proteins | sample 9134231 | NCBI WGS metagenome assembly JAEEGL01 (sample SAMN16246548, study PRJNA631951) | gut metagenome | biome: gut microbiome; feature: rumen; material: fiber-attached | host: Bos | place: Iran: Karaj | collected 2018-10
ATCAGCCCGTCGACAAATTCGGCCTCGGCCATTCTTTCGCCGGTTTCGTAATAACGCACGGTTTTGCCGTTTATTCTGCCTTCTTGATAAGGAATTACGGCATAAGGTCTGCCGTTGGGATAATTGAGGGTGAGCGGGCCGTTGACAATATCGTTGACATAGGTAGCCGAAGTCAGCAAAACGCCTTTATCGCTGAATTTTTTGTATTCGCCCTGTTTAAGACCGTCGACAAAGTTGTATTGTTCTCTGACTTTGCCGTTGGGCCAATAGGTGGTGGCAACGCCGTTTATTTTGCCTTTTTGATATTCGGCGCTGGCAAGCAACACTCCTTGTTCGCTGTACGTGCGTTGCGGGCCCTCCAGCATATCGTTTATGTATTGCGAAGTTTGGAACAATTCGCCGTTTTCATAGAAAATCTGCTCCAAGCCGTCTTCTTTACCGTGAGAATATGAGGTTTCGCGGCGAATCTTGCGGTTTTCGTAAAATTCCTGCATTTTGCCGTGCAACCGGCCGTCTTCGTCAAAATAAAATTCGGCTTTTACTTTGCCGCTCGGATAATAAGCAATTTCTTTTTCGTGCTGCTTGTTGTTGACAAAGGTGGTTTCGCTGACCAAAATGCCGTTCTTGTCATAAGATTTGGCCGGTCCGTTCAACATATCGTCAACATAGGTGTAGGTTTTTTCGAGCTGACCGTTTTTGTAATAAGTTTTGGTTTCGCCTTCGCGTCTGCCGTGAACATAGTTGACTTCGGAACGTAACGAGCCGTCGGCGTAATAATAAAAGGCCTTACCCTGGCGTTCTCCGTTAACATAATTGGTTTCGCTGCGAACCGCGCCGTTGGAAAAATAGGTCTTCTCCAGGCCGTCGGTATGTTTGACGGTGTAGCTGTTATTTATATCCACGGCTTCTTTTTGCAGTTGCTCGTGGTCAATGCGCGGGTGCCAATCCGTTTTTACGACAATGAAAAACACCGCCATAACGGCTATCAATGTGAGCAGACGACCTTTATTCATAATTTTTTCTCCGTTGCGAGTAATCGGTTTGTGATGAAGTTAGCACGAATTTTTATATTCTTCAAGCGCTTTGATGTAAATTAACAGCTTGATCGAGGATTTTAGCGATGGTCGGAGATTAAGGCGCTGATGACGGCCGGCAGAGTTTGAGTATTTTCTTTCTTGAGGGTTTGATAAACCTTGAGTTCACTGTTGCTGAGCGGGGTAGCAATACCGTATGTTTCGTAGAAACGGGCGCTTTCTTCCTTCATTTCTTTGGCCTTGGTCTCCAGCCCCTGGGCCTGATAGTATTCGGACAACTTTTGTTGCGCGTTGGCAATTTGCTCGGAATAAAGTATGCGGTCGCCGATATCCAGAACGGTTTGATAAGCTATCATGGCCTTGCCTTTGGTATCTTCAAGCATATAAATATCGCCGAGACGGCTCCATGCCGTTACGTTTTTGGGCGAAAGCTCGGTAGCCAGTTCAAAAGAGTTGTGCGCCAGTTCTAAATCTCCGAGTTTGGCAATGTTACCCATAAGGCAGGCAACATTGGCGGCCATCGCATAAGTAAGGTCGCGGATAATGCCGCTCTCGCCCTCGGCCTTTTGCATTTGCGAATTAAGCAAGGATTGCAGCAAAATCAAACACGAAGCGGAATCGCCGTTCGATAAATCAATCATGGCGTTAACCGGCGTCGGCAGCGGCTGCTTTTGCGGCGGCAGATTGAATTTGCCTGATTTGCACAAATCAATGAATTTGTTGATTGAGGAAACAACCTGAATAATATCTTCTTCCGACATTTTGGCTTTGTTATGATAATATAAAGCTTGTGCGATTTTCTGCTCGGTTACACCATGGCCGAGCATACCCAAAACGACGGCCACCGGATTATCCGGAGTATCATCAATTTCTTCTTTTATTTCCGGCTCGACATCGGTATTCTTTTTATTTCCTCTCGGTTTCTTAATGGCGGCAATTTGCTCTTCTTCAAGCATTTTGCGGCGGCGCTGACTTTCTTGAGCATGCTTTTGCATTTTTCTTTTAAGCTCGAGATAATCCTCTTCCAAATGCAGATAATCGGCGGTTTGTTGCGAGGCCAGAATCAAATCGGCGGAAAGTTTCTGGTCTTCTTTTAACTTTTCAAATTCTTCGCTGTCAAAAACCTGGATGAAGTCCGCATCGTTATCGTTAGCCAGAGTTAATTCCGGTTCTTCCACGGTATAGAACAAACCGTCCGGTTCGGCATCGGCATCTTCCATTTCGGCCCGGCCGGCGCTGAAGGTATCAAGCAGCGATTTGATGTAAATCACGATGATAATCAGCAAAAACAGAAAAAACAGGAACAGAACGATAAAACCGTTGGGTCCGAACTCCGCCATAACCAGCTCGTGAATATGATTATAGCGGGCATAAAATTGCGAAATAAGGTTGTGCCATTCAGCTTCGGGCGGAAGTTGAAACAGAGCTATTCGGTTTATAAAATCCATATTCAGCATAAAAAATGACTACCTTAAATCTTTTATCAATTCAATTTATACAATTCATATCCAAAAGTAAAGAATTATCTATTTGCCCTGTGCTTTTCAATCAGAGCCACCAATTCTTCGTCGCCGGTTTCTTTGGCATATTCCAGGGCAATTTGCCAGTTTGAGGTCGCATTGTCGGCATAATCCGTCAGCTCATCAATCAGCGCCAGGTTGGCATAATCGGCGGCCAAACCTTCGCAACGGCGGTGGCTTTGTTCGAGGTGCAAAGATTGCTGAAACAGAACTTTGGCGCGTTGCAAATCCTTTTTTTGCAAATAAATCAGACCGAGCAGGCTGTAAGCATTGGCCGTGTGGAAACTGTTGGGATGGGCTCGATTGATTTGCAGAATTTCGCGCAGATTTTTTTCGGCCGCGGTGTTGCTACGCATTTTGTATTGCGCTTCCGCCTCCAGATACAAACATTCGGCCGTGGCGGAAAAATTCTTTTGTTTACGATAGAGCTCACAGGCTTGAGCGGCATCTTTTACCGTGAGGCGGTGCTGCTTTTTCTGGAAGTGAATATGGGCCGAAAGCTGCAACGAAAGGGCGGTGCCGTACGGATTTTTCAGGCGCTTTTGCATATCAAGAGCCTGTTTGACGTAACCGGCTGCGGCCGCGGTATCGTTTTGTGCCAATTTGAGCAGAGCCAGCTGATTTGAAATATCGGCGTGCAGTTGCGGCGTAATCGGCAGTTGCAGCGCTTTTTGGTATTCGGCTTCGGCTTCTTCAAAACGATTTTCGAACACCATCAGCATTCCTTTGGCCGTATGGGCTTTGGCCAAAAAGAGAGGAGCGTTTTGGGTTTGATAAATTTTGAGGGCAGATTCAATCATGGTTTGCGCAATATCATTGACGCAGCTTATACGGTAAATTTCAGCCAATATCAGATGGCAGGCCGCGGTTTCCATGGCAAATTGCTTTTTTTGAAAAAATTTGAGCGCAGCCGAAGCATTTTGCGAGGCCGAGAGCATATCGCCTTCGTGCAAATAAGCATAAGCCGCAACCGCCTTAAAATAGGCCCGTGCGGTGCGGTTGTATTTTGCCAGGCGCGGATTTATTTTTTCTACGGACGCAAGAAAGACGCGCCGGTCATGCACCAGATGCGCCGTCAGCGGGATATATACGCCGAACTCGCGGTCGGTTATTTGCGGAATATGCCCGCGTTTGCTTTGTTTGTAAGCCTCGTTGATATCGGTATGCGCCAACAACAGTAAAGCCAGCTCCGGATGTTTTTTTTGCAGAAAAGCAACGGCCGGTTCGGTGTTGCCGCCGGTCAGCGCCCGCAGAGCGTGTTTGGCTTCCGCCGCGGTGCAGAAAAATAAAATGCGGGCGGATTTATTCAAAATATCGGCAGAAAACAGCAGGCTGAAATTGCTCTTTTGCTGACGTTTCAAAATGCCGATGCGCACGAGATTTTGCAAAAAGCGCAGGCGTATATGCAAACGCCATATAATCGCCGGCAGCAAAAACGCGCAAATAAGCAGAAAATATACCGTCCATTCAAAATATTTTTCCGACATTTACCCTCTGTTAGCATTTTAAGTCTATATTATTTATAATTGTTCATTATATAAGGATTATTTTAAAATGGCTATTACAAAATTGAATTCTAACCAACTTTATCGCAAGTGTGATACTTCGCAATTCGGTTTCAGTACCACGGCTGATTTGGAAGAGCGTCTGTCCGCGTTGGGACAAGACCGAGCCATCAGCGCCGTTGAGCTGGGTATACACATTCGTTCTCGCGGATATAACCTGTTCTGCCTCGGACCGGAGGGAACTGGTAAAACCAGTTTGGTTAAGAGAATTTTGGAAAAAGAAGCGAAAAAGCGCAAAACGCCGGACGATTGGGCTTATATCTATAACTTTGAAGAGCCGTATAAGCCGAAGGCAATTCGTTTTCCGGCCGGACGTGCCAGTGAATTTGCCAAAGATGTGGACGATTTGTTGGACGAGCTTGCGTCGTCGCTGACGGTTTTGGTGGAATCCGACGAATATAAGGCGGCACTCGGCATTATCAAACAAAAGTATAAATCCAAAAAAGACGATTATATCAACATTTTGCAAAAGAAGGCTAAAGGCAAGCGTGTATCGCTGTTGCACATGCAAATGGGGTTGGTGGTTGCGCCGATGAAAGACGGCGAAGTGCTGAGCCCGGACGTTTTTGACCAGCTTCCGGATGACGAAAAGAAGCTGATTATGGACGATTTGAATGCCATGCAGGAAGAAATCGAAAACGCGACGCAGGATTTGCCTAAGTGGGAAGAAAAGCAAAAAGACGAGATAGATACCCTGCGTATGAAGTTTGCCAAGGCAGCGGTTAAGGAGCCGATTGATGAGCTGCGTAAAAAATATAAAGGTCTGGCGCAGGCAACGAAATTTTTGAAATCGGTTCAGGACCATATTTTGGACAATGTCGATGACTTTGTGCCGGAAGATAAGGAAAAGAATCTGATGGCCGGCAATAATGAAGATGAGCCGTTGCAAATGTTGCTCAGCCGGATGAAACAGCCGGAAGATGACAAGTTTGCCAAACTCAAAGTAAACGTTATCGTTAAAAATACGCCGGATTCCGGAGCGCCGATTATTACGCTCGACCACCCGACACAGGGTAATTTGGTCGGAAAGGTGGAAAGAATACAACAATACGGTGCGTTGCTGACCGACTTTACGTTGATTAAGGCCGGTGCTTTGCACAGCGCTAACGGCGGTTTTTTGCTTTTGGATGCGCGCAAAGTTTTGGAACAGCCGTTCGCCTGGGATTCATTGAAGCGAGCGATTGCCTCCAAACGCATCAAAATCGAGGCTCCGAGCGAAGATACCAGTTTTACGACGATTTCGCTTGACCCGGAGCCGATTCCGCTCAGCATTAAAATTGTGCTGACCGGCGATTTTGAAATTTATGACCTGTTGTGCGAGCGTGATCCGGACTTCAGGGATTTCTTCAAAGTCGAGGCCGATTTCGGTACGATTATGGACCGCACGCCGGAAAACGAGGTGGAATATGCCAAGCTCATCGGTTCGCTTTCACAAAAGAAAGGTCTGCGCTCGCTGAATAAGCAGGCGGTGGCTCGCGTGATTGAGCATGCGTCGCGTTTGGCCGATGATGCCAATAAGCTGACGGCTCACATTTCTTCCATCGGCGATTTGCTGCGAGAGGCCGATTATTGGGCGCGCAAGTCCAATTCTAAGCAAATCGGCAAAAATCATATCGACCAGGCGATTGATGCTCAGATTTATCGTTCCGACCGCGTGAAAAAAGCCATGCTCGAAGAAATCGATAAGGGAACGATTTTGATGGACGTTGTCGGCGAAAGAGTGGGCCAAATCAACGGTTTGGTGGTATATGATTTTTCCAATTATACCTTCGGTAAGCCGGCTCGAATCACCACGCAGGTGCGGATGGGTAAGGGCGATTTTGTGAACATCGAGCGCGAAGTGTTGATGAGCGGGCCGATACACAGCAAAGGTGTGCTGATTTTGAAATCGCTGATAGCCAACCGCTTTGCCAAACATTCGCCGCTTTCGCTTTCCGCTTCCATTGTGTTTGAGCAGTCTTACGGCGGGGTAGACGGTGACAGTGCTTCCTCAACCGAATACTATTGTATGATTTCGGCGATCGCCGAGTTGCCGATTAAGCAGAGTATTGCCGTGACCGGTTCCATTAACCAGTTCGGCGAAATTCAGCCGATCGGCGGGGTGAACGAAAAAATCGAAGGTTTCTTTGATGTATGCGCTTATAAAGGGCTGACCGGTAATCAGGGCGTAATTATTCCGCGGACCAATGTGGATAACCTGATGCTGCGCGCCGATATTTTGCAGGCGGTGGAAGAAGGCAAATTTACGATTTATGCCATCGACACGGTTGATGACGGTATCGAGATTTTGACCGGCAAAAAGGCCGGAAAGCTCAATGCCAAAGGCGAATACCCGAAAAATACGGTAAATTATATGGTACAGCAAAGCCTTAAAGCATACTATAGCGATTATGTACGTTGTGCCAAAGAAACCAACGGCTGTCTTTAATTAAGTATTGCAATCGGAAATTAACATAAAGCACCCGGATACAATTTTTGGGTGTTTTATGCTTATTTTTTCGCATAAAATAAAAAGTTGTGAATCATTTGTTTAAAGTGGTTTTGTTTTTGTCCGCTTGGCATTATATATTAGTCAATCGTTTAATTTAACTAAAGGGAAGGAAAAATGAAAACTGTTACGCGTGTAAGCATTACCGAAGCCATTTATGAAGAAATCGGATTATCTCGTAAAGACTCCGGCGATGTTTTGGATATGATCATCGAAGAAATAAAGTCGGAACTGGCCAAAGGTAATGATGTCAAGATTTCTTCGTTCGGCACTTTTGCGTTGCGCAAGAAAAATGCGCGAATCGGACGCAATCCGAAAACCGGTGTCGAAGCCGCAATTACGCCGCGTACCGTGATTTCGTTTAAGCCTTCGCAGATTTTGAGAAAGGCTGTCAGCGGCGTAAAATAACCGCTCCGGTCGGGAGGGCTGAATTATGATGATAAACAAGTCTAAATCCGCATTTAAGACGATTGCCGAAGTGGCAGATGAACTTGGTGTGGCAACCCACGTTTTGCGCTTTTGGGAAACAAAATTCAGCCAGATTAAACCGATGAAAACCGGCGGCGGACGGCGCTATTATCGTCCGGATGACGTGGAAATCATCAAACTGATTAAAAGTTTGCTTTATAATAATCGCTACACGATTGAAGGCGCGCAGCAACTGATTAAAACCAAGGGGTTGAAGACGTTGCTCGGTGAAGAAGAAATCCAAAAAGATTTCTTTGAAACGCAAGCGGAACGGACCGCCGAACCGGCGGCAGCACCGGCGGCAGCACCGGCAACGGTTTTGGTGCGGCAGGAACTCAGCCGAGAGGCGATTGAGAGTATTTCCGGCGCGGTCAATACCTTGAAAAATTTACGGATGAAATTGACAAATCTGTAACAGCTTAATTAATTACGGCGGAGATTGAATATCTCCGCTTTTTTTATGCCAAAACTGCGGCTCTCGCGCGGTTACACGGCTTTTGTTGTTTGCGCAAAAATCGGCGCGGTTAGCAAAAAAATGTAAAAAAATGAAAATTTTTCTTGATTTTTGACAAAATATATGTATACTGGCAACAGTTAAGCAATAATCATGTCTATAATTTAGAAAAACTCACAAATACTCACAAACACAAAAAAGTATGAGAAAGATTGTTTTAGGTCTGATCGGCCTCGCACTGACAATGTCAGTGGTTTCCTGCCAAAAGGCAGATGATGAGTTGGTTGTCCCCACGGTTGACATCAAAACCCCGGAAAAATTCGCCAGCAGAGGTGACAAGCCGGTGGAGATTATCAGCAAGAACTTCAGGTATGACAAGACCGGTTGTACGGGTGTGGTTGAGACAAACTACTGCACAATTCCGGTCCGCTTCGACATCAGGGCAAAGTCTACAAGAGCTCGCGTTGAGGAGGAAGTGATTATGATTGACCCGTTCTTTGTTCAGGGCGGATATGTCGTAATTGAACTGCTTTCTGCCGATGAAGAGGTGTTAGACTCCCGCCGGGTATGGTTCGATATTATCGATACCGATGAAAAAATCCACGCTTGGGGCGGAAAGAGAAAGTAAAAATTTTTTGAGTGAGAATAAAAACATCCGACGGGTAAAACCGCCGGATGTTTTTGTTTTTGCAATATTTTTTTTGTGAAATAATTGAGCTTTTGCGGGACTTTTTCGGATATTCGTTATTTTGTAATTATTTTTGTCATTCCTGTTGACAAAACTGCTTTATTGTGATAAGGTAACACATAATATATTTATATATTAAAAATTGGACGAAAATAGTTGAGAAAGGTAATAAAATGGCTAAAAACTATGCTTATATCGGTTCCGAGAATTGTCCTATTCCGTACATGAATGATGACGGGCAATTAGTACTTCTGCGTGATGACAATACCTATATCCGCCTGCCGGTTATGTATGACGGCACCCCTGAGGAAGTTCAGGCTAAGGTGCTGGGTAAAATGATGCGTAATTTCCCGGTCAGAAGCAGAATTAACGACTTTATGGAAAACTTGCGTCGCCGCAGTGACAATATCGATGCCAACATTGCGGGCCGCAATATTTTTGAACAGCGTCGTCGCGCCAAATTCATTAAAGGTGAACCTGGACGCGGTAAAACGCACGATTTGAAAACCCTTTGCAAAATGGTGGACCCGCAGGGCGGTATTTACGTTAACTGTAAAGACCGTGATTTGAAGACCCTGATTGTGCAAACCGTTTTGGATACGTCCAATATCGATGTTGAGAAAAATGCCATTGATGCTCGTATCAAAATGTATAACAAGGGTGATAAGAGCGCTTTATCCGCCGAAGGTATTTCGCTTTTGAAAACCATGTTTGACGATGCCTTTACCATTGATGAAAGCGGCAAAATTTCGCTTGATTGGAACGGTGCACGCGGCAACACAGCTTTGGATTCGGCTGATCGGGATAAAGAATTCGTAAGCTTGCTGCAACAGTTCTGCAAACGCGAAAACATCGACTATTCGTACAATATCAACAGCGTCGGCTTTGTGGAAAAAGACGGCGAATTATTACAGGCTCTCGAAAGCGGCCGTCCGATTATCTTAGATGAAATCAACCGCGGTAAAAACCAAGACTTCCTGTTGCCGTATCTGGACTTTTTGAACGGCAGCTACGAAGATATAAAAATTACCGGCGCCAACGGTCGTGAAATACACCTTTCCAAAGCAGATTTACCGGATACCTTTATGTTGGAAGCCACCGGTAACCCTGAAACCGCGGAAATGGGTATTAAGGAAAAGATGAGCGAGCCGTTGCGCGACCGTTTTGATATTTCCGAAATGGCCGATTTCAACCCGAAAGATTTTACGGATATGTATTGCTCTTTGATGACCGGCGTTCCGGTTTCCATCATCAAAGATGCCTATCAGCTTGAAAATGAAGAAGATTTATCTAATGTTTGTAAGTTTTTGCGCACCGTGGGCTTAAGCAAAAAAGAAATTGACGCGATTCCGCCGGAGCAAATGATATATTTGGATAACGTCGGAATGTTTTTGGAAACGGCCGAATGCATCGGTAAGGCTCTGTATGAGGTTTATCAGTTCAAAAAAGATGTGGTGGTCAGCTCCAATACCAGCATATATTGCGAAGACCAGGTGTTGCGTAAACATATTCAGGACGAGCCGTACAGCTTCCGTATTTTGGAAGATATTTGCAACCGTGCCCGTACCTATATTCCGCAACGCGCCGGCAAATCGTCCAACAACCCGTTCCTGAACTATTCGTTTGCCAAGCCGTCCGGCAGCAACACCCTGCAAATGCGTTTGCGTAACCAGGGCGAAGGCTGGGAAAAGGCTATTATGGGCGCGGTTAAAGAAGTGTTCACCTGCCAGGGAATGAATCCGGATTTGGGCGCACAAACCCTAGGTATTGCCAACCAAATTTTGGGACGTAACGGTATCGGCGACGAAGAAAAGCTGATGGAGGCCAGAGCACTCGACCAGCCGCGTTTGAAAGATATGTTTGATTTCCCGATTCCGGGCGAAAAGAGCACCAAAAAAGCCAGCCAGGAAGCTCTGCGCATTCAGGAAACGATTTGCAAAATGGTTCGCGAAAGATATCCTTCCAACGAAGCCAAGAGCAACGATGACATTGTTGACCCGTTCGTGATTGAAGGCGTTCTGACAACCGTCAGAGAAAATCCGTTAGAACAGCACGCTTTGCTCGGAAAAGCCATTTTGGTTAACAATGCCGAAGAAACCAATAACCAGATGCCGTTCCTCAAAAACGCGGCAGTGGTGGAAACGCTCGGTACGGCTTCGCTGGTTGAAACCAAGCATTTGGCCGATGTTGATGCGTTTTTGACCACACTGACCATCGACGGCTTGTCCGATAGCAATTTGGGCACGATTTGGCCGAGTATCTATTCGATGGACAGAAGTAAAGAGGAACCTTTGGAAGTTCTTTCCGGACGTCACGACAGAATTGCTTACAACTCGTTTATCTTGAAGGATGCTCAAGATAATCCGATTGCGCTCGATATTGTTCATGTTAAAATGCCGGACGGGAAGAAGGCCGGCGAATCTCATACGTTGATTGTCGGCGAAAAGATTTCTCCGGTGATGGCATTCCGCCTGAAACAAAACGGTATTACCTACATTGACCGTAACGGCGGAGATGTGGTCGAAAACGAAGAATCCGGCAAAAAACTGAGCGTGGAAAAGAGAATCAGAGAATGGATCAGCAGGGCCGAGGCAAATTCCAATTATGATAATTTGGAAGATTTGCTGACCGCGTCCGTTGATGAAAAATTCGATATTTCCAGCGTGGGTAATGTTCAAAGCCTCTTTAAGTCGGGTCTGGAGAGCCGCAAGGTGGATAACATGGCACAAATGACCACGTTTACGACTTCGGAACTTGACCGCGGCGTTAAAGATGCCAAAGCCTTTACCGACGAAGACGGCACCAGAATAAGCGAAGAAACCGCTAAGGTATATCAGGTATTCGCTAATTTGGAAGACAGAAGTAACGATTATTGACGAGTTAAACCGGCGTCAGCAAAAAACGCTGATGCCGGCGCAATTTTCAATAGTTTGCAGAAAGGTAAAGAATTATGAAAAGTAATGATAAAAAATTGGATATAATTTCCAGCGAAATGTTTTTGAAACAAATTTTATCCGGTCCGTATGAAACCGTCGGCACCTGCCGTGTGTTCAGCATTGACCGCGAAGCGGATATCAAAGAAGCCGCACGTTCCGATAAAGTTGCCGTATGCGCCGATATTGCCGCATTTAAGCAAAACCTGGAGAGCAACGGTGCGCCGAATGTGATGATTTCGCAACATTTGTTGAATAAAACATTGCTTACCCGGTTGGCGGAGGCATCTTCGTCCGAAAAAAATATTATATGGATTAACGACTGATAACCAGGAGTAGGGGCATGAATAACGCCTATAAATCTGCCGATGAAATTATGCATAAACCGTTTGCACCTTTGCGTATGGAAACGAGTGAAAAGTTTTTTGCAAAAAAGCTGACGATGACGGATTTCACCGAGTTAAGCACCAGAATGTTGCAAGCCGCGCAGCTTATGCCGAATATTTCCGTATCGGATCTCGGTATTGAAATCAAAAAGGCCTATGAGTTTTTGAAGACCGGTAAGTGCGAACAATATCCGGATATTAAAGACCCGGCGCAACAATATGTGTGGGGTATGGCGTTAGCCTGTACCGAATGCGATCCGCAAATTCGTGCCCGTTGGCAGGGACCGGAAAAGAATCGGCCGATTTATAAACTGGAAGTTTGGGATAAATTAAAACGCAGCGCACCGGCAATCAGCGAGCTGCGACGCCACGCCTTTATGGTGGCGGAAATGCCGTTTTTGAAGGAAGATGTCGAACTTAAATGGGGCGCTTGCCAATATCCGAGCGTCGGTTTCTATTTTGACCCGCAAAACAATAAGATTAACCTGGATTTGGTGTGGGCGCTCATCGGCGGTTTCGAACATTCGCGTGCGGCGCAGTTGCACGAAATCGGACACAGCCGCGGCACTTTGAAGTTTACGCGCAAGCTCAACGAGTTGAAAAAAACATACGACGAGCTCAATGAAAAGGCGCGCAAGCGTACCATTACCAAGGAAGAGTATAAACAACTCAAGAGCGTGGCACGTGAATATCAATATCGTTTTTCTATTTTTGATGAAGCGGAAAACAGCTATGCCAACCGGTTTGCGGTAAATGCTTCCGATTTCGGTATGGTGCGTCAGGATGTCGGTTATGACCTGAACTCGATTGAAACTCAGCTGTTCAGCGTCGGTGCCGATATTTTGCTGAACCGTCAGGAATTTAAGTTACCGCCGGATACGCCGGCCAATCGTGCTTATAACTTTAAGCGGGCATTGCGTTTGTCTTTCCACGTCAATAACGATATTGTCGAAGACGATGCCAAAGGCTGGCAGGATTTGGGTATCAATGTCGATTGGATTGAGTATACCGACGACAACGGTAAAGAAATCAAAGGTCCGGAAGCGCTGAAGAAATTGCGCGAAATGGCGACTCGCCTGGAGAAATTGCAATTAAGCGAACGCGATTATCATAAGCCGGAAAAGCAGATTATTAAGCTGTTTGAAGATTATTCGGAGAAGAGATGTGAAGTAATCGATGAAATATTCGAGCGCTTTGCCAAGAGATATTATGACCAGACCAAGGATAAGGAACGCGAAGACAACAAGCAACAAGGTCAAAACGGTCAGAACGGCCAGCAGGGTCAAAACGGTCAGCAGGGCCAGCAAGGCCAGAACGGTCAACAAGGCCAACAAGGGCAACAGGGACAACAAGGACAACAAGGCCAGCAGGGCGGTCAGAGCCAGGGCGGTCAAGGCCAAAATCAGCAAGACCAGGAAGGTCAGCAGAATCAAAACGGCGGTCAGCAAAACCAAGAAGGTCAGGGCGGCGGACAGGAAGGTCCGGAAGATGAAAACGGCGGCCAGGGCAGTCAGGAGCTGAACGACGACGAAAACAATTCGCGTCAAGGCAAAAATAATTCCGGCGACCACAGCGATTTACCGGGAACCGACCAGGAAGACGATAAAGTTGACGAAGACGGTCGCGGCGGTAACGGCGACGAGAAGGACAAGTCCGGTAAAGGCGGTGACGAAAAGGATGAATCCGGCAAGGGCGAAGGCGACGAAAAAGACCAGTCCGGTAAAGGCGGCGAAGGCGACGAAAAGGATAAGTCAGGCGAAGGCAACGAAAAGGGCGAAGGTAATAATTCGAGTAATGACCATGACGATTTGCCGGGCATTGACGAAGAAAGCAAGAAGAGCGGCGAAGATGCCGAAAACGAAGATAACGACGATTATCCGGGCAAAAAACAAAAGTCGGGTAAAGATCATGACGATTTGCCGGGTGTGGGCGAAGGCGATGACCGCAGCGGCGAAGACGCTCAGAAAAACAAAAACAAGAAAAAGCCTAAACCTCGTGCCGGCAGTGATGAAGAAAAAGCCGAATTTATGGAGAATTTCGAACAGCAGATTTCAGATGAAGATTTGACACCGGAAAATATGGTGCCGCTGGAAGATTTGCCGGAAACTCCGGAAGAGGTATATCGGCAGATGATTGAAGCCATAATGGAAAACATTGATGACGGCGAGGGTATGGACGCCACGGATATTATCCGTATGTCGCCGGAAGAGGAACAGGCAAACTGCGAAAAAGAACATTCCGAAGACAACAGCGACCATCAGCGGCAGCAAACTTCCAAGCACCAAAAAGTCAAGAGCGACAGCGCTGCCGTATCGTACGAGTTGCCGAAGCATCTGGTAAAGGAAAACGAGTTCCAGAAGATTATCGGCAAGCATCAGGAAACCATTGAAAAACTGCGCAATAAGTTTATTGAGCTGCAAAACAAATATTATGACTATGTTCCGGATCAGGATGTTTTGGCCACCGTTCCGGATGCCGGCAATTTGCGGGTGGATATTCCGTCGTATATCGAGCGGCTCAAAAAGCAGGCCATGGGCGAGGAGCTTAAGGAGAAGGATTTTGAAAACTATATCGTCAGCTCCGAGGCCAGAGAAGAAACCAAAGCGCCGATAGACGTTGTTATTCTGATTGATAACTCCGGCTCAATGACCTATAACAATATGGATAAGACGGCGATTGAAATCGGTTGCTGTTTATTCCAGGCAACGCGCGATAATCCGGCATTTAACGTATATGTCGAGATGATGCACGATCCGGTTACGTGGATTGCCAAACCGGGCGAAAACAGCGTGGAAATTTCGCGTCGTTTGGCCACGGTTATGCACGATACCCGTTACGGCGACGATAAAATCGGTGCATGTATCGAAGATACCATTGAAGAAGTGAGCAAGCGCGACCCTACCTCCAGCCATGAGGGTATGGTAAACTTCTTTATGATTACCGACGGCGGACACACCGACGGCGGAGACTCCTTCGAACTGGTAGAAAACATTGTCGAAAGCGATTTGCCGATTACGTTTAACTGGGTACTGACCGAATCGTTCAGAAGAAGCTATGTTGAGGACCTGATTGAAGAACATAGTACCGGTACAGGCAACAAGCGTATTGATTATGTTGAACATGTTGACGGCAGAAACGTTTTGGAAAAACTGGTACCGATGATTGAAAAGCGGGTGGAAGATGCCATGCATATCTCGGCACAAAAGACCAGCGATAAACAAATGGATTTGAATACTTTTATGGAAAAGAAAGGACGCGGTGATTACGATGGTTAAGATTACGGACACGGTAGAAATTCATGACGGCGTGGCGTTGATGATAGGGCGACACGACGAGGCCAGTGGCCCGAATATTATGCCGCGCGGCGCGATGTTTGCTTATGCCATGGGTAAATACGGGGCGGAATATTTCAAAATCGACCCGCCGGAAATGATTATGCATTCGCCGGTATCGCGGGCACGCAATACGGCATTGATGCACCGTAATACCATGATTTTCAACGAGATGGGCGAGCCGGAAATGTCGACGGATATGCGCCTGCACGAACAAGCCGGCGACGAGCTGCTGTGTCTGGCGGCGGAAGAGGCCATTCGCTATGCGGCGAATATGGGCTATAAAACCGTTGAAATTATCACCCACTCCGATTCTCCTTTCAGTATCGCCCACCATTTCGGCGGTTATAACAGCAGCGGTTTGAACTACGGCGGTATGATAGTGCTTAAAGCCGACAACTGGGAGGATATGCTGAACAAAAAAACATACGGACAGGGAGTTGTTTACGGTTCGCAAGAGTTGGCGCGCAAAGTTTTGGGCAATTTAGCGGTTGATACGCTTAATGTTATGAGTATGCCGAATAATACGTTGTATTTGGATGAATTACACAAAAACCAAGAAGCACAAAAAATCTGGCGGGAAGCCGGCATACAAGATCATTCCGAGCTTGAGGTAAAGCTTAATGCGATTATTAAGGCCAAAGAAGCAGAATCGCAGGAATGGCTCATAAAGGCGCTCAAAGGTGAAGAAGTCGAATCGGTGGTGGCGCCGAACGAATTTATGCAAATGTATGATGCCTATATATATTGGGTGCAGAATATGGCGCTGACGGTGGGAATTAATCCGTATGAAACGACCGACGGGCGGTTGTATGATTATGACGGCAATTTCAAAGATAATCAGGGCAGAATGCAATCCAAGATGATGGATAAACTGGCGGGGCTGGATAAGCGCGCCCGTACGCTTTCGGCGGCGCTTTCCGACGATGATCAGGATTATTTGTACCCGATTTTGAACGCGGCGGTACAAAAAAGGGAAGACGGACGCTTTACGGAACGCAAGGGCAGAGTGGCCGGGCATGCCGGCAGTATCGGTCTTAATGTTCCGGGATATACCGATATGATGCAGCCGGAGAAGTTCAGCCCGGAATTTGTCGCGAAGAAGAAAGATGGTTATCAGATGGAAGAAACCGAGGACCATCCGCTGTTGAACGCCTTGTTGGCGGCCAGAATGCGGGCGGCGGCGCGTAAAGAAGCGGAAGAAAATGCGGAGGCGCAAAGAAGCGCTCCGGCAACATCCGGCGGAAACGCTCCGTCGGCGGTGGATATTGCTTTAAGTAAAGGCGGCAACGACGGCAAATAATTATTACATAAACAGGGAGAACAGTAATGGCCGGGCATGATTGTATTGAATTGAACCGAAAACTCACAGATGACGGACTCTTTAGTCCTTATTATATCTTGCACGATATAGATGATGAAGAATTCGGCTATCTGAAGAAAGATAAATTCTATTTGGATGCGGCTAAAAAGACTTTTGATATAACCAATTATGCCAAAAGAGAAGACCCGGTCGATGAGGTTGTTTTATCGTCAATAGCCAGGTGGAAACCGCAGAAAAAAGATGACGGCCATGCCATTTCCGAATTGTTTGATGCCGAGAGCATTCTGCGCGAATCGATTAAGCGCGACGGCGGTAAGAACTTTACCAAACTTCTTAAAGAGAAAATGGAATATGATAATTATCTCCCTGCCGAATATTTAGAATATTTGGCTCAGCATGAATTTGCCGCGGAAATATTGGCCGCAAATCCGGATATTGTCGCGGCCGTAAAAGAATCGTTCAACGTTTATAATTGCGGTTTCAGGTCTAATTATGCTGTATTTGAAACCAGCATGAAAAACTATGCGGAGAAACTCGAAAAAATTGCCGACAACGAGGTGTTTAAGCCGTATTTTGACGCGCGGAAACAAATAGAAGAATCGCAAAAATTAAGTAAGAACGATGCCTGGGCTAAGGCTTTGGCGGCATCGGAGAAAAGACTGTCTTTAGATACTTTGGAAAAGAATTTTGATAGAATCGTCGAGGCATTGCCGAAGCATCCGGAGTTGATTCCGCTGGTGGCCAACAGCCTTAATGTCAAGCGCAGTGACTATAATCTTGATTGGCACTATGACGACGACTATGCAAGAGGCAGGAGAAGAGCCAGAGAATTAAGAGAATCCGGCAGGCTGACTTATGATTGCTATGTGGCCGCCTTAAAAGTCGATGAGCTGGAATATGCCGAGTTTAAGGACCGCGAGGAAATCATTAAAACTTATTTGCAACAAAAAGATTTGAATATCTTTGAACTCAGGAATTGTCTGGCGATTAACAGCAAAATTACCGAGGAATTTATCCGCAGCGTTCCGGAGATTCGCGAGAGGGTGGAAAAATTGTTCGAGAATCCGCGCAATTATAAGGCGCAGGAGCAATTTAACGACTCGCCGACACTCAATAAGTTTTTTAAGGTGTCGAAAAAGTTGGCCGTTGCCGAAAAGAATTTGCGCAAGATGAGCGGCGACGAAGTGTTTGATATTTTAACGCAGGATGTAAACAATATTCCGGAAGCGCGTGAAGCAGAACGACAAATGGAGATGCTGCTGAGATATTTCAAACAGACGAAAGGTTTGAGCGAATACGACCCGGGGGCGGATTTGTGTTATTCCGGTTATAATAAAGACGGACGCTGGGAGAGTTTGAACCCGTTGCTTAACGATGTCGGCACTTATAAATGTTCGCCGAAAATGGCCGAGGTTTTGGAAAAGCGTATTGCCCGCATATTTGCCCATCATAACTATCATAACGTGCCGCGCAAAGAGGCCAGTTACAGCTATATGAGCGATGTCGGAATAGAGCATTTTGCCAAGGAGATGGCAAAGGCGCTGATTAAAGACCCGGATTCTCATCAATCCAAGTTTTATTTGAAATATTCGCAATATGTGTTAAATCAATGGCAGGGTGGCAAGAGCTCTTACAAAGATATGGCAACGGAGGTGTTGCCGGAGATGGCGAAAAAAGGGCGCTTTGACGTTTTTGAAAAGATTTTGCACGATATGAACACGGCCGAAGGCAAACAATATGAGTTAAAAGAATGGATGCCGGAAAATATGAAAAAAGAGCTGGAAAAAGGCGTCAACTCACCGATTTCAAAATATTATCTGGAGCGAATTGAAACCAACTTCCAAAACACCGAAACTTTGGCCAACGTGGTCGGGGATTTTGTGGCTGCGGATAAGGGTAAGCATCTGCCGGAAACCGAAAGATTGTGCAATGCTTTGCTGAACTTATATAATAAGAAAGGCATCAATAAAGAAAACGCTCAAGAATTTGAGAACAGCTTGGTCAATATCTATCAGCACCATAAAGATGCCAACATAGCCGATGTATTGGAAAAGAACAGCAAAAGCATCGAAATTGATAAAGGGGAGAAAAAAAGCAAGCAGCTGTTTGAATATTACGTTAAATGGCAACGCACCGGCCTGAAATGCTTTGAAGATGTGGTTGATAAGATTTTGGCCAAGACCAAGGAGTTGAGCTTAAACGGTGTAGACGAGTTGGATAAAAATATTGATCTTACCGCACTGCATGAGAAATTTAAGACGGCCGGAATTGAACGTATCAATTATGAATATCATAAAATTGAGTTGCCGGTATTGAAGCAGTTGATGAGCGGACATCCGCATTTGAAAAAAATCTATATGGATGTGCGTGATGAGGCAGAACTTCCGCTTGAAGCTTTTGCTCCGGCGCCGAAGTTGGAAGAAATCTTTATAGACAGCAGCTCAAGAGCAGGATTGGGTAATATTCCCGAGATAATCGCCGGCTGTCCGAATTTGGAACAGATAGATGACAACAGAACAAGAAGATTAAGCGAGAAGGAAACGCAGGAGTTATATGAATATCTGATGGCAAGCAAACCGGGAAGATTCTTTGACATCAGCTACGAATTTACAAATGAACAAGCCCGAAATCTGATGGAAAAATATCCGACGCTGACGGTAGGAATCCGGTATTTCGGCGGCGATAAGGAATATGAGAAGTTGGCGGAGTTGTGCGGACGCAATCGACATATTCAGGAAATTGTCCGCGGTAAGGATGCTTATGACGACAAGGTAAGAATTACCGATGCCAAGACGTTGCAAGGCTTGATTGAAAAGAAGGTTTTGGCGGAGTGTTTGGAGCTTATGGAGCCGAAAAGACGTCCGAGTTTTGAAAAACTGTGCGGCTCAATGGACGGTTTCCATGATGCGGTCAAAAAGAGTTACGGCAATGAATACAGCAAAGTTATTGCCAAAGTTGCCGATTTGACCGGTGCCGTCGACTTCAAAAACGAGATAGATTTGCGGCAGGCAATCGCCAAAGATAAGGTTATGGAATTTTTGAACGGATTTGCCGATGATAAGCGGCCGAACGTCAGACTGCTGAACGGACATCAGGTTGACGATGTTACGCCGTTTGAAAACTTGGCCAAGAAAAAGAAAAACCGTATGGAATTGGCGGCGGTAATCGAAGCCTTTAAGCCGAGCGATAAGGATTTGGATGCTTTGGCGGCCGCCAGCAACGCCAAGTCAGCGTTGCACGGGGTGGTTGAATATGTTAAATCCGAACGGCAGGAAAAAGCTCGGAAAGAAAAGGAAAGGGCCAGATTTGCACAATGGAAGGCTAAAAATATCCGGGACGATAAGTAGGAGTTCGTAACATGGATAATCAGGAAATATGGAAAAAATTAAAAGAGCAGGCGGCAACACAAGGGTATGTCGATTTAACTGACTTTCGGAAGCTGAATACCGAATTTGTTAAAGAAGAATTGCCGAAAGATGCGAAGATGCTGGCGGCGGTAATGAAGACGGTCGATATTGCCACCTATGCCGATACGGAAGAAGGTGTTGATGAATACAAATTGTCTTATATAGTAAGAGCCGCCAAGGAATTTTGCGATACCGAGAAAATTTTTAGCGAATCGCTGCAAAAAGACGGCGGTAAAAATTTGGAAAAACAGTTGCGCTACATAGCAAAAGCACACAAAGGAGCTTCTGTTTTTAGCAGCCGCATGGAGTACTATATCGAGAATAATCCGTTTTTAGATAAGGTGTTGACGGAGAATCCGGATATAGTCGAAGGTTTGAAAAAATATTTTGATGTGACACGGAGCGGGTTGACCGGCAGTAAAAATAATTGTAACAGATTGGAAGAATATTATATCAAGTCTGTTGCCACGATTGCCGACAGCGGAAGATTTGCTCCGTATTTTGACGCTTATGCGATAATCAATTCTACAAGAGAATTAAACGAAAAAGAGAAGTTTTTGCGTCGTATGCAAAATGAGGCTGTCGAGAACGGCGGAAAGCTACGGCCGTTAATACTTAAAGAATATATGGATGAGGTTTTGGAAGCATTGCCGGAGCATCCGGAGATTCTGCCGATAATCGAAAAGAGCTTTGCTGTGGACAGTAAGGATAAGTATATAGAAGAACATGGTTATAAATATGGAGAAGAAGCATACGAAGCAGATAAAAAAGCGGCCGCGGCAATTTTGCTCTTTGGGAAGCTGAAAAAGTTTTTCAATGTGGAAAAAGCTTGGGCTTACGGTGAACCCGGCGGCAAAGAGAGGCTGGCTTATGATGATAAGGAGCGAATTGTCAATTTATATTTGCAACGCGACGATTTGAACATATATCAGCTGCGAGCCTGTCTGGCAATCAGCCGAAGTGCGACGGAATGGGCAATTAGGAACCATCCGGAAATCAAAGAGCGCGTCAATAAAATGCTGGAAGGCGCCCAATCGTATAAGTTGTTGCAAAGCTTTGCCAACGACTCTACCCTGAACAAGTTTTTTGATATGCACGAAAAATTCGAGCGCTCGGCCGAGGCAGTGCAACAGCTGAGCGGCAAGGAAGTGTATACGATTTTTACCACGCCGGAAAGCGAAATTCCGGAAGCGGCGGAGATGAACCGGCAATACCGGGTAATTAAAGAATATCTCGAACAAACTAAGGAATTGAGCAAACGTAGTTTTGATGCCGATTTGTGTTATACCGGTTTTCGTAAAGACGAACGTTGGTACGAAAACGGCGGGCTGAACGAGTTTTTGCAAGATGCCGGCACCTTTAAGGGTGCGCCGGAAATAACGCAAATGGTCGATGAATGTGTCGGGCGGATTTTTGCTCACTATATCTATAATACAGAGGGCAAAAAATCGCGGTTTTCCTACATGAGCACCAGCGGAATTGAGAAGTTTGCCGAGAATATGGAAGAAGAAGTAAAGGCCGACCCGGATTCGTCTAAGGCGCAGTTTTATTTGAAGTACGCTCCGATAGTGTTGGACCAGTACGGATCCGGTATTTATAAAGGGGTGGCTCAGGTTTTGTTGCCGGAAATGGCGGAAAGAGGCCGGTTTGACGTTTGCAAACAAATTTTTACGGGGATGAAACAGACGGACGGATATTACAGCGGTGCCAACACTTGGTGTACTTACAATATGCGGGAAGTGCTGTCGTCCGCGGAAACCGAAAAGCCGCTGTTTAAGTTTTATTTGCAAAACGCCAAAGAATTTTGTTCGAGCATCGACCAATATTTGGATTTTGCCGCGGTACTCATCGGCAAGGATATGAACGCGCATCCGGAAATTACCGCTCAATTAGGCAAAGAAATCGGCGAGATGTATAAAGAAATGAAGCCGAAAGATCCGCAAGAATGTGCCGATAAACTGGCGCGGATTTATCAATATTATCCGGCGCCGGAATTTGCCGAGATTATTGACGAGAGGAGCAGATCTTTGGAGCTGACGGAAGAAAATTTGTGCAAATATTACACCAACTGGCAATGCACCGGTATGAAGAGTTTCGAATTTGCGGTGGAAAACATTTTGATTGATATGAAAAAGTTTGTTTATAAACCGCAGGACGGTATTGATTATAAGCCGCTGTTGGAGCGACTTAAGCAGTCCGATATCAAGGAAATAGAAGTGCGTAAGCTGTTGCCGTCGCAAGATACCGATTTTGCCCTGAGCGGTTATAAAACGCTGGAAAGGATACACTTTAATTGCGTGGGCAAAATCAATGCCGAGGCGCTGTTTGACAATCCGTCTTTAAAGATAGTTGATAAGGAATACGAAGCGGGAGTTACCGTTAATAATTTGGAAAAACTGTTTGACGGCGCTTTACCGAGTTTGGAGGAATTCAAACTAAGTCCGACGGTTATACCGGAGCAGGAAGAAGCATTATATAATCTCTTGATGGAACGAAAACCGGAAAGTTTGCATGTATTATACTACGACTTTGAAAGAGAAAAAGCCGAGAATCTGATGGATAGAAATTTACTGTTAGTGGTGAACAGCCACAAGTTGGATACGTATCATAATTCTCAGATGTCGCGTAACGAGGAGTTTATCGGCTTTCATAAAGGCACGAGGTCGCTGGAGCAACGCTACGTATTGGATGACGTAATCAGGTATAAAAGATTGGTCGAAGCCATATCGGTTATGCCGCCGGAAAAACGGCCGACGCTGCAACAGATGGAGAATACTTTTAATCCCGAAGACCCGGGTAAACTGCATGAGCGAATCAAAGAATATTACGGCGAAGACAGATATCCGGAGGTTATACAACGCGTGAATGATTTGTCGAACGGCAAAGAAATTAAATTCAATCTTGATTTGCAGCTGGCTTGTCGCAACCATACGCTTATCGAACATCTGCAAGAGTTGCCGCCGGAGAAACGGCCGAAGCTTGCCGAGCTGTTTGAAGTCAACAATTTGCGAATTATCAAAGGAAGCATCGCCGATAATTTGATAGGAGAAGACAGAAAGGCCGACCCGAAAACCTGGCAGAAAGTTATTGATATATTGAACCCGAGCGACGAAGAACTCCTTGAAGCTGGCAGAACGAAAAAATGTTCCGCAGAAGTAAAGGAAATACTTGACAGAGTGGTTACGGTGCGCAAAGATGTCAAAGAGGATGCCTTAAAAGCAAAACGGCGTGCCGCTTTCGAAAGCTGGAAGAAAAACAATACAAAAGATTAGAAATTATTCGGGAAGGTAGACAATGGATTTGAGAGTATATTATAACAGTTACGGGCAAAGAGTGCCGCTGGGAGTTTTGTCTGACCGTGACGAAACATATATTTTTGAGTACGATGCCGGGTTCGAATACAGAGAAATCGATGTGTGTCCGTTGTTTCCGTCTGCCGACGTGCGCAAGATAAAAGGCACCAAAAATATGTTGCCGTGTTTGTTTTGGGACTTTTTGCCGTCGGGGTATAATGCCGAAGTTTTGCATAAGTTGAGTTCAACCTCCATCCCGCTTTTGAAACAGCTGGCAATGCACGGCCGGCGCGGTGTGGGCGCGTTGGAATTTGAGCCGGAGTTGGCTTACAGTTACGAAAAAATACCGGTTGATTTGGATATGGCGGAAAGCGATATTCGTTTTGAAAATAATTTGAGCCGGCAGTTTCGTTTGTCCGCCGGTATTGCCGGGCATACGCCGAAAATCTCGGTAAAAGTTTCAAAAGATAAGCAGCAAATTTATGAAGATACCGATGACGAAGGCTTTGCCGATTGGATAATCAAATTGCCGTCGTCGCAGAAAAATCCGCTGGACGGGGTGGCCGAGTTTGTATATAACAAAATGGCAAAAAAGGCCGGTATTACCGTGCCGCAGTTTTATTTGTTTAATGCCAGAGCTTCGGCCGGATATTTCGGCAGTAAGCGTTTTGATTATCAAAACGGGATAAAGCGCCATGTTCTTTCCATCGGCTCGCTGATGAACAAAAACTATCTGTTTGAAAGAATCTATCTCGGTTATTATACGGATATTGTCAGAAAAATCGCGCCGGAAGAAATCGAAAAGCTGCTGAGATTGCTGATGTTTGATTTGAAAACCGGCAACGAAGATATACGCGGCGGCGGGATTTCCATGATTTTGACCGAAGAAAATAAGTGGGTTTTGGCGCCGGCTTATGATTTGGTGCCGTTCTCTTTGGAAAATGATTATACTCCGAAAATGCTGAAGAAAGATTATGAAAAAGATGCCGTCGATGCGCTTATTTATGATTTGTGCGAAGCGGCGGAATTTGACTTTGATACGGCCGCAAAAATGATTGAACAGGTTGAGGACGCGGTGGCCGAATATTCTCGCTTGAGTTTAGAGTTTAAATAAATTATAACGATTTATCAATATGTTAAATGCCAGTAGGAAAGTGTTTTTGTCGGTAAAAGGCAAAAACATCTTGACATTTTTATTTTTGGAATTATCGTAAAATTGTTCTCGGTGCCTGCAGGGCTTATAGGCAGAGAACAGTATAAAACCGAGCCGGTTTAATGAGATGAAAGTATTTTTATTTTGTTGACGGCTCCTGTTTAAGGAGTTTTTTTTATGAGTAAATATAAGTATAAACACGGTTTTTGTATTATGCGTGCCCAGCCGTTTCATATCGGGCACCAAAAAATCATTGATCAGATGTTGAAAGAGTGCGAACGCGTAACGGTGGCTCTGGGCTCGATTCAGGAACAGGGAACGGCGCGCAACCCGCTCAACTATACCACTCGCAAGAAAATGATTCAGAATATTTATCGCGACAAGCCGGAATACGAGCGGCTCAAAATCATCGGGCTGTTTGATATCAATAATCCGGCGGAGTGGGGCGATTTTGTGGTTGATTTCCTGAAAGAGAGTTTTCCGGATTTGCCGCTGCCGGAGGCATATTATGCCGGTTCGGAATATGATGCGCACTGGTTTAAGGAGCATTTCAAGCATATTGAACTGGTGGACCGCACCGACCCGAATTTTCCGTTTGTAACCGGAACCATGGTGCGCGATATGATTAAATTCGGCGACAAGCGTTGGAAAAATTTTGTGGCGCCGGAAAATCATCATCTGGTGGAAGAACATTTTAACAAGAAAAAAGGTATTGTTTAATTTTATGCGTCTGCGTCTTGCGCAGGGCTTATGCAAGACAGACGATTTTAACCTGATAAGCCTGAAGGGAAGGAAATTATGACTCAAAATATTTTAATGCGGATAGATTTTCAAAACGATTTTGTGCATCCGCACGGCGCACTCAGCCTGAAGGCGCCGGAATTGATAGAAAAACAGCAAAAATTTGCCGATGCATTGTTTGTCGGCAGTTTTGATAAAATCATCGATACGTATGACACGCATTTTGCCGAAACTTACGGCAATACTTCGGAATCCGACAGCTTTCCGCCGCATTGTATTCAAGGCACTTGGGGCTGGCAGCAGGCGGCGCCGTTTAAGCCGGAGTTGGAGGCGGAGAAAATGTATAAATCCACCACCAATATTTGGAACGAGTTGAAACAATATCGCACCCTGCAACAGGATTGGAGCGATACCAACGTTTATTTGTGCGGCGTTTTGAGCGATGTGTGTGTCAAACAGGCTTTGAATGGTCTGTTAAAGCACGGCGCGAAGGTGGCGATTATTGAGGATTTATGCCTGGGAGCCGAGCAGCAAATCGGCGATATTTTGCAAAAAGAAGTTTATCAGCCGTTTATCGAGGCGGGTTATCTGCGGCGGATTACGGCGGCGCAATTTTTCCGCAAAGAATTGCATAATAAAAAAATTCAACACAATTTAGTTCATAAAAGTTTAGGAGAATAGCCATGACAAATACCAGACCGAATATTTTGGAAAACGGAACCCCGTTGTTTTGCGATTTATATCATTTAACCATGGCGCAGGCGTGGTTTTTGGACGGCAAAGCCGAGGAAATCAAAACTTCGGAAGCGTTCTTCAGAAAAAATCCGTTCGGCGGCAGCTATTTGCTGTGCGCCGGCTTGGGCGAGTTTATACAATGGCTGGAAAATTGGCACTTTACCAAAGAAGATATTGATTATCTGCGCCAGGAAAAAAATGCCGACGGCAGCGCGCGTTTTGATGAGCGCTTTTTGCAATTTTTGGACGGGAAAAAGTTAGAGGTCAGTATTAATGCGGTGCCGGAAGGCGAGTTGGTGTTCCCGAACGAGCCGGTTTATTCGGTAACCGGTCCGACCTGGCAGGTGGATTTGCTGGAGGCGGCGCTTTTGAATGCGTTTAACTCGCAGAGTTTGGTGGCAACCAAAGCCTCCCGTATGGCGTATGCCGCTTCTCTTGACGGCAAGCAACGCCCGCTGTTGGAGTTCGGTTTGCGGCGCGGTCACGAGCTCGGCGGATTTTCCGAAACCAGAGCGGCATTTATCGGCGGGGCCACCGGTACTTCCAACACGGCGGCGGCCAAACATTACGGGATTCCGGATTCCGGCACCATGGCGCACTCTTTTGTGATGAGCTACGAGAAAGAGGTTGATGCTTTTAAGGCCTTTATGCGCGGCAATCCGGGTAACACCACGTTGCTGGTCGATACTTATGATACACGCGAGGGAATTAAACATGCCATCGAGGCAACCAAAGAAGTAGGTTTGCCGCTGATGGGAATGCGGGTGGATTCCGGCGATTTGGCTTATTGGGCCAAAGAAGCGCGCAAAATGATTGATGCCGAGGGCGATAACCCGCTGTTTGCCAATGTTAAGATGGTGGCTTCCAACGATTTGGACGAGCATTTGATTGAAAATCTGTTGGTGGTGCAAAAAGCGCCGTACGATATTTTGGCGGCCGGTACTAAACTTGTGACGGCGTATGACACGCCGGCGCTGGGCGGAGTGTTCAAAACCAAGCAATATATGGGGCGGACGTGTATTAAAATCGCCGAGGGTAAAACTACTATTCCGGGTGCGACCAATGTGGTGCGAATCGTGCGCAACGGCAAGTTTGAGGGCGATATTATCTGCGGTGCGGACGCAACCGATTTGTTGCAAGAGGGCAAGCTGAGCCGCAATATTACTTCGTATACGCTTGACAGCCTGAACGGATTGAAACGCAATTTTAAGGCCGGCGAGCAGGCTTATTTGTTGTTGCAACCGGTGGTAAAAGACGGCAAGGTAATCAACCCGCCGGAGCTGAATTTGCAAAAATTGCAACAGCGTAGCAAGGAAAATCTGGCGCGGCTCGATGAAGCATACAAGCGTTTGGCTAATCCGCATATTTACGGCGTCGGACTGGAAACAAACTTGTATAATATACGGCAAAATCTGATTATGAATGCCGGGAAGGAGAGATAGGCGATGGAAAAACTGTGGCATAAATTGCAAGACGGTTTGCGCCAATATTGCGCCGAAAACGGCTTTAATAAAGCTATTCTCGGGCTCTCCGGCGGGATAGATTCGGCGCTGACCGCGGTGTTGGCAGCAGATACGTTGGGCGGCAAAAACGTTACGGCGATTATGATGAAAACCCGCTATACGTCGGATTTGAGCTTGCAAATTGCGCGCGAAATCGCCGAGCTCAATCATCTTGATTATCACGAGCTGGATATTGAGCCGTTGGTGCAAGCGGAAATCGATTTTTTGGCGCGGGCGTTCAACGGCGAAGTGCGCGGCATCGTGCAGGAAAATCTGCAGGCACGTATTCGCGGACAGCTGTTGATGGCGTGGTCTAACCAAAACGGCGGGTTGGTGTTGGCTTGCGGCAATAAGTCGGAGGCGCTGACCGGATATTGCACACTCTACGGCGACACCTGCGGCGGCCTAATGCCAATCGGCAACGTGTATAAAACGGCGATTTTTGCGCTGGCCGAGTGGCGCAATAAACAGGGGTATGCTTTGCCGGCCGCGGTAATTACGCGCGCACCGTCGGCGGAATTGGCGGAGGGGCAGAAAGATGAAGATTCGTTGCCGCCATACGCTGTTTTGGACGAAGTATTGAAATTGCTTTATGATGAGCAAAAGTCAGTAGCGGAAGCGGTTGCTGCCGGTTTTGATGCGGCTTTGGTCGAGCGTGTGGAAAAATTAATTCGCCGCTCGGAGTTCAAACGCAAACAGATGGCGCCGGCTTTGGCAATATGATGTTTCCGAAATCCGTACAAGAAAAACGTTCCGCAAGGGACGTTTTTTTATGCTATAAATTTTGCAGTCGGTCACAAACTTAATTATATTGCAAAACGACAAAAATAGTGCTACTATGGTGCGAAACAAACAAGGGGAAATTTATGACCGAAGAAAAAACGCAAAGAGAACGCAATCAGGATATCTTGAATTCATACGACGGGTCGGACATTATGCATCCGCAAGTGATATTGCGCAAGGTTAAGCAAGTCGACGGCGATATTCTTGATGATGGATTGTTCGGAGTAAAGCTCAGTTGCTATCGTGTATATGATGCTTATGAGATAATGGACAGGTTACCGGAAGAATATCAATGGGCGAGCCGGAGCATTGCTGATTTTATGGATGAATATACAAAGCTGCTGGAGCATCCGACGGAGAGAATACAGTTGGAAGCGTTGGCCAAAAGCGGTTGCCGGATTTTTATTGAGGACAAATGTTCCTCAACGGACGGAAACGGTAAAAGCGCGGGATATAGCGGACAATCTTCACATAATATTGCGGGAAAACCGGCCATTAAGTTGGTGGCATACAGATTCGGTAACAGAACTTTTTTGCACGAGGCCATACATAATTCGGATTTGCGGCTGTGCTGGAGTTATTTCACTAAGCAAAAGATTTATCAGGCGGCGATTATGATGCTTGACGCGCAAAAAATCCAGTCTTCGCACGGCTATCAAAGCGTAAAAAAACTGCGCCATATTAACGAGGTTTATCAAGCCGGCGAAATTTATACCGAAGGCTTGGCCTGGATCGGCTCCATGTCGATGGAAGAATTGGCTCATGAAAAAAATCATATCGGCAAAAACTTAAAAGTTCTGCATTCTCTGTATACCGAAGCATTGTTGAAAGAGCAAGGGGCGGTGTTGGATTGTTTTCGCTTTTGGCAACCTTCGGCTCATATAGGAAAATTGTTGGAAACTTATAATGCCAACGGCCAGAAAATCGGCAAAGAGCGCGATAAAATATTAAAACAACAGAAACATCTCTGGGACGAGATGATGAAATTCCGCAAGGAAATAAATAAACTCAAGGTAAACGGGCTGGAGAGCAAAACATTGTCGCTTTGGGGCGGTTCGTATTATTATTGCCAAACCGGCGGTGTTAAATCGCTGTTTCCGTTGTATATGGCGCAAGACAAGGCCGACAAAGCATTTCAACAAATTGAAGATGATGAAAAATTGTCGCCGAACACCAAAAAGCGGCGGCATACCGCAGTATTAAAAGCGTTGTTTAAGGAAATTAAGGCGGGAGATTTGAACGTTCCTTCATTGTTTGCGGAAAAGTTTTTGACCTGCAAGGAATATCTGTATAAAATGCGTAAATATTATCCGTCTTATGATTATAATGATATGCTTTTCGACTTGTCGCCGAAGGAAAACGAGCCGAAAGGAATCGCCGGACGTAAGCGGCTTTATGATAATTTAGAAGCTCAGGCCAATATTTTGTATATGCAGATGCATTCCGTTTATAATCTCAAAGAGTGTGCGTTGGCATATTTGTATAAGGCATATCACGAATCCGTGCGTTCCGGCGATGAAATGGTCAAGATGGCCATGATGAGCAATACTAGTTCGCTTGAACATAAAAGAGAGTATGTGAAAGACTTGATAACCAGAGCGCGGGAAAAAACGTCGCGGCGTATGACAGGGCGTTATGCGGCGGAGGCCTTTATGGGCATGGAATATTTGTTGCAGAAATATAATCTGTCGCGAAATACGCACGGGGTGTTGGAAGCGGATGATTTGCGGAATTTTTACACTTCGGAGAAAGTCGTCGACGATTTGAAATGGTTCAAAACCAAAGAGAATGCCGACGGTTTGTCGCTTGAAACGTATAAGTGTTTTGACGCGGGAATTGTCAGCGATTATTGTTCGCGACCGGCAAGCGCTTTTAAGGCAGAAAGCGGGGATTATATACCGAATAACTATAAAAACCAAGACTCACAAAAGGTTGCCCATACGCGCGCCTTGTATGAATTTTTGGCACTGCGGCACGCTTATCAGGCCAAAACGCATTGCAAGAAGTTTCCGCAGCATTTGCAGTTGCAGGCGTTTATGCCGAACTCCGATTATTACCGACAAATCAGATTTTTGGCGGCACCTCAGGTAATTTCCGCAAAAGATTCCAAAGATAACGGCGGGAAGTGATTTTTTACTTGACAAAATATTTAAATGTGCTACATTGAACCTGTGATGTTATTATGAAGATACCGTTTATTTTATGTAATTATCGGACATTCAGTCAGGTTCGTGTTTCTTCCCCCACCCAAAATATAAATACCGGGGATTAAGGAAGACGCACGAGGGAGAGTTTTAGCACGGTCGGTACCAAAGGAAGGTACTTGTAACCTATACGGCTTGACTTTCTTGCAATGATTTATCGTTGCCTTGTTTCTGATTGTGATGTCCAGTGCGTGGCTTATTCTTTTATCCGGATTAAAATCCGATATTGGAAATAAAGCCACAAGAAAGTGCCGTTTGCAAAACAAATGGCACGAAAAGTAAACGGCCCCGCTAAAACGTGGGCCCTTTTTTTATTTTAAAATATCGCACTTTTTTGTTTGACAAAAAGGAAAATAAATGCTACCTTGATCAGAGTTTATTTATTAGTTACAAATTTTTTTCAATTTATGTACAATCCAAACGAAGTTAATCCCTATTTTTTCGGGGATCCTGAAAAAGTTAATGAACTGTGCGAGTTGTTGAAGGATGCCCGCAACATCGTGGCTCCGGACGACGAGAAGTATTTGTTCAAACCGGAATATCGCCCGGCATTGTTCGAATACCTCAAGCATCATTCCCTACATGAGGTGAATCAGGGCCTGATGTTCCGTCCCGAGAACGAAGACGTGCTCCTTTTCTTCCTGGAGAACTGGGTTCTGGGCTCAGTGTTCGAGGCTATGCTGTTCGAGCCGGAGTTCCGCGGTAAGTATCTGATGAAGTACATCGAGTTCCATAACTTTGCGGACCACGACAACGAAATGTTGCTGTGGGGCAGAGGGATGCGCGAGTACCGTCGTTTCTACATCAACCAAACGGAATTCCATATCCGCGAGGCTGAGTTGAATCTCTTAAAGCCGGAGAACGCCGAGGACCTGCAAATCTACGTCAAGAACAAGCGCAGGTTCTTCCGTGACGTCGAGCCGGAGTTCCGCAAGAAGGCGGCTCCCGAGCTGGTGGCTCTGTATGATTTGTACCATAACGCTAAGGCGTGACTATATCCCCGAAATGCTGCTTGAATGCCGCTTTCGGGGATAAAATTTATATTAATAACAATCGTCGCCGTTGAAATTAAAATCCGTTATAATATTGTTGCGGATAACGAAAGCGGTTTTGCAATAAAACAACGGCGGCGGCAGCGGCAAACCGTAGTTCGGAACCGCCATGGCGGCATAACTCAGCTCGCCGGCATAGGGCTGATAATCGTCAGCAACGGGTTGGCTTTCCGCGGAGTAATAAACGGCCAAATAAGTGTTGTCGGCAACCGGAATTATCTGTTGCGGCTGGCCCCATGAGCCATAAAGATAAGCGGCGCTTTTGCCGACCGTATTTTCAAGCTTTTCCTGATATGCGGAGCGGGAATAGCCAACGTTTTGACAGGCGGCAACAAGCAATATTCCCGCCGACAAATATATGAATTTTTGCATTTTATTTCCTTATACTTATATCCTGATTTTGTTCGCATATTTTGCTGAGGCGCGCCAAATCGTCCGCGCGTATGCTTACGGTATAAGTATTTTCGTTTTCCGAATTTTCAAGTTTTTCGATGCGGCTGTTTTGGTGCAACCAGGCCGCGGTTTTGCCGTCGGATACGGGAAAAATAACCTGGCAGCGAATGTGAGCCGAGGTCAGTTTTTGTTCGATAAGGTGCAAGAGATTATCGCAACCGGCACCGTTATGGGCCGAAGTCAGGACCGTTCCGCTCTTATCTTTGATTTTGTTGTGCCAACTCTGTCTTTCGTCAGGCTCCAGCAGGTCGGCCTTGTTCAAAACTTCGATATAATTATCGGAATACTGAATTTCGTTAAGTCCGAGATTGGCTAAAACCTGCAACACATCGGTGCGCTGGGTGTTGCTGTCCGGGTTAGAAATATCGCGAACATGGAGGATAATGTCGGCATTCAACACTTCTTCCAAAGTGGCGCGAAAAGCCATAATCAGTTCGTGCGGCAAATCGGAAATAAAGCCCACGGTGTCGGAGAGGATAATCTCCATCCCGTGCGGCAGGGCAATTTTGCGCATGGTCGGGTCGAGGGTGGCAAACAGCATATCCGCCGCCATCACGTTGCTTTGCGTGAGTTTGTTGAACAGGGTTGACTTGCCGGCGTTGGTGTAGCCGACCAGCGCTACAATCGGGTAGGGTACTTTGCGGCGGGCACTGCGTTGAATGTCGCGGGTTTTGCGCACCTTTTCCAAATCTTTTTTAATGCGAACGATTTTATCATCGATAATACGGCGGTCAAGTTCGATTTGGGTTTCGCCCGGGCCGCCCAAAAAACCGGCGCCGCCGCGCTGACGTTCCAAGTGAGTCCAACTGCGGACCAGGCGCGAACGCTGATAGGTCAAGTGTGCCAACTCAACCTGTAATGCGCCTTCTTTGGTTTGCGCCCGCTCACCGAAAATCTCCAAAATAAGTGCGGTGCGGTCAATAACTTTCAGTTTGAGTTCGCGCTCAAGATTGCGTTGCTGAATCGGACTTAAGCGGGTATCTACCACCATCAGGTCAATATTTTGCTCGGCAATAATCGGCTGCATCCGCTCGATAAAACCGCGACTGAAATAGGTGGCCGGCTTGAGTTCTTTTAAGTTGACGATTTCGCTGTAGGCAATATCGAGATTGATAGCCCGGGCCAGACCTTTGGCTTCTTCCAAACGGCTTTCGGGAGACAAACTCAACGTTTCGCCCGCAACAATCGGGCAAATAACACAAGTTTTGCAAACGGGATTTTGTTGATATTCTATCACTATTCTTCGGCAATATCCAATGCAACGCTCGGCATAATGGTAGAAACGGCGTGCTTATATACCAACTGCGTATGGCCGTCGCGGCGCAACAACAAACTTTCTTCATCCTGTGCCGTAATAATGCCCTGAAGCTTAACTCCGTTAATCAAAAACACGGTAACGGCCACTTTTTCTTCTTTAATATCGTTCAAGAAATCACTTTGTACTTTGTTCATTATTTTTATCCTTATTTAAAAGTATCTCTGAGATTACGATATAAAACTTTTTTGCATAAAAATCCACGATATTTGTACTTTTTTACACGGAATATTTACGATTTTACGCCTAAAATATCAAAAAATACGCAAACAAAGGAGGACAATATGAAAAAAATAATTTTTACCGGCGGCGGTTCGGGAGGCCACGTAACGCTGAATTTGGGGCTGATTCCTTTGTTTATGCAAGCCGGATGGGAAGTGATTTACATCGGTTCTAAAACCGGAATTGAAAATGAGCTGATTAAAAAAATTAAGGGTGTGAAATACTATCCGATTGCTACCGGCAAGCTGCGTCGCTATTTTTCGTGGGAAAATTTTAAGGACGCGATGCGGGTACCGCTCGGGGTGTTCGAGGCTTGGAACATTATCCGCAAAGAAAAGCCGGATGTGGTGTTCTCCAAGGGAGGTTTTGTATCGTTTCCGGTGGTGTTCGGAGCCTGGCTTAACGGCATTAAAAAGGTTTATATGCATGAATCCGACGTTACGCCGGGGCTGGCCAATAAAATGTCGTTGCCGTTTGTCGGTACCTTTTTCACGACTTTTGCCGATACGGCCGAATATGTCGGCGATAAGCGCAAGGTGCGTTGTGTGGGGCCGGTGTTGACCGATCGGCTGGATAACGGCGATGCGGAAAAAGCCCGCGATATGTGTAATTTTAAGGCGGATAAGCCGGTGTTGATGTTTGTCGGCGGCTCGCTCGGGGCCAAAAGCATCAATAATGCGGTGATAAAAAATTTGGAGGCACTGCTTGAAAAATATCAGATTATTCATATCTGCGGTAAGGGGCAGACGTCACTTGCGCGTTGCGAAGGTTATGCGCCGTTTGAGTTTGTGGATAAGGAATTTAAGGATTTGATGGCGCTGGCTGATGTGGTAATTTCGCGCTCCGGCTCCAATGCCATTTTTGAGCTGTTGAGCCAGAAAAAGCCGATGCTGTTGGTGCCGCTGCCTTCAACTTCGAGCCGCGGCGAGCAGGCTCTCAATGCCAAATCGTTCCAAAAACAGGGCTTTGCCGAAATTTTACGCGATGATAAGGTGGAAGCCGATTTGCCGGAGGCGATTGAAAACGTGTTCAAATATCGGCAGGATTATATTACCAATATGGAAAATGCCGAGTGGAAACGCACTACCAATCAGGAATTGTTTGAGGAAATTTGTAACGATGCGCAAGTATAAAAATATTGTTATTCTGACCGGTGCCGGTATTTCCGCCGAATCCGGGTTGGCGACTTTTCGCAGCGAGGACGGATTGTGGAACAAGCATCGGGTAGAAGATGTTGCTACCATTGAAGCGTTTTATCGCAACCCCGATTATGTGCATGAGTTTTATAACGAAATGCGGCCGGAGCTGTTTAACGCTCAGCCTAATGCCGCGCATAAGGCAATTACAACCCTGCAGGAAAAATACCCGGCCGAAATCAGCGTGGTGACGCAGAATGTCGATACATTGCACGAAAAGGCCGGCAACAAAAACGTATATCATATTCACGGACAGATTAATCAGATGCGTTGCTTAAATTGCGGCCATGTGTTTGAAACCTGGGGCGAATTTTCTTCGGAAGACGTGTGCGAAAATTGCGGCCTGGCGGCAACTTTGAAGCCGAATATCGTGTTTTTCGGCGAAGATTTATTATATATGGATAAGGTCGATGATTTATTAAGGACGTGTGATTTGTTCTTATCAATCGGCACTTCGGGGGTGGTATATCCGGCGGCCGGATTTGTGCAAATAGCCAAGATGTTCGGGGCGGATACTTACGAATTTAATATGGAAAAAACCTCAAACAACCTGATGTTTGACGAACATATCTACGGTCCGGCCGGTACGACGTTGCCGGAGTTCGTGGAAAAATTGCTGGCGGAAAAATAAAAGAGCCAAACGTTCGTAAAGAACGAATGGCTCTGTCATCTTTAGAGGTTGGGATGAAACTTTTCAATCATCTGACTGACTTCATCAGCAACCTTGGGCTCAACCGGCGCTATTTTCTGCAGCAAGGTCTTGATTTTCGGAACCTCCTCAATGGGGATGTTTTCAACTTCTCCCATTTTGTCCTCCAACATCTTGACGATGCCGGTGCGGATTACGTGACTGTTCTCAGATTCCGTTTTCAATGATTGGCTGATAAGGCGCAACGGTAGCAGGAGCCCGCTTGTTTTCTTGTTTTCACTCATAGATATGTAACTAAATAATTTTTTTCACAATTCTCTATTATATGCTCTCAAAATATAAATGTCAAGTATATAAAATCAAACGCCATAAAAAACTATTCGGCATTTATCCATTCGACGGTGTCTTTGGCAATGCATACCACCGCGGCAACAAACAGCCGAAGCATTCTCCACAAAGCGGAGACTACCCACAACAAACAGATGACGAATGAATAGCAAACCACAAAATAGATGAGCAGAACTACCATCAAATTGATGAAATAGTTTAAACAAGAGAACGATTCATTTTGCCAATAATTACCCACCTCGGCAAACAACGCAAGCAGTACGTTTACAACATACAGCGCCCTGCAGATTTTTTGCATGTCGGGGTGCTTGGTAAAAGTGAATTTCTGATACCGCGCCAACGGTACGCTCATGTCATTGAGATAAAACTCGCAACCGGCCAGAAAAGCCGCCAGCAACAGACCGATCCAAAAAATCGGGTTACCGTAACTAAATAATAACTCCATACATAAAGATATTAAATAACACACTAATTCTTAATTGAGGGGCAGTGTATTATTCTTTTATCAATATGTCAACAAGTGATTTATTTATATGAGGCGCGTTTCAGACGGTCGTTGATGGCCAGGCCCAAACCGTTGCGCGGAACCGGGGCTACGGCGATTTTGCCGCGAGTTGCCGAAGAATCGGCCAAACGCAGATAGGCAAACAGGTTGCCGGCAGCTTCTTTAACATCGCCGCGCGGGCTCAAGTTTATGTCGCCGTCGATTTTGCCGAATCCGATGAAATATTCGTCCTTATCCGGCCGGACTACATTGATGCGCAAGACGTTGCGCGGAGCATAGTGACGCAATAATTGCCCCGGAGCGGAAGGTAAATCCGGGTTGCCGGCAGAAAACAAAACTTCTTCGCCCAAAAATTCTTCAATATCTTCTTTGGCCGTACCGCCGGCACGCAACATAACCACTTGCGGACCGGTTAAATCCAAGATGGTTGATTCAACCCCGACCGCACAAGGGCCGCCGTCCAAAATCATATCGACCTTATCGCCCAAACCGTCGGCAACGTGCTGCGCCGTGGTCGGGCTGACTGACTGGTATTTGTTGGCCGAAGGCGCCACAATCGGTACACCGCTTTTGCGTATGAGTTCCAGCGCCATCGGATGACGCGGCATTCTTACCGTCAGCGTGCGCAAGCCGGAACAAGCCAAATCTATTGCCGGATTTTCTTCGACGCGCTTCAAAACAAAAGTGAGCGGACCGGGCCAAAAACGTTTGGCTAAAGCAAATACACGGGCATCGGTGGCGGCATATTCTTTTAAGAAATCCACCTCGGCAATATGCGAAATCAGCGGGTCGAAATGCGGGCGCTGTTTGGCGGCAAAAATGGCGGCAACCGCCTGTGCGTTGTATACGTTGGCGCCCAGGCCGTAAACCGTTTCGGTCGGGAAGGCCACCAGCCCGCCGTTTTTGATAATCGCGGCGGCTTTTTCCATATTTTGCGGAGTATTTTTATAAATATTATCAGTCATCTCAAAAATTAAAAATCTTACTCAAAGCATAGTCCAGCTCGACATCTCCGTACTTGTCCGTAACCTTAAAATCGTTGCGGTCGATAATCAGATATTCGCCCAGTGTGTAATCGTAACAAAGCAAATCAAAATCGTTGTATCCGAGCAAAATGGTGTTTTCCGGCTTTTTCATCTGCTCGTTTTTATCAATGATATCCAAATCGTCGTCAACGGTGGCGCCGAAAAGATAAGAACCGTCGAACTTCATCCCGTTATAATGGTGAAGAAAATCGGCATAAGACTTCGGAATCATGCCCAGTCCCATATTATGCAGAACTTTTTGGGCGATAATCAGCGCCTCGGCTTCCAGCTTTTCGCCGTGAGCAAACTTTTTGCCCTTGATTTCATCCAGAAATGTATTCATAGCTCATTTCCTTTATTCTTTTTGGTCAGCTTCAGATTTTTCCCCGCGGCCTTGTTGATGCTCTTTTGAGCTTTGGAATCAGGCACGATCCAATCGGTGAAAATCTGTAAATCTTCGGCGGAAACGTTGATTTTATCTTGCAACATACCAATCAGGTTGCGGCGCTCGTTGCTCAAATCGCGCTTAGAATATTCAATGTGGTAGCGGTCAGCAATTTCCGGAATATTGTTAAAGCGCTGTAGTTGCATTTCATAATAGTTAACCACGTTTTGCTTATCTTGCTTAATGCGTTTTTGCAAACTGCTGTTTTTATCCCATTCGCAACTGATTTCAAAATTAAAGCCGTCAAGCAGCGCCACATTTGAATCATACATATTGATACGGGAAAAATACATTTCGTTGTTTTTTGCAACTTCGTCGGTATCGTCAAACCCGTGGAAATAAGCGCGGTGCATTTCGTGCTCAACCAACACCAGGTTGGTCGGGTAGTTAACTTTGGCCAGATAATCGTCGTCGTTGGCAAATTTTACGGCATTTTTATGATGCACCTCAAAGCACGGCATATCGTCTTTGCTCAGCGGCATGCCGTTTTCGTCGCGGGCAACGAGAATATTCTCTTTATCGGCCAAAAACATTCGGTCCATCAGCTCTTCCGGTATTTTATCGCCGACTTTATAGTCTTCGCTGTAATACGGGGTGTTGCGCAAATCTTTGATAATGCGCGGAGTGAAATTGATTTCCGTCACTACCAGGGTAGCAATATCGCAGCAACCGCTTTGCGCCATACGTCGACACAGCGAAACAACCTTGCGCTCGTCCAAACCGTTGGCAATCAGCCGATTATACAAGGTTTTGCCTTGTTCGCGCATAAAACTCTTAACAAACTTCTTTTTATAGCCGGTTTTAAGGAACAATGCTTTCATCGATTCCGGGGTCTTGGCAAATGATTTATGAATAACATCGCAGAAGTCGCTGACCGACATTACCTTGAGCGCATCGGGATTAATGCCGTTTCTGTACATATAGCGGCGAACATTCGGGGCAATCGTGCGGAAGCTCTCAAACTGGTTGAAAACGCGCCACATCGGCGATTGCGATAAATCATAATCTTTCAATCTGAATTTGCCGCGGTTTTCGTTTTTGCAGAAAAACTTGTAATACGAGCTGAGTTCGTGTTCGCGACGGGCATCAATGGAGCCGTAACATTCCATCCGCACCAGCTTTTTTTCGTCATCGGACAGCGGATAATAAATGTTGCCGGCATCATAAAAAGAACCGCACATCCAACCGATCATCTCGAGGCAATCGGCGCTTAAATCAAGCAATTTCTCCTGCATTTTGGCCGGAGAAATCGTGACTTTGTTATAGGTAATGTCGTGCAACAGGTCAACCAGGGCGATTTGCCGCGGATAGGCCAGATTGGTAAAATTTTCCTGAAAATCGATGGGGTTGCGCAGAGTTTCCCATAAGTCGGCATTATCCTTGATAAATCTGCCGGTCAGCTCAGAGGCGCTCGGTAGAAAATCAAAATGTTTTTCGGCGTATGTTTTTTTTCTGCGGCTCATTATATCAACCCCGTTTGCATATTGAAATTTGTTTTGTCTAAACTATAACAAAAAAATATTATAAAGTCTACTATTTTTTAACGATATTCAACGATTATAATAAAAAAAGTTCTGTAAAGGAGGAAATAATGGTTGAATTCGTAATCGGGCGCAATATCGGCGCCAAAGGGGATAAAGTTATTGCGGCGGCAAAACCGGAAGATATCGTTAAGTTACTTAATGATAATGAAGCGGGGTTGGTTGCCGCCGTCAAAAAGCAAAAACCGGAAGATAAAATCAAAGAATATGATTTGGGCGAATATAAGGTGTTTATTGCCGTGATTAGGGCCCCTACGTCGGTAGAATGGCAAAAGTTCGGCGGGGCAATGTGGCAAAAAATCAAGAATTGCCGCACGGTTAAGGTGGCTCTGCCGAAGGTGAGCGCGCAAAAAGTGTATGACTTTGCGCTCGGCGTTGAGCTGACTTCGTATCGCTTTGATAAATATTTTACCAAGAAAAAAGAATCGTTTTATCCGAAACTGGAAAAAATCGCTTTTACCAACACCGGTCTTAAAGATATGAGCGGCTATAAAGATGTTGCCGCCGTGGCCAATGCCGTGCGCTATGCCCGCGATTTGATTAACGAGCCGGCAAATGCCATGACGCCGGAAATTTTGGCCGGGGATATCAAGCGCTTGGAATATCTCGGTCTGGAAGTGGAAATTTTGGAAGAAACCAAAATGCGGGAGCTCGGCTTTAATTTGGCGCTGGCGGTGGCGCAAGGTTCGGTTAATCGGCCGCGGATTGCGATTATCAAATGGCGCGGCAACCCGAAAGACGATAAATTTGCGGTCGGTCTGGTCGGCAAGGGCGTAACTTTCGACAGCGGCGGTATATCGATTAAACCGGCGGCCAATATGGGCGATATGAAACAGGATATGGCCGGTGCGGCGGCAATGACGGCGGTGATGAAATCGCTGGCTTTGCAAAAAACGCCGAAAAATGTGGTGGCGGTTGTCGGTTTGGTGGAAAATATGCCGTCGGGAAGCGCTTATCGTCCGGGTGATGTCTTTACTTCTATGTCCGGCCAGACGGTGGAAGTTTTGAATACCGATGCGGAAGGGCGGTTGGTGTTGGCCGATTGTCTGACCTATATTCAAAAGACGTTCAAGCCGAAATGTATTGCCGATATGGCGACTTTGACCGGAGCGATTATTATTGCGCTGGGCCATACTTTTGCCGGTATTTTTGCCAATAACGACAAGCTGGCGGAAAAAATTACGGCGGCCGGCAAACAGAGCGGCGAGCGGGTATGGCGGTTGCCGATGGATGCCGAATATGACAAGCAGATGGATTCTACGATTGCCGATATGCGGAATATCGGCGGCGGACGCGTGGCAGGTTCGGCAACGGCGGCGTGTTTCCTGCAACGTTTTGTTGAGAAAGGGACACCATGGGTGCATATCGATATTGCCGGTATGGACCTGAGCGAAGGTACAAATGTTTTGTATCCGAAAGGAGCCAGCGGCTTCGGGGTGCGTTTGCTCAACACGTTTATTAATTCGCTGAAATAATAAATCAGCCGCTGCAACGGCGGCCGGAAATATATAAAATCCGCCTGAGGCAAGATGCTTTAAGCGGATTTTTTTTATTAATGTCATCCTTCGCACGGCACGGCGCGTCCGTGCGTCCAAGGATCTCATCTTTCAATGCCGTCGGCATTGCTTCCGATTCACAAAAAATATAGCGCTTCGCAAAGGTCAGATGTCTTGACGCGGTGATGCACCGCACACCGCGAGGCATGACAATAAAATGCCGCCGTGCGACTTTAGCAGTAGGATTTTTTTGTTTGACTCCGAGCTGTTTTTTATTTAAGGTATGCGTCGGAAAATCTATAATTATAACAGCGAATTATTAATCAAACAAAATATTATTAAAGTATGGAACATGTTATTGAATCTCGTGTTATCTTGGGATTGTTGATCCTGATACACTTGTTTGCCGGTTATGCCTCCGGTATTTCTTGGGGACACATCAACCGCAAAGTGCTTCACAGTGTCATCATAACGGAGCTGATTGCAGTAACGGCGTATATCATATACGACAACCTGCAGACGCCCCCGTACGATGGCTGGACTCTCGCCATTATCGGTTATCTCTTGCTGTATGCTCTGATTCTGATGACTTGGTACGGCTACTACATTTATACGGAGCTGGACAGGGATAAGGTTTATGAAATGACCATCCGCGACCATATACGTTATATGAACGAGGATTATTTCCGCGGCACGGTAGTGGATGACAAGCGCGAAGTTGAGGTATATCTTCCTTATTCAGAGGAGCTTAAGCCGAAAGATAAAACCGCTAAAAAGCAAAATGTCAAATATGACAATGTGCTTAGGGGTGTTCACATTCTGGTAAAATTAACTTAAAACATAAACGCGTATGGAAAAAAACAGTAAAGCGCCGCAAGGCAAGAAAGCTTACACAGCTCAAGAAGCTGAAGCCATGGGTTTTTCTATCGAAGAGCCGAAAAGGTTACGCTCTTTCAAGAGCAGTCCCTATTACAGATGTAGTAACTCTTAAATACAAAAGCGTATGAAAAAGTTAGTCTTTGCGTTAATTGCCGCGCTCAGCGTAGCATTAACCGGTTGTTCCTCCTTTGAAAGCGACCCGATTGAGCCAAACATTATCGGCACGACATTCTTGCAAGAAGAAAAAGGCCTGATTTTTGCGGAGTTCGACTCTGTGCGCTATGCCCCGACAATCATCTACATCGGCAAAAAGGTCGGTCGAGACGGTATAGAGGCAAAAATCGAGCCGATTGCTGGTATGCAGGTTACGGCATTTACCAGCAATATGCATCAAAAGCCGGTCTTTTTTGCCGGTCAGGTAACAGCCGATCAGATTGAGAAATACTATCACAGAGACTTTACGGCTTTGATTATTCTCGCAATCATAATCATCGGTCTTATGCTGATGTGTATTATCATTCCTGCTGTCAACGGCAAACGTACCGCTAAAGTTGCAGATGTTCATGATTAATAAAAACTCCCCCGCCGCTAACCGCCGCGGGGGAGTTTTTTTATTATGGTCATACCTCAACCTGCGCTGTGCGTCAGGTTGTCAAGGTATCTAATCTTTCAATGCCGTCGGCATTGCTTCCGATTTACAAAAGATATAGCGCTTCGCAAAGGTCAGATGCCTTGACGCGGTGATGCACCGCACACCGCGAGGCATGACAATAAAAGGGCGCCGTGCGACTTTAGCGGTAGGATTTTTTTGTTTGACTCCGATCTGTTTTTTATTTAAGGTATGCGCCGGAAAACCTATAATTATTCGAAATTATTAACTTTAAATATTATTACTTATGGATTTAAAACTACTGAAAATCATTAGAGATGTGTGTCCGAAAAGTTGCATCGTAAAAAGTCTGTCAACCAGACGCAAAGGCAATCCGGACCTGGTGATTGTAAAATTTCCCGCCGTCAGGATTATACGGGGTTATACCGTAGATGATTGGGAAATTGAACAAACGCATGATTTACATCACAGCAAAATCCGTCCGTTGAAACTCCCCGAAGGATGCAGAGTGTTTTATTGCTGCGGAGAGTTTTTTGTGTTTTATTCACCTTTGGGCGGATTCCTTGAAGATTTCGGAGGGTACATCACATATAAGGTATTCGGTAAAGACGAATATCAACGATATGTCGGTATATGCTACGATATCAACAAACTTATTTCTTATCTGACCGATACGGAAGATATTGTTTATTGAATAAAAAACTCCCCCGCCGCCATCGTGCCGCGGGGGAGTTTTGTTTTATAAGTAACTAAATGTTACCGAACAAATCAGCTTTCAGCATATCGCCGAGCTCGATGTTGTATTTATCGGCCTGACCGGCATTAATCTCCAACACCGCACGCGGTCTTTTCGGAGCAACAATCGGAGTAATGTCGTTCGGTTGTGCATTTTTATAAATGTAGAAAACAACGCCGTTTTCATCCAGGAACAGCATATCCAGCGGAATCAGCGTATCTTTCATCCAAAATGCGATCTGGGCATCTTTCGGCGCAATATTAACATCAAACAGCAAACCGTAGTTCTCATCAATAGAGGTGCGTCCCATTAAGCCGTGATAAATCTTTTCCTGTGTATCGGCAACATTGATTTGGAAAGTATTCTTTGTCTCCCCGCCGTCTCTAGCCACAACCGCGGCTTCGGAAACTGCAGGCCATTCAAGAGAGGCTTTGTTGGCGGCCTGGTTATTTTCTTCATCGGAACATGCAGACATCAAAACCATTGCTGCCAGCGCTAAAATTCTGTAAAACTTAAACATAATCACTCCTATTTTTATCGTTTGACGTGTGTATGGTACAGCACATTTTCAATAAGTTCAAACATATTTTAATAATTATTTACAAAAAAAACGTTAATTTTTTTGGGGAAAAACCGCTTTTCCGTTTGTGTTAATATGTAATATCTCATAGATTATAAAGCAAAGAATTTTAAAGGAGATATGATATGAAAAAGTTGTTATTTGTCGGTATGTCCCTGATTTTAAGCGGTTGCGCCGGGTTATTCAACGGTCCGGATTGCCGTTTATCCGAAGATGAATACGTTTCCAAAATTGCCGAGGCAAGATTGGAGGGAATTGTACATTTTGACGACGGTAAGGCCGATTTGAAGGAAAAAGATTTGCAAATCATTCGCGATGTTGCCGCCAAAACAACCGACGATGCGATATTGGTCGTTTACGGACACGCTTCGCATCGCACCAGAACCAAGGACCCGATACAGCGGATTTTGGTAAATATCGATATTTCCAACGAGCGAGCGGTTAATACGGCAAAAGCTTTGGCCGCGGCCGGAGTTTCTGCCGATAAAATAAGCACTATCGCCATGTTTGACAGCCGTCCGGTTAAAAAGGAAGTTACCAGAGCCGATGAGGCCGCCAACCGTCGTGCGGAAATCTATTTGTATCGGCTTAAGTAATGCAAGACGATATTTCTTTGGGCGGAAATATATGGAACGAGCCGGAAACGGACGATAAACTTTGTCATCATATATCGGAAGTTTGCGGGGTTCCGCTTTCTATTGCGCGGATTTTGTGTTTGCGCGGTATTGCCGCCGAAGAAGCCGATAGTTTTTTGCACCCGAAAATTCAGAAACTGATGCCGGAGCCGACGGTATTAAAAGATATGCAAAAAGCATCCGAGCGCATTGCCGCGGCGGTGGAAAAGCACGAGCAGATAGCGATAATCGGCGATTATGACGTTGACGGTGCCACCTCAACTTCGATTTTAACCCGTTTCTTCCGCCAGGTGGGGATTGAGCCGCTTATCCATATTCCGAGCCGGGAAGAAGGCTACGGGCCGAGCGATGTCGCTTTTAAGGAATTTGCCGACGGTAAGGCAAGTTTGGTTATTACCATAGATTGCGGTACCACGGCGTTTGAGGTGTTAAATCGGGCGGCCGAAAAGTTTGATATTATCGTTATCGATCATCACGAGGCTGAGCCGATTTTGCCGAAGGTGTATGCGGTGGTTAACCCGAAACGGCTGGATGAGGATAATCCGTATACCTATTTGCAATATATGTCGGCGGTGGGAGTCGGTTTTATGGTGTTGGTGGCGGTGAACAGGCTGTTGCGGCAACGCGGCTTTTATCAAAATCGTCCGGAGCCGGATTTGCTGCAACTGCTGGATTTGGTGGCGCTCGGCACGGTGTGCGACGTAGTGCCGCTGCTCGGTCTCAACCGGGCTTATGTGCGCCAGGGCTTAAAGGTTATGCATAAGCTGCAAAATGTCGGATTGCGGCAGCTGATGAAGGTTTTGAATTTGCAGGAAGCGCCGACGGCGTATCATTTGGGCTTTGCCATCGGACCGCGAATCAATGCCTGCGGTCGGGTGGGCGATGCGCGGCTCGGCAGCCGGTTATTGTGTTCGGAAAGCGAAGAAGAAGCGCAAATGTTGGCCGAACAATTCAACCAGTTTAATTTTGAGCGCAAAGAAATCGAGAATTTTGTACTGCTTGATGCAATTGAGCAGATTGAAGGCACGCCGCAGGAATATCCGATGGTGTTTGTTTACGGTCATGACTGGCATCAGGGAGTTATCGGCATTGTGGCCGGAAAGTTGCGCGAACGTTACAATGTGCCGGCATTCGTAATGTCGGTGGAACCGGACGAGGTAAAAGGTTCGGCACGTTCTACCGAGGGAATTGATTTGGGTGCGTTGATTCTTTCGGCCAAAGAAAAAGGCGTTATCAGCGGCGGCGGTGGACATATTATGGCGGCCGGTTTTTCGCTGAGTGAAGAACAGATACCCGAATTCAGGAAATTTGCCGGCGAATATATTTTGTCGCGGCTCGGTAACGAAAAAATCGTGCCGGTGCTTAATATCGACGCGGTGGTAAGCCCGAGCGCGATTAACGAACAATTTGCCGAGGATTTGCAGCTGCTCGAGCCTTACGGCACCGGAAATCCCGAACCGCAGATTATGTTGCGGAACGTGCGTTTCGGTTGGGCGCAGATTGTAGGCAGCGGTCATGTTAAATGTACTTTGCTGTCGGCCGCGGGCGATAAAATCCCGGCGATTGCTTTTCGCGCCGCCGATAATGATATCGGTCAGGCAATATTGCAAAATAACGGCGAAATGTTTGATGTGGCGGGATATGTGCGTTGCGACAGCTGGCAGGGGCGCAAACGCGTGCAAATGTTAATCAACGATATAAAGAGGAAGTCATGAAACAGGAAAACAAAGCGGAAGATACCTTCTTTCGCAGATTGAAAAATTACTTTTTTACCGGCGTTATTGTGGCGGCACCGGTGGCGATTACGATATATATGTCGTATCATCTGGTGATATGGATAAACGAGGTAACCAAAAAGCTGATACCGCAACAATGGAAAATCGGTGATTTTGTGCCGTATGCCGTGCCGGGGCTGGGTTTGTTGTTGCTGATTTTGTTGCTACTGTTTATCGGTATGCTGACCACCGGCTATATCGGCAAGTTTTTTGTGCGGCTGTGGGAAAAAATAATTCGCAAAATGCCTGTAATTTCAAGCATATACTCGCTGTTGAAGCAGATTTTCGAAACGTTTTTATCGCAAAAATCCCGCTCGTTTAACGAGGTGGTGTTGGTGGAATATCCGCGCAAAGGGCTGTGGTCGATTGCGTTTGTCAGCAACACCGAAACCGGCGGCGAAATCGACGCCAATACCAAGCAAAAGACCTTGAGTATTTTTGTGCCGACCACACCGAACCCGACTTCCGGATTTTTGATTTTTGTGCCGGAAAATGATGTGATTAAACTCAACATGAGTGTTGAAGACGGCATTAAATATGTGATATCATGCGGCATCGTGACGCCGGATATGAAAGATAACGAAGAAGAATAAAGGAAACTGATATGAGAACGAAACTTTTATCGGCTGTGGTGTTACTCGGTTGCTGCTTCGGTTTGCGGGCAGAAGCCAGTTGGTGGGCCGACAGTTATAATTTTTTGAAAAACGACATCAAAGAAGTGTGGTATGAGCACGATTATGAATTGTTTGTACCGTTCTATGCCTGGCATAACCGTTTGACCTATGACAGAGAACACCTCGACAGATATAACGAATATCCGTGGGGCGCGGGTTTCGGTATTTCGCACAGCAACGAAGAGGGAACATGGTCGGGGTTGTATGCTCTCGGTTTTAAGGATTCCAACTCGTATTTTGAAACATATTTCGGCTACGCTCGTCAATGGAACTGGTTTGCCGGCGAACAAGACCAATGGCATGCCGGTGTCGGCTATACATTGGGTCTGACCCAACGCCACGAATATCACTATATTCCGGTGCCGTTGCCGTTGCCGCTGGTCGGTGCGGGATATCGCAATTTTGAAGTACACGGGGCGTATATTCCGGGCGTTAAAAACGACGGAAACGTGTTCTTTATGTTTGCCCGTTTGCGTATATAGGAGGTAATATGGAACAGAAAACTATCCAAATCGGGAAGGTGGCGCTCGGCAATAAACTGCCGTTGGCGCTTATATCGGGACCATGCCAGATAGAGAGCCGCGAACACGCGATTTTTATTGCCGGTTCGTTGGTGGAAATTACGCAAAAACTCGGGCTGCCGTATATTTTTAAGGCTTCGTTTGATAAGGCTAACCGTACCTCGATCAACAGCGCGCGCGGTGTGGGGCTGGAAGAAGGAATGAAAACCTTTGAGCAAATTCGCAAGCTGTATCCGGATTTGCCGATTTTGACCGATATTCACGAAGTATGGCAATGCGCCGAAGTGGCTAAATATGTGGATGTGCTGCAAATTCCGGCGTTTTTGTGCCGGCAGACCGATTTGGTGGTGGCGGCGGCCAAAACCGGCAAGGTGGTTAATATCAAAAAAGGCCAGTTTTTGGCACCGTGGGATGTGAAAAATATCGTAAAGAAGGTCGAAGATTCCGGAAATCATAATATTTGCATTACCGAGCGCGGTACCAGTTTCGGTTATAATACTTTGGTTACGGATATGCGGGCTTTTCCGCAAATTGCCAAAGATACCGGCTATCCGCTGATTTTTGATGCTACCCATTCGGTACAACAACCGGGAGGTTTGGGTGGAACTACCGGCGGACAGCGCGAGTTTGCACCGGTGTTGGCCAGAGCGGCGGTGGCCGTGGGCGTGGCCGGTGTGTTTATCGAAACTCACGAAAACCCGGATAAGGCGCTCTCCGACGGGCCTAACTCCATAAAGTTGAGCGATATGGAGCGGGTGCTGACCGAGTTGATGGCATTCGATAAAATCAATAAAACTTTGATAAAAGAATATTAAGAATTTTGTGCTATAAAAGGGACAACAGGGTTTTATTGACAGGTAGAATATGCAATTCAGCGGCGAAGGATATATCATAAAATTGCGAAAACACGGCGAACAATCAGCGATTGTGACGCTTGTTTGTCCGCATAAAGGCAAAATTGTCGGCTATGTCAAAGGGGCGCTCAATAAACGAGGTTTGGGCGTTTTTCAAATCGGTAATTATATTTCGTTCAATGCTTATGCGCGGGTGGAAGAAAATATGCTGAGTTTGCGCGGGGTTGAACTGGTGCGTTCGCACACCGCCGATTTTGTGCTGAACGAAGATAAAATCGAGGCGCTGGTTTCGCTGTGTCGGTTGCTTGACGAATGTGTGGCACAAAACGACGACTTGGGCTCGTTTTATGGCGCGGTGGATGATTTTTTTGAGCATATCAACGACGATAACTGGCTGGCGTATTATTCGTTTTTTGAGTTTTATTTGCTGGATTTTCTGGGTATCGGTCTGGATATCAAAGAATGTGCGGTTACCGGCAAACATACGGATTTGCTTTATGTTTCGCCGAAGACCGGACGTGCGGTGTGTGCCGAAGTCGGAGCACCGTATAAGGATAAATTGTTTGCTTATCCGCAGTATATAGCACAGAAAAACTATCGGCCGCAACACAAGGAAATTGCTGATGTTCTGGCGATGACCGGCAGCTTTTTGCAGAAAAATTTTCTGGCGCAGCATAACTTGCAATTACCGGAAAATCGGGTTAATCTGCTGAAATTCGGGAAAATGTATAAGATTTAGGGTGAGATAATGGTTGATGAAGCGCAAAAAATAAAAGACGTGCAATTCGGAGAGGAATTGAGTAAACGCTATTTGTCGTACGCGATGTCGACCATTGTATCGCGCTCGTTGCCTGATGTGCGCGACGGCTTGAAACCGGTGCATCGGCGGTTGATGTATGCGATGCGGCAGTTGCATCTCGACCCGAAAAACAGCTTCAAAAAATGTGCTCGCGTGGTCGGCGATGTTATCGGTAAATACCATCCGCACGGCGATAGCGCGGTTTATGGCGCGATGGTGCGTCTGGCGCAGGATTTTTCGGTGCGTTATCCGCTGGTTGACGGGCAGGGTAACTTCGGTAATGTTGACGGCGACGGGGCCGCGGCCATGCGATATACAGAAGCGCGATTGACCGAATTTGCCATGGATTTGATGGACGGGCTGAATTCCGACGCGGTGGACTTTACCGACACTTATGACGGCGAGGACAGCGAACCGGTGGTAATGCCGGCGATGGTGCCGAATTTGCTGTGTAACGGCTCGATGGGTATTGCCGTGGGTATGGCGACCAATATTCCGCCGCATAATTTAAGCGAGCTTAGTGATGCGCTGTTGTTGATGATTGATAACCCGGAGTGCAGCGAAGAAGCGGTGGTACGCAAGGTGCAGGGACCGGATTTTCCGACCGGCGGCATGTTGGTTGATTCGTTTGAAACGATTTTGAATAACTATAAGCAAGGTAAGGGAAATTTCCGTATTCGCGCCAAGTGGACGACCGAGGATTTGGGACACGGGCAATATCAGATTGTGGTGACCGAGATTCCGTATCAGGTGGTTAAGTCAAAGCTGATTGAGAAAATCGCCGAGTTGCTGTTGAATAAAAAATTGCCGCTGTTGAACGATATCAGAGATGAATCGGCGCAGGATATCCGTATTGTGTTGGAGCCGAAAAATCGCACGGTGGATGCGGCGGTGTTGATGGAACAGCTGTATCGGCAGACCGATATGGAAGCCAAGTTCAATATGAATATGAACGTGCTCGATTTGGACGGGGTGCCGCGGGTGATGAGTCTAAAGCAGGTTTTGCATGATTATTTAGTTCACAGAAATAACGTTTTTTTACGTAAAATCAATTTCAGATTAAGTAAAATTAATGCAAGACTTGAAATCCTTGAAGGCTATCTAATCGCTTATCTCAACCTGGATGAAGTAATCAGAATCATTCGCCAGGAAGACGAGCCGAAAGCGGTGTTGATGCAAACGTTTAAGCTGACCGATAATCAGGCCGAGGCGATTTTGAATATGAAACTTCGCAATTTGCGCAAGCTCGACGAGGAAGAAATCAAGGCCGAGCATACCGATTTGCTGGCGGAAAAGGCGGGGCTCGAAGTGTTGGTCGGCGATGAAGCCAAACGTTGGGCCGCAATTGCCGAGGAAATTAAGCGCATTAAGGAAAAATACAGCAAGAAAACCGCACTGGGACGGCGTCGTACCGAAATTGCCGAACCGCCGGCGGAGATTGAATTTACGCCTGAAGTATGGATAGAAAAAGAGCCGATAACCGTTATTTTGTCGCAGAAAGGCTGGATACGTTGTTTGAAGGGTTATGCCGATTTGAACGAGGGCTTTAAGTTCAAAGACGACGACGCTTTGGCCTTTGCCGTTCATGCGCAAACCACCGACAAAATCGTGTTGCTCGACAATAAAGGCAAGTTCTTCAACATCGCTGCCGGCGATATTCCGAGCGGCCGCGGTTTCGGCCAGCCGGTGCGCCTGATGATAGATTTGGCGCAAACCGACGATATTGCGGCGATGTTTGTGTATGAGCCGGATGCCAAATATCTGATTGCCTCGGATAAGGCTTACGGCTTTATTGTGGACGAGAATCACATTTTGGCGCAAACTCGCAACGGGCGCAAGATTATGAACGTGGCCGACGGCGAGGTGATTAAGTTCTGCGTCAAGGTTACCGGCGATTATGTGGCAACCGTGGGCGAAAACCGCAAACTTTTGGTGTTCAAGGCCGAGGAAATTCCGACGATGGCGCGCGGACACGGAGTTTTGCTGCAAAGATACAAAGACGGCAGTATTACCGACATTCAGTTCTTTAAGGGCGAGGAGGGTTTCAGCTATAATCGCGCCGGCGGAATCAGTACCGAAAAAGAGTTGATAACCTGGCTCGGACATCGCGCCCAAGTGGGTAAACTGGTGCCGTTCGGCTTCCCGAAAAACAATAAGTTTTTGAAGTAACAGGGGGTTGTTATGCGACCTGAGGAAATCAATGCAGGTACAAAATACATAATTACCTTTAATGAAGAGGAAAAAATTAAGAAGGTTATCGCTAAAGCTTTTCATAACGATATAGATGAAAGACTTCTTAAATTTGAGGTAAAAGGGCATATTTATAAAGTCGGGTATGATAATATCGTAAAAATAAAACCTTTATGGGCACGCTGGCTCAAAATTTCAGGTATAATACTGTTAGCCGCGGCTGTTACTGCTTTACTGTTATTATTTTGGTACAGAACTCCGAGATTCCATAATTGCGGATATTTTCGCAGTGGTTTGATTATGGATGGTAGCTCCGGTTATGAAGAAGGTGATTGGGTGTGTAGAGGGATACATTGTTATTGTTACAAGCCATTGGAATATATGGATAAGCCCATAATTTATCTCTATCCGCAAGAAACGACGGAGGTACGGGTTGAGTTGGGGTATCCGGAAAACACGTTGCACACTTATCCGAAATATAAGGATTATTGGCAGGTGCGGGCCGAGCCGGACGGTAATTTGACCGACATGGCAACGGGGCGGCATTATTATGCCTTGTATTGGGAAGGCAAAAATACGGTTTCCGTGGCGCATCCGAGCGAAGGTTTTGTGGTTAAAGGCGAAGATACGATTGCTTTTTTGGAAGAAAAATTGGCGCAGTTGGGCTTGAATGAACGAGAGGCGGAGGAATTTATTGTTTATTGGCTGCCGCAGCTGGAAGATTCGCCGTATAATTATATTCGTTTTCAGACGATGGCGGAGCAAAATAAAAATATGCCTTTGCTGATTACGCCGAAACCGCAAACGGTAATTCGGGTAATGATGGAGTATGATAATCTTGAGGAGCCGTTGGAAATTGAGCCGCAAATTTTGCCGACAGAAGCACCGACACGCACCGGCTTTACCGTCGTGGAGTGGGGCGGTACGAAAATAAGTTTTTGAAAATCAGCAAGTTAAACGTTGTTTTTGGCGGCGAATTTGGCCAAACGCAATACGGTGTAGCCGGCGATTTGTTCGGCCGGCATATTAGTGGTTTTGCAATCGCGCTCACATTCATAAAGGGTGTTGATGGCGCTTAAAAGCTGCTCTTTATGCCATATCCGCAGTTGCTTATAAAAATCATTTTTGCGATAAAACATCAAATTGAAAAATTTTGTGGCCTCGTCGGCGGATTTGCCGTCAGCTATTTGCGCCGAAGCTTCCAGCAACCGCCCGAAGTGATATTCCAGCTGCCGTACCAGAGTTGCCGGCTCTTCGCCTTCTTTGAGCAGGCGATTGAACATGGCACAGGCCTTTAAGGCTTGACCGCCGGCGGTGTAATAACACAAATCCTCAATATTGGCGCCGGCCACATCGCTGACCGCATTTTTCACGTCTTCCACGGTTACGGTGGTGCGCTCGCCCATATACATAGCCAGTTTATCAATCTCGCTCTGGTTGAGACGACGGTCCGGCGAAAGCCGTGCTCGCAACACCTGCAACGTGGCGTTATCGGCCATCAGCCCTTTGGCTTTCAGCATGGTTTCGACATCGGCGGCAATATCGGTTTCGCGGTCTTCGTAACAACCGACCAGCATTATGTCTTTGCGGTCTTTGGCCCAAGAGATTAAGGCCGAGCTTTTTTTATAAACCGTCGAGGTCAAAATCAGCAGATTTTCCGACGGTGTATCCGGCAACATATTTTTAATCAGCGGTGTCAGGTTGTTGTCGGCGTTTTGCACCACAACCGCCCGTCTGCCGCCCATCAGCGACTGCGAGTGGAATTCGGCATAAACTTCGCCGCCGTCTTTGGAAATATCTTCCATTTGCAGCAAACAATAGCGGAACGCATCGTCGGTTGAGCCGCACGCCGCTTCGGCACATTGTTTTTGCAACATGGAAATCTCGCCTTCGTTATTGCCGTACAGGACAATGCACTTGACGGCCGGGTCGGGATTTTTGCAAAAACTTTCAAGCTGTGCCGGTTTAAAATTCATCGGGATTGCCCACCTTGGTGTTGACGGAGTGGAAGTAAGCACCGATTCTGAGGGCTATATCGTTGGCAATGATTTTGGCGCCGTCTTTTTCGATTTTTTTCTTATCCATGGTGGTGGAATAAGGATTATCAAGCAAGTCGTAACTCAAAATCGTGGAACTGTCGCCGCTTATGAGTTTGCCTTTTGTATTGCTCCAAAGTTCATAATTGACGGTGTATGTAACTTTTTCGCGGGTGGCGGTAATATCATCACGCAGAGCTTGTTGTACCGTCTGCGATACGGGCGCGTGAATCTTCAAAAAATATTCGGAATTTTTCGGCGCGCCGTATGGGTTAAACATATCTATCAATTCGTTTTTAATCAGCTGCCCCATACGACCGCCGGCCGCGTTGATTTTGATTTGCGCCATTTGCTTGACAATATCGGCATCATACTGATTGTTATAATACCATAAATCATCGCCGCCGGTTTTTTCAACGTATAACGGCTCAAAACCGCAGGCGGAAAGACCGCAAATCAAGAACGCTGCCGTAAATATTTTCTTTGTTGCCACCACTTTTACATTCCCACTACAATGTTAACGATTTTATTCGGTACCACGATTACCTTCTTGATGGTTTTGCCCTCAAGTTGGCGTGCCACGTTTTCGAGCTTCAAGGCTTCGGCCTCGGCCACATCGTTGGCCGCGTCTTTGGCAATGGTAATGGTACCGCGCATTTTTCCGTTCATCTGTACGCCGATGGTAACCACGTTGTTTTCCGCCAGTTTGGCATCGCCTTCCGGCCAGCTTTCGGCAACAATCAGCGTGTTGTGGCCCAAACGAGCCCACATTTCTTCCGCCAAATGCGGAGTAAACGGCGACAACAGCTTCAACAGAGTTTCATACATGGTCGCCGGAATTTTATCTTTGTTGCCGAGATAGTTGACATAGGTCATCAGAGCCGAAACCGCCGTGTTGAACTTCATCTGCTCGATACGCTCGGAAACATCCAAAATGCAGCGATGCATTTCGCGCAAATCTTCGGAGTTCATCGGGGCATCTTTGTCGGCATAAACTTTGGTAAACAGGGAGTATACGCGGCTGACAAAGCGATATACGCCGTTTAAGCTTTCTTCCGACCACATTGCCACCTGATCGAACGGACCGATGAACATTTCATACAAACGGAAAGTATCGGCGCCGTAGTTTTCGACAATCTCATCCGGATTAACCACGTTGCCGCGTGATTTACTCATTTTCTCGCCGTCGGCCGCCAAAATCATACCGTGCGAAGTGCGTTTTTGATACGGCTCCGGCATCGGCACATAGCCGCAATCATAGAGGAATTTGTGCCAGAAACGGGAATAGAGCAAGTGAAGTGTGGTATGCTCCATACCGCCGTTGTACCAATCTACGTTCATCCAATATTTGAGCGCTTCCGGAGAGGCAAATTCCTTATCGTTGTGCGGGTCGCAATAACGCAGGAAATACCACGACGAACCGGCCCAGTTCGGCATTACGTCGGTTTCGCGCCGGGCGTGTCCGCCGCATTTAGGGCAGGTGGTATTTACCCACTCGGTAGCGTTGGCCAGAGGAGAATCGCCGTTATCGTTCGGGCGATAATCCGGTACATCCGGCAACGTCAGCGGTAACTGATCTTCCGGAACCGGTTGCCAACCGCAATGTTCGCAATAAACCATCGGAATCGGCTCACCCCAATAACGTTGACGCGAGAACACCCAATCACGCAGCTTGAAATTGACTTTAGCGTGGCCGAAACCGTGTTCTTCGGCATATTTGATGGCGGCGGCCATGGCGTCTTTTTTATCCATGCCGTCCATAAAACCGGAGTTAATGTGCGTGCCGTCTTCTTCCCAGGCTTCTTTGGAAATGTCGCCGCCGGCCAATACCTGAATAATCGGCAGATTGAACACTTTGGCAAAATCATAGTCGCGTTGGTCGTGCGCCGGAACCGCCATAATTGCGCCGGTGCCGTATCCGGTCAGAACATAATCGGATATAAATACCGGAATTAAAGTGCCGGTATATGGGTTGCGGGCTTTAATACCTTTTAATTCCACACCGGTCTTGGTGGTATCGGCGGTACGTTGCAGTTCGGATTTTTTTGCCGTTTCGTTAACGTAATTCTGCACTTCGGCGGCATTTTCAAACTTATCCATTAAGTCTTTTACAAACTGATGTTCCGGCGCCATAACGCAATAAGTTGCACCGAAAATCGTATCCGGACGGGTAGTGTAAACCACCATTTTTTTGCCTAAATTGTTGCCGCTGTCGTCGGTGAGCTCAAATTCCAACTCAGCACCCTCTGAGCGCCCAATCCAGTTAATTTGTGTGGTTTTGACACGGTCAATGAAATCAACCGTTTCGATATCGTTAATCAAACGGTCGGCATATTTGGTAATGGCGAGCATCCATTGTTCCTTGTCGCGGCGTACCACTTCAGCCCCGCAGCGCTCGCAATGACCGTTGACGACTTCTTCGTTGGCAAGTCCGACTTTGCAGGACGGACACCAGTTAATCGCCATTTTATCCTTATAGGCTAATCCGTGTTTCCAGAATTGAATAAACATCCATTGCGTCCATTTATAATATTCCGGATCGCAAGTGTTGAAACATCTGTCCCAATCAAACGAAAAACCGAGCGATTTGAGCTGACGGGTAAAGGTTTCGATATTTTGTTTGGTGGAAACGGCCGGATGTACACCGGTTTTGATGGCATAGTTTTCTGCCGGCAGACCGAAGGCATCGAAGCCCATCGGATACAAAACATTGAGGCCCTGCATACGTTTTTTGCGAGCAATTACATCGAGCGCGGTATACGAACGCGGATGGCCTACGTGCAAGCCGGCACCCGACGGATACGGGAACTCAACCAAAGCATAGAATTTTTCTTTGTTATGGTCGATATCTACCTTATAAGCCTTTTCGTCTTCCCAAATTTTTTGCCATTTTTTCTCGATGGTACGAAAGTTGTAGCGCTCCTCGTTTTGCCAAGTTTCGCGCCATTCTTCCCAAGTTTCTTTTCCGTTATATCGTGCATTTCCCGACATTGATTTTTCCTTTGATTAATATACATTACAAAACATTACGGCGAAAATAGCACAATATTTGATAAATTTCAATGCTTAACCGCATTATACACAAAACAAAAAAACGAGTTTTTTTAACGAAAAAATAACGCTTGTGCAATAAGATAACCCCTAAAGGGGACAACAATGAACGATAAGGCTTTTTTACGATACGCTCTGGAACAGTCTTTTCTCCGTCCGCAAAATAACGCGGCGGAATGTGTTGATTTGCAATATAATATCAAAAATTCAAACGGTTATACGCTGGTCGATAAAAGGCATGCGGAAATTGTGCCGTACCTGTTGCCGGGGGCTACGGTTAAAAAATGCGTTAAATCGGTGACCCACGATATCGGCCGCAACACGCGCTTGTTTGAAGAATACGAACGCTATAAGCACGATTTGGCGGAAAATATAATTATTCCCGAAAATGTGCCGGAAATAGGGCGCGCCCGCAAGGTGCTCGATTTGGTTACGGTCAATCGGCAATCGGCGCAAAAAAAGAAAATCGCCGCAACGCTGATTCCGGCGACATTTGCCCTGAAAATGAAGGATATTCATCGGGTTTACGGCGAAATCTGGCTGCAGTCGGAAGCGGAATTGCAAAAAAATCCCGAGGCCGTCGATTTGTCGCTGATTAAGGATTTTGCGCAGACGTACGATACGGCCATGCGGCGTTTCGGTCTGGCTCACCCGCTGTATCGGCTGAATAAAAAGCGTATGAAATACTATTTGAATGAGGCGGCGCAAATTTTGAAATCGCATCATCCTTTGGCTGATGATTTTTGCGTAACTCATTGTTTTTATGAAATGAAATTGTTCGGTAATAAGGTTTCCAAAACCTGTGCCGATATGTTGTGCAATATGGTGGCGCAGTTGCAGCGGATGGCGCATCAGCCGCAGTTGCTGACCTTAGCGCAGATTTTGTTGGCCGATAACCGCAAATTTGCCAAGGCTATGCAGGATTACGCCGCCGAGCACAAAGTTGCTGATTCGGCGCGGGTCGATACCATTCGGCATGATGTGCAGAAGTTGTTTAAAAAATACGCGTTGTTGTGCTATTTGGACAGTGCGCGTTTTGCCTTTGAAAACAAGTTTTTGAACGAATGCCCGGAGCCGCGGCATCCGCCGTTGCCGACGGTATCGCCGACCGACGAGCTGCGGATGGTTTCGCAAATCGTGGAAGAAAGCCATAAAATCACTATTACAGACGGTAAAATCTGCAAAATCTATAATGACGCGTTGGCGGCTTATGAACACGACCTGACGGCTTTGCAAAAAGTTCTGGATGGCAAAGCTTGATTTTTCTCAGCAAAGCGGGGGATTAGCCCATTGAGTTGCCGCCTTTTTGCATGGCAACCAGATTGTTCAGGCTCAAAGTATTGTCCTGAGTACCTTGTTGCTTGGTGCTTTCCTTGGCATAGGTTTGCGAGCCGCTCATCTCGTTGATGTTTTTCTGAACCACGGCCAAACCGACTTTTTCTTGGTCCAAATTCGGCGCTTGCTGCAGGTCTTTCATAAACTGATTGGCCTGAGCTTGTGTCATCGGTTGGTCATTGACTGTAAAGTGCATGATGCGTCCGCCGTTTTCAAACGTTACGGTGCGTACCTCGTTGCCTTTGGTAATCTTAAAGCCGTTTTGCGTAGATTCGGCATATTCGGTTTCGGTAACCGGCGTATCCTTCGGCTGTCCGGCGGCGGTTTGACCGTCTTTGCCGGCCTTGGCTTCCTTACCTTCCTTGCCTTCTTTACCTTCTTTACCGTCCTTAGCCTCTTTACCTTCTTTACCGGCCTTACCGTCCTTGCCTTCGTCTTCTTTCTTTAAGCCTTGTTCTTTCATCAGCTTATCCAGTTCTCCCTGCAGGGCTTTGGCTTTCTCGTCGTTACCCTTACTCTTGGCCTTTTCAATTTTCTTTTCCAGCTTTTTAATCTGCTTGGCGGCCTTTTCCTGGTCTTTAAGCATTTGTTCTTTGAGCTTTTCTTCTTTTTCCACGGTGTTGATGACATCGAGGTTATACTTAGCCTGACCGGTCATTTCTCCGTTTTCTGCGGCCTTTTCGTAGCCTTCTTTGGCTTTTTTGAACTTTTTAGGGTCGTTTTTATACAGCTCATGATAAGCCTTCATATCTTCATCGTGTTTCTGCGCTTCGGCCGAACCTTTAAGATAGCCGTAACTGTCGAGCTCTATCGGTTTTATCTGCATCGGGTCGGCATTTTCCTTGGTTAAGGCCACACCTTCAACCGTCGGAATTTCCGGACCGGCTTTGACTCTTTCCAAGTTCTCGGCATGTTCAATTTGCTGGATTGCCGCTTGTGCGTCTTGAGTAAATGCCTGCTGACCTTCCGGAGTATCGGCATATCCGGCCTGTTTCATCATTTGGAGAGCCAACTGCATGAGGGCATCCTCAAGGTTTCCACCGTTGGCAAGCTGGCTGACCGCCGAGGTGAGGTCGCCGTATTGTTCCGGATTGTTGGCCTTCATATCCGCCAGACCTTCCTGCAGTTTTTCCTGCGGGCTCTTGTCCGGTCCGAGCTCAGCCGGCGATAAAGCCCGATCGGCGTATTCTTTAGCTTGTTCCGGCGACAGGTTGGCCAGATAGTCAACCGCTTCACGCGAATAGGTTTGTGCTCTGCTCGTAATGGCTCCGTCGGCATGGCCGTTAACATCATTCGGCGCCATTATGGCTTCGTTCAACAGGGTTGAAGCATTTTCGCCGTAAAGGTCGTGCATTTTTTGCGCGGTTTTTTGCGGGTCGATATATTTCGACGAACCTTCTTCGGCATTGTTAACCGTATTCATATATTGGATTTTTTTAGCCATCTCGGCGATATCCGGACTTACCGCTTCCGCCTCATGACCTTCAACCGTCGGAGTGGCAGGGGCTGCCGGAGATTCCTGTTCGGCCGTAGGAGCAGCAGGGGCTGCCGGAGCCGCCTGTTCGGCCGCAGGGGCTTCCCGCGGAGTAAATTTGAATTCACCGTTGCTGATATCAACCGTTCCGCGTTCGAGTTTAACTCCCGGAATTCCGGCGAATGCCTGCGCGGCATCATCCATTACTTTATCCATTTTGGCTCTGGCGCTTGCGGCGTTTGCCGGCGGATTAAGGGTAATGGTTTGCGGTTGCGGAGCTTCCGGTGCCGGCGCATCGTGGCCTTGGATATTATCCATTACACGTTGTCCGGCCTGCTGTAATGCGGAGAAAGTGTTTGGATCGGCTTGTAATCCTTCCGAAGAGGCCAAATCAATCGTTTCGCCGGCATTCAAATCAACATTATCCATTACACGTTGCCCGGCCTGCTGTAATGCGGAGAAAGTAGCACCGTCATTTTCCATCGCGGCAACATTTTCCGGCGACATGTCAAGTTCGTCGGTCGGCAGAGGTATACCGGCACTCACTTCGGCATCGGTAACATTGGTAACCTGTTCGCCGTCCTGCACTTCGTGAGATGTCCATTGTTGCTCCATTTGTTGAGCATAAGCTTCATTTTCCATGGCTCTCACGTTTTCTTGCGACATGTCGAGTTCTTGAAAATTCTCCTGTTCTGCATCGTGTATTTCGTGAGATTCCCACGGCTGTTCCATCTGTTGAGCAAATCTTTCGGCACTCATATCAATTTCGTCGGTCGGCAGAGGAATACCGGCACTCACTTCGGCATCGGTAACATTGGTAACTTGTTCGCCTTCATGGATTTCATGAGATACCCACGGCTGTTCCATCTGTTGAGCAAATCTCTCGGCACTCATGTCAATCTCGTCGGTTGGCAGAGGTATACCGG
>JAEEGL014523017.1_pt1 | contig 59308 bp, 35 predicted proteins | sample 9134231 | NCBI WGS metagenome assembly JAEEGL01 (sample SAMN16246548, study PRJNA631951) | gut metagenome | biome: gut microbiome; feature: rumen; material: fiber-attached | host: Bos | place: Iran: Karaj | collected 2018-10
TCAGAGCGGAGGAGAGTATTGCCTTGAAAACCTGTGGCCGCCCATGGCCACATGAATGGGAGGGGCCCGCAGCCGCAGGCTGTGGGAGGGACGGAGAACCGAAGGTTCGGAGGGTTTGCAAGGCAATACTCTCCGCAGCGTTGAATAATGTAATGGAAAAAAGGTTATCTTTGTAATCACTAAAACTGATTGCGTATGAAACAGATCTTTCGTCAGGTGGTCGTTTGGGCTGTCTTTGCGGTTATTTCTTCATTCGGGGCGTTTGCCCAGCAGCACATTCATATCGTGGGACACAGGGGATTCTGGAAGGCGGAGTCCGCGGCGGGCACGCAGAATTCCATTGCCTCGCTCAGGGCAGCCGAGGCTGAATCGCTCTGGGGCAGCGAATTCGACGTCCAGCTCACCAAGGACGGCATTCCGATCGTCAACCACGATCCGACCATTCCCTCCGGGGCGCAGAAACTCCGCATCGACGAGTATACCTGGAAGGAGTTGAGCAAGCTCAATCTTGCCAACGGCGAGAAGCGTCCGACCCTGGATAGCTATATTGCCGAGGGCGCGAAACTTCCCGACATTCGCCTTGTCGTGGAACTCAAGCGCCAGCGGGAGCCCGATGGCGGTCACGCCCGGGAGGAAAAGCTGCTGTCAGAGACGGTTTCCATCCTGAAGAAATACGGGGTATTCACCCCGGAGAGGGTGGTTTTCATTTCATTCAGCCTGTACATCTGCGAACAGATTGCCGAGAGGTATCCGGCATTCACCAACCAGTATCTGGAAGGCGACCTTACCCCAGCGGAGGTCAAGGCCAAGGGCATCAACGGTATCGACTATAAGTACAAGGTGTTCAAGAAGCATCCCGAGTGGGTCGCAGAAGCCAGGGAGCTTGGCCTGAGCGTCAATACTTGGACGGTGGACAAAGAAGAGGACATTCTTCAGATGATCGACCTCGGCGTGGAATATATCACCTCCGACGAACCCCTGCTGGTTCGGAAGCTCCTCAACAAGAGAGGCGTCTTCCAGGTCGAGGCTTCCGACCTGACCCTTGTCGGCAAGCTGCGCACCGATACGCCGCATATTTACAATCGCGTGGATACGCTGGCCTATCCCGGGCTCAACAAGAGCGAGATCAGCCGAGCCCGGATGTCCGCCGGCATTATGGTCGCTTTCCGCACCAATTCAAAGCGGATCACGGTCCAGACCGACTATGAGTACCGTGAAGAAGCGCTCAAATCTTCCCCGCTCCTGTACGGCGGTTATGATCTGTATATCAAGAAGGATGGCAAATGGCTCTGGGCCGGGGCCGGCGTGAGCAAAAACAACGCCATTGACCAGCCCGCCGAGATCATCAAGGCGATGGACGGCTCGATGCACGAGTGCCTGCTGTATCTCCCGATGTACAGCATTCTGAATTCCGTCAAAATCGGCATTGACGGCGGCACCGAAATCTATCCCTCCGAGAATCCGTTCCGGCACCGGGTCGGCATCTTCGGATCCAGTTTCACCCACGCGGCCTGCGCTTCCCGACCAGGCCTTTCGTATCCGGCCATCTTCTCCCGCGAAACCGGCATCAACCTCCTGAGTCTCGGCGTCAGCGGCCAGTGCAAACTCCAGCCGACCTTCGCCCGCATCATCGCCGACGCGGACATCGATGCCCTCATTCTCGACGCCTTCTCCAACCCCAAACCGGAAGAGGTCGAAGAGCGGATCTTCCCCTTCATCGAGACCATTCAGGCGAAGCACCCGGATATCCCGATCATCTTCCAGGCTACCATCTACCGCGAATGGCGCAACTTCAACACCCGCTTCATCAAATACGAAGCGGACCGTTACGACCGCTGTGTCGAACTCGTTAAAGAGGCCCAGAAGAAATACAAGAACATCTACCTTGTCTATCCCAACGCCACCGACGAGTGGCACGACACCTCCGCCGACGGCACCCACCCCAACGACCGCGGCTACATCCTCTGGGCCCACTCCATCGAGAAGCCCGTGCTGAAAATATTGGCGAAGTACGGGATAAAATAACCGCTACCCAATGATCTCCAGCATCTCCGGGGGGAGGTAGGAGGTTGCGACGGCGACGAAGCCTTCGATGGCGACGAGGAGGCGGCGGTCGCGTTTGATGCGCTTGATGTAGCCCTCGGCGCCCTTGAGGGTGCCGGCGGTGACGCGGACGCGGGCGCCCTGGCGGAAGTTGACGATGTCTTCCCGGCTATAGAATTCGAGGCCTTCGATGCCGGAGTCGGCGACCATCCGGAAGATGGTCATTTCCCTGTCGGGAATGACGGCCGGGCCGGAGCGCTCGGCGTTATAATATACCAGAGCATAGCCGTAGACCAGTGCTCGGACCTTGTTGATCTCCTCTTCGTCGGCACGGACGAAGAGCAGGGAATTCACCACGGGAATCCGGCGCCAGACCTTCTTGTCGGCGTCCTTGACATAGCGGGTGCTGTCGAGGCGCGAGGTGTCGCCGGAACGCCGGAGGCCCGAGCCCTTTACCAACTCCCGCCGCGTGGGGAAATACACCTCCAGATGCTCCCGCTGCAAGATCTTCTCAATCTCGAAGACCTTGTTGTAGAACACCTTCAGGGCGTACCAGCTGCGTTTGATTTCTTGCTCTTCCATCGTATGAGGAAGACAAAATTAGCCATAAAACACAGATTCCCCAAAAAATATTCGTAAATTTGTACGCTTTGGCAGAAGAGAAATGAAGAATCCAATTGCAAATCCGAAAGTTTCGGTCATTGTTCCTATCTATAACGTCGAGAGGTTTTTTGCGCGTTTCCTCAAGGGTGCGCTGGGGCAGACCTATCCGCATATCGAGTATATCTTCGTAGATGACGGCTCGCCCGATCGCTGCGTGGAAATACTTGAGAATATGCTGGATACGCAGTTCCCCCATCTGAAGGATCGGGTGAAGCTGATCCGGCAGGAGAATCAAGGATTGGTGAAGGTGCGGGAGATTGGTCTCAAGGCGGCGACCGGGGAATTCATCCTTTTTATGGACTCCGACGACCGGTGTCGGGTGACAATGGTGGAGAAGATGGTGGAGAAGGCCGTCCGGACGGGGGCTGACATCGTTATCTGCGACTATTTCAACGAGTATCCTTACCATGTCGTCCCCAGGCGGGAAAAGGTCTATCCCGACCATCGGGGAATGCTGCGCGCGCTGTTCAGCCAGCACGGTTTCCGGGGATATCTGTGGAACAAGATGTGGCGGCGGTCGCTCTATGAGCAGGGTGCCTTTCTGATGCCGCTCCAAAAGATGTGCGATGACATTATCATCCTGTCGCAGCTTCTTTGCCGGACGGACAGGATTGAATATCTGCACAGGCGGCTGTATTTCTACCAGCGGCGCAATCCCGGGTCGGTGTCCCGTACGGGAGATTTCTGTGCCCTTCGGCGGGAAATCGTCTGCAACGAGATGACTTTGTATCGTTTTTATCAGGATAAATTACCCTCGCCGTTTACCGGTATTGAGCGGGATTTCCTGGTGAATGTTGCTCACGTCATCTGCTCCAGCAAGGATTCTTCCCTATATGAGAAATATCCCGAGGTCACCCGCTGCCTGGAAAGCGTCACCCTTCCGGACCGATCGCTGGACCTCCCCCTGAAAAAGCAGAGAGAGCTTGCCGCTTATTTGAAAAAGCTAAAGTAATACGGCGCACAGGAGCCGCAGGGGCCAACTCCCGGCTTTGGCGAGATACGGTCTCTCCGCGAAAAGGCTGCGGTCCCACCGCAGGCCGATCCATACGCAGCGGTTCAGGATTTTGCCTTGCACCGCTTCCAGCGGCGACCCGCCCATCTTTTCACGATAAAACTCGTACAGGTCCAGGAAATTCCGGGCGGAGAGAGCCCGGCGCCTTTGGCGTTTCTGCCGCGTATCGGAGCCGGGATTATTCCGCCGGTAATGATACAGGGGTTCGGGAAGAAGGGCGACCGTGGCGCAATAGAAAAGCAGCTGGCCGGCGAGGACCATATCTTCGTGCATATTGATCCGGGGATAGAACAGGTCGGGGCGGTAGCAGGAGCGGCGGGCGAATTTATTCACCAGATAGCCGTGGGTGCGGAAGGTGAATACGTCTGCGGAATAATCCTTGGGATCCGCGTAATCTTTGTCGGTGGATACGTGGGAGCGTCCGTCTCCGTATTCTTTCCGGACAAAGAAGTGAATCAGGTCGGCGCCGGTCCGCTCTGCCGCCGCCACCAGCTTTTCGACGGCATCCCTTTCAATCCAGTCGTCGGAATCCACGTGAAGGATATAATCGCCGGAAGCCGCGGAAAGGCCGCTGAGCCGCGCCTGGGGGGTTCCGCGGTTGGGACTCCGCAGGAGGATGACCTGCTGCTGCCGGGAAGGGAATTCGCGGGAGATCAGGTCCTCGAGGATCTCGACGGAGCGGTCCGGAGAGCCGTCGTCTACGAAGATAAATTCGATGTCCGGGTAGCTCTGGCCGAGGACGGAACGGGCGCATTCCGCGATATACGGCTCCGCTTTGTAGATTGGGACGATGATGCTGACTTTACAGTTCATACCGTGATTTTTCCGGGAGAATTTCTTCGAAAGCGCCGAGGAGAGCATCCCGGCAACCGGTAAATTTCTCCTGGCTCATCTGGACGTCATTGATGCAGACCATCTTTGTCGACGGATTCCGGAGGAAGGCGCAGATCTTGCCGATGGAGGCGGCCGCGAGGGAGAAATGCTTGTTGGAAAGCCTCCTGTGACGGGCGAGACCCTTGTAATACATATAGTCCAGGAAGAGGTACTGGTTGTAATTCGCCCGGGTCCGCAAAGGGCTCAACGACGAGAGGATCTCCTTCTCGACAAGGGAATATACCTCATCGCAGACGCTCTTTAGCATCGGTGACGCCGTATGCTGCGGCCGGACATACCTCCAGCCGGGGCGCATCCCGGCAGCCTTCCGGGCGAGCGAGTCGGAGTGAAAGACCAGATACCGGAAATCGCCGCCCCGCAGGAAAGAACGCGAAAAACCCATCGACGGGACACCTTCGGGGAAGAAATCCTCCTCCGAACAGGGCGCCACCGTGTACATATCATCGTTAAAATAGAGATATTGCTCCGACAGGCCGGGAATCCGGTGCAGGAACATCTCGATCATCGAACTGTTGAAGGTGGGGAGATATTCCGCGGGAATGATGTCGCGGTGCAGCACGACGTTGACGGTTTCGCGGTTGACCCAGGCCGGGACCTGGCTTTCCCGAGCCACGACCAGGTGGATCTTGTCGATGAAGGGCATAAAGCGGTCCAGTCCCCGGAAATGGTATTTGAGCGTGCCCCAGTCGCGGAATCGCTTGTTCAGGATGGACGGGCCCACGGTCCGGATATAATCCTCCCGCCAGAGCGGGTCAAGCCCGTCAACGTATGTCACAACAGCATTCATTCCTGCAAAGATAGGAATTTTATTTCAGATACCTGGCGGTGAAAGTGCGGCCCTCTTTGACGAGGTCCTCCGGGGTGCCGGCGAAGACGACTTCACCACCCGCGTCGCCGGCGTCCGGGCCGAGGTCGATGACCCAGTCAGCGCTGCGGATGACGTCGGGGTTGTGCTCCACGACGACGAGGGTGTGGCCCTTGGCCAGGAGCGAATCGAAAGCCTTCAGGAGCTTTTCGACATCGAAGAAATGAAGGCCTGTGGTGGGCTCGTCGAAGATGAACATAATCTTCTCCCGGGCGTTGTCGCTGATGGAGAGGAAGTAGGCGAGCTTGATGCGCTGGCTTTCGCCACCGGAGAGGGTGCTGGAGGACTGACCCAGTTTGATGTAACTGAGACCGACGTCCACGAGCGGCTGAAGCCGCCGGGCAATCTGCTGGGCAAGGTCTTCTTTCTGGGCACCGAAAAATGCAATGGCCTCTTCGACGCTCATATCGAGGATGTCGTCGATGTTCTTGCCTTTGTATTTGACTTCGAGGATTTCGGGCTTGAAGCGCTTGCCGCCGCAGGCCTCGCAGACCATCGTCACGTCGGCCATAAACTGCATTCCGACGCGGACAAAACCCTCTCCCTGGCATTCCGGGCAGCGCCCGCCGTCCTGGTTGAAGGAGAAGAAAGATGGGGTGAATCCATTGATCTTGGCCGCCTGCTGCTCGCTGAGGAGCTTGCGGATGTCGTCGTAGACCTTGAGATAGGTGACCGCGTTGGAACGGGAACTCTTGCCGATGGGATTCTGGTCGACGTATTCGATGCGGGTGATGCGGTCGAGGTTGCCGGAGAGGCCGCGGTGCATACCGGGGAGTTCGCCGGTCTCGTTGAGACGGCGGTTGAGGGCGGGGTAGAGAATGTCGCCGACAAGCGAGGATTTGCCGCTGCCGCTTACGCCGCTCACCACGGTCAGCACCCCGAGGGGGAATTGCACGTCGATGTCCTTGAGGTTGTGCTCCATCGCCCCCTTGACGGTGATGCTGTAGTGCCAGGGACGCTTGGTGCGGACATAGCGCGGGATGGAGCCGGAGAGATATTGGAGGGTTAAGGACGGAGATACGCTCGGGTCTTCGACCCTCGGTATGACAGCAGGGCCGTCATTCCGGCCTCCCTGCGCGTCATTCCGGCCTCCCTGCGCGTCATTCCGGACTTGATCCGGAATCTTCCCCTGGAAGACCACCTCGCCGCCGTGCTCGCCGGCGCCGGGGCCCATATCGATCAGGAGGTCGGCCGCGCGCATAATCTCCTCGTCGTGCTCGACGACGACGACCGTGTTGCCGAGGTCGCGGAGGCGGCGGATCACGCTGATGAGGCGCTCTGTGTCGCGGGGATGCAGGCCGATGGAGGGCTCGTCGAGGATGTACATCGAGCCGACGAGGCTGCTGCCGAGGGCGGTGACGAGGTTGACCCGCTGGCTCTCACCGCCGGAGAGGGTGTTGCAGGTCCGGTCGAGCGTCAGGTAACCGAGGCCGACGTCCTTGATACATCTGAGCCGGAAGCAGACCTCCTCGATGGCTTTGTCGGCGATGTCGTGCTCGTAGGATGTCAGGTGAATGCCTTCGAACCAGGCAACGAGATCGTCGATATTCATCCGCAGCAGGTCGTGGATGGTCTTCCCGTCGACCTTGACGTAGAGCGCTTCGGGGCGCAGCCGGCTGCCGCCGCAACTGTGGCAGACCGTCCGCCCGCTGTAGCGGCTCATCATGTATTTGAACTGGATCTTGTACTTCTGCCGGTCGACCCAGCGGAAGAAATCATCCAGGCCCCAGAGGCGGTCGTCATCGGATTCGGCCGGGACACCGTGCCAGATCTTGTCCGTCACTTCCTGCGACAGCTTGCACCACGGCTCGAAGATGGGAATCCCGTAGCGTTCCGCCTTCCGGATCAGGTCTTCCCGGAACCAGCCCATCTTCTCGCCCCGCCAGCAGGCAATCGCCCCGTCGTAGATGCTGAGGGTCTTGTCGGGAATCACGAGGTCTTCGCTGATGCCGATGATCTTGCCGAGGCCGCCGCAGACCGGGCAGGCTCCGAGGGGGGAATTGAAGCTGAAGAGGTATTCATCCGGCCGGCGGAAAGTCATTCCGTCGAGCTCGAGCCGGTCACAGAAGGTGCGGAGTTCGGTGGTTTGGTCCACGCTGCGGGCGACGAGGACATTGCCGCCGCCTTTCTGGAAAGCCGCTGCCACCGAGTCGCGGATGCGGGTACGGAGGTCTTCATCGTCCCGGTCGAGTTTGGCCCGGTCGATGAGGAGGCAGAGGCCTTGGGGGAATCCATTCCCGGAGGCTTGAAGCACGTCGTCGATGTCCCGCTGCTGCATCGCGGTAGTGTCGTAGAGGCGGTTATAGCCGTCGGCCTTGAGAGAAAGCAGGAGTTCGACTTTGTCATCCCGGGCGTCCCAGCCGAGGTCGGCGAGGATCCAGGCGGCGCCGCCACGTCCGTCGAAGACATACTCCATCACATCGTTGGAGGTATTGCATCGTACTTCCAGCCCGCTGACGGGGGAGTAGGTCCGCCCGATCCGGGCGAAGATCATCCGGAGGTAATCGTAGATCTCGGTGGTGGTGCCGACCGTGGAGCGGGGATTGTGGATGTTGACCTTCTGCTCGATGGCGATGGCCGGCGGAATCCCCTCGATGATATCCACGTCGGGCTTCGACATCCTTCCGAGGAACTGCCGGGCGTAGGACGACAGGCTCTGGGCGAACCGCCGCTGCCCCTCGGCATAGAGGGTGTCAAAGGCCAGCGAGGATTTCCCGGAGCCGGAAATCCCCGTGATGACGACGAATTTTCCCCGCGGAATCTCCACGGTAATGTCCTTCAGGTTGTTTACCCGGGCGCCCCGGATGATGATGCTTTCCCCGCTCATTCCTGCTGCTTATTCCGCTTTTTTGAAAAGTGAAGCGAAACCGAATAATTCACCGTCAAAGGAACTTCCCCAGGCTCCATCCTTAAATCTGGACAGGTCATATTCTCGGAATTGCATCTGAAGATCTCCGTTCAAAGTAAGACGAAATGCTATGACGCAGGGACTTGTCTCTATCTCTGTCTTGCTGAATTTCTTATTCGCAATAATGGAATAATAAGTCCAGACCTGTTGTCCATCTGACAACTCACTATAAATGTACATATTAGATTCCTGTACAGTGTATTTTCCGGTAAGGATACCATCGGAAGCGTAATTCTTGGGTGTGGTCAGTTGGATTGGGCTGCTTTCCAAGAAATAAGCGGAATAATCGGAATTCCTTGAGGTCGTCAAGGTAACATTCCCGTCTATGTCTTTAAATTCCATCGTAAATCCTTCGTTTTCCAGAAATCCGGAAAGATCGACTTCGTCCTCCATCGCAAACAATTCTATCGTTTCCAAATCGTAGATGTGGTCAAAACTCCATTTGCCAAGAAATCTGTCCGGAGTCTGGAGACCGCGAATCTGCAAAAGGAGATCGCAAGTCTCATCCGTAGTGGGAATATAACGTGAAGCCTCCGGAGCGACCCGTAACCGGGCGATGGAATTGCCCGAAAAATCGGCTTTTTTCAGCGAAATGCGCGCCATGCCTTTGTTCTCGCCGGGGGCGATAGTGACATTCCCGACGATGATCTCATCTGCACCCTCCCCATCGGCGACAAGCGGGATAGAGAGCATTTCCGTCGCTTTGAAATCTGACTTCGAAACAGTACCGGTAAGTACGATTGTAGCGATATAGGACTCCAGCAGGACAGCCTCTTTTTCCATGAACGAATAGACCAGTGCTTCTTGCTCGTCCTGCGAGATGAAGGTACTATAGTTTGTGCCTAATTCATAACCTTCTCCATTTCCCAGCAAAAGCGAAATGCTCTTGTTCGCGGTGAGGGCGAGATTGTCGATGGTTAGGTAACTTTTAGTCTCTCCGGGCTGGAAAGTGACTTCCTGGCCAGAGATGTTAAAATCAGCCCCGATATCGGCCGTCCCGGATGTCAAAACCGGGATGGAAATTGGGATGGAGGACGCTCTTGAGAGGTGGATGTCGATCTGGAGGCTCCCATTTGCATAGATTGTGTAGAATTTCTGTCCGAATTCGGCATAGACTGTCTTGTCTTCTTTGTTGCAGGAGACGGCAAGGGCCGTGACGGCGAGGGCGAAAAGAAAGCGTTTCATATCGTTAGTCCGTGTTTATATAGTTCTCGTATTCCGCGCGGATCTCCGCGAGGGCTTCCCGGTCGGCCTCGGTGGGAATCTCTCCCTTCGGCAGGACATACTGCTGGGAGGAACTGTCCGTCTTAGGCGGCAGTTTCTCGTAGCCGCAGCCACTGAGAAGCAGTGCGAAGATAATCAAAATAAAGATACACTTAGTCTTCATAGCCGGGATTTTGTTGCATATCGGGATTGAGTGCACAGTCCTGCTTGTAGATCGGGGCTGTGTAGAGGTACTTCTTCATCGTGTATTTCAGGCCGTTGGAGATGACCCACCACTCGGGACGGCCGTTGCGCTTGAGCTCGAAGAAGCGGTCGCCTTCCATGTATAGCTCCTTGCGGCGCTCGTCGAGGATGGCCTGCAGGAGCGGTGTGATGGCCTTCCCGGCGGCATCCTCCGTGATGCGGTCGCCTTCGCGGACGGGCTTCAATGTGGCCTCCGTCAAATCTTCCGCATCGGCGATTCGGGCACGGCGGAGGTCATTCAGATAGCCTAGCGCCTTGCCGGATTCGCCCCGGTGGTATTCCGCCTCGGCGGCAATTAGGTACAGCTCGCTCAGGCGGACGCGGCGCTCGGGGGCCTTGGTATTGAAACGTCTGGCGTTGAAGGAAGTGCTCAGACGGATATCCCCGGGCTCGTACAGCTGGGTGAGGGCCGCGCAGACGGGGCGGCTGGCGATGTAGCCCTTCATATAGGAGAAGTACCAGTCGAGTTCGGAGGAATTGTTGATGTGGCTTCGGGCGATGACTTCTCCCCGGGGCTCGGCGACGTCCAGCATCGCCTTGTAGCCGTCGGCCGGGGTGAGTTCCAGCCCACTGTGTTCGATGATGTCCTCCGCGACGGCGGCGGCCGTATCCCAGTCCTCGCACCAGAAGGCGAGGCGGGCCTGGTAAGCCTTAACGAGTGTCGTTGTGAAGAACCAGCGCCGGTCATTCCCCGTAAAGGGAAGAGCTTTCTGTAGCATCGATCCGGCGTACTGCGCCGTCTCCTTCATCGACGCCCGGGCGGGCATCGCTTCGATATCCACCTTGTCCACGATCGGGATGCCGGGGTCGGACAGGGCCTCCGCGGGATTGTATGGACCGGCAAATTCGCGCAGCAGGTTGTAATAGAGGATGCCCTTCATCGCGTAAGCCGCTCCCAGAGCGCCCCGAGCCGTCTCGGAGGTCCTCCCGTCGAGGCCCTCGATGACGATATTGCAGTCGCGGATGATCTCGAACGCCTCTCTGTAATCGCTCATCCGGCTGTTGATGGCTTCGCCGGCGTAGGCGACGAGGCCGTCTCCGACGCGGATGTTGGCGTCGAGGTCGTCGGCGCAGCCTTCAAAGAGGGCGACGGTCTCCATATTCCCCAGAATATACGCATCCCCGCCGCCTTCGATGTCGCGGAGGTGATCGTGGATCAGCGCGGCAAATTCTTCGTCGGAAGACGGAATGACCTCTCCCTGGGGCTGCACGCTCAGGTAGCGGGTGCATCCTGCGAGCAGCAGGAGAAGGGGCAATATGCGCTTACAGATTGACATTTACGCCGAGGGAGACGCTCCTGGTCGTCGGATAGGTCGCGCCGGGCACTTCGGGATCCATCCCGTCGTAGCGGGTGAGGGTCAGCATATTGCCGAGCGTGAGGTTGATGGTGACTTTCGGGAAACTGTACGATAGGATGATGGATTTGATCCTGAGGTACGAGACATCCTTCAGATAGATGGCGTCGATGATGTTGTAGTCCATCGGGTTGAGCGCCGCGAAGGAGTAGCGGGCATCGAAGCGGTCGTAGATACGGGGATAGGTGACCCCGGTGGGCGTGGATGCTGTCCAGCGGTCGGTCCGGTCGCGGCCCACGTTGAGGTGGTTGGCGTAGAGGTCGCTGTACTGCGACTGGACTTCCTCGGTGAGGACGCCGCTGTGCCGGGCATTGAGGTACGAGGCGGGGGAGACGATCTTGTCGTAGCATTTGGCGCCGAAGCTGTAGACGCCGCTGATGCTGAGCCGCAGGCCCCGCCATTCGACGGAGAGGTTGAGGCCGCCGTTGTAGGGAGCGATTGTGGTGCCGAGATAGACGCGGTAATTGTCGGGATTGTTGAGGTCGGAAGCCGAGCGGATGTCGGCATCTTCCCGGAGTCGGAATCCGTAAAGGCCAGTCGCGCTGTCGACGCCGCCGAGTTCTCCGGCGAAGATGGCGCCGACGGGATAGCCCTCTACGTAGCGGTCCTTCGCGGTAATGGTTTGGGTCGGCGGATTATAGCGGGTGACCTTGTTGTAGTTATAGGCGAAATTGACGGAAGCCCTGATTCGCCAGTCTTTCCCGAAATTCTGCTTCCATGTGAGGGTCGTCTCGACGCCCGTGTTGAGGATGTCAGCAGAATTGAAATACACCGAGGTGAATCCCGTCGTGGACTGCACCTGGGAGGAGGTGACGACATCGGAGCTCTGGCGGAGATACCATTCCGCTGCAAGCGTGAGTTTCTCACCGAGGAATCCCACGTCGATCCCGGCCTTGAGGTCGGAAGTTTTCTCCCACCCAAGCTCGGGATTGGGGGCCGCGGGAATGGTTCCGAGCGGGTAGCTCTCCGAACCGTAGTACCGGTACTCCTGCTGGCGGTACTGCATCACGAGCTGGTGCGTCGCGGCCGTGGAGATGTTGCCCGTGTAGCCGTAGGCGGCCCGTAGGGTTCCGTGGCTCAGCCATTTGGAAGCCTGCTTCGCCCATTTTTCCTCGCCCCAGTGCCAGGCGGCACCGGAGCTCCAGGTCGGGTTGAACTGGCGCTTTACGCCGAAGTTGCTGCTGCCGTCGGTGCGGAAGCTAGCGTTGAAGACGAAGGTCTTGCCGAGATAATAGTCGGCGGAGGCGTAGAAGGACGCGAAGCGCGTATCGGAGAAGAACTGTCCGTTGAGGCGTTCCACCTCCCGGATCCATTCGTCCACCGGACCGCTGACGGGCGGAAGGGAAGTGGTGCCCGTGACAGGGTCGTAGTTGTAGCGTTTGGTGTAGGTGCTGTTGGAGGAGGAACCTCGGATTTCGGCGCCGGCGATGACGTTGAGGTTGTGCCGGAAGCGTTTCCCGTCAAAGGTCTGGTTCCAGGTGAAGTGCCCGCGGGCGATGTAACTGTGGCGGTTTGTGCGGTTCTGGGTGATGCTGCCGTAGAGATTGGTCTGGGAATGGTCGTCAGCCCCGAGCCGGTCGCGGAAGGCCGTGTAAGTGGATTTTTCGACGACCTTGTCAGTGGCATTGTGCGAATAGCTGTAGGACGCCAGGGCGTTGAAATGCAGGACCGGGATGATCATCAGGTCGGCTTGGGCGCGGACCGTTGCGGCTGTGTTGAGGGTCTTGGTCTCGTTGTTTTTGAGCTCCCTCAGGATGCTGAATCCGTTTAGCGGCAAGACTTCCTCCGCCTCCCGGCCGTTGTAGTAGCCGAGGGTGAACCAGGTGTTGTCGGGCGCATAGTCGCCGTTTTCATCGTATGCCCGCTCGTACGGATTGGCGAAATAGGCGTAAGTGAACGGGTCTACATAACTGTCGGGGCTTAGGGAGCGCTGATGGCTGGCGTCCATCCCGAAGGTGAGTTTCAGACGGTCAACGGGACGGAGTTCGATATTGGCATTGAGGCTGTAACGCTGATAATTGTTGCGGATCAGCATACCGTTGTCGTCGTTGACGCCGGCCGAGAGATAGTAAGTTACGCGGTCAGCACCGCCACTCAACGAGAGGTGGTGGTTCATCTGGAAGGCATTTCGCAGCAGAAGTTTGTACCAGTTGGTATCGACGCCGCGGAGTTTTTCGATCTCGGCGTCCTGCTGGGCCTGGGAGAGTCCGGCGAACGCTCCGCTGCCGCTCCGAATCTGTCCGACGATGCCCACCACGGGGTAGATGACGGTCGGATCGGTCTGGGCGGCGGCGAATTTGGCGGCAGAGAATTCATCCCAGAGGGTCTGTTCCCAGTCGAGCTTCTCGGAAGCGTTCATCAAGTTGAGGCTCCGCTGCGGGCGGAAGGACAGGGAAAAGTTGTTGGAATATCCCACTTTCATCTTCCCCTTGGTCCCTTTGCGCGTTGTGACGACGATGACGCCGTTGGCGGCACGGGAGCCGTAGATGGCAGCAGCCGCGGCATCCTTGAGGATGGTGATGCTCTCGATGTCGTTGGGATTGATGCCGCCGACTCCGCTCACGAAGATATCGTCGAAACCTCCCGTGGAAATCTGCTCCCGGGTGAGGTTGGAACTGCCCTGCAGGGGCACGCCGTCCACGACCCAGAGCGGGTCGCTGTTGCCGGAGAGGTTGTTGGTACCCCGGATGCGGATCCGGGACTGCGTACCGGGTGCTCCGGAAGTGGCCTTGATGCTGACGCCCGCCACCTCGCCGGCCATCAGGGCGTCCACCCCCGACAGCGGACTGGCGTGTAACGCCTCGCCGTCGATGACCGCCACGCTGCCCGTCACCTGTTTGGTGGTAGTCTGGGCATAGCCGGTCACGACGACCTGGTCGAGCATCTCGCCCTGCATATCTTCTTCAAGGACAATCACAAGGCCCGTAAGCGGCTCTGCGACAGGGATGGATTTGTCTTGATATCCCAGGCAGGAGACTTTCACGGACGTCGTTCCGTCGGGAATCTTCAGGGTGAAGTTGCCGTCCAGGTCTGTCACCGTGCCCTTGGCAGGGAATTCCTTGCAGACAATGCCGGCCCCGGGAATGCCCTCTCCGGTCGCGTCGGCCACCCGCCCCGCCATTACACGGCTCTGCGCCCGGGCGGCGAGGCCCGTGACCAGCAGAAGCAGTATGCAGAGGATTTTGCGCATTGTAGTCTCCAAGACTACAAATATAGCAAGATTTCTTTACTCTGTATAATGGCTGAGTGTCACCATCGGTCCATAGAATGGGACGATAGTGTCAAAAACGGGCGGTTTTTGCTACTACCCTGCCAAATTTTGGGACGATAGTGACACCTCGGCACGCGCGAGTCCTGATCGTTCGTGCAAAAGGTCTGAAGAACGGCAGGGTCTAAAACTGCAGGGTGACGCTCTGGCGGCTGCGGACGGAGCGGTCGGGGAGGGAGAGGGTCAGCGTACCCGCCCCGCTTGTGGGGGCAGCAGCGGAGGCCATCTTGGTGCTGCTTGCGGAGGCTGCATCGGTGCTGCCGGTTGTCCAGCTCCACAGGGTGGTCTTCTTGCCGGCAAGGAGCACCTTGGCGGGCTTGCGGTCGAGGTGGAAGACCAGCGTCAGGTCGCGCTCCGGGGGCATATTCTCGAAGGAGCCTTCGACGGGGGAGACGGTGAAGGTCACGCTGCGTCTGGAGGCGGAGCAGTCGAAGCGCGAGCGGGCGATCCGGCCTTCCTCGTAGCCGTAGCTCTCGGCATCGCAGTCATACATCGTGTAGCTGCTGTCGCCGGAGGGCCAGACGTGCACCGTGAGGGCCTTGAGGGGATCCGTGCCGATCTGCGTCAGGCCGGGGGCCATCGGGATGATGGCGCCGCCGCGGACAAACAGCAGGCCCGCGCGGTCATCCGGGTAGGGCAGGCGGACAGTTTCGCCCTTGCTCTGGAAAATCCGGCCCGTCCAGAAATCCGTCCATTCCCCCGCAGGGAGATAGATCTCGTCCGTGAAGATGCCCACGCACAGCGAGGGACCGAACATATACTGCTCCCACAGATCGTCCACCTTGCGGTCGTCGGGGAAGACCAGCGGCATACTGCGGACCATCGGCATGCCCGTGAGGACCCCCTCGAGGGCGGTGGAATAGATGTATGGAATCAGGTCATAGCGCAGTCTGATGCAGTTGAGATAGGTCTCCCGCTCCTTCCCGACATAGTAGAAGGGATGCATCATCGAGCACCAGCTGTTGACCTGCAGCCAGGGGAGGAAGGTGCCGAAATGGAGGCTCTGCATCTCCTGGTCGCGGTCGACGAACATCACGTCGCAGGAGGTGTTCATATAGCCGCTGTTGCCGAGGTTGAGCTGGTCGAAGAGGGCGACTTTGCCGCCGCCGTTGTCGCCGCTCGTGGAGGCTCCCCAGTGTTGGGTGCCGCTCCAGCCGCCGCAGTAGTGGTACCAGCCCCGTTTGCCGGTGTGCTCCCGGTACATCCGGTTCATCTGCTTGGGCAGCAGGACCTGTCCCAGGTTGTGCATCTCCTTGTCGGGATGGCCGTTGTAGTATTTGCGGTACAGGTGTTCGTCGAGCGTCCGGGCCGGATCGAGTTTGAAGCCCTCCGCGCCCATATCGACAAACTGCTTCAGATGGTCCATCCAGTGCTCCTGCCCCGAAGGCGTGGCGCCCGGAAGGGCATCTTCTTCGGCGATCGAGAGGTCGTATTCCTCGCAGACCCAGAGACCGAGGTGGTAGCCCATATCCCGGAGTTTGCCGATAAAAAGGGAAGGATAGTATTTCTTCCCGGGTTTGTTCTCTTTCCAATAAAATTCCGGGGTGAATTTGTCGTAATTCCACTTCTTGGCCGTGGAGAAATCATAGTGCTTGGCCATCCACTGCGGCTCCAGCCACATTACGTCGCCGGGCATTCCCATTTCCCGCAGAGACACGGCGTCGCGAAGGATATCCCACTGGTTTTCCTTCATATTGGGTCCGAAGCAGAAACCGTAGGCCCACTTGGGCAGGAGGTAATTGCGCCCGGTGAGGAGCGTGTAGGCGTTGAGGACGCCCGGCATATCGCCGCCCGCCATCAGGAAGAAATCGGCCTCAGTGGCGGTCGTGTAGATATTCAGCCAGTCGGCTTCGGAAGCGCCTACGTCAAAGTAGCTCTTGCGGGTGGAATTACTGTAGATTCCCCAGCCGCGGGAACTCATCATAAACGGCATCGGGATCTCGGTCTGCTGATAGGTGGCCCACATCCTCAGGAGTTCGCCCCTGTGCTGGATGTGTTCCCGGGAAGTGTTTCCGCCGCCGTAGAAGCGCTCTCCCTCCTGCATCGCGATGCGGATGACGCAGCTCTTGGCGGGATCGCCCGCCTCGGTCTTGTCCTTTTCGGAGAGGGTGCCGTCGTCATCGCCGATGATGGGACTGTTGCGCTGCACCTTCAGGTTGCCGTATTTCGCCATAATGACATCGCAGAGCCGCTGGCTGAGGTCGCTGCCGCCGGGGGCGAACGAGACGGAACTGACGAGCGTATTGCCGGAAAGATCCTTCAGCGAAAAAGCCCCCGTCGCTTTGTCGATGCTGAGTGCGTGCGTGGCTGTGGCGATGGTGAATGTCGTCTCCGTGTTCAGCGAACGGGCGGTGAGAGCCGGCCAGTCGGTCTTCAGGATGCCGTAGCGCTCCATCAGCGTCTCGGGGAATTCCCCGGAAGGGGAGATGCGGATACGGAAAATCGCGTCCGTGCAGGCCGTGGCCTGGAGCGTTTCCCCGGAAGGAAGCGGAAGGGTCCACGTGGGCTGCTGCGCGGTGGCGCCGAGGGTTGTGAGAAGCCCTGTCAGTACGGCAAAAAGGAGGCGGTGAAGACTCATAGCGTTACGATGCCAAAAGGAGGAAGGGTTGCGGTGCGCGTCTGCTCTCCGATGCGGAGGGTAACCTCCGTGGAGAGGCCTTCGCGCTCGTTGAGGCGGATTTGGAGGGGACCGTCTGCGCGGCTGACGGAAGTGACGTCCACATTGGCGGGAATGCCTTCCAGCAGGGTTTGCCTGAGGGGCAGACTGCCCGTTCCGGAAGGACGGATCCGGCGGATCCAGACATCCTTCCCGAGGGTCCGCATCTCCCGGGGCAGATGCGCCTGCTGCCAGGTGCCGCCGAAGGGTTTGAGCGTAAACTGGTGCTTGTAGATGCCGTGGAACGGCTCGGCGTACCATTCAATGTCGTGGTCGACATCGGTGGCACTGCGGTATTTGAGCCCCATTTCGCGGATGGGCCCCGAGGTCGTCGAAGCGCCGAGGTAGAGCGTGAGTTCCCCGGTGTCGAGATTAGCCGCAAAGGCCTGTTCTCCCGTTTTGGGAGTGAGCAGCCAACCGCCTCCGCTCTGCTGGATGAAGCAGGAGGAGAGGAGGCAGAACCAGTGCGTGCCCGGCTGCTTGTATTCTGAAATTCCGAAGGGAATGTCGTATCCGATCGTGCCGGGGGCGCCGGTGCGGATGAGAAGATCGAGGCCTTCCGGGCTGAAGTTGTTCTTCCCCTGCGGTCCCTGGCCCTCCTTCCGGACGACGGTCGGATGCGGGAAGTCGAAGGTGATCTCGCAGTCGACCTGGCCCTCCCGCAGGGTGTAGACCTGGGCGAAATGGACGAGCCAGTCGGGCTGCCGGTCGATCCGGAGGCGGGGATACAGGCCGTTGGTGCAGATGCTGATCCGCGCATCGCCGTATTCTTTGGCCGGGCGCCAGGTGTCATCGGCGTTCCCGCGGTCCATATGGGCGAGGGCGTGGAGCTGGAAGTCGTCGAGCGCAATTTCGACAGAGCGGCCGCCGCCGGAGAGCGTGACTTTACCTTGTGAGGCGGTCAGCGTAAAGAATCCGTTGGAGACGCTGTTTCCCTCTTTCCAGACCGGGGTGTCGGTCTTCGCACGCCGGGTGCCGATGACCGTATAGCCGTAAGCAGGAAGATCCGCCTCGGACGTGACGGTGTAATGCGCGCCATCATAGACGCAGGTTCCCTTCAGCGGCGTATCCGTCCCGAGGTCGTACAGCGTACAGGGAAAATCGGATTCCAGGGAGATGGGTGCTTTTCGGGCGGCTTCCAGATTGAAGACCAGATAGTAATCCTCGCAGCCGGCGGCATTCAGCCTGGCCCCGAGAGCATCCGCCGCCTTCCCGAGAACGGCTTCCGAAAGCTGCGTGGAACTTTGTAGCGAATGCATCCGTTCCCGCCGTTTCTCATAGAGCGGGAACCAGCCCTTGGCGTCGCTGTTGACGGCCCAGAGCAGCAGATGGTCGGCCTTGGAGAGCAGAGTGGTTTCCCCGCGGCGCGTGAGGTATTTCTCGTGCTCGGGATAGAGGTCGGCGCGCTCGATGTTCCACGCGAGGGGATCGGGCTCGAGGGTGATGTCGTTCCAGTCGAGCGGCGTGTCGAGGGCCTCTCTGAGCAGGGTGTAGGCAAATGCGTCGGCGGCATCGGCCAGCCGGAAGCGGTCCATCGCGCGGTTGGTTTCGTTCTGCACGACGATGTCGAGCGGATCCGCCGTCCAGCGGGAATAGGTGCCCTTGTCCATCTCGTTCGCCTTGGCGGAATGGTCGATGTAGCGCTCCGGACCCAGTCCGAAGAGTTGGATGTATTCCTTGACGGTGATCCACTCGATCTGCACCTCTTTCTGCGAGGCATTGAAGGCTTCGGCCTGGGCGTACGCCTTGGTGAAGGTCTGCGGGATCTCGTAATCCTCTTCAATGGCGATCAGGGCATTCTTCGGGGCGATCTTGGCTTTTGCGATGAAATCATCCCGGGTAATGGGTACGCAGACCGATACCGAGCCGTCCATTCCGCGCAGGCGGAAAGGGAAGAAGTCCTCCTCGCCCGTGATGACCGGCGTCCAGGAGACGCGGGAATGGTTGAGGATCCACGGCAGCTGCGGATGATAGGCCCGTTCCTGCAGGTAGAATCCGTCGGTTTCGCCGATGGCGTCCTCGATGATCCGGGTGCCGAGGCGGGCGCAGCGGAAGTTGGTCTCACCATCCATATTGACATTGACGGGCTCGCTGTAGAAGGTGCCGGTGAAGTTGAGCTGGCCCCGCTCGTGAATGCGGCGGGCGTGGGCGATCACTTCCGGTGCGCACTGCACCATCGATCCGAAGGTCTGTCCGGAGAACTGCAGCTGTCCCTTGAAGTCGGGATGCGCGTCCATAAAGTCCAGCAGCCCGTCGTAGATGACGGGAAATTCCTTCCAGATCACGGGCCGAACGTACCGGTCATAATTCATATTTCCGTGAAGGACATACGTCATATACACCTTCCGCGCCTTCGACTTCTTCTTCCCGGCGGCATCAACTCCCAGCGGCATCATCAGCAGGGCGGTCAATAGAATAAGGATAGACTTACGCATGGCATTATTGTTTCAAATCGTCCCAGTTGTCGGTTCGGAAGGGGAGGAGGGGAATGCCGTCGGCGTTCCAGAGGGTGCCCTCGCCCCAGGCGCGGAAGCAATACCGCACTGCCACCGGGTTCGGGACGGCGTCGGAGGTAACCGTCACGACATTCTCTTTGGAGACGGCGATGGCCGTGGCAGGATGGAAGACGCGGTCTTCCCCGGCGATTTCAAATCCGCCGACCGGGCGCTTGGCCGGAATCAGGAACCGTTTGTCGGTCTCGATGGTTACGAGGGCTTGTCCATCCTTGAATTCAACGCTCTTGTAGGTGGGCGCCACGGGATTGATGCCCTTCAAACCGTAATCATTGACGAGCGCGAGATAGGCCAGCCGATTACCGACCTCCATTTTTCTAGGCGGATGGATGAAGTGGTAATCACCCAGATCTACCGTCGGTGCCATTCCGCTATGGGGAATCACCTCGAGGCACTTCTGCTGCGCCTCGTAAAAATAGCCAGAGCTGAAGCGCTCCGGATGCCCATAGGGGTACGGCGCAATCTGCACGAAGTAGAAGGGAGCGTCGGGATTCTGGAACAAATCCCGCATCATCTTGACATAAGCGGCCTGGAGGCGGATGTATTGTGCGGGCTTTCCGCGGTTGGTCTCGCCCTGGTACCAGATCATTCCTTTGAAGGTAAAGGGAATGAGCATTGACGCCATACCGTTGTAAAGGATACAAGGGGAATTGCTGACTTTCCGCTCGCTGACGTCGCCCGTGTCAAGGAATGAGAGGTCGAATTCTCTGGGAAATTCTTTCTCAAGCAACTCGCGGCTCATCCACGCCTCAATAGCGGATCCGCCCCAGTCGACGGTGAGGATGCCGATCGGGACTTGCAGGATCTCGTGCAGTTTATAGGCGAAGAAATAGGCGGTGGCGCTGGCTGGGGCGACGGATTCCGGGCAATGGATCTTCCAGGGCGATTGGACGGTATCAACCGGTGCTGCCGATTTGTTCTGGGGAACGTCGCAGATGCGGATCGGGACCGAAGGCTTGGCGCCGAGGATATAGTCGATGGCGTGCTCGACGGGCTGGCTTTCCCAGCCCTGCATGGGCATACTCATATTGGACTGCCCGCTGCAGTACCACACTTCGCCGATGAGGACGTTGCGGAGGGTGCATTTTTCCCCGTCGTTGAAGGTGACTTCATATGGGCCGCCGGCCTCCGGAGTCGGGATGCGCGCGAACCATTTGCCGTCGGCTCCCGGGGTTACGACGGTCTTCTGTTTGGACCAGGTGGTCGTGATAGTGACTTTCTTCCCCGTCGCCTTCCCCCAGACGGCGACGTTCTCTTTTTGCTGCAACACCATATTGTCGCTGAAGAAGGAGGGCAGTTCGACCTTGGCTTGCAATGTGACCGCGGCAAATAGTGCGGCGGAAAGTATCCAGAATTTTTTCATCATACTACAAATATAACTAGAACTTTTCAAAAAATCAGGTATATCCGTTCCGAACGGGCACACCTGATTTTTTGTCATTTCTTAATTACTCAGTCACAAACAGATAAATACAAGTGTGCGAATATACCTCTCCTGGCCTCAGGATGGGGTAGGGGAAGGCCGGGTGGTGGATGGCGTCGGGCCATTTCTGGGTCTCGAGGGCGAGGGCACAGCGGTGGCCGATGATGCGACCGCCCTTGCCGGCGTAGCTGCCGTCGAAGAAATTGCCGCTGTAGAACTGGATGCCGCACTCGTCGGTCCAGACTTCCATCCGGCGGCCGGAAACCGGCTCGAAGAGGGTGGCGGCGCGGCGTAGGCCCTCCGCGGAAGAAAGGCACCAGTTGTGGTCGTAGCCGCCGGCGCGGTGGAGTTGCTCGTCCTCCGTGGCGATATCACGCCCGATAGGTTTGGCTGTCCGGAAATCAAAAGGCGTTCCTTCGACGGGGCGGATTTCCCCGATCGGGATGAGTTTGTCGTCAGTCGGGATGAATCGGTCGGCTTCGATCTGGAGAATGTGATCCTGAATGCTTCTGGAAGCATCTCCCGTCAGATTGAAGAAGGTATGGTGGGAGAGGTTGCAGAGGGTGGGCGCGTCAGTTCCCGCCGTGTATTCTACCCTGAATTCGTTTTCCGCAGTGAGCGTGTAGGTGAGTCGGATGCGGAGATTGCCCGGCCAGCCGTCGCGGCCGTCGGGATCCAAAAGCGACAGCGTGATGCTGCTATCCGTCAGCGCCTCCACCGTCCACAGCACCCGGTCGATGCCGGTGAAGCCGCCGTGGAGGGTGTTGCCGTGGTCGTTGAGCGATGTATGGTACTCCTTTCCGTCCAGGGTGAAGGCTCCACCGCCGAGACGGTTGGCCAGTCGTCCCACGGCCGCGCCGAAGAAGCGCTCTCCGGGACATTCCAGATACTCCTCCAGAGAAGCGTATCCCACGGCAATGTCGGCTTTTTGTCCGTTGCGGTCCGGCACCAGCAGGGCCAGCACCCGCGCACCGTAATCGGTGACGGTCATTTCCAGATCGCCGCCTTTGAGTAGGTATAGGTTCGGTTTCATCAATTTCCGTTATTGTATTCGTTCCAAGCTTGGATAAGAGCGTCTTTTACCTGCGGGTAAGTCCAGGTGCCGTTCGGCCGGGCATTCCCCTCCTGGGGGATGTACCAGAACATAGGGCAGACGCCAATCTTGAGCGCTTCCAGGGTGTAATAATAGGCGTGCTTGGCCCGTTCCTCCTGGGACTTCTTGACCCGCCATGAACCAGTCTGCTGGTATTCGGCCTCTTTCGCCTGGCGCTCGGACGGGGCGCCGTATTCCCCGATGATGCAGGGGTATCCCTTGTCGACAATCAGCCGCTTAATGGTGCTGAGGGCCGATTGGATATCGGTATAATCCTGGGGATCTCCAAAAGTGTCTTTGGGCGTGGTGGGATTGTAACCGCAGAAGGCGGTCGGAGCGTAGTTGTGCACTTGCCAGATCAGGTGGCCGGAGCGGAGGTCAGAGGGCATCTCGAAGGCGTTGAGCGGCCGGTCCGAAACGGAACAGCTGTACGAACTGACCACCAGGTTGCGGGTGGTGTTGTTGCCGCCGGTCTTACGCACGGTGTTCACGAAATCCTGGTTGAGCTTGTTGGCCGCCGTGATGTCGTCGGCACTCTTGGGGAAGGTCCAGGTGCCGCTGGCATCCGTGATTTCGTTATAGCTCTCGAAGAGCAGCCGCTGGTCATAGTCCTTGAAGCGGGCGGCAATCTGCTGCCAGATTTCCTTGTAGGCCTTGGAAATCTTGTCGTAATTCTTGATGTCGGCAAAGATCCATTGCCCTCCCTGGGCCTCGTGGGCGTGGGCGTCGTGGTGCATATTGATGATGCAGTACAGGTTGGCCTGCTGGCAGTAATTCACCACTTCCTCGATGCGGTCCAGCCACACTTTGTCGATGGTGTTGGCGGTGTATACATCGTCCATGTGCATCCACCAGGTGATGGGGATGCGCACGCTCTTAAAGCCGGCGGTGGCGAATGAGTTCATTGTCGCCTGCGTCGAGGGGCCGGAGCCGTTCTGTTTTTCGTAAAAAGCGGGGTTGTTGCGGTCAGCCTGTGCAGCATATTCCTTCCAGAGAACTTCGAAACTTCCGGACAGGTTTACGCCAACGCCCATATGCTTCACGGCCTCGGAGGCTTTCTCGAATTCTTCGACGTTGGGATCGAGAAGGTCCACGGCATCTTCATCCAGCATTCCGATGGCTGTGAGCGTTCCGGCTGCGGAGGCTAAAGTGCCGGAATAGGTGCCGGAAGCGACGGTCTGCCCTTCTGCGTTGAGAAGGTCGACATTGAAGGTGACGGTCTCATTCCCCGGAACGAGCGGGACATAGAACGGGCCGTTGCCGGAGGTGGCCACCTCGATGAGGTCGGTTGTTTTCAGAATATTCAGCCCGGCTCCGCCGAAATCGTAGGTCAGCGTCTTCGGGAAGATGGCCTTGTTGGAGGAAATGCGCACCGTTTCGGCATAGCTCCGCTTGAGGGTGAATTCCCCGACGCCGACAATGGGGGAGAGGGTGAGAACCGATGTCCCCTTGGCGGCGGTCCCGGCCGGCATCGCGGCCCCGCCCAGCGTGCCGTCATAGGCGACCGTAATCGTCTCGGTCTTTTTCATCCGGATGCGGCCGGTTGGCGCATGGATGGCGTAGAGGGTCTTGGCCGCGGGATCGCCTGACTTGTAGGTGGCCTGAAGCGTTTTTCCGTCCGCGGAGATGTCGCCGGCGGCCGCCTTGAACTGGAAGCCAGGCCGGGTGGAGGCGTCATCGCTGAAATAGACAATGTCGCCAGCCGCCCAGGAAGGGGAGCGTCCGCCGATTGCGGCTATTTTAACCGAGACTTTGAGCTCGTCGGAAGTGTTCTGTTGCTTCTTTTCGGGTTGGCAGGCCGGGAATAGGGCCAAGGCGGCCGTCGCCGCCATCAAAATCCATTTTTTCATAATCCGGAAGTGTATTCGTTGTAAGCGTTGATCATCGCGTCCCTGATATTGGTGTATTTCCACGTGCCATTCGACCGCTCGGCGTTGTTCAGGGGATTGTACCAGATAATGGGCACGACGCCGTGTTGCAGGCTGAGTTTGGTCATATAACCGGCGTGGGTCGCGCGGTCATCCTCGCTGCGGCCCTCCCGGGGGAAGGCCCCGAATTCGCCCAGAATGACGGGATAACCCTTCGACAGGAAAACCCGGTCGAGCGGCTCAAAGACCGCTTCCATCGAGGCGAAATCTCCCTCGATAAGGTTGTTGCGCCCCGTCGCCACCTGCGAGCAGAAATCCTGAGGAACGTAGGAATGGACCTGGACGAACAGATGGCCGGCGGTGATGTCCCACGGCATCTGGAAGGCCTCCACGGCACGAGTGGTGGCCGTGGTTGCATACGTGCTGACGATGAGGTTACGCGTGGAATTCTTCCCGCCCGTGCGGCGGACTGCTCTGACGAAGTCCTGGGCGAGCTGGTTGGAGACGTCCATAGAGGACTGCTTCTTGGGATAGGTCCAGGTGTTGTCCCCGTCCAGCATCTCGTTATATCCCTCGAAGAGGAGTTTGTAGTCGTGGTTCTTGAAGCGCTCGGCAACTTGCGTCCAGATGTTGACGAGGCCGGCGCTGCTAGTCTCATAATGCTCCAGGTCGGAGATGCACCATACGCCCGCGATTGTCCCGGCATCGTGGTGCAAATTGATGATGACGTAGAGACCGGCGTTCAAAGCCAGGTCCACCACCTCTTCCACGCGGTCAAGCCAGACTTTGTCGATGGTCGCGTTGATATTGTCCATATGCAGGTGCCAGGTAACGGGGACGCGGACGCATTTGTACCCGGCATCTGCGATCGCCTGCATCGTAGTGGCCGTGATAAGGCCGTACCCGCCGGCCGTTTCGTAATAGGCAGGATTGCCCCGCTGCGGCTTGGTCATCAGGCTTTCCCAGCAGTGCTCAAGGCCGGTCAGATTCATTCCGACTCCCATTCCGGCAACGGCTTGAACGGCCTTTTCGGATTGCGGAATGGACGGATCCGGGAGCGGAATGCCCGAGGAGGATCCGAGAACGAGGAATTCGAGGTCGCCGAGGTCAATCGCTGCGCAGCCGGCTGTCTCCCATCCAAGGAGACCGTCCTTGCTGCCCAGGACCTGCCCGTCGGCGTCCTTCCATTCCAGCGTCAACGACAGGATCGAGATCCCCGGGGCAAGGGGCAGGTAATATGTGCCGGCTCCGTTAACCGGGACCGTGACCGTTTTTTTCTTGGTCGTGATCTTGAACTGTCCCCAGGCCAGGTCGTAGGATGCCTTGGTGGGGAAGACCGCCTCAGCCGTCGTGAGGGTGACCTGCCTTGCTTCCGGCGTAATGAGGGAGAATTTCATCAGGGAGGCAATGGGTTCCATCGTGACGTTCTTCCCTTCCGGGCTGACCTTTCCTGCCGCGAGTGCTGCATCGGCGGCGGTCCCGTCCAGGGACGGGCTGATGACGGCCGCCCCGCCGGACAAGGCCACCTTACCTCCCCGGATAAAATAGATGTTGGTGGCCGAAGCATCTACCTTCGCCTTTACGTTTCCTCCGGAGACATCGGCTTCACTGCCACTTTTGGTGCCGGAAGCGACGAATACCTTTTCACCGTTGACCCACGGTACGGTGGAGGGTGCGGTTTGGGAGGTTCTCATCGTCAAGGTGGCATACGATCCTAAACTCAGGGTATAATACCTTTCCGCGGAGCCTGACGGTCCGTCTTTTTCGCCATCACAGGCGACGAGGAGGGCGGCGAGGACGCCGAGGAAAAGAATCTTTTTCATCGTACTACGATTTCGTACCAGAAGGTTTGGTAATCCGGCCCGGTTTCGAAGATGGCATCCGCGCCGTCGGCCTTGACGGGGACTTGCGCTTTGCGCACTCCGTCGACGTCGAGGGCAAAGCAGAAGACGCGGCCCGCCAGGCCCTTGAGTCGCAGTTGAGCAGGCACTCCTTCGCAGAGGATCGGTGCCACGCCGACGCTTCCGCCGTCATTTGTGGCAGCCGAGACATATTTCCCGTTGGACATCTCGACGATGTGCTCGTCGGTATTCACGCACTGGCCGGTAACCGCGAGGAGCCAGCTGCTCTTGCAGAGCGAACCGTCGGGGCGGGGCTTGCCGGGCGTCTTGCAGGTGAGAGTAAGGGTGAGCCAGTCTTTCTCCGTCTGGCCGGGGGTCAGGACCATCCCCTTGTATTCGAAGCTGCGGCCGCGGACGAAGCCGGTAAAGGCCTTGGTATAGTCGGTGTCCACTTTGAAATAACCGGCGTTGCGGATCTGCCAGTTCCAGGTAATCTCCCCGGTCGGGGTGGTCATCTCCTTGGCGGCGTATGCATTCTTGACATATTGCGGGACATCTTTTTCGCCGGCGATGATCGTATGGCCTTCTAGCGGGTACAGGTCCTTGTTCTCCGTAATGACGGTGCCGGTACGGAACATCATCGGGACGGCCATCATCAGCCCGGGCGGGATCCGCCCGCCACCGCTGGAATTCTGCGTGATGGCAACGCCCCGGATATCATCCGAGATATTGGCCAGGCGGGCCATTACCGTGTCGGCGGAAGCCGTTTGCACGTCGCCCCGGACAAACATCGCATAGCAGGCCGGCAGATGGGCCAGTTTCTGCGGAGCCGAGCACATATCAAAGCGGGAGTCGAGGACGTCGCGGAAGAAGTTGTCGGAATGACTCCAGGCAAACTGGATGATGCCGGACCAGTTCTGGAAGGCGCCCATTGCGGAACCCATCACATTGCCTTCCGCCGCCCAGTAACTCAGGTTGGGGTGATCATATTCGCTGATGGTGAGGGGTTTCCCCAGAATGCGATGGCGGGCAACGGAAGACAGTTTGTTGTTGCCGTTGTCAACCTCGTTCACGAGGGAATTGGCGCCCATATGCCAATTGTTGTAATCTTTGAGCGTCTCGGGGAAAATCGGATGGTTGAAATAGCTATGGCAGTCGATATAATCCTGACGGGATAGCGTCTGGGGGAGGGCCCAGGCAAGTTGCGTGCCGGCAATCGGCTGCTTTACCTGGGCATTTGCCTTGGCGTGGGCGTACATCTGGTTGAAATAGCGCGCCTCCTGCTCGTAGAGGAACTCTGTAAAATCGAGGGCCCTCTGCGGAGGCATCGTCCACTGCGCACGGGTGGGAATGGGAATGTTCTCCTCTTCCAGTTTCCAGTCCTTGGGCCAGGAAAAACCGCCGCCGCAAATCATAGAAACGTCGGCGAAATCGTATGTTGTTCCCGGCGTGAAATTGCATATAATCAGCCGCACGCCTTCATCGTCCATATTGGCGACGAACTGGAAAGAATATTCCTGCCAGGATCTAGTCAGTTGGACTCCGGTCACCGTAAGACCCGCGACTTGCCAGGGAGTATGGGCCTGACTCAGTCGGATATCCACCGTCGTGGCCTTATCGGCCCGCATCTTCAGTTTGAGCGTGAACGGCTGCATACTCTTAACAGAGAATAGTCCGCGCCCAAATTGAGGCATATTAGGGGTGTTCCCCTTCTTCTCAACGGTGAGGTGGAGGTAGTGCGTCCCTTTCAGTTTATCTTTCGGTGTGGCCCGCTCCAGCGTGACGTGGGCCTGTGCTTTGCCGTCCAGTTGTACGAACCACTTGTCCTCCGGGTAGTTCTCCTTGAGGATCCCGTCCGGGATGTATTCGGTGCCGTCACCGTCAAATCCCTTTGACCAGGACTCCTTCAGCGCTTTCGTACTGCTGTAATGATCGGTAAGCCACTCATTCCAGGATTTCTTGAATTCGCTCATATACGGCTCCACCAGGTTGGGGAAGCGGTAGCGCGGAGTGAACCAGGCGTAGGTGAGAGCATTCTCGTTGGCAAGCTCCAGCATGCTGATGGCAGGCTCTGCCTTGTATGCCAGGCCCGTGTAGGGGTTAACATGGGCCATGATCTCGCTGATGAAATTTTTCTGGAGCTGGATGAAGCGGAAGTCGATGTTGTCGATGCCGTGGTAGAAATAGGGGAGTTGCTTGGCGTTGACGATGCCGTTCTGCTCGGTGAATTTGCGGGCAATGTTGAGTTGGAAGTAGGTGTAAATGCCGTGTTCCTTCAACTTGGCGAATAGATAGTCGAAGCGCTCCAACTGCACGGGTTCGATGAAGGAATCCTGTTTGGGATAGATCCTTCCCGGCGGATTCTTGTGGTGTACGTAGTGCAGGCGCACCAGGTTGATGCCGTAGCGGGCGAGCTCGGCTGCCACCCTGTCGGCGTCCTCGTGGGTGGGGAAACAGCCAGTAAAGCAGATATTCGTCCCCAGGAAGCGGTGTTCCACGCCGTTCCCGTCCACGAAGTGGTCGCCTTCGGCTTTGATGAATCCGCTGTCTCCGGCCTTGCCTTTTTCCCAGGAAGGCCAGGTGGATACATTGGTGATGTTCTCCGGCGCATTGTGCGTGGGAATGTACGGGAACATCGTCGGCGCCGCCTGCAGGAGCGTGGCGACAAGGAGGGCAGTGAGCATAATCAGACTTTATTTGAAATTCACTTGGCTTCTTTCAACAACCAGGATGGGGGCATCCCAGATAGGGAAGTGTGCAAGACGCATACCATCGAATCGTTTTTCGACACCTTTGAGTTCGTGGACATAGCCGGTGACGAGGTCGACGTAGACAGGATCCTGCAGCACGTGGCCCTTGAAGGTCAGATCCACGAGCTTGCGGTCGAGGCTGCTGTTGGGTTCCTCGCCCGAGAGCCAGATCAGGAATCCGTACGGCTTGTCGTTTTTCCGGACACCCACCACGGTGATATCCTCGTAGGTGCTTGCGCCTGTCAGTTTGTAGTCCTCATTCGTGGCCTTGCAGTCGGCGGTAATGGTGCTCGTGAGGTGCTGGACGGCGTAGAACTTGGGGCGCTTGTACTGCGGCTCGCTCTTGAGGTTGGTGCAGATGAGGCCGAAGCTCTGGATCATATAATCCTTGTAATGGAGGTCGACCATCGTGAAGATGGAGGACGGGATGCCCAGGGAGAAATTCATCAGCGTATGGCGGAGATCCCATTTGGCCTGGCTGTATTCCGTCCACTCGCGGAAGCACATCGCGTGACCGTAGTCCAGGCGCGACGGGCAGCCGCTCTCGCCCTGTAGCAGGACGGTATTGGGATTGACGGCGTGGATGTCGTCCTGAAGCTGTTTGACAATGGGAATGAGGCGCTCCGGATGGGGCCAGTAAGCGTGGTAGGTCACATAATCCACCAGGTCGCCGGCACCGAGTTCGGCAATCCGTTTCATTCCTTCCTTGAAGTAATCTGTGCGGATGGAGAAGGCGCCGAAAGCGCAGATCTTGGCGTCCGGATCGGTCTCGTGGATGGCCTGGGCCGTACGGGCGAAGAGGAGGGCGTAGTCGGCCCAGTTCTTGGCCGCTACCCATTTGCCCGCTGCGTCACGGGCGCCGTCGGGCTCGTTCCAGACCTCGTACATCGTGACTTTGCCCTTGTAGCGCTTCACGACTTCCTTGACGTATTTGAGCCAGCCGTCCATAATGGGGCCGTCGCCGAAGAGGCGGGCGTTGAGGTCGTGGCCGCCGTCGGTGTAAAGGGGATTGCCGTAGCAGAGGCACATCCAGGGATGAATTCCCTCGGCGATGAGGCCGTCGACGTGGGCATCCAGCCAGGCGAATTCATATTTCCCTTTCTTCTTGGGCTCGCACTTGGCCCAGCCGCTCTGCAGGCGGGCATAGCCGACGCCGGTCTCGCCCACATACTGGTGGAATTTCTCGAAGAGGGCGTAGTCGCGGTCCATCGTCTCGCAGCCGACCGACCAGAAGGACGGGCGGTCGAGGCTCGAAGGAGTGGTCACAAGGGTGCCGAGAACCGGCAGCGGGGCCGGGTGCTCGCGGAATTTATTCCAAGTGACGGATTTCTTGAGTTCCTGTCCGGACGCGGCAAGGGTCAGCAGGAGGGCCAGGGTGGCAAACAAAGTCTTTTTCATATTCCTTATTCTTTTACGAGTTCTTTTTGAAGTTGTTCCAGGGATTTTCCCTTGGTCTCGGGCATCCACCAGGCGAAGATGAGCGCCAGGGCGGCGATGGCGGAGAAGAAGGCGAAGATGTACTGTCCGCCGATCGAGAGGCACATCGGGAAGAACCAGGTCAGCAGGGCGGACCAGACCCAGTGGGTCATACTGCCGAGCACCTGGCCGCCGGCGCGGACGTCGTTGGGGAAGACCTCGGCGATGACGACCCAGATCGTGGCCCCGAGCGACATCGCAAAGCAGCCCACGTAGCCCATCAGGAACAGGAGCATATAATAGCCGTGGAAGGCCTCCAGGGCGAATCCCCGGGCGACCATCGCCTGGCAGACCACCATTCCGACGGCGCCGATGGCGATGAGCGGCTTGCGGCCGACTTTGTCGATCAGCGCCATTCCGAGCATCGAGAACGTGAGGTTGGTAAGGCCGATGATGATCGACTGGAGCATCGCGCCCTCGCGGAAGACGCCGGATTCCTCCAGGAGCCTCGGGGCGTAGTAGAGGATGGCGTTGATGCCGCTGAGCTGGTTGAGAGTGGCGATGAGGAAGGCAATGAGAATGGGTTTCCAGTATTTGCGCTGGAAGAGGCGTCCGCTCTTGCCGCCTTCGGTGGCGAGGGACTTCCGGATCTCGGCCATTTCGGCGTCGATATTGGACTCGCCAGTCTGCTGGAAGACGGCGACGGCCTTGTCCTCGGAGCCGGTTTTGACCAGCCACCGCGGGCTCTCCGGGATGGTGAACATCAGGATGCTGAAGAGGAGGGCCGGGATGGATTCGGCCATAATCATCCACTGCCAGTCATTCTCCACGCCGGCAATCCAGTAGTTGGAGAAATACGCCAGGACGATGCCGAGGACGATGTTGAACTGGAAGAAGCAGACGAAGCGGCCGCGCCACGAGGCCGGCGAGATTTCCGCGATGTACATCGGACCCACGACGGAGGAGGCACCTACCGCCAGGCCGCCGATGAAACGGAAGATCATAAACGAGTACCAGTTGACGATGGCGCCGCTGAAGACGGCCGAGATGAGGTACAGGATGCCGATGACGATGAGCGAGCGCTTGCGGCCGAACCGTTCGGCGGGCTTGCCGCAGAACAGGGCGCCGATGATGGTGCCGATCAGGGCCGTGGCCATCGTGAAGCCGTGGGCAAAGTCCCCGAGGCCGTAGATGGCTTGGATCTGCTTCTCAGCCCCGGAAATAACGGCCGTGTCGAAGCCGAAGAGGAGGCCTCCGAGCGATGCGACGAAGGCGATCCAGAACATAAAGGGTTTCAGCGTGCGTTTCATACCTTGTATTTGATGCGTTCGATGATGTGATCCTGATAACATTCGTCCAGTTCGACGAAATAGCCGCTCCAGCCCCAGACGCGGACGATGAGGTCGCGGTGCTGCTCGGGATGGACTTTGGCGTCGAGGAGGGTATCCTTGTTGAGGGTGTTGAGCTGGAGCTGGTGGCCGCCCCGCTTGATGTAGGAGCGGATGAGCATTGCCAGTTTCTCGACGGTCTCCTCGTTGCGGAAGATGCTCTCGTCCAGCTCGATCGTGAGCGGGCCGCCGTTGATGGCGTCCTCGAGATGCTGTTTGGAGAAGGAGCGCATCACGGAGACGGGACCGTTCTGCCGCAGGAACATACTCGGGGTGAAGTTGGCGGGAATGACTTCCCCGGCGCTGCGGCCGTCCGGGGTGGCCGGAAGGTCTTTTGCGTGGAAGATGTAGTACATTGCCGTTCCGGTGCCGGCCCGCCAGATGCCGCCGCGCTCGTTGCGCTTGCCGCGGAGGCCTTCAGCGAAGGAGTCCAGAAGGGCGGTGCCGATAGAGTCGGCGCCTTCGTCGTCCAGTCCCATCTTGGGCGCCTCGTTGCGGAGACGCTCCTGCAGGGCCTCGTGGCCCTTGAAATTATGGTGGACGGCATCCATCAGATCCACTAAAGATAAGGATTTTTCTTCAAAGTAGTATTTCTTGATGGCTGCGAGCGAATCGGCCGCCGTCGAGAGGCCGGTGCCGTGGACCCCGTAATTGTTGGTGTTGCCGCCGAGGGAAATGTCTTGCGCCCGGGCGATCGTTCCGCTCATAATCATCGAGAGGAAGGGCGCCGGCACGATGTAGAGGTTGTCGTGGGCGGAGGTGATCCGGTCGCATTCCGCCTTGATCTTGCGGTCGACAAGGGCGTAGAAGGCCTCGTAGTTGTCATATTGGCCCAGCTCCTCCACGGCCTCGCTGACGATGCCGGCAAACGACAGGGCGTCGATGTTGGGAATTTCCATCCCGCTGCCCGGTATGATGAACTCCCAGCAGGCGGCGACGACGTAATTGTAGGCATCCTCGGGCGTGTAGCCGAGTTTCAGGAGGCCCGGGATGACGACGTCGTCGTTGTCGTACTGCGGGAAGCCGAGCCCGCGCTTGGTGAGTTTCGCCCCTTCGACAAAGACGTCCAGCGGGGTATGCGCGTCACAGCGGAGGTTAATCTTCGGATCGATCAGGTTGAGTTCGTAACTGGCCCGGAGGCACATCCTCGACACCTCGTTGAAAAGGTAATTCCCGTTGGCGTCACGTCCGGCCAGGACGATGCTCTGGCCGTTGTCGCCCTGCTGCATTCCTACATAGAGGTCGCTGTCCTTGTTGCAGGTGAGGAAGAATTCCTCAATAAGATCGAAGGCCTGGTCTTTGGTGAGGCGTCCGGTGGCGATATCGGTCCGGTAGTAGGGATACATATACTGGTCGAAGCGGCCGAGCGTGTTGTGGTAGCAGTCGCTTTCCCACAGGGCGAAATGCACGATGCGCAGCAACTGAAGGGCCTCCCGGAGGGTTTTGGCCCCGGCGCTGTGGATGTTGGAAAGAACTTCTGCCGTCTCGCTCATCCCCGCGTTGCGGGCGCAGTCACGGTACTTGAGGATAAAATCCTGCACGGCCGTGATGCTCTCGCGGGCGGCGGAGAGGAACTGGCGCTGCTCCCCGGTAAGGGCCGGGTCTTCCAGCCGGGCCGTCACTTCGGCCTTCCGCTTGCCGAGGCCGTCCCGGAGAATGCTCTCGTAGTCGGGGGAGAGGTTGGAGACGGTGCCCCGCTCGTGCAGGGTATGGTGGGCGCGGATCTCCGCCCATTCCTCCTCCGTGAAGACGGAAGGAATGCGGCTGATGGTGCGGGTCGCGACGATTTTCTCACCCTCGAGAATCAGTGGCGTTTCCGCGTTGAGGAGCGCTTTCAGCATCCGTGCACTCCGCTCTACCGGGGGAATCCCCTCGGCGCGGAAGGTCTCCGCAAGACGGTCGAGCCCGAATTCTTCGGGCGTGTGGCGGAACCGATGGTGCCCGCCCGCGCGGAGGAAGGTGCGCAGCGTTTGAAGTCTTTCTATCATGGAATAATCAATTTAATGCCTTTTTCTGTAAATACGTCGTGGATGGCGGGCTCTTTCGACTCGTCGAACGGGGGAGCGTAGGGGAGTCCCAGCATCGGATATTTGGCTCCGGCGATCTTGTTGTAGCGGAGCAGTTCGACCCTTTGCAGCCCCGGAGCATCCTGCAGAAGGACTGCGGTCGCCTCCATATTTCCCTGGTTGTCGTTGACTCCGGGAATGAGGGGAATCCTTGCGACGAAGGGCTTCCCGGAGGCTTTCAGTACGGCCAGATTCCGGAGGATGGGGCCGTTGTCGGCGCCCGTGTACCGCTTGTGCAGATCCGGATCGGCCAGTTTGAGGTCGAGCAGCAGGAGATCCGCCCGGTCCATCACCTTCCGGAAATCCGCCTCGGAGGCGTAACCGCTCGTTTCCACCGCCTTGTTGATGTCGGGCAGGAGATCCATCACTTCCGCGAGGAAATCCGCCTGCAGGAGCGGCTCTCCTCCGGTGAAAGTGACGCCGCCGCCGCTGTCGCGGAAAAGGTCGGCATCGCGGCGGAGACGCTCAGCGAGCGCCTCCGCGCTGATCCGGTATCCGCACATCTCTTCCCGCCCCTTCTTGACAACCGTCTCGGGCGCGGGATTCCAGCCCTCGGGATTGTGGCACCAGGCGCACCGGAGCGGACAGCCCTTCAGGAAAACCGTCGTACGGATCCCCGGGCCGTCATTGACGGCGAATTCCTCGATGCTGAAAACAATCCCCTCGGCCATTTTTCTATTTTCCCCAGCGAATTTGGTACATCTTGGCGCCGATCTCCCGGGCCGCCTCTATCGTCTCCTTGTAGGGCGTGTCACACACATCGGTAAAGCCGACCTGGAAATCCTCGCCGTCGAAACGGCCCGTCGTGGCCTGGTCGGAGAACTGATGCCAGTGGGTGCCGACGAAATTCGGGTGCTCCAGGGCAGAACGGACGTAATCCTTGTAGCATTCGCCTCTTTCCGCTTGGTCGGCCGTCCAGACCTGGCCCGGATGGAAGGGGCCGCGGTCCATCGCGCCAAAGTGGAATTCCCCGATCAGCACCGGCTTGTCGATTCCCTCCGGGAGCGTAAAGCAATCCAGATTGTACTTATAAATATTATAGCTTAGCAAGTCGCAGTATTTCGCCCCGATCTCGATCACGCGGGGATTCTGCGGATGGCCGCCGAAGCGGCAACCCATGTACAGCAGACCGGGGGCGAGGCGGTCAAACTCCTCGCGGATGGTGCTGTAGTATTTCTCGATGACGACATCGTTGAAGGCGATCTTGTCTTCCTTTGTCATCGCGTCGTAGGGGATGACCTTGCCGTATTTTCCCTTTAGCCAGGCGCGGAGGGCCTGCTTGACGGCCGCACCGTCGGGCGCATCCAGGGCACACTCGGTTACGTGCGTCGAGTCGCCCCAAGCGTGCTCGTTGTCGACGAAGAATCCGATGCACCAGGGATCCTTGAGTTCTTTTTCCCGGGCCAGGAGCTGGCGGTCGATCTCCGCCTTGAAGGACGGGTCGAACGGATCCGGCAGGCTCCACCAGAGGATCTTGGCCGAGGTGGACATCGGCTTCGAGACGATCTCGAAACGGTCGCACCAGGGCGTACGTGCCATCGAGGTGATGGACGGCTCGGTGGCATTGGCCATCGTATTCATTGCCCAGCTGCGAAGGCGCCTATGGCACAGGTCGCCGTACACGGCCATATAGTCGGGGCCGTATTTGCGGTAGCAGTTGGCGGAGGAGAAGTCATAGTGGTCGTCGATGCCGCGGGCGGCGTAATAGCTGCCCAGCAGCGGGTCGAAGGTCTCGTAGAAATGGCCCAGTTCTGGATCATCCTTTGCCGGCAACTCCTCGAAGAACTTCCGCCGGTCGGCAAGGCCGGGGGCGCTGAGCGGGGTGACGGCGTTGCCAGGGGAGATCCTCAGCACGCCGTGGCTCCAGAACAGATGCCCGTCCGGATCCACCAGCCACCACTTCCCGTCGATCTTCTCGGTGCGGAAACGGCCCGTGGCCTCCAGCTGAGGGCCGTCGGCCCAGCCACCCCACTTGTCCCAGTTATCCGGTCCCGGATGGGCGGCCAGATCGGCTTCCTCCGATTCCTGCGCCGCGGCAAGCTCCTCGTCGGAGTGGATCTTCCCCGGCCAGTCGCGGTATTTGAACTGGCCGTATTTGTCGATGAACGGGAAGAATTCGTCCTCGCTATAGGAAAGATACTCCGGACCCTTCTGCTTCTCGCCCTTCAGGAACTCCACGTCGGAGATGCGGAAATGGTTGTTCGCCTTGTTCCAACGCTGGTTGAAGCGGATCTCGCGGATGTCGCTCCAGTCGACGTTGTAGCTGAAACGGCCGCAGGAATAGGGCGTATTCTGCATTGTGGTAAAGAGGCTGTCGATCTCCGGATGCGCAACGGTTTCGGGAAGCCACAGCGTGAGCGTCAGCGTCTCGCCGGGCTTCACGTGGAAGCGCTCGCTCAGGAGGCCGGCGAACACCGTGCTCCGCCAGGGAATCTTCTCCTGCTTCTCGTTGAGCAGGGAAGCAACCAAAGTCAGATGCTCCAGCGGCTCCAGATTCGTGACCTTGAAGCGCAGACGGTTATACTCCGTCAGGTCCCACTGACCTGTGAGGCTGACACCGCCCTCGCCGTATTCCTTGAGGGAAGTGACCTCCACTGCATTGTCTTTTATATCCACCGTGGCCGCATAATGCGGGACGACCTCTACGCCCGGTGCACCGAGCACGGCATCTCCGTGCTCGGTGCAGGCGAGTAGCAGCATCGCTGCCGGAAGAAGGCAAAAGGCTCTTCTCATACGCGACTAATCAAAGGATTTATAGGATAGCTTCCAACCGCGGATACGCCAGGTGTTGCCGGATTCCATACAAAAATAGTATGATTTGCCGCGCTCGGTATCGGAGACGGGGAAGGAAACCCATCCGAAACTGCCGTTGGATCCGGTAATCTTGGGCGTATAATAGAGGCTGTGATCGCCGATGCCGGTTTCCGGATCCACTTCGGAGGAGAGGCTCATCGCTCCGGTGGCAGCGGAGTGATACAACTGGATTTCGACCTTGGTCAGCATACCGTCGTAGGCCGGGAATTTGATCCAGGAGACATTGTTCTGGTATCCGGCCGTCCAGGCCTGGCTCTGGTAGGACCAGTTGGCATTGTAGAAGCAGAAGCAAAGGTCAGCCATTGCATATTGGCCGCTTCCGACGCTGGCCGTCCACCGACCTACGCCGCCGGTTGTCCACAGGCTGTACTCCAGTCCTTCTTCGGTTACATCTTTGTTTTCGATAAAGATGTACTCCGTCTTCTTAGGGAAGGCTCCCTCGAACTTCTCACCCGTGGCGTTGTTGACGCGGTCGACCGCCAGGCCGTTGGTGGGCAGGGTGGTCAGCTGTGCGTGCGTCTGCTCCTCGGCCTTCGAGGAGCACTGGAGTTTGACTTCCAGCACGACCGTCGGCCACTGGATGGCGTTGAGATTGGACTGTGCGGCGGTCTGGACATCGATGGCCCGGTGCTCCACGGCGGTGGCTTCGTTGCCGTCCGCATCCTCCACCGTGATTGTGACATCTTCGAAGTTCTGCGGGACGACGGGGATGTAGTAGTCGCCGGCCTCGTAATAGATGTCACCCTCGGGCGTCGTGACCATCCGGGTACGGAAGGTGATAGAGGAAGATCCGTCTTCCACGTCCAGGAATTCCGGGGTGGCGGCCCCTTCCGGCCAGCGTGCGTGGACCGTTCCTGCGAAGGACTTGTCTTCTTCGTTGGACTTGAAGGTAATCAGCTTCAGGTCCGTCAGGTTGTAGGTCTTGCCGCCCAGCTCGACAGTCTTGCCGTTGGGCTCAAGCGTGAATTTGATAAACCCGCAGACGGACTGGAGGGATACCTCGCTGCCCTGCAGCGTACCGATAGCGGCGGAATTGGCTTTCACTAGGGCATCCGCCGTCTTGGCCGTGTAAACCGACGGCACCACCATCGTGAATTCTTCCGTAGCGGCATCAAACTCGATGGCATTGGGGTCGTGAGCGTAGGCGACATACTTCACCTGGCTGTCCTCCGACAGCGTACCGGAAAATTCCCCGGCCGTCTTGTCGGCACCGGCATCCATATCGAAGCGGTGCAGGTTATTTTTGGAGTCGATCACCAGCAGTTTGTCACCGGTCTCCCAATAGGCGGGGATGCCTGCCGGGGTCTCGAAAGAAGCGGAGAAGTTGGCGGCTCCGGTGTTGGCGATGGGCTCCTCTGCGGGCTTGATGTCACAAGCCCACAGAGCAGTCAGCGTTACAAATAATAATATGGAGATTCGTTTCATGGCTGTAGCTTTTTATCGGACCTCGGTATAAGTGAAAGTAAAGGAGTCCACCCATCGGTCCGCAATCGTGCTGAGGTAATAATCCACACCTTCCTGCGTTTCGGTAAGCTCTTTGTCAAATATGTCATTCTTGCCCCACTTGACCTTGCTATAACCCTCGACCGCCTGCGTGGCCAGTTTGTCCGTCGAGAGCGTAAGGCAATTGCTGGAAGCGCTGTTGAAGCTGTTGATATAGATGTGCGTGAGTTTGAACCCTTCCTTGGCCGGAATCTTGATATAGGTCCCACACCAGCGGAGATTGTCATTTCCGTGATTATGGTAGTAAACCCGGGCTGTATTGGATGCTGTCGCTCTGGCAGGTCCCATTTCCAGGGGAATCCACTCTCCGGTAACGTTGTCTTTGAACAACCAGGTTGCCGTGTTCGTATAGTTGCCGCCTGTAGAGACCACTTCACCGCCTTTCCCATTCAGGAAACTGGGGAAAGAACTCAGCGTGGTGGAGCTGTCCAGCCAGGGGAATGACGCGTGCGGAGAAGAATCGGAGCCTTTGATCAGTTGTTTGTAGCTGCCGGAACCTTTCCAGGTAATCACGAAAGTCTCCAGAACGGGGGAGTCCTGGGAGACGGTAATGCTGCAGCCGAGCGTCTCCGTGAAAGCAAACGTAAGCGTCGCCGTGCGTGCCGAGGCCCCTTCATTAGCATTCAGCGTGCTGATGGTGACCGTGCTGGTCAGTCCGGCGGCAGATTCAGGGGTGACGCTCAGCCAGGTTTTCACTTCGTCCGTAAGACCTTCCACTTTCCAGGGATACTTGTCCGTGGTTGTGGTGATTACCACTTGTTTGGAGGTGGGCGTATCGGATGGGAAGGAGAGTTCTGTTTCTGCGGCCTCGATCGTGATGCCGGTGGCCTGCGATACCTTCAGTTCCGCGCAGTGTACGCGGTCAATCCGGAAGCCCAGGGATGCCACGCGGTCGGCAAGGTCCATGTTGGCTGAGAGGGCCTTCAATGTGACGGTGGCGTTGGTCTCGCCTGAGACCGGTTCTATGGAAATCCACTCCTTCATCTCATCAGTATAGCCTTCCAGCACCCAGGGTTTTGTGGTCTCGACATCAACGGTCAGCTCTTCCCCGACTGCGCCGGTAAACGCGAGCGCTTCCGCGGAAAGCTTGATGACGCGCGTGGGGTCGTTGGCCTGTTTGATGACGACGGAGGCCGAGGCCTTGCCGCTCCTCACGGTCAGGACCGCCATTCGGGTCTCATTGTACGGATTGAAGCCGAGGCTGCTGAAGGTGATCGTGCTGTTTCCATTGCCGGACTCGACATCGGCAGCGAGCCATTCGCGGACACCTTCGCTCATTCCTTCCAGGGTCCAGGCGTCTTCGGTGATGACATCCACGCTGACCGTGCTGCCCTCATCGGGCGCGAGGTCCAGGGACTTCAGGGAGAGGGAGACGGAGGAAGTATCCTCCGGCTCCGGCCCGGGCTGCGGGTCTTCCTGGCCGTTGCAGGCAAAGAGGAAGGCCGCGGTGGTAAGCAATATGAATAAATGTCTGTATTTCATAGCAATCCAATTTTATTCACAGAAAATTTCGGGAGGATTCTGGTCTTCCAGCGACAGGGCGGAATTATAGATCAGCTCGTCGTTGGGGAATGCGCAGATGAGGCCCTTGCGGACGTCGGCCTGCTCTTCGGGATAGATCTTGCCTTCTCCGCGGGTGGCCTGGCCGTAATAGTAGCGGCGGTGACCATCCGTGTTGTTGGAGCCATAATTGTCCTGCTCCGGACGGAAGAGGAACTCGTTGGCCTTGGAGGTTACGTGCTGTCCGAGCCAGGTGGCGCCCATCCGGTGGGTGTCCCACCATTCGTGCTGCTCACCGGTCATCTCAAAGGCGCGCTCCCAGAAGATCCTGTCGATGAGATCGTCCTTGGTGGGAACCGTGGCGAGCGTCCAGGCGGCGGGTTCAGCCGCCTCCACGCCGCTTGCCGTCGAATGACGGGCGCGGTCCAGGAGGATATTTACATAACCGATGGCTTCCTGGCCGTAGCTGTCGCTGGGCGAGCTGCAAAGGTTGGCAGCTGCCTCGGCGGCAATCAGGTACACCTCCGCGAGACGCATCACGTACAGATCAGCATAACCGGCCGTGGCGTTGTACTTCGGGTCGTAGTACTTCTTGAAGAACGGGAAAGTTTTGTGCTTCTCGTTGTTCTTGACGCAGGTGGAGTGGGGGTAACAATACTTGATGGCGTTGTCCTGCCCCAGGAATTCGGTATGGATAAGCGAAATGTCCATACGCGGATCGCCGCATTTGACGTAAATGTTGGCGGCATCTCCGCTACCCAGTTCTCCGCCGTAGGTCTCGCACCATTTCTGGAACAGGAACCGCGACGGGCGGATACGGCCGTAGTTGTTGTTGCTGCCCGTATTGTTGTAGTATTGGGGCAGGCTCCAGGTAGCGAGCTGGGAACTTCCGGCCTCATTGGTGGAGGTGATCACGAAAATCCGTTCGCGGAGCTGCCAGTCCTCGGGATCGGCCCAGCGGAAGAGCTGGGCATAACTGGATGCCAGCCGGTACGGGGAGTTGGTCGCGGTCTCGGGCATCACGGCCTTCGCGCAGGCGAGCGCCTTCTCGAAGGCGTCTTTGGCAGAGGTGACCCCGGCCTCGGCGAAGCCCGCGAAGACTTCCTCGTTGGAGCAGACCCAGAAGTTGTCGTTCGGGGCGGAATGCTCCAGCAGGGTGCCGATCGTGAGATAAACCAATCCTTTCATCGCGGTGGCAGCGTTGCGGCAGATACGGCCCGTGCCGGTGCCGGCGATACCCCGCTGCACATCGTATTCACGACCGTTTTCTTCCGCGTAGGTGAGATCCTCGAGGATCAGTTTGTAGAGCTTCCAGAACGGCTCTCTCGGACCGTTGGTCTCCGAGATGTTCGTGGCGACCTCGGTGTGGATCGGCGCGTTGCCCCAGCGGCGGACGATATCGAAATAGGCCATTGCCCTGAGGAAACGTCCCTCCGCGGCAATCTGGTTCTTGTACGTCTGGTCTACAGGGCTTCCGGGTAATTCTACCAGGAGTTTGTTGCACTTGTAGATGGCCGTGTATTTACCTTTGTACGCGAGAAGATTATAAGGGTTGCGGGAGAACTGGGTCAGGCTCAGGCAGTCGATCCAGCGCTTCTGGGGATCGGACAGACCGGAGGGAAGGCTCCAGTGCAGCAGCGTCGAACCGGGCGCGAACCATTCGTTGTTCGTACCGGCATAGAAGCCGCTTTCTGCAAAGGTCTTGTAACAACCGGTCACATATGCCTCCAAGGCTTCTTCGGAGCCGAAGATGTCTTCGGAGGAATAATGGGTGTTCATATTCTCGTCGAGGAAAGAGCATCCTGCGACAAGGACGGAAGCTGCGAAAATGCTAAGAATCTTTTTCATCACTTGTTCCTCCTTTTAGAATGTGAATTTAACGTCGAACTTGAAGCCGCGGGCGCCGGGGTACGAACCCATATCGGCTCCCTTGCGGCGGATGCCGCCGTAGCTGTTGACATCGGGATCCCAGCTGGAGTACTTGGTCCAGACCCAGAGGTTGCTGCCCGAGGCGGTGAGGTTGATTCCCCGGATGAAGAAATTCTTCTTCTTGATGGGGATGTCGTAAGAGAGCGACAGGTTGGAAAGACGCAGGTAAGAGCCGTCTTCCACATAGCGGTCGCTGGCCCACTTCACGTCGGTTCCGTTCAGGGCGCCGAGGGCCGGATACCAGGTATTCGGGTTCTCCGGAGTCCATTGGTCCTTGAGGGTGGAGCGGGTGACATTGGTCATCACGTAGGAAGTATTGGTATCCATCATCTTGTTGACGTTGTAAAGATCGTTGCCGTAGACGCCCACGAAGGTGGCGGTCAGCGACAGGTTCTTCCAGCGGAGGCTGGTGTTGAACCCGTAGGTGAACAGCGGGTTCGGGTCGCCGATGATGGTGCGGTCCTCTTCGGTGATGAAGCCGTCCTTGTTGACATCGATATAGTCGATGGCGCCCGGGCCGCGGTAGCTGTTGTCGGACTCGGAGTAGGGAACACCCATCTGGCCTTCCTGCACGATGCCGTTGGTCGGGATACCGTAGAAGAGCGACATCGGCTGGCCTTCCACGAAGATGTTGAGGAAGGTGTTCATCACGTTGCCGTAGCCGATCCGGTCGCCGTAGAAGAACGAGACGAACTGCCGGTCATCGGGCGTGAGGTAGATCCAGTCGTTCTCGATGCCGTCCGGGTTGATCGAGAGGATCTTGTTCTTGTTGAAGGAGATGTTGCCGCCGAGGCTCCACTCCCAGTCTCCGATCTTGACCGGAACGGCGTCCACGGTGAATTCCAGACCCATATTGAGGATGGATCCCATATTCACCCACGGATTGTCCAGACCGGCGGACGGGGCGAGGGTCTTCGTCTGCAGGAGGTCTTTGGTCTTCTTGTAGTAGGCATCGGCCGAGAAGGTCAGCCGGCCCTCGAAGACACCCAGATCCACACCGATGTTGGTCTGCTCGGTGGTCTCCCACTTCAGGTCGCGGTTCGGCAGGTTGCTGGTCGTGGTGACCAAGGCCTTCTGTGCCGCGGCGTTGCCGTGGTCGGGATAATAGGAGCTTCCATAATTATAGATGGTAGCGTAGGAAGCGATATTCTGGTTACCGACCTGTCCCCAGCCGACGCGCAGCTTGAACATCGAGATCTCCGGAACCTTGAACCAAGGCTCCTTGCTGATGCGCCATGCAAAGGCCGCGGAGGGGAAGAAGCCCCACTTGTTCTTGCCGGCAAAGCGGCTGGAACCGTCCGCGCGGAAGGTAGTGGTGAGGACGTACCGGTCTGCGTAGTTGTAGATGACGCGGGTGAAGAAGGACATCAGGGAGGAGGACGCCTCCGAATAGGTGAAGTAGCCGTAAGCGGCGGCGTTCAGGGAACGCTCCTTGGCCTTCCATTCATCGATGTTGGCGCCTTCCGTGGTCTGCACGGTGGTGCGCTGCTGCGACATTGACATACCCACGGTGCCTTGCAGTAAGTGCAACTTCTGGAAGCGCTTGTAGAAGTTCATCTGCGTGTCCCAGTTCCAGGCCAGACGGTCCGTATGGGCGATAGCCGCCGTGGATCCGGTCGGGTTGGAGGTGAGGAGGCGCGATTTGAACTTGCTCTGCTCGGTGACGCGGTAGTCTCCGCCGAAGGTGCTCTTGAGGCTGAGGCCCGGGTAGAACTTGTACAGGACGTAAACGCTGGGGTTGACGCGGTATTCGACGCGGTTGTTGACGAAACCCTGCATCCAGCGGTCGGGGCCGTACTGCTGGTTCTCGTCATTGCCGAGGTCGATCACGTCGCCCTCTTCATCGTAGTCCAGGATCTTGCGGTAAGGAGCCGTGGTAAGCATACTCCGCATCAGGGAAGTGGCGGCGGTAAGGGTACCGATCGATGCGCCCTGCGTCAGGTGCGAATTCAGGTACGAAACGCCGGAACGCATACCGAGGAGGACTTTCTTGCCCAGATTGTGCTCCATATTGAGACGCACGGTCAGGTTCTTGAAGCCGGTCGTCTTGATGATGCCCTGGGTGTCGTTGTAGCCGAGGGAGAACAGGTAGTTGCTGTTCTTGGGCTTGCCGGCGACCGAGACGTAGTACCGCTGGTTGACGGCGGTGCGCATCAGGTAGTCCTGCCATTCAATCGGCTGGTAGCGGTTATAGAAATAGTCGTTGCGGACAACGTTCAGGCGGCTTCGGGCCGTGTTGCCTATATCCGGGTTGTATTCCTGAGTGATGGGGCTGTCCACAAGTGCCCGCAGATAATCGACGTATTCGTTGAAACTCAGCATCGGCTGCTTCTTGTAGGGGGTCGAGATGTCGATACCCACGGAAGCGGTGATGACGGGTTTCTCGCGGCTGGCCGTCTTGGTGGTGATGAGGATAACGCCGTTGGCACCCTGGCTTCCGTAGATAGCGGTTGCCGAGGCATCCTTGAGGATTTCCACCGATGCGATATCCATCGGGTTGATACCCATCAGGCCGTTGGTGGCTTCGTCCTGGCCGGAGTTGTCGCCGCCCAGGTTGCCGCTCATCAGGGACGTATCACCACTCGTGTTGATGATGATACCATCCACTACATAGAGCGGTTCGGAGCCGCTGTTGAAGGAGCTGGCGCCGCGGATCTGGATGGAAACGCCGGCGTCCGGAGAAGCACTGTTGTTGGTCACCTGCACACCGGCGGCGCGGCCCTGCAGGAGGGAACTCAGGCTGGCACTCTGGCCGGCCTCGGTCTCGTCAATCTTGACGGAGGTTACCGAACCGGTGAGGTCGCTGCGGCGCATTGAGCCGTAACCCACGACGACCGCATCTTCCAGCACTTCGGAATCTTCCTCCAGCGTGATGTTGATGACGCTGCGGTCGCCGATTTCCACGACCTGCTCGGCATAACCGAGGCAGGAGATACGGAGACGCGTTTTCTTGTCGGAGGTCGGCGTGTAGCTGAACTGCCAGTTGCCGTTCATATCCGTCACGGATCCGGAACCGGTGACGCCGTCGAGCATCACGGCGGCCCCGATCACGGGATCTCCGTTCGTGTCTTTCACCGTGCCTTTAATACTGTGGCTGCCCTGTGCAAAAGCGAGCACCTCGGCAAACAAAAGGGCAATGAATATGATCTTTTTCATAGTCGTTCTCTTTTAGAAGTTGGCACGTACTCCCAGGATGAAGGTCCTGACGGAAGGATAGGATCCGTAGTCAACTCCATTGGACATAATGCTGCTGCCGAAGCAGTTTACATCGGGATTCCAGCCGGAGTAGCGAGTGAGAGTGGCAAGGTTGAGGCCGCTGGCGAAGACTTTGACGTCGCGGATGCCCTTTGCCTTGACGGGAATGTTGTAGGCGAGCGTCACGTTGGACAGACGCAGGTAGTCGCCTTTCTCTACATAGCGGGATGAAAGTTTGGTACGGCCTTCCGCGATCACCTTATTAAGGTTGGCAATCTCGAAGCCGGCGGCACCCATCAACTGCACGTCGAGGGTGAGGTCTTTCCAACGGAGGGTCGTCCCGAAAGCCCCGTTGACAACAGGGATGGTGTTGCCGAGAATCTTCTTGTCGGCATCGGTGATCTCACCGTCGTTGTTGAGGTCCTGGAAACCGCCTCCCGGATCGTCCAGATAGCCATAGAGGGCGCCCATCTGCTGGTTCGGGGCCATAATGTTGACCCAGATGTTCTTGCCGATATTGCGTCCGGCCATATCTTCGTAGTTGACCTGCGTCACGCGGCCGATGTTCCAGGCGGCGTTGGCATAGGCCGACCAGGTCCAGTTGCCCATCTTGAGGAGCGTGGCGCTGATATCACCTTCGATACCGTAGTTGCGGAGGCTTCCCATTGTGGTGTAATCCACCTTGTAGGCATTGGTCCAGTTGTAGTAGTCACCGATCCTCTTTCCGAAGTTGTAGATGTCGATGCTGTCGTCGGTACGCTTGTCATAGTATTTGACGGCAAGCTCTACGCGGTCGACAAATCCGAGGCGGATGCCGACGTTCCATTCCCGGCTCTTGATGCGGTTGAGACCGTCGTAATAGACTTCCGAGCCACGGTCCACTTCCGGATAGGAACGCATATAATTGCCCAGGAGCTCGTAGGGAATGTATTCTTCCCGTGCCGCGATACCGTAGCCGCCTTCGAGACGTAGGACGGTCAGGATCCGGTTATCCGGCAGGAAGGAGCGGCGGATATCCCACCAGGCGTTGGCGCCGGGGGTGTTGATGGGGGTCTTGGGCGTGTATTTCGGGGAGAAATCCGAGCGCCAGACACCCTGGATGCCGAACATCTGCTTGTAGTCGTAGCTCACGAGACCGTAGACACCCCAGATAATGTAGTCGCGCGTAAATTTATAAGGTACTGCGCGGCTACCCATCGCCTGCAGGCCACGGGCCCTGAGGTACGGGAGTTCGAAGCTCGTTCCGTTCATCACGCCGAACTTGTTGAGGCTTCCGACGGCTTCGGCCGCGGCCTTGAGCTGGAGGTGATGGTCGGACTTGATGTAGACCGAGTAGCCGAGTTCTCCCTTTCCATTGTAGTTAAACAGGGTAGAGGAGAGGATGGAGGCCGCTCCGCTGTTGGCCATTCCGAAGGCAGTGCCGTTGCCGTACCAGATACGGCGGGTATTGCTCTGGAAGTCGGCGCCGAGGGAGGCCTTCAGATAGAGCGACGGGAGGAAGTTGACCTGGATCCACACGGCAGTGACGGCACGATAGTCTTCCACATCGTCATCGTAGTCCTCCTCCCAGCCCTTTAGGGTGTTGCCGGCGAAACGGCTGGGATAGCGGGAAAGAATCATCGTGGAAGGCTTGCCCAGGTAGGCGCTGCCGGAAGCATTGTGTTGTGCGCCGGCGGAGAGCGTGCTGTTCAGGCCGAACCAGATATAGGGATTGGCCCGCGTCTCGAGGGAGGCGTTAAGGCCGCCGTAGAGGCTGCCGGTGCGCTTTACCACGCCAAGATTGTGGCGAAGGCTTCCCGAGAGGTGGTAAAAGGTATTGTTGGCATTGCCGCTATAGGACAGCGAGTGGCTGTGGCGGAATCCAGGGCGGAAGGCTTCACCCGTGCGGTTGGCGACATCCAGCATCACGTTGGAGTGCCAGGTGATGAGTTTGTCTTCCTTGGGAAGGCGCGTCTCCACGAGGATGACGCCGTGGGCGCCCTGGGCGCCGTAGATGGCGGTGGCGGAGAGGTCCTTGATGACTTCGATCTTCTCGATGTCGTAGGGATTCAGGAAGGCCGTACCGTTCAGGGCCGCGCTGTAGCTCAGCTCCGAGTAGTCGGGGATCAGGTCGCCCTTAGTGGTGTAGCCGCCCTTCTGCCAGAAAGCGTTCAGGTTCTGCGAGAGTGCATTCGTCAGCATCACGCCGTTGACAATCCAGAGCGGCTCCGAATTGCCGCGGAGGGTGTTGATGCCGCGGATGTTGGTGTTGACGGCACCGTTGGGACCGCCGTCCACCGACGAGACCCTGACGCCGGAGACCTGCCCGGCGACCAGGGCGGCCGGTGTCTGGGCGGCAGCCTTGGTGACTTCCAGCGTATCCTGTACCGTATTCTGCGCAGCCGCGCTTACCCCGGCGAGGATCATCGCGAGGGCGAGGAGGAATACTTTATTTTTCATAGACAAGACACAATTCTTTGATGCTGATAAACCTTAAGTCCTCCTCCAGGGTGAGGCGGTAGCGCTCTCCCGGGAGGGTCTCGGAGAAGTGGTGCACGTGTATGTCGTGGTGCTCGGAGGTGATGGGGAATACCTGCTTGGTAACCGAGTATTCGCCTCCCTTCAGGATATCGCCTTCTTCCGTGCGGACGGTATAAGGCGTCGCAGCCTTGCACGATGCTTCATAATACATAGTGGATAGCCGGTAGCCTTCCAGACCGGGAAGGAGCACGTAGTCGCCCTTCATTTTCCCCACGCTCAGTCCGGTCTCCAGGTTGTTGAGCCACGCTCCGCAGTCCTGTCCGTACAGGGTGAAAATGTAATCCCCAAGCTTTGTTCCGCACTCTACCTCGACGCCTTTGTAGGTGCCGGAACTAAAGGAAGTGGGGAATGAAGTCGGGTAAGCAAAGGGGGTTCCGTTGGAGATATAAGGCCTGTAAGGGTCGTCGTATCCGTAGGGGTCGCTCCCTAAGTATTCGTATTCCGGATCGAAAGACATAAAGTCGAGGTGAATGGAACCCCGCTGGCTGAGTTTTACCACGATGGGCTCCATCCCTTCCCGGCTGATGGTAATGGTGGCGTGCTTCTCTTCCACCTCCGGATCAAAGCCGTGGGAGGCTTCGAAAGTGAATCCGTTGGAGGAAACCAGGCCGGCGGCCGGGGTTAGCTTGGCATCTTCGAAGGTGCAGTCGCTGATCTCGGCGGTCCAGGGGCCGTTGGAGCGGAGCGGAATGTTGATGCTGCTCTCGTACGGCTCCCGGTTCTCCTCGACAGGGGAGGCGAGCAGGAAGTAGCGCTCGCTCTGGGTCTGGATAAGGTCCAGAGTCTGGTCTGCACAGCCGGTCGCCTTGATGACGAGGCGGGCAATGCGCGCCTTCTCGTCGTCGGGATTGATCGGGAACGTCACCAGGATGGCCTGGGTGTCTATCCCGGCGGAAGCCGAAAGGGCAGGGACAACGGAAGAGACGGCCTCGTCGACACTGACCGTCCAGGCCGTGTTGGACTTGACGATGGCGTAGGTTTCACCCGATTCGGCCGTCACAATGTCGCCGCCGTCCAGGGTCGTAACCTCCAGGGTGGGCGTGTAGGCCTCCTGAGTGTAGTTGATCACGACGGGCTCTTCGATGTCCACTCCGAAGAGGGTGAGCGTCGCTTCCCGGGGCTGGTTGCCGCGGTAGCGGTCGAATGTGACGACGAGCGGATACTTCTCCGGTTTCCCGGTGACGTTGATGCGCTCGTCAACGTTGGCGCGGATCCAGTCGCCGCCGTCCGCCGTCTCGATCCGGGCAGTCCAGGAACGGGTGGCGTTGACCCAGACGGTATCGGTCACTACAGGCGTTTCCTCCGCGAAGGGGTCGCGCAGGAGCGCCGCGTCCGAGGGTACGGACACGGTGGTTTCTTCTACCGTGAGCTGGGCGGGACTGGACACTTCGTTGCTTTCTTCGCAGGACGCTAAGAGGACTGCCAAAGACAACGTGCAAAGAAAATAGATGGGTTTCTTTTTCATAAGCAGGGTCCTATGTTGTGAAATTAGTTATAGTGTAGGGCGGAAGTTATTAAATAATTTTAATGACTTCTCGATACAAATATAAAAGAATTTCCCTACTGGTTTGCACTGGTCTGAAAAATTTCTCCGGTTTGCAAACCGGTTTTACGCGCGCGGGCGCAAAACAACCCGGCCCGGAGGGATCGGGAGGATCGCCGCCGGGCCGGGGAGGTGTGAAGGGTGAGTTTTTACTCAGCCTTTAGCGTCTCAATCTCTTCGGCCGTGAGGCCGGTAAGCTCCATAATGGTCGCCGTATCGAAGCCTTTAGAGAGCATCGCCCTGGCAATCTCATTCTTACTCTGGACAATTCCTTGTGCTTTCCCTTCTTCCAGGCCTTTGTCGCGGGCAAAAACGAGTTGGTTCCGTATGTCTCGATCTGTAGTCACGTCGTTTTGGTATTTGATTTTGTCTTCGGGTGTAAATTTAGACAAATCTGCCGAGGAAAACAAGAGATCGAAGATTTCTCCCTCCAGTTCGGAGGGTTTTTCCTCCAGTGATGACAGATTTCCGAGCGCATAGCCGAGTTTCTCGACAAGAGATGCCTCGCTTCGAAGCCGACACTTGGGGACTTCAAGGAAGATGTAATGCAGATCGTCGGTCATTTTCTCTCCGGTTGTGTCCTCTGTAAGGGAATACCGGTACAGGAAATGATCAGAGTCCTCATGCAGGGAGAATCTCATAACCCCAATAAAATAGACCGGCGGGAAGCCATAGCTGTCTCCACCCTCCTGAAGTTGCCGCTGAACGGCGAAGGTTGAATTGAATACGGCCCGGTCATAGAAGAAGTGCTGTTCCCCTTGCTGGACTTCAACGACGAAGCGTCGTCCCTGCTTGTCGTAACACTCGACATCAACACGGATGTTCTTTCCGTCCGGGTTCTGATTTGTGCTTTCTTCGGAAGCATAGTCGATGGAGACAATTTCGCGCTCCGGAATGAGGGCCTGAAGGAACAGGAGCATCAGCCGTTTGGCATTGCCATACTCTTTGAATGCGCGCTTGAACCACTTGTCGAGAAGAATGTTTGCGAAGACACCGCGGTCTTCTGAAAGGATTTGATACGACATAATGTTTAATTTTTGCGGCCGGGGGATGAACGGCCGGGCGTGGAGAGGGAAAAGATCGTCCCTACGGCCCGTTGAAGTATCGTGTCCGGCCGGGGACAAATATGGGAAGAATCAGCGGGGAAAAGTGCGGAAAATGGAGCGGCGGTGAAAATATTTTTATGATTTTTGAACGTTTTGCGTGTTTTTTTAATTTTTTGTGCGTTTTTGAAAAAATACAACCCGGCCCGGAGGGATCGGGAGGATCGCCGCCGGGCCGGGGAGGTGTGGTTTAGGTTGTAAGAGAGGGGGGCTACTGCTCCGCCTGGAAATCGGTCCAGGCCTGGGAGAGGCCGGCGGCGAGGACCGGGTAGGTCCAGTTGCCGGTGTCACGGTCGCGGTAGTTCATCGGGTTGTACCAGTAGACCGGGGCAATGCCTTTGCGGAGGGCCTGGATGGTGTAGTAGTAGCCGTGGGCGGCGCGGCCCTCTTCGTTGCGGTTGCCGTTGGCGTCCTTCTTGTGGAAGGCGCCGTATTCGCCCATTACGCAGGGCCAGCCTTTGTCGAGGATCTTGGTCTGCAGGCGGGCGAACATCTCGTCGATCTCCGCTTTGTCCGACTCGTAGAACTCCATCCGGCTCCGGTCGCCGACCTCGCGCGCCGTGACGAACTCGTTGGGCCGGTAGGAGTGGACCTGGACGATCAGGTGATCGGTGAACATATCCTCGGGCATTACGAATCCGTCCAGTGCCTCGCTTGTCTCGCTGGCCGTGTAGGTGCTGACGATCAGGTTACGGAGGACATTGTTGCCGCCCGTAGAGCGTACGACATCCACAAAGTCCTGATTGAGGGCGTTAGCCGCCTTGAAGCCGTTGTTGCTGCTCGGCGCCCACCAGGTCTTGTTCTCGTCGCAGATTTCGTTATAGCCTTCAAAGAGCAGGTGGTGGTCGTATTCCTTGAAATGCGTGGCAATCTGACGCCAGACATTCTTGAGATTGGCGCTGATGGTGCTGTAGTTGGCCCAATCTGCCTTCAGCCAGCAGAAATCAGGCGTACCGGCATCGTGGTGGAGGTTGATGATGACATACATCCCGGCATTTTGGGCCAGGTCCACCACGCTCTGGACGTGATTGAGCCATACGGCGTCAATCGTGCTGGACGGGCTGTCCATATGCGGAAGCCAAGTAATGGGAATGCGGACGGTATGAAAACCTGCCGCATAGAGCGCATTCATCGTGGTCTGCGTGATCCGGTCCTTGGAACCGTTGGTCTCGTAGGTGACCGGATCGTTGCGGTCCAGAATATGCATCCCGTTGGCGTCTGCACGCTCCGGGATGGCTTCCGTCGTCGCCGTCACGCTCTCGAGCCCGCCGACGCTGACGCCCATCCCCATATTGTGGACGGCGTCAGCGGCAGACTCGGCATCTTCACTTCACACCCAGTCGTCAAGCGTGATCGTGCCGAGGGAGAGCACCTTCTTGAACTTACGGTTGGCGTAACCGGCGGGATTGGAGAAGGACCGTGTCGTCGTGGTCCCGTCCTCAGCCGTGAAGGTGAAGGTGAAAGTAGTGCCTTCGCGAACCTCCCGGATGGCAAAATACAGGTCGTTCGGCAGGACTTCGCCGGTCTCGATGGTCAGGGTCTTGCCCGGGCATCCAGAGGCCAGAGAAAAATTCTTTTGAACATCCGTCGCATAATGGAAGGAGTTCATGGTGATACTGCCCACGTCTCCCGTCATAAAGCCTGTCGTATTCGTGAGGACAACCTTTGTAATGGGCTTGGTGGTGTCGAGTTTGAGCCTGAGAAGCGTGCTTAAAAGATGGAAAGTACTCTTACCGCCGCCGGCAGGGTTGTTGTATTGCGCGGAGAACGTTGCGCTTCGGGCAACGAAAACGCTGTATTTCCAGCCGGTTCCGTCCTGCACGTCAGCAATGTTCAATTTGGCGGGCGTTGCGGTAACATCTATCTTGGTCCCGTCTACCGTCGTCGTGATATCACTGAAAGTCGTCGCCGGGTAGATGGCGCAAAGATAGGTGGCTACTCCGCTGGAGGCTCCGTAAAGTGTCTGCAGGTTCGGAATCTGCATCGTGAAGGTATTGGTACCGTCGCCGTTCTTGAGCGTGGAGCGTAGGTTGGAGAAGTTGATGACGTCGCCTACGTTAAGACCTGTCACGGTGCCTTTATTGGATACGACGCTGAACTGGGAAATCTGGTCGCCCGCTTTCCATTTGACGGTATGCTTACCAGGTGCATTCTCGGGGTCGGCGACATAGCCATAGATTTTCGTCTCGGGCTCCGCATCCACGACGGGAGCGTCTACATCACACTCGACTTCTATTACCGGGAAATCTGTGATGACCTTAGGCGTGTTGTTCTTCACATCGAGGTCTTTGTTGCAAGACAGAAGGGCCAGAACGGAAAGGGCCGCAATGATTCTGAATGTTGTTTTCATAATACGTTTCCTCCTGATTAATTACCCCAAATGTCGCTGATGTCAACCTCATCGATATCCGTGAAGTCATTGACCTGGGCGTTAGTCGTTGTTTCCGGGCCGGTATACGATGCGCAGAATGTAGCGTCAACCCTGAGCAGAATTCCTTTGCCCTCGGGCGGTTCATAAAGGTGTTTTCTTTTCATAAGCAGTGAATTTTATTGGTTTTGTATTTGTTCAGTTTGGAAGTCCCGCCAGGCCTTTTTGAGGCTGTCGGCGAGGACGGGGTAGGTCCACTTTCCGTCGTCGCGGTCGCGGTAGGTCATCGGGTTGTACCAGTACATCGGGACGATGCCGCGGCGGAGGGCGTTGATCGTATAGTAGTAGCCGTGGGCGCCGCGGCCCTCTTCGTTGCGGTTGCCGTTGGCGTCCTTTTTCATAAAGGCACCGTATTCGCCCATCACGCAGGGCCAGCCTTTGTCGAGGATGTAGGTCTGCACGCGGCCGAACATCTCGTCGATTTCCGGTTTGTCGGACTCGTAGAATTCCATCCGGCTGCGGTCGCCGACCTCGCGGGCTGTGATGAATTCATTGGGCCGGTAGGAATGGATCTGGACCATCAGGTGGCCATCTACGATGTCCTGCGGCAGGACAAAGCCCTTCAGTCCATTCTCCCATTCACTTGCGGTGTAGGTGCTGATAATGAGATTGCGGACGGTATTGTTGCCGCCCGTGGCGCGGACGGCGTCGACGAAGTCCTGATTGAGGGCATTGGCTGCATCGAAGCCGCTTTGGGTCTTCGGCGCCCACCAACTCTTGTTTTCGTCGCAAATTTCATTGAATCCTTCAAAAAGGAGGTGATAGTCGTAATCCTTGAAATGATTGGCGATCTGGGTCCAGATATTCTTGAGCTGGGGTTTGATGGTGCCGTAGTGGGCCCAGTCCGCCTTGAGCCAGCAGAAGTCGTAGGTGCCGGCGTCGTGGTGGATATTGATGACCACGTACATCCCGGCGTTGCGGGCCAGGTCGACTCGGCTCTGGATATGGTTGAGCCATACCTGGTCAATCGCCCCGAGCGTGGAGTCCATATGGTTGAACCAGGAAATGGGGAGGCGGACGGAGTGGAAACCGGCCTCGTAAAGCGCGTTCATCGTCTTCTGGGTGATGGGGTCGAGGGCGCTGTTGGTCTCGTAGGTAACGGGGTCGTTCCGGTCAAGGATGTGCATCCCGTTGGCGTCCGCGCGATCTGCGATGGCCTCCGTTGTAGCCGTGACGGTCTCGAGACCGCCGACGTTGATGCCCATTCCCATATTCTTGGCCGTCTGGCTGGCGAGCTCCGCCGAGGTCCATTCGCTAAGGTCGAAGGCCTGCAGGGCGCCCACCGTGCCGGGATTTACCGTCTCGGTAAGTTTCCGGGCGCGGGAGACGGAGCGGCCGTCCATCGCCGTGAAGGTAAAGGTGTACGTGATGTCTTTAGGCATCCTGCCGCAGGCAAAAAGGACCTCTGCGGGGAGGGGATTGCCGCTGTTCTCAATGGTGATGGTGCTGGTGGCGCAACCCTCCGCCAGGGCCGTCTGGCCGGTAGAGAGGATGAAGGCGCCGGCGAGGCCGGGATTGGCTGTGCCCTCCTGGGTGATCTCGATTTTCTTGATCTCCTTGCCGGAAATGACGGTGAGTTTCACAAGGGCGTTGGCCAGGGAGAATATGGGTGCGGTAACGATCTCCCGCTTGGTGGTGGAGATGGTGCCGTTGTTGGAGGCGAACCAGCAGTAGCGCCAGCCCGTGCCGTCCTGCCGCTGGGAGATGGAGGGGCCGTTGATCTGGTAGGCGGGTGCCGCCGAGCCCTGCTGGAAGGATTGGGCCGGGACGGTCAGGTTGCAGGCCGGGTAGATGATGTACAGCGACTGATTGCCTTTGGGAAGGGTGCCGTCCAGCGCGGGAACTTTCCCGGAGAAGGTGGCGGTTTTGCCGGCGCCTTCAGACGAGAAACGGTTGGAGGAGAAATTGACCACGTTGTTTTTGGCGAGGAGACCGGCCGATGCAGGCACTTTAAAAGCAAGCATCGAGAGCTTGTCTCCGGCCGTCCATTCGCGGACCTGGGACGTCCCGTCCACGACGACGGAAGGGGCGCTGAGGCTGAATTTGACTTTGAGGCCCGTGCTGTCCTCCTCGCCGCCTTCTCCTTCCTTCTGGCAGGAGAGAGCCATCGTGGCAAGCGCGAGAAGCGTCAAAATACGGGCTATCAGTTTCATCGCTAAAAGTTTAGCTGGTTATACTGCTACAAATATAAAAATTAATCAGACCGGTTTGCACTGGTCTGATTTTTTTCTCCGGTTTACAAACCGGTTTTGCCGTTTCAACGTTATTTAAGGCGCTCGTAATAGGGAAGTCGCTCGATAGGGACGTTCTCCAGCTGCAGGATTTTTGGCCCGCGGAAGACCTTGCCGAGGTCGTCGCGCCATTTCCCGGCGGGGAGGTAGACCGTCTTGCTGTCATTCTCCTCCGTGACGGGAGCCACGAGGTACTTCGGGCCCAGCATAAACTGGCCGTCGGCGTGCTCGTAGCCGCAGCCGGGGAATTCGTATTCCATACTGCGCATAATGGGCTCGCCCGTCGACGAGGCGTGGTGCACCTGCTCCATAATGTAGGGGCCGAATTCGACGTGCAGATCGGCATAATGCCGGCAGATTGCGCACTCCTCTGGGGTGAGCACCCGCCAGGGCGCGGCACTGAACTGCATCATCGGCGTAAGCGCCTGGATCTGACAGGAGCGGATGAAGAGTTTGTGGGAGAAGGATTTGCCGGGGTAGAAGCAGGACGACAGGCCGCCACCGATCATATCGGCGAAGACGTAGGGCTGGCCGGAGAGGCCTGCGAGCGTCATCTTCGGGATGATGGTCCCGAGCTCCTCCCAACTGTGCCCGATGTCATGCAGGCGGAGCACCAGCGGAAGGCCGCCGGCCTTGAAGCCCGCGCGGTATTCGTTGTACGGGAATTCCTGGCCCACGAGGTTGAAGGCGTGTCCGAAGTCGGCCGGTTCCATCCAGGGCTCGCTGAAAAGGGCATTCTCGCGGAAGTATTCCGGGTCGCCGCCGTCGAACTTGAAGCCGTCGATATGGAAACGCTCCGCCATCACTTTCAGCTCGTCGGTGAATTTCTGCCGGACTTTCGGGGCGGTGAGATCCATCGTGACGCTGATGCCGCTCCACCACCAGACCAGGGCGGCCTCGCGGGGCTTGTCCTTCCGACGGACCAGAATGTTCTGGCCTCCCGGCCGGTAGTTCACATACTCCGGCCGGCTGTCTGCCGTAAGGAAATAGGAGCACCAGAGCATACTCTTGTAGCCGTAGTCGTGGATCTTGTCGAAGAGCCGTGTCGGCTCGGGGAAGGTGTCGGGATTGAAGTCCCGGCATCCGTGATAGCGCTGCCAGCCGCCGTCGATCATCACCACCCCGCAGGGGAATCCGCTCTCGTGGAGGGCGTCGACGAATTTCTCGGCGTTCTCCTGGTTGATGCCGAGGACCACCGTCTCGATCCAGTTGTTGAACTGGGGCTTGGTGAACAGCAACTCGGCCGGCTCCCGTCCGTCGAAGGGGAAATGGGCCTTGCAGGCGGTCAGGTAGGCTTCCTTCAGCGTCTTTCCGGCAACGATTGGCTCGATCTTCTCGTACTTGGACACAATCTCGAGCACCCCGTCCCGGAATGCGAACGCGAAGGGGCGGTCGCTCCAGACATACCGGCCCTTGTTCGAGAGGAGCAGGGGAACGGTAAAGCCCTTGGAGCCGTGAAGGCCCAGGTCGTAAGGTTCACCCCTGCCGAGGGTCTCGTTGCGGATGCCGGTCTCGATTTCCTGCCACGGGAGCCGCTGCTGGTTGATGTCGAAATTGACGTAGGGCTGCACGTAGCCTTTCTCGATCACCGCACCCCACCAGCATTCGTCCTCGAGCGGCTCCACGGTGGTGGCGTAGGGCTGCGCCGAAGCTAGTTGCGGGAGCAGCAGTCCGATGAACGTGAAATATAAAAGTCTCTGTATAAATGTTTTACGCATAATACCTTACTCGTTTTTGCCTAAGGTGTTTTGGATAACAAATTGATTATTAGTGAATTGTGTTTTGCGCTACATTTAGCTCGGCCGTCGCTTTCAGCGATGCCGACCTGAACTGCACCCGAACGGCCCCGGCCTCCCCGCGCTTGCTGCGGAGGATGACCTGCATAAAGCCGCCTTTCATCTTCTTGGTAGTCACATTGTAGAAGAGTTCGTCAGTATAATGGTCGCCGTTGTCCATTGCGACGAAGGTCGCGGGACCCTCGACGCTGACGGTCAGCGGTTCGTCAAATCCGGGCACCACGCGGCCCTTGCGGTCGACGGCCGTTACGCGGAGGTATTGCAGCGACATTCCGTCGGCTTTCCACTGATCCGGCACTTCGGGTTCCACATTCAGGCGGACAGCCTTCCCGGCGGTCTCAACCTTGTGACGCGCCACCTCCCTGCCACTGCGGTAAGCGACGGCTTCGATGCGGCCCGGTGCGAACGGAACATCCTGGTAGACAACGATATTGCTCTGGCAGATATCCTCGCTGACATTCGGCTTTCTCCCCAGGCTCTTGCCATTGAGTAGGAGTTCCACTTCGTCGGCATTCGAGAAGACGGCCACCTTCTGCTTCGAGCCTGCGGGGAAATTCCACGTCGAGGTGTAAGACTGTTTCCCGACCAGATTGTCGTTCCATTCCTCGATTTCGGCGCCGCCGTCGACGATGCCGATGCGGACGATCGGCTCCTCGGGATTGAAACCGCTCTTGATGAGCCAGGCCTGGGGATAGGGCTCGAGCGTATGGCTGAAGAAACTGTGGTTCCAGCCCTTCTTGGGCCAGCCGTTGGATTCGCCCCAGTATTCCATTGCGCCCCAGTAGGCGATGCCGACCATTTTGTCGCGGTCCATCCCGAAATAGGGCCCCAAGAGTTCCCGGACCGTGGCTTCGCTCTGGTAGATGATCAGGTCGGGATTGCACTCCAGAAATTCTTTGTAGAAGCGCCAGTAATAGTTGAACGAGGCAACTTCCGTTGCACCGGACAGCTCCGGCGGGGCTTTGACCAGGTCGGCTTCCTTGTCCCAGAACACGAATCCGCCGGCCTTGCCGGGCGACATTGCCACCGTGGTGGCCCGCGTAGGATCATACCGCTTGACCATCACGTCGAAGATCCGGTAGGTGGTCACGCCCCAGTCGGAGGTCGGGTAGCCGGCCATATTCTCCCGGACCTGCAATTCATTTCCCAGGCTCCACATTATGACCGAGGGGCAGTTGCGGTCGCGCTTGACCCATTCGGTGATCATCGTCGGCCAGTAGTCGGAGAAGGGGACACGGCCGCCCCAGAAGATGTCGTTGCTCCACTTGTCGACGAGTTCGTCCACCACGAGGATGCCCATCCGGTCGGCGATGCGGGTGAAGCTCCGGCTGTAGGGGTTATGGGAGCAGCGTACGGAGTTGTATCCAAAGGCTTTGAGCGTGAAGAAGAGCCGCTCGATGCCGGTGTCGAAGGCGGCCGCGCCCAGGGCGCCCATATCGTGATGGTTGGCCACGCCCTTGAGGAAGATCTTTTCCCCGTTGAGGAGGAAGCCGCGCTCTTTGGTGAATTCGACTTTGCGGATGCCGAAGGTCTCCGTGAGGCAGTCGGAGAGGACGCCATCCGCCCAGACTTCCACCTCCGCCTCATAGAGGGCGGGAGTGTCGGGGGACCAGAGCTGCGGCCGGGCCAGGGTGATCTCGGGCAGCGGGACCTCGATGTTACGTGCTTTGGAGAGTTTGTCGTTATGGATACGGCTCTCTCCGACGGTCTTCCCGTCAGGGTCTTTGAGGGTGACTTGGAGGGAAATGTCGTGCCCGAAATGCCCGCCGAGCTCCACCTGGACGGCCACCGTCGCCCGCTCCCGGCTTACCTCGGGCGTCGTAATGAAGATGCCATGACGGGCTATGTGAGTGGGATTCTTGACCTCCAGATACACATCGCGGAAGACACCGGCACCGGTGTACCAGCGGGAGGATTTTACCGCCTGCCCCGTCGCGGCGTAAACGGCGACGACGTTGGGCGCATCGTACCGTAGATACCGGGTGAGATCGACCTCGTAGCCGCAATAGCCGTATTCGCCGGAGCCGGCTTTGTGGCCGTTGATGTACACGTCGCTCACGTACATAATGCCGTCGAAGTCGAGGCAGACTTTCTTGCCTTTCCACAGGGGATCGGCCTCGAAGGTTTTGCGGTACCAGCCTTCGCACGCGGGCTTGAAATCATTGGCAGAACTCCGCAGGGTGCCGTCCCAGGGCAGTTCGAAGCGGAAGTCGTGGGGGAGGTCCAGGACGCGCCAGGCGCTGTCGTCGAAGCCGGGATCGGCTGCTCCTTCGCAAGGCCCGAAAGCGAATTTCCAGTCGAAATTCAGGAGCGTCCGGCGCTGCTGAGCGAACGTGGCGAAATCCGCATTCGGCTCCGTTTCGGGCCCCGCCCGGCGGCCGTACTGGGCGTAGGCCGGCACCAGAACCAGCAGCGCGAGCAGCGCCATCCACATATTGATAGTCAGTATTAAGCTTGATTTCTCCTGGTGCATTTGAGGTAGGACAAATTACGTAAGTTGTTGACTAATAATGATATGTCGGCCGCACTTTGACAAGCCAGGCGCTCGGCTCCTTGAGGCGCCAAGTGCGGGTGGCCCGGATATCCTCCACGCTGGCTCCGAAGTGCAGCGTGTATTCGCCGGAAGCAGTCTCCCAGCAGGTGGATGTTCCGTTGAAGGAGGCGAGGTCGTACAGGCTGACCTTGAAGGTGAGCGTTTCCCGCTCGCCGGGGGCGAGGAGGCGGGTCTTGGCGAAGGCCTTGAGCTCGCGGGTGGGCTTTTCGAGGCCGCCATCCGGGGCACTTACGTAGAGTTGAACGCTCTCCCGGCCGGATACTTTGCCGGTGTTCTTTATCGTGATCCGGGCCTCGAAGCCGTCCGGCGTAGTCTTGACGCCCGGTTTGCTGTAGGCGAAGGTCGTATAGGAGAGGCCGTAGCCGAAGGGGTAGGAGACCTTTTTGTCGAATGTGGTATAGTGACGGTATCCGACAAAGATGCCTTCGGCGTAATCGGTATAATTCTTAGTGGACGCGCTGTCGGCGGGGAAATTGGCGGCCGACGGATCATCCTGGTAGCGGACGGGGAATGTCATCGGAAGTTTGCCGGAAGGGTTGACCTCGCCGGAAAGGACGTCGGCGACAGCGTAGACACCTTCCTTTCCGGGCGCCCAAGGTAGGAGAATGGCGTCCGGGAGATTTTTCCAAGAGGCGGTCTCGACGACGCCGCAGATATTCAAAATGACGGCCACCTTCTTGCCCCGCCGGTGGAAATCGGCACA
>JAEEGL015378632.1_pt1 | contig 59306 bp, 56 predicted proteins | sample 9134231 | NCBI WGS metagenome assembly JAEEGL01 (sample SAMN16246548, study PRJNA631951) | gut metagenome | biome: gut microbiome; feature: rumen; material: fiber-attached | host: Bos | place: Iran: Karaj | collected 2018-10
ACAAATATTCTTTTAATACTTTATTTTTAAAATCATCAGAATATGCTTTACCCATAAAAATAACACCTCACTTTCTTGAGGTGTTATTTTATAATAAAGTCCTGTTTTTTTAAAGTGTCCAAAATGGGGTTCACTCCATATTTAAATTCCTTTTTTTATTATTCTTTAATTTGTACTGCGTGTAATACAACTCTATCTGATGTTCCGATACAAGAAGATAGGGTAAGTATTCTGTCTTCATTTTTAACATCTACATTAAAGTTATAAACACTTCTTGATTTGATTAAGTTTATGAATTCACTATATTCTTCATCTGACTCAAAATTAGTTGTTAAATAATCATTTGTTGGAGTAGTTCTATATATTGAGAATACTTTCCAAGTTGTTGTTTCTTTCGCAGTATTGAAACTTATAATATAATTATTCTCATTTTTATACCATGATGGAGATAATGTATTTTTAAGAGTACCAAACATGATACCTGATCTAACGTTATGTCCATATATGATAGTATTTTTATCTAGATTTACTGGATCATTTCTATAATCTAAGAAAATCCAACCCATTGTATTATGCCATTTTTTATAATCGTGATATAAATAGTAGTTATTACTTTCAGTGTTTTGTACAACTGGATAATCAATCTTTGTATTATTAACTTTAATCCATCCGACTGTATCTGAATTAATCTTAACTAAGTCTTTAATTACTCTTGAATAATCTGCATAGTATGTTGCCCAATATTTTTCTTTTCTTATTGTTGTTGAATTAAATTCATCTTCACTTAAGAAATTAATATCAGCTTCATTATCTTCGATTGTTGGTTCAATATTAAGATTAATAAGTTCAGAAATATCATCAAGTTGATCATTAATATTTTGTTCATCCATATATTGATTATATGTAGATATTCCAGCATATATACCAATAATAGATAATATGATAAATAGAATAGTGCAAACTAGTTTAATATTTATTTCTTTTATGAAATTTTTAAATCTATAATCTTTTGAATATTCTAGTTTAAATTTAATATTATTTTTCTCAATATATTTTTTATATTGTTTTTTAATATAATTAATTATTTGGAATATTTCATTTGTATCATTATTTTTTTCGTTAATATATATTGTTATATTTTTTTCATCGTTCTTTTTTAAATATTCTAAGATGGTTAATAAAGTTTCATTAGAATATTTTATTATTCTTACTTGTTTTAACTTATTATTTATAGAAAGGAAGAAATCTATGTCATTAATAACTTGATTATCCATTTCTACACTTATAATTAATTCTTTTTTATAATAAAAGTCAGTATATGATTTTAAATGATTATCTGTTAAGAATAAATTACTTTGTTTAATTGTATGTCTTGTTAGAATTTTAATATTCTTTTTATCAAGTACTTCAACTAAATATGGTGGACATTCGAAACATTCAATCTTTTTAAGATTTTTGAAAGCTAATAGTTTTTCAAATATTTCTGGTGTTATTAATTTATCATCTATAAAATTGATTTTTTCAATAGTAGAGAAGTTTTTAATTAAATCTAAGTATATTAAATCCATATCCATGGTTTTAATTACACAAGATTTAACTCCATATTTTAATATAATTAAATTTAAAAAGTTAAGTACAATATCATAGTTTTTTCTTATATATGAAAAAGAAAATACAAGGTCATCTGCAGTAATAACATTAGTGTTATTTAACTTCTTTTCATCTACAGTTTTTTGTACTTTTGAAACATATAAAATTTTACTTACGATTTTAAATTTTATGTTATATTCCATCATATACTCCTATTATATATTTAATATTATCATGATTGCTTAGTTATTTAAATATTTTAGGGTAAATTTTTAAATTCTTATGTTATAATAGTCACAATTAGAAAGATCAAGGTGGTTAGGATGCATGATAAGGAAAGAACAGCATTTTATTTGTTATATAATAATAGATATATTGATTTAAGTAATCTTAATGAATATTTTGAAGCTAAAACCACTGATGAACTATTTGATACGATTATAGATTATATTGTTGATGATTTTGATTATATTTTAAAGAACGATGAATATAGAAAAATGGTTTATACTGTTATTTCAGAAGTATTTAATAAAGATAATAATGATTATATGTATATGTTTAAGTCTATTCTTATAAGATTAGAAAAATCATGTAAATTATTTTTAAAACCATATAATAAAAAAGAAAAAGCTAAAGATGAAGATTATGTTAGATGTTTAAAATTTAAAGAACGAATTGAAAGTGATTTAACTAAAGTCGAAAATCATTTATCTGAAGAATTAGTAGAAAAAGATACTTTTAAAGTTCTTCAAGAAATTATTTTTGATTTAAAAAATCCTGATTATTTATTTAGAATTATTCAATTAAAACCTGACTTTGTTAATTTATTAAATAATGATGGAGTTTCATTATTTAAATATATATCAGATTATTATTTAGATAACATTTATACATTATCTAAAGAAGATTCAAAATACTTTAAAAGAATTATTATGTTACTTTTAGAAAGTGATAACTTACATTTGAAAAATGATGATTTAAATGAAATCATTGAAAGATGTAAAATTTTAAATAGTATTAAAAAAGATTCTGGTATAGATTTCATAAAAGAATCATTAGAAAGACATTTTCCTAATTTAGTTGGAAGTACAAAAGTTAATTGTCTTTCATTTACATCTATTAATTCTCCACATGATATAGTAAAAAAAGATTCTGGTGAAAGAAAAGACTTAAGAGATTTATTTACTATTACTATTGATGGTGTAAGAAATAGAAAACTAGATAATGTATTATTTGATGATGCATTTTCACTTACTGGTAAAGGAAATGACTTACATGTTTTAATAAGTGTACCAGATGTAGATTTAATTATTGATAGTAATTCTGAAATTGATAATTATATGAGATCTCTTAGTCGATCTGTATATCAAAGAGAATATAAGAGAGCATTACTTGAATATAAGATTGCAGAAACTATCTCATTAGTAAGTGGACAAGATAGAAATGCACTTACTTTTGATATATCAATGGATAGTGAAGGTAATATAAAAGGTATTGATTTTTATGAGAGTGTTATTAAAGTAAATTATAATTTTACTAAAGATCAAGCTGATGAATATATGAAATATCATGATTTTGATAATAGGTTAAATGTACTTAATAAGATGTATGACTTAGCAGCAAAATCATGTAGAAAAAGAAAAGCAATAATAGGAGGAAGAAGTCCTGCTAAATTGATAATGGAAGAGTTTAATATTCTTCCTAATATAGAAACGGCTAGATATTTTGAAAATAATAATATTATATTCCCATATAAGAATTATTTTGGAGAATTAAAATCAAATTCACGTAAAAACATTAAAAAAGTTAATGATTTTCTAAAAAGAAATAACTTGAATGTAGAGTCAAGTGAATTGTTAAATTCTATCATTGGTATTTATAATAGAGTATTCTATGATACAATTAATTATGGAAATAAAGTATATAAAGGTGCACCTTGTGGAAGTGTTGGTAATCCTTTTCGTGAGTATATGTCTCTTGAAACTTGTAGATTAATTAAGTATTTAATTATTCATAAAGGAAACCAAAGTGATTGGATTGAAAGAATTGAAAGAGATTGTATTGAATATACAGAAACAAGTGCAAAAATAGAAGAACTTTATTATAAACAAAGGGGAAGATAATAAATGCGTATTTTTATTGGAATTGTTGTTTTACTTATTATTTTAATTGTGGGTTTTAATTTAATTGTTAATTCTGGTAAAAAGAATCATGAAGCACTTGAAGAAGAAAAGAAAGCTTATCAAAATAGAGTAAGACTTCCTTCACAAGCTCAAGTTTATGCTGGTGATTTAGTTAAATTAGTAGAAGAAGATATGAGTCATAATACTCCTAGACAATATACTTTTTATTATAAACTTGAACCACATAAGATTGGATTAGGTTTATATAATAAGAAGTATGTATTTATAGTAGATAATAATGCTTATTCTACTTATAGTGATGTTATGGGACATGCAACAGTTTCTAATAGTAGATTTGCAGGTATTAGTGCAAAATTAACTATTACTGAAGTAATAGATCAAACTACAAATCAAAAAATTAAAATTGAAGATATTGAAGGTTTTAAAAATCATATAGTGGAAGATACTTCTGTACATTATAATGATCAAGTAGAACATAAAGAAGAAAATTGACATTGATAATAATTGGTGTTAATATAGGTGCATAAATCAATGAGGAAAGACACGATTTATTAGGATAATTTATAGAGAGTCTGTGGTTGGTGTAAACAGATAAGGACCTTTTAAGTTACTACTTTCTGAGAGAATTAATAAATTCCGGGATGATACCCGTTATAACAAAGAGTAAGTTAAATAAAGGGATGGTACCGTGCGTTATGCACTCCTAAGGTATCATCTCTTTTTCTTTTTCTGGAGGTTTTTATGGTTGATTATGAAGGCTTAGTAAAAAAATACTTTGAAGGAAAGATTGTTGGATTAACACTTAAAGAAGTGGCTAAAAATTTAAATGTTCCATATGAAAATATGGATGATTTAGCTACGTCTTTATACAAGTTAGAATTGTATGGTTATCTCTATAAATTAGATGATAGTTATTTTAGATGTCCTAGATTATGTGTTTATAAAACAGGCATGATTGAAAAATCAGGAAAAGGTAATTATTATATTTCTCTTCCTAAAGGAGATAAAGTAATATTTGATTTAAAAGAGGTTAATAAGAATGATTTGCATGAAGGTGAAATTATTCATTTTACTATGACTCAAGATTCTAAATTTAAACATAAATTCTCTGGTAGATGTTTTAGCAAAATAGAAAAAGATAATACTTACTGTACCAAATTCTTAGCAAAAGGTATTGTTCATAATGATAAGAGTGATAATAGTTATTTCGTTTTAGTTAATGATGTAAGATATAATTTACCATATGAAAAATTAGGTAGCGCTTATGTAGGTGACCTTGTTACAGTTGAATGCGAAAGATCATCAAGCTCTAATACTTGCTCTGTTAAACAAGTATTAAATAGAAAGAATAGAGAACATGTATTTAAGGTAATACAAAAGATGGATGAAAAAACATTAGTACCTATTAATACTTGTGATGCTAAGTTTAATTATTTATTTGATTTATCTGGTTTTAATGAAGGTGATTTGATTTTACTTGATGTAGATGAATTAAACAATTGCAAATTTGTTAAAAGAATAGAAAATGATAATACATTGTATGGAAGAATTAAGTTAATTGCAATGGATTATGGTTTTCCAGTAGATTTTGATGAATCTGTTATTGAAGAATGTAAGAATATGAAATGTATAACTGATTCAGATTATGAAGAAAGAAAAGATCATGATTTTAGAAATCTTATTACTTTTACAATTGATCCAAAAACGTGTAAAGATATGGATGATGCAATATCTATTGAGAGAATAGATGATGGATATCGTTTATATGTACATATTGCAGATGTTTCGCATTATGTTAAACCTGGAACTAAAACATTTGCTGAGGCGGCGAAAAGAACCACCTCACGTTATCCAGCTAATTATTGTATTCCTATGTTGCCAACTATATTATCTAATGATATATGTTCATTAAATGAAGGTGTTGATAGACTTACTAAAACAGTAATTATGGATATTGATTATAATGGAATGGTTACTAATTATGATATAGTTAATTCTATTATTAATAGTAATAATAAAATGACTTATCAAAATGTTAATGAGACTATTGATGATATTAATAGTCATCCTGATTATAAACCATATATTGAATCTCTAAATATATTAAAAGAATTATCTGATATTCTAGATATTAATAGAGCTAAAAGAGGAAATATAAGATTAACATCAATTGAAAATAAATTTGAATTTAATAATGATGATTCAGTTAAAAATGTTAGTCGTGATAATCATGGAATATCGGGAACTATTATTGAAAATTGTATGTTACTTGCAAATGAATTTGTAGCTTTAACAGCATTAAACTTTGATTTACCATTTGTTTATAGAGTTCATTTGAAACCTGATTTGTCTAAACTAGAAAACCTAAGACTTGAATTAAAACAGGCTCATAAGTTTATACATAGATTAGAGAGAGCAGATAATTCAAGAACATTCCAAAAAATATATAATTCTATTATTAAAGGATTAAGTTCTGAAGAAGTAATTTATGTTTCAAGATTATTTTTACATGCTATGACCTCTGCTAGATATGATGTTAAAAATCAAGGTCATTTCGCATTAGCATTAGAACAATATGCTACTTTTACATCACCTATTAGAAGATTTCCTGATTTATTAAATCATATAATGATTGATGCTTATATTAAAGGCGATGTAGAAAGCATGAATAAATTATTTGATGCTTATGCTGAATATTCAGAAGCTTGTAGTATAAGCGAAAAAGATACAGATAATTTTGAAAATACTATTGATAATATGTTATTAAAAGATTATATCAGTAGTTTAGATGATGAGATAGAATCTAAAGTAGACTTTATTGTTGATGATAGAGTTTATGTTAAAAATGATCTTGGATTATTTGGATATTTTATTGCTAATAAAAAAGAACTTGAAGAATTAAAGAAAGGTACAACTGTTATGCTTAAAGCACAACAACTTGATGAATCAACAAGTGAAGTTGTATATGAAAAAAATAGTGTAAAGAAATTAAAGAAGGAGAAGAGAAAATGATTAATTTTAAAGAAAATGAAAAATTATATAATTTAAATCATAGTTGTGCTCATATGATGGCACAAGCTATTAAACACATTTGGCCAGAAGCAAAATTCTGGGTTGGACCTGTTGTAGAAACTGGATTCTATTATGATGTAGATCTTGGAGATAAAGTTATTACTGAAGAAGATTTACCTGTAATTGAAAAAGAAATGAAAAAGTTAGCTAAAGATGGTAAAAGAATTGTAAGACATGAGTTAACTAAAGCAGAAGCATTAGAAATGTTTAAAGATGATCCATATAAGATTGATTTAATTGAAAGAATGGATGAAGATAACACTGTTATTTCATGCTATTCACAAGGAGATTTTACTGACCTTTGTAGAGGTGGACATGTTGAATCATTAAAAGAATGTAAAAACTTTAAGTTACTTAAGTTCAGTGGAGCTTATTGGAAAGGTGATACTAATAATAAAGTATTACAAAGAATCTATGGTGTTTGTTTACCAACTGCTGAAGAATTAGAAGCTCACTTACAAGAACTTGAAGAAGCTAAAGAAAGAGACCATAGAAAGATTGGTAAAGATTTAGGAATCTATATGATGTCTGATTTAGTTGGAAGAGGACTTCCAATGTATTTACCAAATGGATTTACTTTATGGAACTTACTTGAAAATTATATTAGAGATAAAGAAATTAAAAGAGGATATGTACATGTACAAACTCCTCCATTAGGAAATGTAAATTTATATAAGACTTCTGGTCACTTAGAACATTATAAAGATTCAATGTTCCCAATTATGCAAGTTGAAGATGAAGAATATGTTTTAAGACCAATGAACTGTCCACATCATATGGTAATGTATTCTAATGACTTACATTCATATAGAGATTTACCATTAAGAATTGCTGAAATTGCAAGAGACTGTAGATATGAATCAAGTGGTTCATTAAAAGGAATTGAAAGAGTAAGAACTTTCTGTCAAAATGACTGCCATATCTTCTGTACTCCTGAACAAATTGAATCTGAATTTAAAGGTGTAGTAGATTTAATTCTTGAAGTATATAAAGAATTAGGAATTAAGAATTATAAATTCGAACTTTCACTTAGAGATCCTGAAGATAAAGTTAAATATCATCAAGATGATGAAATGTGGAATTTAGCAGAAAATAAATTAAGAGATGTTCTTAATGACTTAAATATTCCATATGAAGAAAAGATTGGTGAAGCTGCATTCTATGGACCAAAATTAGATGTTCAAGTTCAACCAGCCGTAGGTAATGAAGTTACTTTATCTACTTGCCAATTAGACTTCTGTTTACCAGCAAAATTTGATTTAAAATATGTTGATAAAAATGGTGAAAAGAAAACTCCAGTTGTTATTCATAGAGCTATCCTTGGAACATTAGATAGAGCTATTGCATTCTATCTAGAAGAAACTAAAGGAAACTTACCTTTATGGTTAGCTCCAGTACAAGTTGCTGTTTTACCAGTTAAGAATGAATATCATTTAGAATATGCTGAAGAAGTTACTCAAAAACTTAAAGACCTAGGAATTAGAGTAAGATTAAATGATTCTGATGAAAAGCTTTCTTACAGAATGAGAGAAGAACAAGTTAAGAAAGTACCAATTATGTTAGTTCTTGGTAATAATGAAAGAGATGAAAGAACTGTTACTTTAAGATTACATGGTACTGAGCAAAAGAATATGTCTTTAGATGAATTCTTAACTTATGTTAAAGAAAAGAATGATTCAAAAGCATTAGATTTATAATAAGAAGCAGATTTGCTTCTTTTTTCTATTTTTAGTATAATATCAACCTATGAAGAAGGGGATTATTATGATAATAAAAAATAAAGGAAGTATATTAGAATTAGATGTACCAATGTATAAAGATACTCATTTTAGTACTTTATATTTAAGAGGTAATGAACTTATAAAGGTGTATGATGATTCAAAAGCTTCAAGCTATGAAAGAATATCTGAAAGAGTATTTAATAATTTAACATCAATTAATTCAGAAGCATTTTTAAATTTAAGAAAATGTTATTCAGCTAAAGTTCAACTTATGGAAGAATATCCGGAAGATGTAGTTACTGCATATACATATGATTTTATTAAAAGTATAGACAATAAAATGATTGATATGCCAATGGATTATACAATTGAAACTCTATATAGATTTAGAGAATTAGTTGAATTATTAAATCTTCGTAGAATAGAAATAAGAGATGCACATGCAAAAAATGTTGTTCGAACTGAAAATGGATTAGTTATTATTGACCCTGATAGATATATTTCTTCTCCTGAAGCTTATCATAATAATTTAAGAAAAATTAATGAATATATTATAGATCTATGGGGAGATGAATTTGGACTTGAAGAAGATGATCTTCAAAGAGATGATATTAAAAGTTTATTCTTTAATGATGATGTAGATGCTTATATTGATGTCATGAAATCAAGATTAAATGAGAAAACACCAAGAGATTTACTGGAAAAAACACTATGTAAATCTAAAGCCTAAAATTTGCGATAATGGTCATTTTTTAGTATAATAACCCCTACAAGAAAGGGGTTTTATTATGCAAATTAGAAATGGTAATGATATTATTGAATTTTCTGATATTAAAGGAAATCTTAATAGTGATATTAGTCATTTATATATTGATGGTAATAAAGTAATCAAAGTATATAATGAAGATATTAATGATTTTAATAGATTAGATAAAGATATCTTTGATAAACTATCTAAATTGGATTCAAAAGCATTTCTAAGATTAAGAGATTATTATGGAGTTAATGTTAAAAGAATAATTGATGATAAAGAGATTCCAATGACAACTGCATATTCTTATGATTATGTTAATAGAAAAGATAAATTTATGATAGATATGCCAATGGATTATACAATTAATACATTATATGAATTTGATAAGATTGTTAAATATTTAAATGATGAAAAGATTTTAATAGGTGATTCACAAGTAGATAATGTAGTTATTAGTGATGATAATCTTGTAATAATAGATCCTGACTATTATGAATTTAGTAATTTTGCTACTAGAAGAAATAGAGAATTAATAAACTTTTATATAACAGACCTTTGGTGTTTAGAAGCTGGTCTTTCAAATTATTTTGATAGAAAAGCAGTAACAGATATTTTATATAAAGGTTATATGCAAGATTATTTAAAAGAAAATATTAAAAGACTAGATGAAAAAACACCTAGAGATTTAATTGAAAAAACTTTAAGAAAGAGAAATAAGTAATTTTATTATAAGGGGTATTATTATGGAAATTTATAATTATAGTGAATTAGATAATAGTGTATTAGGAAAACCAATTAATCCTGATAAAGGTTCTAGAGGCGATGTTTATAGATATGGAGATATTGCTATAAAAAAATATAGAAGTGTTTCTTATGACTGTGATAATATTCAATTAGATATGTTTGAAAATCTAAGAGAAATTCAATTGCCTGCATTTGTAGAATTAATTGATTGTACAACTGAAGTAGCAGAAGATGAAAGAGAAACTTATGACATATATGGTAGACCAAATAAAAGAGAAGTAGTAAGTGCTTATTCTTCAAGATTTTATGAAACTTCTGATGAATTTATGATTGATAAACCAATGGATTATACATTAAATAGTTTATATGAATTTAAAAAGTTAGTTGAAGAATTAAATAAAAAAGATATTGTTATAGATGATTCTCATGGTGAAAACCTAATTGTTGCTGATAATAATATAGTTATAATAGATCCGGACCTTTATAGAAAACATAAAAATCCTGATAAAATTAATCAAAAAAGAGTTAAAGAGTATCTTAGAGAATTATGGTTAGATGAATACGATAGAGAATTTGAAACTGAATATGTTATTAAAAATCTATTCAAAGGTTCAATTGATGAAACTATAGATAGAATTAAATCATCTAATGAATCTACACCAAGAAAATTATTAGCTAGAGAATTAAAAAGATAATATTATTTAAGGAAAATGGGCAAATTGTCACTTTGAAGAAAGATGAATTAATACCTGATCCTTCAATATCTGCTTTATATAATAAAAATGATAAAATATATAAATTGTTCTATAATCCTGAATATAATTATCCTTCAAGATTAGATAAAGAAGTATTTGATTTGTTAAAGGATACTAATTTTAAAGCTTTTATGAATTTAGACAAAATATTTTCATATAAAAATGGAGTATATGTTGAAAATGATAATTGTAAAAGAATTGATGGTTATAGTTATGACTATATTGAACGTCAAGATACTAAAATGATTGATTTACCTATGGGTTATACTTTACGTTCTATGGGAGAATTAGTTAGATTTGTTCAATATTTAAATCAATATGGAATTGCTATCGAAGATCCTTATTCTAAAAATTGTATTGTTGGTAAAGATAATCTAGTAATAATAGACCCTGATTACTTTGAATTAGATAATTATGCATTTGAAAGAAACCTAAATGAAATGAACTCCTATTTAAGTGATCTTTGGTGTGATGAATATGGAATTAAGGATTTATATGATAGACAATATGTTCATAAATTATTCTATAATGAGAACATAGATTCTTATTTATATAAAATGAATCTTTTATTGGATGAAGAAACTCCTAGAGAGTTCTTAGGCGGTATAAAAAGGTTAAATAAATATAAGACTATTTAAAAATAATAGTCTTTTTTATTTGTAAATTAATATGTAATTGTATATGTATATCTTACGTAAATGCAAGTGTCTATTTACATGTTTAGATTGAAGACTAGACTGTAAACTTATATACTTATAATAGGTGAGGATATGAAAAGTGGAGCACTTAGAGGAATTATACAATTTATTCTTGCATTAGCTGTAGTAATATTACTTGAGATGTTTTATCCAACGATTATTGCGAAGCTAAAAATAAATGCAACTGGTAGTACTAAAGACGTTATTTATTTTATTAAGTATTTAATAGAATTAATAATTGTTGTAGTTATTTATCATGGAGATATTTTTGTTGGTAAAAGCAGATTCAATAAATCACTTTTATCTAGTTCAATTATTTCATTAGTTACATTTATAGTAATGGTTGTATTTACATTAATATTAAAGAAAGTATTATTAAGTTTTAATATTAATGACTCAAGTGGTTTTATTAACTACTTTGCTCAAACGATGACATTGGAGCGTGCACTTTCAATGATCATTAACTGTATCATAAAACCTTGCTTAATATGTTCAATATTTGTTTTAGGAATTTCAAATATTATTTCTAAAGAATATTTAGGTATGCTTATTGCTGGACTTGCTTACGGTGCATTCTTAATGTTTACTATGAGTATTAGTTTAAGCTCATGTTTAAGTTTGACTATTCCAGTGGTAAATGTAATAGCACTTACTTATCTTTATAAATCCACAGGTAATATTTATACATGCTTTATTACATTTATTCTATACAACTTATGTGGAGGACTTCTTTTAAGTTACATCTTATAATGAAAGATAAATATAAGTTTATTGGTTTATTTTACTTATGGATGTTCATTGGAATTCCAGTAAGTTTAATTTGGAAATTTCTTGGAATGAATACTGATAGTACTTTATCTAAAGTTATTATTAATGTCTTATGTGAATCTTTAATTTTTTTAGCATCATTCATTGTTTATAGAAAAGAAGTTATTAAAGATTTTAAAGAGTTTGTTAAGACAAAGAAAGTTTTTAGTGAAATAGTTAAGATTTATATTGGTGTTTTAGTAGTTAATATAAGCGCATCAATTATTATGAATGGACTTGCTGACATAGTAAATGTTAACTTAACTGGATCTGATAATAATAATTTAGTTCAAAAGTATTTATTACGTGCACCTATTCTTATGGCGATGGGAATAATATTAATTGGTCCTTTCTATGAAGAAGTGATAATGAGGTTAGGACTTGAAAAGGGAATAAAGAATAAAAAGGTTTTCGCCGTGTTTAGTGGATTAATCTTTGGTATTATACATGTCGTAGATTCAATTTTTATCTTAACTATGTTACCTTTGATTGGTTTACTAATAGACTATATTTTTAGTCTTAATAAGAGTAAGTTGTTTACTACGACTTGTATTATTACCGTTTTATCATTAGTGAGTGTATCTATTGTGGTTTATTTAAGTTATTTAAATATAAGTGTAGATATTAAAGAAGCAATATATTCTATATCATATATAGCTATGGGTGGATACTTTGCTTTAATGTATTTAAAATATAAAAATATATTTTATACGATTGTACCTCACATGATAGTTAATACGATTGCAACAATATTTTTGTTTTTTATATAAATGTGTATTATAATATATTGCAAAGAAGAGTGATGATATGAATTATACTGATATTATCTATATAATTTCTATTATTTTTGTTCTAATCTTTGCTATATATTCACTTAGTAAATTAAATATTAAGGAGAAATATATGGAGACAGTGAGTAAGGCTAACAGAGACATGGAAGATTTAGAAAAGATTAGTAAAAATATCGAATCTGATTATAAACCTGTTAATATTGAATTAACAAGTTATGAGAAAGAACAAGAAGATAATGCTATTATTAGTTATGATGAACTTGTTAAGACTCAAGATTCAGGATATGCATATGATGAATCTTATAAACCAGTTAGTGATGTATCTGTTAAAAGAATAGATTTAGATAAAATAACTGGTCAAATTGAAGCTCCTCAAGAGCATAATAAAGTTAAACTTTTAAATTATGATAAAGAAGAAGCTTTCCTTACTGCTTTAAAACAATTACAAAAAGATTTAATGTAAAGGTAAAAATTTTATTTTTACTTTTTTTATGATAAAATACTCATGTTTGAAAGGAGAAATCTCATGAAAATTTGTATTAAGACTTTAGGTTGTAAGGTTAATGCTTATGAATCTGAATGTATTGAAGAAGATTTTAAGAATCATGGTTATGAAGTGGTTAGTGATACTAATGATGCTGATGTAATAGTTGTTAATACTTGTACTGTAACTAATCAAGCTGATGCTAAGTCTAGAAAAATAATTAGACAAGCAAGAAAGAATGAAAAAGCTTGTTTAGTTGTTTGTGGTTGTTCTTCACAACATCATAAAGATTCTCTTTTTGATCTTGGAGTAGATATTCTACTTGGTACTGATGGTAAAACTAAGATATTCTCTTTAGTAGAAGAATATCAAAAGAATCATGAAAAGATTAGTTTATTTAGTGATGTAAGACATAGTGAATTTGAAAGTACATCTATAAATGAAATGGATGGTAAGACTAGAGCTTTTGTTAAGATTCAAGATGGATGTAATAACTTCTGTTCATATTGTATTATTCCATTTGTTAGAGGAAGAGTTAGAAGTAAAGCATATGATGTAGCAGTTAATGAAATAAATACTTTAGCTAATAATGGATATAAAGAAGTAGTATTAACTGGTATTCATACTGGAGCTTATGGTGAAGGTGAAAACTTTGATTTAACTGATCTTATACATGAAATATCTAAGAATGAAAATTTACTTAGAGTAAGAATTTCTAGCATTGAAATTACTCAATTAAATGAAAAGTTTATGAATGAATTTAAGAATAATAAAAAGATTTGTTCTCATATTCATGTTCCTGTTCAATGTCCTAATGATGAAATACTTAAGGGTATGAATAGAAAATATACTTTAGATGAATATAAAGCTAAGATTAAAGAACTTAGAGAAGCTAGAGATGATGTTAATATCACTACTGACTTAATCGTAGGTTTCCCTGGAGAAACTGATGAAATATTTAACTCTATGTTAGATGAATGTGTTAATATTGGTTTTTCTAAGATACATACATTCCCTTATTCAATTAGAAAGGGAACTAAAGCATCTATTATGAAACAAGTTAAAGATAGTGATAAGAAAGATAGAGTTGATAAGATGTTAAGACTATCTGATATGCTTGAAAATAAATATTATAATAAATATTTAGGTAAGACAGTTACAGTATTAGTTGAAAAGAATAATACTGGATTCACTTCAAATTATATTAAAGTTCATATTGATTCAGATGTAGCTGAAGGTGCATTAGCAGATGTTAAAATTACTAAAGTAGACGGAATTAATGTGTTTGGTAAATTAATTAGTGTAAAGAAAGAAGCAAAATAGATATATTTTGCTTTTTTTAGTTTATAATTACTATAGGTGATATTATGGATAAGAAAGATAAATTACAATACATGCCTATGATGAAAGGTAAAATTACTTATACTAATGATGAGTTTAAAAGTACTAACATTAAGAATCATGGTAATAATAAAGGAACAGTTAGATGGAACTTTAAAACGATTGCTACAACTATGATTATAACTGGAACTATTTTTGCAATTTCATATGGTGGAGTTTATGCTTTTAAAACTATGTCATCTACTCCTAAACAAGATCCTTTAGTAGGAGTTGAACAACCAGTTGTAGTACAACCTGTTAAAGAAGTAGTTAGAACTATCGTAGATTATAAAGTTAAAAGTGGAGATACTTTAGATGGTATTATCTATAAATATACTGATAGTGCTTCTGAGAAAGATCGCTATAAAAGAGAAGTTGAATATTATAATAATATAGAAAATGGAATGATTTATGCAGGACAAGATTTAACATTGGTAGGAGTTCCTGAAGAATATGCTGCTGAATTAAATACGGCTTATAATCCAGAGATTACTAATGATGATGAAATTAGTGTTAATTTAAATGCTGCTGTTGAAGATATGGTTGATGATTTAACTCGTGATGGTGGAGAGATTATTGCTAATTCTCTTGCTAGAACTATTATGGATGAGTTAGAAGTATATAATATGACTACTAATGAGAAAACTCGTGAATTCTTAGCTAAAAGAATATGGCTTCAATTAGATGGTGTTAGTAAAGATGACAGTATATCTATTTCTAGTAATGAAAAGAGTCGTTAATGAGTATTAATAAATATATTAGAGAAAAATCTATTTATTTTGTAGTTACTTTAATAGTAGTAATAGTATTAAGTGTAACTTCGTCTTTTGCATTTGTTAATAATGATACTAATAGAATCTTAGATAATGGATTAAAAGTTAAATATAAAGATACTAAAAAGAGTTCTATGTTAATAGAAAAGAAAGTAACTATTACTAATAATGAATCAGTTATGAAACCTTTTAATGTATATGTATCATCATTAGATGATGATTCTACGATTAGTTTAGATAAAGTTTATTATTCTATTGATGATGGTGTAGAAAGTTTATTAAAGAGTAATAATAATAGTTCTATTTATAGAGGTATTCTTGATAAGAATGAATCTATTGAATTAAAGATTAAATTTTGGGTTTCATATGACTTATTAGATAATAGTGATCAAGGTAAAAATTTATCTATTAATTTAAATGTTCAATAAAGATATATTTTATATATCTTTTTTTATGTTTAATTATATTATTTAATCTTATTAAATGGTAAAATTATTATGATAGGGAGGCTAGGAAATGATTTGTCCTAATTGTAATAATCAAAATACTGATGGTTCATTGTTTTGTGGTAACTGTGGTACTAAGTTAAATGTTGTTAATACTCCGGTTGTTAATAATAATGTAACTAATAATAAAAAGAGTATTTCTTTAGATTTAAATAAGAATCAAAAGATAATAATAGTAAGTTTATTAAGTGTTCTTGTAATACTTCTTTTAGTAGCAGCAGTATTTGTAAGTGTTAATGGTTTTGTTAATGGTAAAGAGTCTACTAGAACTATTATGATTTACTTAGATGGTACTAATCTTGAAAGTGATGCAGGAATTGCAAGTGCAGAACTAGAAGCTATTAAACCAAGTACACTTAATTTAAATAAGACTACAGTTCTTGTTTATACTGGTGGTACTTTAAAATGGTATAACTATGTTAAGAATGATGAGAATGCTATTTATAAATTAACTAGTAATGGATTTGAAAAGATAGAAACATATGAACAATTAGATATGGCTGATCCATCTACTTTAACTTCTTTCCTTCGATATGGATATGATAACTATAAAGCTGGTCATATGGATTTAGTTTTATTCAATCATGGTGGAGCTACTACGGGAGCTATCTCTGATGACTTTACTGGTAATACTATAAGTCTTAAAGGATTTAAAGAAGCTTTATCTAATAGTCCATTTAATAAAGATAATAAGTTAGAGTTAATTGCTTTTAGAACTTGTTTAAATGGTACTATTGAAAATGCAAATACTTTTAAAGACTATGCTGAATATTTAGTTGCTTCTGAAGAAGTTACTTATGGTAGAAGTGATTCTAATGTATTAGGTTACTTTATTAATAATATGCCTCCGAATGAAGGCGGAATTGAAGTAGGTAAAAGATTTATAAATGCTTATATTAGAAATATAGATGATATATGTTATTCACCTGATCAATTCTTAGTTACTTATGCAGTTGTTGATCTTTCCAAAGTTGAAAAGTTAACTCAAGAGTTTGAAACTGCTATTAGTTCAATTGATATTAAGAAGAATTATTCTAATCTTTCTAAGATAAGAAGTAATATGCTTCAATTTGCAGCAAATGGAAGTAATGATTCTACTTACTTTGATACTATAGATATGTATGATTTAATGCTTAAGTTAAATGATTTAGGTGTTGTTGATTCTTCTTCATTTACAAGAGCATTTAAAGAAGCTGTAGTTTACTTTTATACTAATGATCCAGATGATACTCATGGTTTATCTGTATATTTTCCTTATAAAGGAGCAAAGAAATATAGAGATTATTTAGTTAAGTTATATGATACTTTTGATTTCATGACTGATTATAAAAAGTTTATTAATAACTTTAATAGTATATTAAATGGTACTGGAGATAAAACATTTAGTTTTACGGATAGTACATTAACTGTTAGTGATACTAAAGAAGTTACTTTAGAGTTATCTGAAGAACAAAAGAGTAATTATTCAAGTGCCCGTTATGTGTTATTTAAAAAAGATAGTGAGAATCCTGACTTCTATGAACTTATACTAATCTCAGATGATGTTGATGAAAGTGAAACTGGTAAAATAAAAACTAAGATAGGTAATAGCTTAGTTAAAGTTTATGATGAGAATGGGGATAATATCTACATGCATTTAAATCGTAGAAAAATGGGTGGTAAATTTGTAGATAGCCATAATGGTGTTCTTTATAATAAGAATGCTGGTGATTATGGTAAGATGGATAATGCAAACATTACTATTATTAATGAAAATAATAAACCTAAGTTTGGTGATGTAGTAATCACTGGTTCTAGAGATCAAAGATATGATGGTATCGTTAGAAATATTAATGATTATACTACGATTGATGTATTTAAATTACGTTATAAAATCTTAGATGAAAATGGAAACTTCATGCCATCAGATAAATGGGAAACAAGTGGTACAATGACTGGTCTAGAACTTAAAGATTTTAAAACTAATAATATTAATGATGAAATAGATTTAAGATATACAGGATTAGATGATGGAGAATTCTATTGTGTTTTTATTGTATTTGATATGAATCGTAATAGTCATATTAGTAATCTAATAAAGGTTGGTGAATAAAATGAAATGTATTAAATGTGGAAATGAATTAGCAGATGGAGCAAAGTTTTGTAATCTATGTGGAGAAACAGTAGTGGAACAACCAGTTACTGAAACTCCACAAGTAGCGACTCCAGAAGTTACAACTGCACCAGTTTTCTCACCTGAGGTTACACAAAGTGTAGAGCCTGTTTCTACACTGGAAGCAAAAACTTCAACTCCAGTTGTAGATGATATAAAGAAGAAAGCTGTTAAAAAAATTGAGTATTCTAAAAATATTGCATTAATAACTTTAATAATAACAACTCTATTATTTGCATTCCTTTATGTTAATTCTATGAAGGAGAAAAATAATTGTAAGTGTGAAACTTTAAGTAATGATACAACTACTAAGGAAACTGAAAAGACTAAAGGTAATAATTATGCTGAAGATTTAGATATTAGTGGTGTTACTGTTAAAGCTGAAGAAGATAATGAAAGAACTAATAATATTAAATATATTAATATGGGATTAATTAAACCAACTGGTTCTTATAGTAAAACTCGTTTATCGATGCTATTTGAAAATAATAATGATTCACTTACTAGTGGAACAGTATATCTAAATTATTATAAAGATGGTACTAGAATTGATTCTGATTTAGGTTCATTTAATTTAATCTTACCTAATTCAAAATTTGTAGTAACTATTGATCCTAACATTGATGAGGAATATGATTCAATTGATATTACTTATAAAGCTTCATTAAAATCAAGTGGAACTACTCAAGTAGCTGTTGATACTTCAAAACTTAAAGCTGAAAAAGTAAGTAGTGGTTATTCTTCAGAAGTAGATGTTACATATACTAATGATACTGATGGTAAAGCTACTTATTATCCTGCGATTATTTATAAAAAAGATGGAAAAGAAGTAGGATATCATTATTCTATTATGGCTGATGTTGAAAAGGGGCAAACTGGTAAAGCTAGATTCTATGATTCGAATGCACCTGAATATGATAGTTATGAAGTATTTATTCAATCAGCATATACTAGAAATAATTAATATTTGTGGTAAAATTAAATAAGATAAGGAGAATAGAAAGATGAATGAAGAAAATAATAATTTAGGAATTAATCCAAATCCTGTTGAACCTGTAACTCCTGTTGAACCTGTAACTCCAGTTGAAACTTCAACTCCAGTTGAAACTTCAACTCCAGTTGAAACTCCAGCACCTGTAGAAAGTGCACCAGTTGAACCAACTCCAGTTGAGACTCCATCACCAGTTGAAGCTCCAGTTGAAACTCCAGCTCCTCTTGAAAGTGCTCCAGCTGAAACTACAACTCCTGAAGTTACTCCAAGTGTTCAACCAACTGAAACACCAGTTAGTGAACCAACTGTTTCTCAACCAGATCTAATTAGTCCTGAAACACCAGGACCTAAAAAGAACAATGTATTCTTAATTATCGTATTTGTTCTTGTATTTGCTATCATTGGTGTAGGATGTTATGTAATTATGAATTTGGGAGGTAGAGGACCTGCTAGTGGTACTAATACTACTACAACTTCTACTAGTACAACTAAAAATGGATTTGATAAAGATTCAAGAGAAGTTACAACTAAAGGTGGAACTACTACAGCAGTAAGAACTACTAGAGATGCAAATTCAGCAACTCCAGTTAAATCAAGTTCTACAACTGTTAATGTAGGTAAGTATAGTTTACCAGTTCCTACTGGATATGAAGTTTATACTAAAGGATCTTCAACATATCCTCAACTTGTAAATGCTTCAGAAAAAGTTATATTTACATTCCAACCAACTGCTATTACTTATAACAAATATATTAATAGCTATAGTTCAATTGAATCTGAATTACAATCTTCTGGATTTGAAATCTTAGATTCTGCTACTGGAACTTATGGAAGTAGATCTTGGGCTGTATTAGCTTTAGGTGGATCTCAAGTTCCAAGTGGATTTAATTATTACATGTTAGCATCTGAATTAGATTCTACAACAACATTAGTTACTTATGCTTTAGTAGGAACTAATAGTACTGAAGAAGAAAAAATTGTTGCTACATTAACAGCAATGATGGATGCTAAGACTAATGCATTTGATTCTAGTGAAGCAAATCTTCCTGAAGAAATTAATTATTCAGTATTTGATGAATTAGACGAAAGATTATTAGGATAAAAAAAGAACACTTCAAATTGAAGTGTTTTTTTGTTGTTTAAATTTCTCTCATTTTGTCTTTATCTTTAAATGGATTCTTTTTATCAATTCTATCTGTAAATAGAATACCATTTAAATGGTCTAACTCATGTTGGAAGGCTATTGAAATATCTTCTCTAACACGAATAGTATATTCATCACCATTTTCATCGAAAGCTTTAAATGTAGCTCTTGCATATCTAGGTACAATTCCTGTTGTTGGTCTATTAATACTTAGACATCCTTCACCTTCGCCTACATAAATTCTTTCTTCTGAATGACTAATCATTTCTGGATTAATTACTACGTATCTTCCAAATGTACCATCTCCATAGTCTTCAGAAACTACGAATATTCTTTTCATGATACCTATTTGGCAGAATGATAATCCCATACCAGGTCTTAAATCATATTTTTCAGCGATTTCTTCATTTTGACTTAACTCTAAATAAGTTAAAGCATCATCAATCATTTTTTTAGTTTCTTTATCTAATGGAAAAGTAACTTCTTTTGATTTTTGATGAAGTCTTTTATCTTTTTCATCTAAAATAACTATATTAGGTATTTTCATTTGGTCTTCACCCCTTTAACGCATGTTATTATAGCAAAAAAGATTAAAAAAATAAAGTTTTTGGGTTATAATACAAAATATGAAGAGGGATAGTATGAAAAAGATTATTTGTATAGTAGGACCTACAGGTGTGGGAAAAACTAAATTAAGTGTTATGCTTGCTAAAAAATATGATGCAGTTATTCTTAATGCTGATTCTATGCAAGTGTATAAATATTTAAATATTGGAACTGCTAAACCAACTGAAGATGAAAAGGAAGGAGTTCCACATTATTTATTTGATATAGTTGATCCTAAAGATATGTATACTGTTTATGATTATCAAAGAGATTTAAGAGAAAAACTAGAAGAATTTAAAGATAGAAATATAGTTATTGTTGGTGGTACTGGTTTATATCTTAAGAGTGCTTTATATAATTATGAGTTTGATGAAGAAAGTGAACTTGATACTTTTGATGATAAGAGTAATGAAGAATTATTCGAAGAAGTTAAGAAAAAATTTCCTGAGTTAGATATTCATGTTAATAATAGAAAAAGATTAGTAAGAGCTTTAAATAGAGATGATATTAAAACTCATAAGGATGAACTTTTATATCCAGCAGTATTTATTGGTTTAACTACTGATAGAGATACTCTATATGAAAGAATTAACTTAAGAGTAGATAAAATGGTTGAAGAAGGTCTTCTTGAAGAAGTTAAACACTTCTATGATGAAGGTTTAAAATCTAAAGCTATTATGACAGGTATTGGATATAAAGAATTATATGATTATTTTGATGGAAAGATTACTCTTGAAGAATCATTAGAGTTAATTAAACAAAGAAGTAGAAAATATGCTAAGAGACAATATACTTGGTTTAAAAATCAAATGGATGTTAATTGGATAGATGTTGATTTTAAAAACTTTAATAATACATTTGATGAAGCAGTTAAAATTATAGAGAATAAATAATTTATTCTCTTTTTTTATTTATGTTATTTTTATTTTGTAGTATTATTTATATATAGGATGTGTTTATATGTATAGGATATTTTATAAATTAAATAAAAAATTAGAAAAAAAAGGTTTTACTTTAGTAGAGTTACTAGCAGTAATAGTAATTCTTGCTATTATTCTTATAATTGCTGTTCCTAGTGTATTAAGTGTCATGGGTACAGCTAAAAAGAAAAGTTTTGTTATTTATGTTGATAAAGTAGTTAAAGAAACTGCATTACAATATGAGAAACTATCTATTTCACCTGGTACTTCAGATGGATGTTATATTTTTGATATTGAAACTGATTTAGGTCTACCTGTGAATGGTGAGTATAAAGGTTATGTTTTACTTAATTCAGGTAGTGAAAACTTTGATACTTATGTATCTATTTATAGTAAAGACTATATGATTGTTAATTATAAATATGATAATAATGTTAAAGATAATGTAAAAGATGTTAATAAAGAAATTGTTGATAAGATATCTAGAGAAAGTTTAGGTAAAGCAGGTAGTTGTAGATCATTTATTATAATGGGTGATACTGATTTTACTGAAGTTGATATTGAATATGATGACGATGATCCTAACAATCCTAATAAAGAACCTTACGGTGTATTAATAAGTGGAACTGAATTTAATACTTTGTTTGTTGATAAAGGTATTACTACTATTAAAAGAAGTGATACTAAGAAGAGTGAAGATACTATTATTTCTGATTCTGCTAGTGTTACTCCAATTTATGCTTGGGTAGAAGGTACTGTTCTTTATTATTATAGTGAAGCTGATGAAATTTATTATAATAAGAATTCTTCATCAATGTTTAAAGAGTTTGTAAGTTTACAAGATTTAGGAGACTTTAACAATAATAAAGGTAAATTTACTCATTTAGAGAGTATGTTCTATAATTGTAAAAAGTTAACTAGTATAAATACTGGTGGTTGGAATGTATCAAATGTATTATTATTCTCTAATTTATTCAATGGATGTGATGCTTTGACTTATATTGATGCGAGTAGTTGGGATACATCTAAAGTAGTAAAGATGGATCTTGTGTTCTTCCATTGTGATAATTTAAATAAAGTTGATTTGGCTAATTGGAATTTATCAAATGTTACTACGATAGCTTATATGTTTGATGCATGTCCTAAGTTGACTACTATTGATGTAAGTAAGTGGAATACAGCAAAAGTAAGTGACTTTAGTTATGCATTCTGTGGAGACTCTAGTTTAACTACATTAGATGTAAGTAATTGGAGTACTGCTAATGCTAATAACTTTGTATGTATGTTTAACTCTTGTAGATCACTTGGAAGTTTAGATTTAACTAAATGGAATACAAAGTATTGTGATAATATGGCTTCAATGTTCCAATATTGTACTAATATTACTAGTATTGCATTATCTTCTTTATTTGATACTTCTAATGTAACTAATTTTACTTATATGTTCCAAGGATGTTATAAGTTAAAGAATATTGATTTATCTAACTTGAAGTTTAATAAGGCTACTTCACTTTATTATACTTTCTATGATTGTAGAGAGTTAGAAAGTATTAATTCATCAAATTGGGATGTTTCTACTATTAATAATTTTGGTTTTGCATTCTATCAATGTAAAAAATTAAAAACATTAGATGTTTCTAAATGGAATATGAGTAATGCTAAATCAATTAATTATATGTTCTGTTTCTGTAATGCTCTTTCAGTAATTGATGTAAGTAAATGGAATACATCTAAAGTTACTAATATGGAAGGTACATTTGATTATTGTAATTCAGTAGAAGTTTTAGATGTCTCTAATTGGAAGACTAGTTCAGTTACTAATATGGCATTCTTATTTGCTTATTGTGAAAAATTAAAACAATTAAATCTTAAGAGTTTGGATACAAGTAATGTAATTAATATGAAGTATATGTTTGATAAATGTGCTTCATTAACTGAATTAGATGTTTCTTCACTTAAAACTTCTAAAGTATATGATATGTCATTTATGTTTGCTTATTGTGAAGGTCTTAAGAATTTAGACTTAACTAAATTAGATACAAGAAATGTAATCAATATGGAGGGGATGTTTGCACATGCTTCTGGTCTTGTTAGTATAAATTTTACAGGATTTAATACATCTAAAGTAACTAATATGAATAATATGTTCGCACGTTGTATAAGTTTAGTTAATTTATCTTTAAATATGTTTGATACAAGTAATGTTACAAAGATGAAAGAAATGTTTGGATCATGTGATAAATTAACTACATTAGATTTATCTTCATTTAATACTAGTAAAGTAACTGATACTGCTCGAATGTTCGTAGATTCTTATAGTTTAAAAACCATTTTTGTAGGTAATGGATGGAATTTATCAAATGTTACTAGTAGTGAAAATATGTTTAAAGGTTGTAATAGTATTCAAGGTAAGATAAGTTATAATCCTGCTTATATTGATAAGACATATGCTAGTGCAGATTATTATTTAACTAAAAAATAATTTATATTAAGCCAAGATGATTTCTTGGCTTTTTTGATGCAAAAGTTTTCCTTCCTTTTTCTTTTAATTTGTGATATCATATTGGCTGATTTTTTTATAAAAACGAGGGGGCAATTATTTTATGGAAGAAATCGACATCAGAGAAGTTCTAGATTTTTATAAATCTAAAATATTAATTATTATACTTGCTGTTATAGTTTGCTTAATTGGAGGTAATTTATATTCTAAATTTATAAAAATACCTAAATATGAAAGTAGTACAAAAATTGTATTAGTTTCATCAAACAAAAAAGAAGTTACAAAGGCAGATATTAGTTTAAATCAAGATTTAGTATCTGAGTATACTGTAGTAGTTAAAAGTGATACTACATTACAAACTGTATTAAATAATTTAAATTTAAATGAAAAATATAGTGTTGGTGATTTATCTAAGATGGTATCTGTATCATCAGTTGAAAATACTGGAGTTATTAATATTAAAGTTACTTCAGAAAGTGCTGAAGAAGCTTCAAGTTTAGTTAATAATTTATCTGAAGTATTCTCAAAAATTGTTAATGAAATTTATTCATTAGATAATGTTTATATTTTAGATAAAGGAACAATTAATAAGAATGCTATTAATGATAACTTTGTAAAAGAAAATATCATTTATTTCTTAGTAGGTTTCGTATTATCAGTTGGAGTATTATTTGTAGTATTCTATTTTGATGATTCTATTAAGAATAGTGAAGAAATTGAAAAGAAATTTAATGTAGTAGTTATTGGAAATGTTCCATTAGAAGAAAGGGGAATGTAATTATGTCTAAGATTTGTGTTAAGAGTTCTCCAAAAGGAATGTTTTCTGAAAGCATTAAAACTATCAGAACTAATATTAATTTTAGTAATATTAATAGTGATAAAGAAACTAAAGTTATTTTACTTACATCTGCTAATAGTGGAGATGGTAAATCATTTATTTCTTCTAATTTAGCTTATTCTTTCTCACTTGAAGGTAAAAATGTTTTACTTGTAGATTGTGATTTAAGAAAAGGTAAATTAAAAGAATATTTTGATATAGAAACAGAAAAAGGTTATAGTGAATTAATTTTAAATTATAAAGCTAATACTAAGATTGGTTCATATATTAGTAAAACTAAATATGAAAATTTATCAATTCTTTTAGGTGGAACTATTCCTCCAAATCCAGTTGAATTATTATCATCTGAAAATAATAAAAAGATAATGGATAAATTAAAAGAAAAATATGATCTAATCATTTTAGACTGTCCACCTGTAATTGGGTTAAGTGATGCCTTAGTTATGGCAGATTATAGTGATTATAATATATTAGTTGTTTCTAATAAGAAAACTACTAATAAAGAATTAGAACTTTCTTTAAAAGCATTTGAAAATGTTAAAAGATCAGTTAATGGAGTTATTATGAATAAAGTAGCTAAAAAGAATAATTCATATTACTCTAATTATTATTCTAATTCTTATTATGGTGACTAAGATGATAGATTTTCATAGTCATATATTACCTGGGGTTGATGATGGTTTTAAATCTATGGATGATTCTTTAGAAGAATTAAAAATAGCTTCTGAAGAAGGTATTACTGACATAGTTTTAACTCCTCACTACATATGTGATAGTAGTTATTCATCAAGTGCTTCAGATAATAAAAAAATATTTAATAAATTAGTAAAACAAAAAGATAAGTTAGGTATTAATGTTAATTTATATTTATCTAATGAAATATATATTAATGATAATATTGAAGAATTAGTTAATAAAAAATTGATTAATCCAATTAATAAAAAATACTTACTTATAGAGCTTCCTTTGAATGGATATATTCAAAATAGTAAAAGAATAATTTTTAAACTTATTAGTAATGGTTATAAAGTTATCTTAGCTCATCCAGAAAGATATCCATTCTTAAAAGAAAATAAAGATGCAATAAAAGATTTCCTTGATATGGGAGTTTTATTACAAGGTAATTTCATGTCTTTATTTGGAAGATATGGTAAACATTCTAAAAAGCTTCTTAAGTATTACTTAAAGAAAAATTATATAAGTTTTTTAGGAAGTGATTTTCATAAAGTTACTAAATATAATTTAAAGAAATTAATTTTTAAATTAAAACTTATGAGATTAAAGAATGATTATATAGAAGATGTATTAGAACGTAATTTTAAAAAATTAGTATAGGTTATAAAGCGTGAGATTTAATTAGTATAGGCAAGTCGTGAGTTTAAATAATTAAAGACGGGGAGTTTAAGCAAAATGAATGATTATTTAGACAATACAGCAGAGTTGGTATTAAATCTCAATCCAGAAAGTTTAGTTAAAAAAACATATAGAAAATTTCATAAAACAAGAAAGTATTCTTATAGAACTTTTAAAAGATTTGTAGATATTTGTGCAGGTTTAGTAGGTTGTTTAATACTAATACCATTAACAATATTCGTAAAAGTAATTTCAATTTTAAATGGAGACTTTGATTCAATATTCTTTAAGCAAAAAAGAATTGGAAAGAATGGTAAAACTTTTAATATGTATAAGTTTAGATCTATGATTCCAAATGCTGATGAAGTATTAAAACAATATTTAAAAGAAAATAAAGAGGCTGCTAAAGAATATAAGAAATGGAAGAAACTTAAGAATGATCCGAGAATAACTAAGATTGGTAAATTCTTAAGAAAGACTTCATTAGATGAAGTTCCTCAATTTATAAATCTTTTAAAAGGTGATATGAGTTTAATTGGTAATAGACCATACCTTCCAAGAGAAATTGAAGATATGGGTGAAAGTTATCATTACATTATTTTAACAAGACCAGGTTTAACTGGTTTATGGCAATGTACTTTAAGATCAAATGCTACTTTTGAAGAAAGACTAAAACTTGAAAGTTATTATTCAACTCATGTTTATCCATCAACTGATTTTAAGATTTTACTTAAGACAGTGAAGACAGTAATAAAAAAAGCTGGGGCTATTTAGAAAGTAGGGATGATCTTATGAAAAGTAAAATATGGTTAATTATTAAAGTATTATTTATGATTCTTTCATTAGGATCATCAATATATTTAACTTATAAATTAAATGAATTAAATATGATACCAATGAAATATTTTGTATTAATAATTAGTGGAATCATTATTATTAATACAATTAATGTTTTATTTCTTGTATTTAAAAAAATAATATTAAATATTATAGGTATTATTCTATGTATTGCAGTTGTTATTATTTCATGTTTAGCTATTAAACATGTATCAAATATAACTGATTTTATTAATAAATCATTTAATAATAATAAAGAAGAAATTACTGTATATAATGTAGTAGTTTTATCTTCAAGTAATTATGAAAAAATTGAAGACTTAAATAAAAAAACTTTAGGTTATGATACTTTTGATGAAAATAAAAATGATTGCCTTTCTCTTTTAGATTCTAAAGTAAAAGTTGATACTAAAGTTTATGAAGAAGCTGAATCTTTATATAATGATTTATTAGATAAAAAAATAGATTCTATTCTTATTACTGAAGGTATGATTCAATTACTTGAAGAAGAACATAGTGATATCTATGATAATATCAAAACAATTTATTCTTTTGATATTAAAAAAGAAATTAATAATATCAATGAAGATATTAAAAGCTTAGATACAGTTAGTATCTTAATTTCAGGTAGTGATTCTAGAAGTGGAAAAATACTTTCCAAAACTAGAAGTGACGTTAATATGATTATGACTATTGATCCTAAGAATAAGAAAATTTTATTAACTAGTATTCCAAGGGATTATTATGTCCAATTACATGGTACTAAAGGTTATAAAGATAAACTTACTCATTCAGGTATTTATGGTATTCAAATGACTAAGAATACACTTGAAGATTTATTTGATATTAAGATTGATTATACAATTAAAGTTGGTTTCCAATCAGTTATTCAATTAGTTGATACACTTGGAGGTATTGATATTGATAGTGATGCATCATTTAAATCTTATTGTGCTGATGGTGGTGCAATTAGAACTGATGTAGTCAAAGGAATTAATCACTTTAACGGTGGTCAAGCTCTTTCATATGCAAGAGAACGCTATGCATATGAAACAGGAGATAACCATAGAGCACAAAATCAACAACAAGTTTTAGAAGCTATTGTTAATAAAATTACTAATGATAAATCTGTTCTAAATAATTATGATAAAGTCTTAGATTCAATTAGTGAAACATATAGAACTGACTTACCAAGTCAATTTGTTAGATTAATTGTAAGAAATCAATTAAATAATATGTCTAAATGGACTATTGAAACACAAATCGTATCAGGAACTGGTGCTATGGATAGAACATATTCAATGCCAAGTGTAAAACTTTATGTTATGAAACCTGATATAAATAGTATTAATTTAGTAAAGAATAAAATCGATGAATATTTTAAGAATAATGAGGGGGATATAAATGAATAAAAATAAAGATATTACTGTAGATATAATATGTCCTTTATATAATGCAGAAGGATATATTGAAAATTTGCATAAATCATTCTTAATGCAAAAGAATGTAGAAATAAAAAAAATCAGATATATCTTAACTGAAGGAAAAGATAAAACCGAAGAATATTTAAATAATAATAAAATATCATATGATAAGATTAAACCTTCAGAGTTTTCCCATAGTTTAGTAAGAGAAAATGCTGCTTTTAAATCAAAAGCAAATGTAGTTGTTTTTGTAACTCAAGACGTTGTTATCGAATCAGATAAATGGTTATACAATTTAGTTAAAGATATAGACCATAAAAATATTGTAGCTTGTTATTCTAGACAAGTTACTAAATTTAATAATTTAGAAAAATATACAAGAGAATCTAATTATCCAGCTAAGTCAAAAGTTGTTTCTAAAAAAGATATTAAAAAGTTAGGTTTAAAAACATTCTTCTTTAGTGATGCATCTTCAGCAATATCTACAAAAATTTTTAAACAACTTAACGGTTATGATCAAAAGAAATTACCAATAAGTGAAGATATGTATATAGCTTATAAAATTATTATGAATGATTACAAGATTAAATATTGTGCTAATTCAGTAGTTTATCATTCACATAATTTTAGTTTAAAAGAAATATATGACAGATATAAATTAACTGGAAAATTCTTTAAACAAAATGATTACTTAGATCAATATGGTACTACTGGTAGTGGTGCAAATTTAGCTAAATATGTTTTAAAAAGAATTATTAAAGATCATAGAATTGATTTATTATTTAGATTTCCATTTGATATGGCAGCAAGATTATTTGGTATGAAAGTTGGTAAAAGAGCGGTAGAGGAATAGTGATAAACATGAATAAAATAAAAAATGTTGTAGTTATAAATGATTTCGATTATACACAAGGTGGAGCAAGCAAGGTTGCTATCGAAACGGCTAATGTGTTAACTGATTCATATACTGTTTATTTCTTTTCAGGAGATTCAAGTGATAAATCTACTTTAAATGATAAGGTTATTAAAGTTTGTACTAATCAAGGTGAAGCTTTAAAAGATAAGAATAAATTAAGAGGAATGATTAATGGTATATATAATATTAAAGTTAAAAAAGAATTAAAGAAATTATTAAATTCTTTAGATAATAAAAATACTATTATTCATGTACATGGTTGGACTAAATGTTTATCAAGTAGTGTCTTTGATATTGCGTGGAAAATGGGCTTTAAAGTTGTATTAACAATGCATGATTATTTTACTGCTTGTCCAAATGGTGGTTATTTCAATTATAAAAAGAATAAAATTTGTACATTAAAACCTTTATGTTCAAAATGTGTTAGATGTAATTGTGATTCTAGAAACTATGTATTTAAATTGTATAGAGTTTTAAGACAATTTGTTCAAAATAAGATTGTTAAATTAAATGATAGATTAACAGATGTTATTTCTATTTCTGATTTTAGTGAGACTGTTTTAAAGAAAACACTAAATCCAAAAGTAAAAATTCATAGAGTTTATAATCCTATAGATTTAGATCCAAATCCAATAAAAGTAGATTATAAAAAGAATGATTATTTCTTATATGCTGGAAGGGTTTCAAAAGAAAAGGGTGTTGATATTTTCTGTGAGGCTATTACTAAAGCTAATGTAAAAGGTGTAGTTGTAGGTGATGGTTCAGAACTACCTAAGCTAAAAGAAATGTATCCAAATATAGAATTTGTAGGATGGAAAAATAATGTTGAAGTTAAAGAGTACATGAAAAAAGCCAAAGCATTAGTATTCCCAAGTAGATGGTACGAAGGAGCCCCTTTAACTACACTTGAAGCTATGCAATTTGGTATTCCTGTTATTACCAGTGATTGCAATGCTGCAATTGATCAAGTTGAAGATGGAGTAAATGGATATATATTTGGTAATGTTGAAGATTTAGTATCTATTTTAAATAAAAAAATAGATTTAGATATTCCAAATTTTAATTTCAATAAATCTTATTGTAAAGATTTATTAAATTGTTATAAAAAAAATATATAAGATATGAAAGGAAGTGAAATTAGAATATGAAAATAAATTCTAAATATTTTTATAGTACTGTTTTATTAGTTTTTGTAATTTCAGTTTTACTATTCTTTTTGTTTTCATCTTTTGATTTTACTTCAATAAATATATGGATAGTAGTAACATTTATAATTAATGGTTTATATATAATATTTAATATTATGAAAGAAGAACATCCATTTTCATTAAATAAATGTTTTTGGTATTTTAATTTGTTTTTCTTCTTTATAGGACCATTATTTCAATATTTGACTAATTATTATCCATGGGATGTTTATTTTGAAGATGAATTATATATTGAATCTAATATCATAATATTAATAGCATTTTTTTCATATAATTTTACGAAAACTTTTGTGTTAAAAAGAAAGAATATAATAATAAAAGAAAATACAATAGACTTAAATATCGGTAAAGTAAAAACATTATTTTTTATATCAATTTGTTCTTTTGTAATTTTAGTAGGTCTTGTAGGTTTTAAAAATTTATTTTTTAGAGGAACAAGTCAAGTATCTACAAATTTTGGTGGACTAAACACGATATTAAATATCGGATTAAGATCAATACCTGCATATGCATTTGCATACTCTTATTATTTTTATAAAAAACATAAAAAAGGATTATTTTATGTTTACGCTACTTTAATAATGATTTTACTCTGTAATTTCCCACAAGCTTTAAGTAGATATATGTTAGGTATTATTTATATTGGTTTAGTTTTAATCGTTATGAAAAACAAAATAACTGGTAGAAAATTTGATTATTTATTATTATTTATTTTCTTATTAGTTTTTCCAATATTACAATTGTTTAAGTATTTTACAATTGATGAAATATTTAATAATTTGTCTATGGTTTCAAATAGAATTAGTTCAGCATATAATAATGGAGACTTTGATGCTTATAGTATTCTATGTAGATCAATTATTTATATTAATAATAATGGCTTACAGTTTGGAAAACAAATTTCATCAACATTATTATTTTTTATTCCTAGAGCAATTTGGAAATCAAAACCATATCATTCAGGTATTGTTATTGCGGAGGATGCACATCAAGTGTTCACAAATTTATCTTGTCCATTAATAGCTGAGGCAAATATCGATTTTGGTATATTTGGTATTATCTTTTATTTTATATTATTTTCTTATATTATTAATTATTTAGATTTTATATATTGGAATTCTAAGAATATTGAGAGAATAAATTTGTTTTATCCATTTTTATTTGGTTGTTTAATTTTCTTGTTAAGAGGTGCTTTACAACCAACATTTATATATTGTTTTTCGTTCTTTATCTTTTATTTTATTTTTATAAAAAAGATTATACGAAAAAGGAGGACTATATGATAAAAATTTCTTTTATAATTCCGGTTTATAATGTTGAAAATTATTTAGAAGAGTGTATTACTAGTATTTTGAATCAATTTGATAATGATATTGAAGTAATAATTATAAATGATGGTAGTACTGATAATTCTAAAACAATTTGTGAAAAATATGAAAAATTAGATGAAAGAATTAAATTTTATGATCAAAGTAATAGTGGAGTTTCATATACAAGAAATAAAGCTCTTAAATATGCAAAAGGTAAATATATTATGTTTGTTGATTCTGATGATTATGTTTCCGATAATTTTTCAATCGAAATATCTAATTTTTTAAATGACGATTATGATTTAATTGCATTTGGGTATGATAAAGTTTATTTGAATAAGAAAATATCATATTTACCTTCAATTAATTATTCTGATAAAAAATTATTTTATCATGCAATATTTGATGATGATTGTGTAGCTGGTTATTTACCAAACAAATTATTTAAAAGGGATATTATTATAAATAATAATTTATTTTTAAATGAAAAAATTGCTTATTGTGAAGATCTATTGTTTTGTTTTAATTATATGAAGTTTGTGAATAAAATTAAAATTATAGATAGTTCTTTTTATAATTATAGAATGAGAAATGGTTCTATCACTAATTGTTTTGATAGTCACAAATATATTTCATTATTCTTAGCTTTAAATACTATTTACTATGAAACTAATGATTTATATGTAAAAAATAGAATTTCAATATTCTATTTAGATAATTATGTATTTTTAAAGAAGTATTTAAATAATTTTGTAGATAAAGAAAAATATATTAATAGTGATATTCTTATTAAAGAAAAAGAAATAGTTAAAATGAATGGAATTATATTTATTTTTAAATTTTATTTGAAAAAATATATTCCTAAAATATTTAGAATTTTAAAAAAGATATCTAAATATAAATATAAGTGTTTTGAATAAAAGGAGTTTTTATGAATAGTAAAATTGATTTTGTTATATTATGGGTTGATGGAAATGATCCAGTATGGTTAAATGAAAAGAAAAAATATATTCCTAATTCAGACAATTCAGAGAATAATTCTGATACTAGATTTAGAGATTGGAATAATTTAAAATATTGGTTTAGAGCTGTAGAAGAGAATGCTTCATGGGTTAATAATATTTTTTTTATTACATATGGACATCTTCCAAATTGGTTAGATACTTCTAATCCTAAATTAAGAGTAGTAAAACATAGTGATTTTATTCCAAAGGAATATTTACCTACATATAATTCCAATGTTATAGAATTGAATTTACATAGAATTAAAGGTTTAAGTGAAAACTTTGTATTGTTTAATGATGATATGTTTATTTTAAATAAAACAGTTGAAAAAGATTTTTTCATTAAGAATTTACCATGTGAATGCTATTGCGAGACTGTTTTATCAAGTTACGATATGAATAGTATATATAGTCATACATTATTTAATAATATGTGTTTGATTAATAAAAGCTTTAATAAAAAGGATGTTTATAAAAAAAACTTCTTTAAATATTTTAATTATAAGTATGGATTTAATGATAATCTTCATACATTATTATTAGCTCCATTTAAAAAGTTCTCTTTAATTGATAATAGACATTTATGTGTTTCTATTAATAAAAGTATACTTTTTAATTTATGGAATAGTTTTGATAAAGAATTTAATAATTGTTGTTTAAATCGATTTAGAGATTTTACAGATGTTAGTCAATATTTAATTAGATATTTTCAATTATTATCTGGTTATTTTGTTCCTCGTTCTTATAAATTTGGTAAATGTTTCGAATTAGAGGATGATAATAGTAATATTATTAAAGAATTAATAAAATGTAAATATAAAGTCATTTGTTTAAATGATACAGATATTGTTAAAGATTTTGAAAAAAGTAAAAGTTCAATTAATGAATTTTTAGAAACAAAATTTTCTAAAAAATCATCTTTTGAAAAGTAGAAAGGATTCTTTGTATGAATAAAGATTTAGTTAGTATTATTGTTCCAGTTTATAATACTGAAAAATACATAAATGAATGTTTAGATGCTTTAAGAAATCAATCATATAAAAATATTGAAGTTATATTAGTTGATGATGGTTCTACTGATAATTCTGCAAAAATATGTTATGAATATGTTGAAAAAGATTCTAGATTTAAAGTATTTCATAGAACAAATCATGGAGCTGCTGCTAGAAATTTTGGTTTTTCACAAACAACTGGTAAATATATTATGTTCTGCGATAGTGATGACACTTATGAATTAGATATGGTAAAAACTATGGTGTCTGCAATTAAAAAAAATAAAAGTGATATTGTCAGATGTACTTTTAATTCAGTTGAACAACATGAAGATATTTCTGACATTAGTGATAAGAAATATAGTTCATGTGATATTGATATATTCTCTAGACTTATTACTAGTTATAAACATATGATTGGTTTTACTACTGTATATATAATAGAAAGAGATTATGTAGTAAAATTTAATGATAAAATTTCATATATGGAAGATTTATATTTTTCAATGAAAGTATTATTAAATTCTAATAGTATTTCATTTATTGATAAGAAACTATATAATTATCGCTATAATCCAACAAGTATAACTAAAACTTCAAACAAAGCAATTAGTAATATAGAAAGTGGATTATTATGTTATTCAGAAATAAAAAAAATGTTAATTAAAAAAGAATTATTATCTGATGAGTTAAATATAAAAATGAATTCTATGTTGTGTATTCTTTTATATACAAAATTATGTTTAATTGATAAAAAGATTTATAAAGAACATAAGAATGAAATACTTGATCTTTTAAATAGAGAGGATTTTGTTTCTACTTATTCTAATAGTAATAAAAAAGAAATGTCAGTCTCATTAAAAATAGTAAGATGGATGATTATTCATAAACAATTTAAAATGATGTTTAATTTTATTTGGTTTAAAAATGATATAAAAAATAAAAAAAGAAGGTAATATAATGAGAACAAAATATTCAATTTATAATTCAATAAGTTCTTTAGTATCAAGTTCTACAACTATGTTACTTGGATTTATTGCACAAGCAATATTTATAAGATTACTTGGATATGAATATTTAGGTTTAAATGGATTATTTACTAATGTAATTACTATGCTTAGTTTCTTTGAATTAGGAATGGGGAATGCAATTGTTTATAATTTATATAAACCAATTGCAGATAATGATACAAAGAAAATAAAAGCATTAATGAACTTTTATAAAAAAGCCTATAATGTTATTGCTTTACTAGTATTTGGTGTTGGAATAATTATTCTTCCTTTTATAAAAGTATTTGTAGGTGAAGTAAGTGTAAACGTTAATTTATATTTAGTTTATTTCTTATTTCTTTTATCTACAGTTTCAACTTATTTAATTTCTTATAAAAGAAGTTTATTATATGCTAATCAAAAGAATTATATTATTAATATAATTCATACTGTATATACAATTGTATTAAATATAGTTCAATTATTAGTATTATTCTTTACTAAAAATTATTATTTATATTTAGGGATAAAAATATGTTGCCAATTAATTGAAAATGTAATTATATCAATTAATGCTAATAAATTATATCCAATATTAAATGAAATAAATAATGAAAAGTTAGATAAGAAAACTGAAAAGAATATTTTTGATAAAGTAAAAGGTTTGCTTTTTCATAAAGTGGGTGGAGCATTAGTTAATGGTACTGATAACATTATTATTTCTAAATTCTTAGGAGTTTATACTGTTGGTTTATATGCAAACTATGAACTTATTACAAGAGCTTGTAATATAATGTTTGGACAAATGTTATCTAGTACTACTGCAAGTGTAGGTAACTTACTTGCATCTAAAGATAGATCAAAAGCATTTACTGTATTTAAGAAAATGAGATTCTTAAACTTTTGGATTTCTTGTTTTACTGCAACATGTATTTTAGTAATTGTTCAACCATTTGTAAAAATATGGATTGGAAAAGATGGATTATTACCAATTGTAGTAGTTATGGTTATAACATTTAACTATTTCCAAAAGATGCAAAGAAATACATATTTTGCTTTTAAAGATTCAGCTGGTATTTGGGTAGAAGATAAATATGTACCATTAGTAGAATCAGCAATTAATATTGCAGTATCTATTATAGGAGTTAAGTTAATTGGATTAGCTGGTGTATTTATTGGTACTATTTTAAGTGGTTTATCTTATTGGTGTTATAGTTATCCTAAATATGTTTATAAAAAGTTATTTGATAGAAAATATTTTGATTATTATAAAGAAACATTTGGTTATATTGGATTATTCTTGGTTATAGCAGCATTAACATATTTTATTTCTACTTTTACTATAATTAATAATGGATTATTACAAGTAGTTGTAAACACTTCATTATGTTTAGTAATACCTAATATAATTATTGTTCTATTATTTAGAAAATCTGAAGAATTTAAATATATGATTGATATATTTAAAAAGATGTTTAAAAAATTACATTTAGTTAAGTAATATTAAGGAAAACGAAATATTAAACATTTCGTTTTTTTATTATCTATAATAGTGAAATTAATTTAAAATTATTATAAAATATTTATAGGATAGGTGAGTTTATGAAAAAGAGAATGTTTATAGTTGTACTAGGATTATTTTTATTTGTTCCATTTTTAAATGTTAAAGCATATACTGTTGAATTAACGCAAGCTATGTTTAATGCATTTAGTGAGCAACCAAAAGATACAAAAATTGGGTATATAACAAAAACAGAATATGGCTTTGTTCTTGATCCTAATGATTATGCTTTTGGAGAAGATTTAACAGTTAATAATAATATTGGTTTTACAAGAATTATTATTCGAAATGGAGATTATAATTTTAACTTAAATAATCATTCGTTAAATACTTATATTGATGCTTATGGAGTTAATCTAGTAATAGATGGAGTAGGAATAATTGAAGGTGGTGCCTTCTTTGAAGAAGAATCAATTGTAACAATTAAAAATGGTACATTTAATGATTCTATTAGTGTGGAAGCATCTAAACTAATAATAGAAAATGGAACCTTTAATAGTGGAGATGATAGATATGTAGTATTTCCTAAGGGATACTCTGATATCGAAATTAATGGTGGAACATTTAAAGTTTCTGAAGAAAAAATAAATGAAGAAAATTCTTGTTTTGTTGAAGTTGGACACTCTAATGTTAAATTAGTTATTAAAGATGGAACATTTATAGGTGGTAAATATGGAATATATGGTAAAATTACTGACATTGATGGAATATCTCTTCAAGGAGGTACATTCGAAGGAAATGAAGCTGCAATATTTATTTTAGGTTATTCTTTAAATGATAATGACTTTGATAATGCAATCGATAGTTTATTAGGCGAAGGATTTATGTATTCTCCTTCATATAATAACGTTATTGATACAAAAAATAATTATAATTATTTTGTTCATACAGATGAAAGAATTCTTAAAGTAGTACCTAAACCTGTAGAACCTTCTTCGGAAGAAGAAACTACTGAAATAGAAACTAATTCATCTAATAGTAAGAATCCAAAAACAAAAGATAGTATTATTAATGTTATTCTAATAAATATTCTATGTATAACAAGTTTAATAATAAATATAAAGAAAGAGTAATCTTTCTTTTTTTTGTATCTTTTTATATAATGTATATAGGGTAAAAGGTGATATTATGAAAAATGTTAGAGTTATAAGTATTATTTCTTGTATTTCTATATTTTTACTTACTTTAGCACTTGTAACTATTAATCAAACATTCTCATTTAATGAAGATAGTAAGAAATGGGATATTCATTTTGAAAGTGATAATAGTGAAGTAATTATTAATGATTCAAGAGTAGACTACTATACAACATTAGAGTATGGAAATACTTATTCATTATTATTAGATGTAGTTAATAATGGAGATTATAATGCTGAAATCTATGATGTTATTAAAAGTGATTTAGAAGATATGAAGATAGATAATAGTAGATATACTTATGATGACTTTATTACTTATAGTATTACCTATGATAAAGATTCAAATGTTAATTCTATTAAGAAACATGATAAAGTATCTACTTTTGATGCCCTTAAGAGTGGATCAAAGAATAAAATAAGAGTAGATGTAAGATTTGATGAAGATAAATTAAATGATGAAAAGAAAGAATTTCTAAATAATAATGGTAATAAATTAAATATTAATTTATCTTTACAACTTGCTTATAAACAAGTTTAAAAAGGGTTGAGATTATGAGTAAGAATAAAAAGGTCTTTTATAGTGTAGTTATATTTATACTATTTGTATTATTTTGTTTAACTAGTTATTTACTTATTTATTTCTTTATTAATAGAGATATTTCTATTACTAAAGAATATGTTAATGTAATAGATTCAGATTCTATTAATTATACTGTTAAATTAAAGGATAATGATTATATTAGTGATTCAAGTAAAGTAAGCGCTTACGCTACTGATATGCTTGATTATATTAATATATTCTATAAGTTTAACTCAAAGTTTAGTGATAAAGTTAGTGGAAATGTAACTGCTAAAGTTACGGGTACATTAATTGGTACTTCTAAAGTAGATGATTCTGTTGTTTTATATAATGAATATAAAACTTCTGAAGAAGCATTAACTATTAATGGAGAAATAATTAATTATAATAATGAATATAAATTAAATGTAAGAGATTTAAAGAAGATATATGATTCTTTTGTAGATGTTAATAAAGTAGATTTAAATGGATATATTAAGTTTGATGTAACATTTAATTATGATATGTATAATGAACTTATTAATGATTCTATAAAGAATACTGTTACTTTAAGTGTTAGTATTCCTTTAGTTAATGAAACTAAGATTGAATGTAGTAAAACTTATGAAAGAAATAAAAATATTTATGCTAAGATGACTGATGAACAAAAACCATTATATTTAGTTATTTGTTTAGAGTTATTTGGTGTATTAGTTTTATTTGTAATTATATTTATATTACTAATTAATCAAATTAATACAAGTTTCAGTAGATATGAAAAGATGTTAGATAAGTTATTTAGATTAAATAGAAAGAGAATAGTTAAGATGAAAGCTCTTCCTGATTTATCTAATAGAAATGTAGTATTATTAAAATCATTTGATGAATTTGATAAGGTTTCTAAATATAAAAATATTAATTATGTAGAAATCATCCCTAACAAATTATCAGTATTCTTTATGACTGATAATGATATTACTTATGTTTATAATTTTGATTCAAAAAAGGTGGGTAAATAAATGAAGAAAATTTTATTTCATGATGAAGTTAGAACAAAAGAAGAATTAATTAATAAAATTACTTCACTTGCAGATGCGCCAGAACTTAATGATGTTAAAATTGGTGTTATTTGTTTTATCTTTGATAAAGATGGAAAAGTTGTTTTAAATAGAAGGGGAGCTGGAGCTAGAGATGATATAGGTAAGCTTCAAGCTCTTGGTGGTTCTATTAATGATAGTGATCCAGATGACTTTAGACAATCAATGATGAGAGAATTAAAAGAAGAAGCAGGTGTTACTGATACTTCAATTGATTCTTTCGTTGGTTGTATTGTAGATTCTAAATATGATAAGAATGCTATGAAGATTATTGATTGGGTTATTCTTTCTTATCTTGGTCATACAGGTGAACAAGAATTAAGAAATATGGAACCTGAAAGAAGTATTGGATTTGAACACTTAGATATTAATAATATTGATTATAATGATTTAGGTGAAACTGCTGCAAGCTTCTTACAATATATTAAAGAAAAAGGTATTAGATAATGAAAATCTTTAAAAACGAAGATGGTACTTTAAAAACATTAAAGTTATCTATTTTTAATTTTTTTCTTACTTTAGTGATACTTGTATTGCTATGTCTTCCTGTACTTTTAAAGGATAAGGCTGAATATACTAGTAAGACTACTACAACTACAACTGCCTTGGGTAATGAAGGCTTTAAAGTATGTAATGAGTGTAATATAGAGTTTTATTCTAAAAGTATTAATTTGAAGTATGGAGAGAAAATTAAGATTAAAGATATTCTTGATTTAAAAGATGTAGCTATCTCTTATGTTAAGTTTGATACAGATGGTGAATATATAGAGAAAAAGTTAATTGATGGTGATTACTATTTAGTTACAACTAATAGTGTTGGTGAGACTACTGTTAAAGCTACATATGATAAGTATGAAACTTCAATTAAAGTTAAAATAACTAGTGATAAGATTTTAAGTGCTAAATTTACTAAGAAGAATTATTATGTTAAAACACTTAAAGATCTAGAATTAGATATTGAAACTGAACCTAAGAATAGTGATTTAAGTTTAATTAAATATACTTCTTTAGATGAATCAGTTGTTACTTTCCAAAACAATAATAATACAGTGAGAGGTATTACTAGTGGTAAAGCTACAGTTAAACTTCAATATGAAGACATTAGTGATGAAGCTACTGTTTATGTTATGAATACTGATTTTTCTATTAAAGTAAAAGCAAATGGTAAATATGAAGAACTAGAAGAATATAAATTAGATAAAGTATCTAATGGACAAATTGTTTATATTCAAATTAAGATCGATGATACTAGTAATTATACTCAAGATGATGTTAAGGTTAATGAAGTAAGTAGTGGCTCAATAAGCACTAAAACTTCATTTGATGAAGTATGGAGTGTTGATAATAAATCACTTATTTATAAAGCTGTCTTAAGCTATGATCCAAGTAAAAGTAGTACTGATAATTCAAGTGTAATTACATTTAAATTACCTGACAATTCTGAAAAGTCTGTAAGATTGTGTAAATAATATCGAATATCGATAATAAATTTGGCTGAATAGTACAAAAATAAGCGGAAAATCGTTATTTTTGTTGAAAATGGCCAATATTAATGTTACATTTTATATGTAGGGTACATCTCTACTAACAAATACTATAGGGAGGTATAAAATTATGTCAAAAACTGAATTAGTTGAATACGTAGCAGAAACTGCTAATGTATCAAAAGCTGAAGCTTCTAGAGTAGTTGATGCTGTTTTAGCTGGAATTACTGAAGGACTTAAAAAAGATGGAAAGGTTGCTTTCGTAGGATTCGGAACATTCTCAAGCAAAAAGAGAGCTGCTAGAGAAGGAATCAATCCATTAACTAAAGAACCAATGAAAATTCCTGCAAAGAATGTTATCTCATTCAAAGCTGGAGCTAAATTAAAAGCTTCTGTAAATTAATTTAGATTAGGACTCATTTTTATGAGTTCTTTTTTTTGTTATGTTATAATTATTATGGGGATAGTATGAAAAAGAGAAAGAAACGTAGATTAAAAACTAGTGTTAAATTATTCTTTTTAATTCTAATTGTAGCCTTTATTGGTATTCATGTTACTAAGGTTAAGTATGAAGAATATTTATATACTAAGACTAGTGATTATGCTATTACTAACTTAGGATATACTGTGGAAGAATTAAATCTTTTAAATTCTAAACTTAGTGATAATGATAAGTGGCATGTTGCTAATGATATTGGTTATAATGAATTTTTAATAAATTTTGTTAAATGTAAATATTTCTTGGCTAGAAATATAGATGCTTATTTAAGTTTAACTGTAGATAAAGATGAAGACTTTTGGCATTATAAGAAACCTGAAGATTATAACTATGATGAACTTGTAACTAAAGTAAATGTTATGAGACATAATGAATACTATACTAATAGTGTTCCTACAGATATGTCTAAAGGATATGGAATTATTGCTAATAAATATCATTACTTAGGAGAAGATTATATTCCTGATGATCTTGTTAAAGTTGAAGGTAAATACTTATTTAGTTCTTCCAATAATATTCAAATAAGAAGTGAAGTATATGCTGCTTTTGAAGAAATGTGGAGAGCTGCAAAAGAAGAAGAAAATCATTATTTAGTTATAGAATCAGGATTTAGAACATATAAATATCAAAAAGATATATATGATGATTATGCAAAGAAAAGAGGAGCTTCTTATGCAGACTCAATAGCTGCAAGACCTGGATACTCTGAACATCAAACTGGACTTGCTTTAGATATTTATTCTTGGAGTTGTAGTACAGCTAATGAATTTAAAAATACTAAAGTTTATGAATGGTTAATTAATAATAGTTATAAATATGGCTTTATTCTTAGATATCCTGAGAATAAACAAAATATAACTGGTTATAATTTTGAAAGTTGGCATTATAGATATGTCGGTAAAGATTTGGCAACTAAAGTGCATGATTCAGGACTTACTTTTGATGAATATTATGCATTTTATTTAGAATAATAGAAAGGAGTTGAAAGTATGAAGAAGAATACTAAAAAACAAGTTAAAGAGGATAACAATAAAGGATTAAAATTATTTGGTGCTTTAGTTAATCTACTTGGTATTGTTGGTTACTCTTTAGTTAACACTTATTATGCTTTAAAGTCAGTTGTTACTATTAATAATGAAACACATCTATCTTTAAAAGAAACTGTTGATAGAGTAGTTAAAGCTAATATGTTAGAAGCAACTTTTATTCTTGGTGATTTAGTTATATTTGAATTTATTAACTACTATTTATACTTAAATAAAAAAAGAGATATTCTTTTAGGCTTAGTTGCTTTTGAAGTAATGGCATTCTTTATTGCTTGTTATGAATTTGGTTTTGGTTATATATTATCCTATGCAGCATTAATACCTGCGGTAACAGGATTTATTAATTATTTAATTTTAGTCGATGAAGGTGAGTAAGAGCTCACCTTTTTATATGTAAATAGATATTCAATAAAGACAGTATTTATATTATAATTATGTTGAGGTGTATATCATGAGAGTAGTTATTACTGCCGGAGGTACAGGAGGACATATTTATCCTGCACTTGCTATTTTAGATAAGATAAAAGAAAAAGAACCTGATTCAGAATTCCTTTATATTGGTACTCATAATAGAATGGAAAAAGACATTGTACCATCAAGAGGTATAAGATATGAATCAATAGAGATTTATGGTTTTAATAAGTCTTTAAAAAGATTAAAAGAAGATATTATGGATGTTTATTTAATTCCTAAAGCTTTCTTTAGAGTTAAAAAGTTACTTAAAGATTTTAAACCTGATGTTGTAATTGGAGTTGGAGGATATGTTACTTATCCTGTTATAAGAGCAGCTCATTCTTTAGGTATTAAAACATTTATTCATGAACAAAATAGTATACCTGGTAAATCTAATTTAGCATTACAAAAACTAGTTGATTTAATAGGTGTAAGTTTTAAAGATTCTAAGAAATATTTTACTAAGACTAAAGTTGTAGTTACAGGAAATCCTTGTGCTACAAATGCATTAAATGTTAAAAAGATTAGTAAGACTGAATTTGGAGTTAAGAAAGACTCTAAGACTGTTTTAATAGTTAATGGATCTCTAGGTAGTGGTGCAATTAATACTAAGATGCTACTATTCTTAAAATCTATAAAGAATGAAAAATATGAAGTTATTTATGTAACTGGTAAGAATTATTATGAAGATTACTCTAAGAATAAATTCCCTGAGAATGTTCATTTAGTTCCATTTATTGATAATTTAGCAGGATTAATGAAAGATATTGATTGTATTGTTACTAGAAGTGGAGCTTCAACAGTTTCAGAAATCGAAGCATTAGAAGTACCTGCAATCTTTATTCCTAGTCCATATGTTGCTAATAATCATCAATACTATAATGCTTTATCAATTTTGAATTCTAAAGCAGGTTTAATGATTGAAGAGAAAGATTTAAATGAATCTAATTTAAATGATTTAATTAAATCTATTATTGAAGATGAAAAGACTACAAAATTATTTAAAAAGAATTTAAGTGAATTAGCTCATTTAGATTCTGCTGATATTATTTATGAAGAAATAAAGAAAATGATATAGAAAGGGTAATAGTATGAAAACTAAGACAAGTAAGAAAAAACTAAAACTTAATCTTCCTAGAACTATAGTTTTTGTACTATTTATATATATCATTTGCTATACTTTATTTTCTTTATATAATGGTAAAGTAGTACATTATAATATCGAAGGTAATACAGTTTATAGTGATGCTTATATATTAAAGAAGTGTGGACTTGTAGATTATCCTCCGATACTTTCTATTAATAGAAGAAATATAAAGAAAACTCTTGAAGAAGATCCTTTAATTAGTAATGTAAAGGTAAGTTATGGATGGCATTTCTATTTAAATATTACTATTCAAGAGAATAGTCCTGTATTTATACTTAAATCATCAGGACAAGTAGTTTTAAAAGATGGTACTTTAATAGATAATAATAACTATTATGGTATTCCTACACTTTTAAATGATACTCCAGTTGAGGTTAGAAACTTACTTGCAGATAGATTATCACAAGTTGATAGTGGTATTCTTTATTTAATTAATGAAATTAAATATGATCCAAGTTATGATTCTACTCATAGAGTAATTGATGAAAATAGATTTTTATTATATATGAATGATACTAATACTGTTTATATTACAGCAAGAAAAGCTAAAACCTTAAATTATTATTTAACTATTATTGCTAATAATGAACTTAATGAAAATGGTACATTCTATTTAGATGGTGATGAAAATAACTATACATTTAAATCTTATTCATCAGTGAAGAGGTAAGTTATGATTAATGAAAAAATAAATTATGATAGATTAATGATGGAAGAAATTGAGTCACTACATGGAGAAAGAAAGAGTGTTTTATTACATACTTGTTGTGGCCCTTGTAGTAGTGCTTGCATTGAAAGATTAAGAGAGTATTTAGATGTTACTGTTTACTTTTATAATCCTAATGTAGAGCCTATGGAAGAGTATTTAAGAAGAAAAGAAACTCAAATAAAACTTCTTGAAGAACTTGATATTCCTTACATAGATGCTGATTATGATAATGATTATTATAGATCTTCAGTTAAAGGATTAGAAAGTGAAAAAGAAGGTGGAGCTAGATGCCCTGTTTGTTTTAAGATTAGACTTAAAAGAACGGCTGAAGTTGCTAAAGAAAAAGGTTTTGATTACTTCTGTACTTCTTTAACAGTTTCTCCTCATAAGAATAGTGATATAATTAATAAAATAGGACATGCAATTGGAGAAAGTATTGGTATTAAGTTTTTATATTCTGATTTTAAAAAGAGAGAAGGATATAAGAGAAGTATTGAACTTTCTAAAGAGTATGACTTATATAGACAAGATTATTGTGGATGTTTATTTGCAAAGGATTGGAGTGAGTTAAATGAAAAAAAATAGTGGTCTTACATTAGCAGAGTTACTTGTTATTATTGTAGTCATAGGATTAATATTAACAATAACTATTACATCTATTAGTGCTGTATTAAAAGAAACTAAACATAATATTAAAGAAACTGAAATGAAGACAGTTTATGAAGGCTGTAAGAGTTATTTATCAGATGTAGTCGAAGGAGATAAATCTTATAAATTTAATGGTGTAGATAAATCAGGTTATGCTTTCTTAAAACAATTAGTAGAAGCTTGTAATACTCCTAGAATGTGTGAAGTAACTGAAGCTGATGGAATTTATACTGCTAAACTATTTGTTCCAATGTCATTATTCAAAGAATATGTAGAAGCTGATAAATTTAACACTAGTAATTGTAGTACTGAAGCTACTATTAAGATTAGTAAAAATAGTTATGGTTATTATGAACTTAATAGTATTACAGTTGATAAAGATACTAATGTAAAAGCTGATACTTGTGTTAAATAATAGATATAGTTTTTAACTATATCTTTTTATTTTATGGTATACTAATTCTATGAATGAAAATGAAAGGTTTTGGTGATAAATATGGGTTTATTCCAAAAGTTTAAAGATATGTTTTCTTCTAAGAAACAAAGAGAAGAAGAATTAGAAGAAATGTTAGAAAATGAAACTGAAGAAGTTGAAGAAGACGAAGAAGAAATCGAGGAAGAGGTTGAAGAATCTACTGAAGAAGTAGAGGATGAAGAAAACGAAGAAACTTCTGATGAAGAAGAAGTAGATGAAAATGAAGATGAAGAAATCGTTGAAGAAGAATCAGAAGAACCTGAGGTAGAAGAAGTTAGAGAGGAAGCTGAAGAAACTCCTGAAGAGAAAGGACCTGAGGTTGAAAAAGAACCTGAAGAAGAAAAAGAAGAAGTAGTTGAAGAAGTAAAAGTTGAACCTAAAAAAGAAAAGAAGAAAAAAGGTTTATTTGGATTTAAGTTAAGTGAAAAAGATAAAGACTTACTTGCTTATGATAAAGGACTAGAAAAATCTAGAAAAGAATTTGTTTCAGAACTTTCTATCTTAGGTAAAAAGTTTACTAAAGTTAATGAAGATTATTATGAAGAATTAGAACAACTTTTAATTAGTGCAGATATTGGTATTAATACAGTATTTAAATTCATGGATAGATTAAGAGATAGAGTTAAACATGAAAATATTACTGATACTAATTATTTAACTGAAGTTATCGTAGATGAGTTATTAATGATTTATGTTGAAGGATCTTCTTTAACAGATAAGATTAATATGGCAGAAGAAGGACCTACAGTTATTCTTATGGTTGGAGTTAATGGTGTAGGTAAAACTACTACGATTGGTAAACTTGCTCATAAATATATTAAAGAAGGTAAGAAAGTAATGCTTATTGCAGGTGACACATTTAGAGCAGGTGCTGTTCCTCAATTAGAGGAATGGGCTAATCGTACTGGTGCTTTATTCTTTGGTAAAGAAAATACTGATCCTGCTGGTGTTATATTTGATGGTTTAGTAAAAGCTAAAGAAGAAAATGTTGATATCGTTTTAGTTGATACTGCTGGTAGACTTCAAAATAAAGTTAACTTAATGAATGAGCTTGAGAAGATTAATAAAGTTATTGGAAGACATGTTCCTAATGCTCCTCATGAAACACTTTTAATCATTGATGCTACTACTGGACAAAATGGTATTAGCCAAGCAGAAAGTTTTAAAGAAATAACTAATATAACTGGTATAGTATTAACTAAGTTAGATGGTACTGCTAAAGGTGGTATTGTTCTTGCTATCAAAGAAAATGTTGGTATTCCTGTTAAGTTCATTGGTTTAGGTGAACAAATGGAAGACTTAAGAACATTTGATATTGAAGATTATATTTATGGCTTATTTAAGGATATGATGTAATATGGAAGAAACTTTATATTTAACTAATCTTTATGAATATTATAAAGAACTATTAACTGATAAAGAAAAGAAATACTTTGAAGATTATTATTATGAAAATCTAACTATGGAAGAAATCGCAGATGAAAATGAAATATCTAAAAATGCTATTTCAAAAACTTTAAAAGAAGTTAAAAATAAATTATTTGATTATGAAGATAAACTTAAATTACATTCCAATTATGATAAGATTAAATCTATCTTAAGTGATGAAGAGTTTAGTAAAATTGAGAAATATATCTAATATATTTCTCTTTTTTATGTTATATTATAGGTAAGGTGATAGATATGAATAAAATCTATAAAAGATTGTTATGTGTAATTACTTTATGCTTATTTTTTATAGGTACTTCAGTAAAAGCTGATGTTACTTGTAATTATAGGTATGATTTAAGTGGTTTTGGATGTTCTGCTAAAGGTACTTTTTATCTTAAATTTGATAGTAATAACAAAATTACAGTAGATCCATCATTAAAAACTAATCAAAATATTATGGATAATTGTGGTGGTAGATATTCTCTTTATAATTATGCAAGTAATGGTGAAAAATACATGAAAAATAATCATGCTTGTCCACCAGTTTATATTGCGGATCCTGGAAATGGTACTGTTGAATTTCAAATAGGTGATGATTCATTTGCTGCTTCAGAATCTTCGCTTCAAGCGACTAATACTAGTTCAGAAGGCCTTGATAGTGGTTCTAATAATGGTAGTTCTGGTGGTGGCAGTACAAGTTCAGGAGTTAATAGAGATGTTTGTAAGGTAACAGGAATTCCGATGCGTAATGAATCATGGACTATTGATATTGATTTTAAAATTGTTAATAGTAAAAATAAATTTGCTGTAAGTAGAAGTGGATATGCAAGCTCTGAAGCTTTTGTTGATGGTATTGCTTCAGTTAGTGGTTATACTTTCTATTTAGATCAAGATTTATGGGTTCCTATATTTGCTCGTAATGAGTGCCCTGAAACTTTAAATTTAGCTTTATCTGAAAGTAGTAATACAACTGTTACTATTACAAATAAAACTCCAGATCCATCTTTAAATGGTTCTTATGATGTTAATACAGCTACTGAAATGCAAAAAGAAAGAGAAGAAGAAGTTGTTAATAACGATTGGTTTAATAATACAGGTAATGTCGGTGATAACTTTTGTAGTGAACCTGCAGTAAAGAATGTTCTTAGACTATTAGGATACTTTTTACTATTATTAAGACTTGCAGTACCTTTGATTATTATTGCTAAAGGAACTTTCCTTTTCTATAATGCAGTTACTAAAGATTCTTCTAATGAATTATCTAAGAGTGCTAAAGAATTTGGTATTAAGATTGCTATCGGTATTGCAATATTCTTTATACCAACTTTAATATCTGCAGCTTTAGGATTATATTATGATTTTGCTAAAGTTGAAAAAGAATATACTATGTGTTCAACTTGTTTATTAAAACCTACGGATTGTGAGTAAAAAAGGTCATTATTAGTTACTAATAATGACTTTTTTATGGTATAGTATAGGCAGGTGATTTTATGAAAAAATTATTTTACCTAATGTGTTTATGCTTAATAATGATTGGACTATTCTTTAGTGCTATTCCAGTTAGTTTTGCTGAAATTGATGGTTCTGGTCTTTTAGATGATTATGTAGGAACTAATAGTGGTTCTAACACAGGAAGTGATACTAGTAATTCTAGTTCTAGTTCTTCTGATTTTAATCCTGCTCAAGATATGAGAGATATAATTAATCAAGAAAAAGGAATTGATCCTAATGCTGAATATTATAATGCTCAAGAAGATATTAAAAATCAAGTGCAAGAAGCTTATAGTAAACAAGCTGAAACTAACTCTAGCGAAGATACTACTAAAACTAGGGAAGAAGAAGTTGTTAATAATGATTGGTTTAATGATTCAGGTAATGTTGGTGATAACTTCTGTAGTGAACCTGCAGTAAAGAATGTTCTTAGACTATTAGGATACTTCTTACTATTATTAAGACTTTTTGTACCAATAATTATTATTGCTAAAGGAACATTCCTTTTCTATAATGCGGTTGTTAGCGATAAAGGTGATCAACTTTCTAAGAGTGCTAAAGAATTTGGTATTAAAGTAGCTATTGGTATTACTATATTCTTTATACCTACATTAATATCTGCGGCTTTAGGATTATATTATGATTTTGCTAAAGTTGAATCTGAGTATAGAACTTGTTCAACTTGTCTTTTAAAACCTGGAGAATGCTAAAATAAAAACTTCACATTTGTGAAGTTTTTTTATTTAATCTAATTCCAATAGAAATATATGTATATATCATATTTGCTATTGCTGTTATAATTGCGAAACAAATAATAGTACTTGTATGTAACATAGTATGTTTTGGATTACTATTTATAAAGCTTAATACTATGATAAATGGTATTAAACCTAATATAAAAGAAATAATTGTATATTTAATTCTTATCATATTCTTCATATTATTTATTTCCTATCCTATATAAATAATAACAAATAAATGATAAGTTGTCTAATAAAATAAAAAAGCAATCCGAAGATTGCTTAATTGTCTAAATGGTGGAGGACACGGGACTCGAACCCGCGACCCTCTGCGTGCAGGGCAGATGCTCTAGCCAACTGAGCTAATCCCCCATCGACATGTATAACTATACCATAAAAAATTGGTGTATGCAAGTTTTTTTTAACATTAATTGAATATTTTTTTTCTTATATTTATTGTTATTTATTTTCTTTTATTTTATACTATTTATGATAGGAAAGTAGGAGATTTACTATGCAATGCAATCATTGTGGTAAAATTGTTCCTTCCACATCAAAAATATGTATGTTTTGTAATCAAGAGATAGATCCTAATGCAAAGTATATTCCACCAGAAGAAGAAAGTTTAGGTTCTATTGATAACACTGATTATGATACAAAATTAAATTTTAAAGTAGTTAATGACTATTTAAAAAATCCAATGAATAAAAAGTATGTTTATACTGGATTTGGAGTTATAGTTGTTTTCATTATTATTTTTGTATTATTAATAATGAGTGTATTCAGAGGTAAAGATGCTTCTCGTGAAGTTTTCTTAAAAGTTCTTGATGAAGTTAATACATATCTTGATAGTAATGTCTTTTATAAGAATGGACATACTGGAAGTGCATCAGTTGAAATTAAATATAATAAAGACATAGATTATTATTTATCTGGTGATTATGTATTTGATCCAATCAATAAGTATTACTACTTTGGTGGTAACTTTGATGGTAAATACTCAAGTAGTGATATTAAGATAGATAGTAAAGAACTTCCTATTAATGTTTTAATTAGAGAAAATAGTTTTTATATCGAAAGTAATGAATTAAGTGAACAAGTTTTCTATTCTGATATTTCATTAATAAATGAATTCTTAAATCTAAAAGGATATGATATGGATAAACTTGAAGATTCAGTTTATGATTCCTTAGTATCTACTTTAAAGAGTATGTCATTTAAGAATAAATCAGAAAAGATTAATTTCAGAGGAAAATCTGTTAATGCTCAAAAAGCATCACTTGTATTAGATAGTTCTAATATGTTAAAGCTCTTAACTAAATTCTTAACAGAGTTAAGTGAGTCTACTAAATTTGTTAATCAATTTGGTGCTATTAAGAATATGGATAAAGATCAAACTAAAACATATTTAAAAGATTTAATTAAAACATATGAGTATAAATATGGTAGTACTAATAAAGATGTATTAACTATAGATATTTATTATTCTAAAAAGACTGTTTATAGAATAAGTGCTAATGAAGAATCTAATGGAGAAAAGAAATTATATCAATTAGAAATTAATGATGGCGCTTATTATTTTGATTATTTCAAAAATGATACTAATATTTATTCTGGTTCTTTAAACTCAACAGTTAAAGAATTAACTAATAAATATCATGGAGAAATAAATATAACATTTGATAGTGATTCATATTTAACTGATATTAAGATTAAATATGATGATGATAAAAAGGCTTCTTATAAGAAAAAGAATTATGAAGAAGTATATGATTTAGCATCACTAAGTGATGAAGAATATGAGGGTATTAAAAATAAGTTTACAACTTTTGTTAGTGAGACAAAGTATTTAGATAAGTTTAGAAAATTATTCTTATCTGATTGTTCTAGTGATTTAGAATGTAATTGTTCTGATTTAACATGTAGATGTCAATTAAATGATATTTATATTACTTGTCCAGCAAAAGTTATTAATAAATAGGAGGAAAACAAAATGAATGAAAATAACACAAATTTAGAAAACAACGTTAATGTTAATCCACAACCGGTTGATTCAAATCCACAACCAATTAGTGAAACACCTGTACAACCTGCACCAGTTGAGATGCCTACACCAGTTGTAGCTCCTACACCAGTTGAACCTGTTGCTCCAGTAGCTCCAGTTACACCAGTTGAAACTCCAGCACCAGTTGCTCCAGTAGCACCTGCACCTGTTGAAGCACCAGCTCCTGTTGTAGCACCAGCTCCAGTTGAAGCACCAGCTCCAGTTGTAGCACCAGTACAACCTGTTGCAGAACCAACAGTTGCTTCACCAAATCTTGAAAGTGCTTCTATGAGTAATCTTGCACCTGTAGTAGAAAATCCTACTAATGTAAGTGCTCCACAAGATACTAATAATGTTGAACAAATTGCACAAGGCATTCAAAATGGATCATATGTAAATGCTGTTACTGATCCTAATGAAATGATTGGAGCTAAGATGGGATCATCTGCTGATACAGTTGGTGAAGAAAAGAAGAAAAAAGGTAAAAAGAAAGTTGTAGTATTAATCGTAGTATTGCTTATCCTTGCTATCTTAGGAGGAGTTGGATACTTTGGTTACCAATATGAATTTAAATCTGCTGATAAGAGAGTTAATGCATTATTTAATAAAGTAAATAGTTATGTTAATCCTTTATTAAAAGATTTTGAAAAGAAAATTGGAGACTATGATATTGATGCTAATTTAACAGTTGGTACTGATAAAGCTCAAATTCATTTAAGTGGTAATTATGCATATAATCTTGAAGATTATGTATATGTAGATACTACTATTGATAAGATTTACTATAATGAAGATTTAATAGATAAAACTCCAATTAAATTAAATGTATATTTAAATGATGATAAATTATATTTAAAAGCTGAAGATATTTTAGCTAAATATATTTATATTGATGTTGATGGTTTAGATGAAGTAATGAATAATGTTAAACAAAATGAAGTTAATTATTCTGCTATTTATACTTCAGTTATGAATGCTTTAAAAGTTTCTATTAATAAATATTGCTTAAGCCAAACAGTTGGTAAAGCTACAGTTGATGGTAAGAGTACAACAGCTAATATTGTAACTATTACAATTAATAAAAATAATTACAAATCTATTATTGGAAATATGCTTACTGTTTTAGCAAATAATAATACATTCGTTACTAATGTTGCTAATATCGCAGGTAAATCTAATGATGAAATTAAAAAATCTTTAGCTGATGCTAAAGAAGATTTAAATAAAGGCGATGTTGAATTTGATGGATCAGTTATAGTTAAAGTTTATACTAAAGTAATTGGTTCTGAATTATTAGGAATTGATGTATTAACTACTGATGATGGAAAAGCTACTAATTTATATATTGTTCCTACAGGTAGCGATTCTTATAAAGTAAAAACTACAGTTGATGGAAAAGATATTTCTAATTTAACTTATGGTATTTCTAAAACTAATAGTGCAGGTAAAACTTCTTATGTAACTACACTTAAAGGTGATGCTACTATTAAAGATTCTGAAGGAAAAGATACAGTATATCAATTTGATACTAAATTTACTTATAATATCAATTTACAATATCAAGATGATAAACCTGTTGTAAGAGATGCTGTTAGTTATGAAAACCTAACTCAAGAAGATTATTTAGATATAATTACTAATGCTACTACTAAATATGGTTTAATTGGTACTTATATTGCTGAATTCCTTGGATTAGATGATTCAATGGAAGATACAACTACAGATATTCCTTTAAATTAAGCTTTAGTTTAACTAAAGCTTTTTTTATTTGGTATAATATCTAAAGAGAGGTAAATGTTATGTATGCAGAAGTATTAGTACAATATGGTTCTAAATCTTTAGATAGAGTTTTTACTTATAAGATTCCTGATTCTTTAGTTGATAGAATTAAAGTAGGAATGAAAGTAAGTATTCCTTTTGGTAATCAAAGTATTAATGGATTTGTTCTTAATATTGTTGATACTACTTCTTTAGATAATCTTAAAGAAATTAAAAATATAATAAGTGAAAACTATTATTTAAATGATGAACTTATGGAGTTAGGTAAATACATTAAATCTAAAACTTTATGTTCACTAATTACTGCATATCAAACTATGATGCCTTCTTCTTTAAAAGTAAATAAATCTAAAGAAGATTATTCTAAATACGATGTATATATAAAATTAATTGATGATGAAGATAAAATTAATGATTATATTGCTACTCATTTAAGAGCACATGCTCAGATAGATATAATTAATAATCTTAAAGGAAAAACTATTCTTAAAAGTGAATTTAATACATCAACAGTTAAAAAATTAATTGAAGAAGGAATAGTTCTTGAAGAAAAACAAAAGAAGTATAGAATTAATCCAACTGATAAAAAACATAATGGAGTTATTCTTAATGATGAACAACAAGCTGCTTCTGATGAAATTAAGAAACATTTAAATGAATATATTACTTATCTTTTATATGGAGTAACTGGTTCAGGTAAAACTGAAGTTTATATGGATCTTTGTGATGAAGTTATTAAGAATCATAAGAATGTAATTATGTTACTTCCTGAGATTACTTTAACAAGACAAATGATTCAAAGATTCTATGATAGATTTGGTCGTGATGTTGCTATTATTCATTCATCTTTAAGTGATGGTGAAAAGTATGATGAAACATTAAAAATTATTAATAATGAAGTTCATGTTGTTGTAGGAACTAGAAGTGCAATATTTTCTCAAGTTAAGAACTTAGGATTAATTATTATTGACGAAGAGCATTCTCAAACATATAAACAAGATACTAATCCTAGATATCATGCTTTAGATATAGCTAAATGGAGATGTGAAAGAAATAAATGCCCACTTATTTTAGGAAGTGCAACTCCTTCATTAGAATCATACGCAAGAGCAGAAAAAGGAGTATATAAATTACTTACTTTAACTAAAAGAAATGGTAATGCTACATTACCTAAGATATCTATCATTGATATGAGAAATGAATATAGAAAAGGTAATAATATTATTAGTACTGATTTAGGTATAAAGATAGATAATGCTTTAAGAAATAAAGAACAAGTAATGTTATTTATTAATCGTAGAGGATACTCAACAGTAGTTAATTGTTCTAGTTGTGGATATACATATAAGTGTCCTCATTGTGATATTACACTTACATATCATAAGACTACTAATAAGTTACAATGTCATTATTGTGGATATACTACTTTTAAGACTGATACTTGTCCCGAATGTCATGAAAAAGCCATTATGTCTTACGGATTAGGTACTGAACAAGTTGAAGACTTTATTAAGGAACAATTTCCTTCAGCTAGAGTTGTAAGAATGGATTTAGATACTACTTCTAGAAAAGGAAGTACTGAGTCTATTATTAAACAAATAGAAAATCATGAAGTTGATATTATTATTGGTACTCAAATGATTTCTAAAGGTTTAGATTTTCCTAATGTTACTTTAGTAGGTGTTATTAATGCTGATGATTCACTTAATATTCCTGACTTTAGAAGTGGAGAAAATACTTTTAGTTTAATATCTCAAGTATCTGGAAGAGCAGGTAGAAGTGAAAAATCAGGAGAGGTTATTATTCAGACCTTTAATAAAGATACTGATACTTTAAAATATATTTTAAATAATGATTATATTGGCAATTATAGAAATGAAATGAAAATAAGAAAGATACTTAAATATCCTCCTTATTACTTTATAACTTCAGTTAAAGTTAAATCTAAGAATTATGAAAAGTTAAAAAATGAAGTAAATAAAATTGCTACTTTTATTAGAACTCATATAGATAGTAATTCTATTTGTTTAGGACCTACGACATGTCCTATATTTAAGGTTAATAATGTATTTAGATTTCAAATAATTATTAAATATAAAAGAGATTCTAGATTAGAAAATACATTAAGATATTTAGATGAAGAATATGCTTTAAATAAAGATATTTCTTTAGAGATAGATGTAGATCCAATTAGAATCTAGATTATTGTATTTTTAAATAATTGTTGATAGAATTTATATAGAATATGAGGGGATTATAATGAATGATTTTTATACATTTTTTATAAATAGTGATACTGGGATAGTTTTATTTAAATTACTATTAAGTTTAATACTTGCTGGTATTATTGGTATTGAAAGAAGTGCTATGAATAAACCTGCTGGTTTTGGTACTTTTGCAATCCTTGGAGTATCTGCTTGTTTAGTAGTTATTGCTAGTAATTATTATGCAGATATGTATACTATTGATGCTGCAAGAATACCTGCACAAGTATTAGCTGGTATTGGATTTATTGGTGCAGGTACAATACTTAGAAATGGTTATAATGTTAAAGGTATAACTACTGCTGCTGGTATATTTGCAGTTACTTGTATTGGTATTGCAGTAGGTATTGGTTGTTATTTACCTGCAAGTATTGCAACATTAATTATTTTCTTGCTTATTTCTTATTCACATTACATTACTGATAATATAGAATTATTTAGTACAATGACTTTGAGAGTTACTGTTGATAAGATTAGTAATGAAGGAGATTTATTAAAGAAACTTGATGATTTCTTTAAAGAAAAAAAGATAAATGTTTTATCTATTGCTAATAATAGTAATTTAAAAGATGGTAAGATATTTGAATATATTATTAGTTTTAATAATAAGAAAATATCTAAAACTGAGATTATTGCAATGTTAATTACATTTGATGATTTATCAAATGTTGAGATATCACAAGATTAATACTTGAAAATACGATTTTTTGTGCTATAATTTCATTTATGAAGTGATGACGGGCTTGGAAACCCAGAGCTATATAGAACCACAAAGAGAACAAAGCATGGTGGAACAGCGACAAAAAATCGCCCATGCGCTTATGTTCTCTTTTTTTAATTTTTGGAGGTATTTATGAGAATATTTATTGGTTGTTCTGCGAAAGACACAGTTCCATTAGATTATAAAGTTTTAGCTTCTGATGTTTCTACTATGCTTGCTAAAAGAGGAGACAAATTAGTCTTTGGTGGCTTCGAAGGTGGAATGATGGGAAAATGTTATTACACTTTCAGATATGAAGGAGCAAGAGTAAAAGCTATTGCTGATGTTACAGATGCTGAAATGGTTGATGGACTTGATTTAGATGCATCTGAGATCACTTTAAATACATTTAAAAGAACAGAAGCTTTATTTGAATCAAGTGAAGCTATCTTACTTTTACCTGGAGGAATAGGGACATTTAGAGAATTCTTTTCTATGATTGATGAGAAGAGAACTAAAGGCTATGATAAACCTATTATTTTATTTAATTATAATAAGTTTTTTTCTCCACTTTTAAATGTATTAACAAAATGCTATGAAGATGGTTTTGTTAGTAAAAAAGATTTAAGACTATTTGATGTAGTCAGTGATATTAAGAGTTTAGAAATGTATCTTAATAATTTAGAAAGGAAGTAATTAATATGGCAAAAAGTATGGAAGAATTAGTTAATTATTGTAAACAATATGGTTATATATTCCAAGGAAGTGAAATCTATGGTGGTTTAGCTAACTCTTGGGATTACGGTTCATTAGGTGTTGAACTTAAGAATAATGTAAGAAAAGCTTGGTGGAAAAAATTCATTCAAGAAAATCCTTATAACTTTGGATTAGATGCTGCAATTATAATGAACCCTGAAGTTTGGGTTGCATCTGGTCATGTTGCTTCATTTGCGGATCCATTAATCGATTGTAAATCTTGTAAGGCAAGACATAGAGCTGATAAGTTAATCGAAGAATTTACTCAAGGTGAAGAAACTGGTGACGGTTGGGAAAATGAAAAATTAGAAAACTTCATTAAGGAACATAATATTGCTTGTCCTAAATGTGGTAATCATGATTTTACTCCAATTAGAAAGTTTAACCTTTTATTTGAAACTCATATGGGTGTTACTGAAGATACTAAATCTACAGTATATTTAAGAGGAGAAACTGCTCAAGGTATTTTTGTTAACTTTAATAATGTTCAAAGAACAATGAGAGCTAAATTACCATTTGGTATTGGACAAACTGGTAAAGCATTTAGAAATGAAATTACTCCAGGTAACTTCACATTCAGAACTAGAGAATTTGAACAAATGGAACTTGAGTTCTTCTGTAAACCAGGAACTGATTTAGAGTGGCATAAGTATTGGAAAGAATATTGTATTAATTTCTTAGATGAACTTGGTTTATCTAAAGAAAACTTAAGATATAGAGATCATAAACCTGAAGAATTAGCATTCTATTCTAAAGCTACAACTGATATTGAATACATGTTCCCAATGGGATGGGGTGAACTTTGGGGTATTGCTGATCGAACAGATTATGACCTAGGTGTTCATCAAGATCATTCTAAGACTGATATGAGATATTTCGATCCTGATACTAATGAAAAATATTTACCATATGTTATTGAACCATCTGTAGGTTTAGATAGATTAACTTTAGCTTTAATTAATGAATCATACAAAATGGAAGAATTAGAAGATGGAACTACAAGAGAAGTATTTAAAATACATCCATTCTTAGCTCCAATTAAAGTTACAATTTTACCACTTGTTAAAAAGATTCATGGTGAAAAAGCTCAAGAAGTTTATAGAGAATTATCTAAACATTTCATGGTTTCTTATGATGAATCTGGTAATATTGGTAAACGTTATAGAAGAGCAGATGCAGTTGGTACTCCATTCTGTTTAACTATCGACGATGAAACTATGAATAATGGTACTGTAACTATTAGAAATAGAGATACTATGGAACAAATTACTTTAAAACTTGATGAAGTAGTTGACTATGTTAATAAAAATATTGAGTTTTAATTATTAATTTAATATAATAAGTGTAGAGGAGCATTATCAACTTAATGCTATCTCAGGGTTGATAGCATCAGTTATGGACTGATGCTTTTTTTATTAACCAAAACCCCCATGCTTTGTTCGATCTAAGTACTACTTAAATACTATTAATAAAATAATAATTACAAGTAAAGTAGAGATTAAAAAATCCTTTTTACTCATAACTATCACCTCACTTCCTATTTCTAGTTAGTGAGATAACACTCAGGATAACACCCCTCTAATATTCTTATACACGGTTACCCCCTTAAATTACTTGAAATTTCTTTCAAAAATGTTCTGACCCCCTCAGAAATTAAATATTTGTTTATTTAAATTACAAAAAAAATTAAAATTCGTTTTAGTTAAATCTTCTTATAATAAAAAGATATATTTATTACTAGTTTACTAATAGATTTATTTTTGTTATTATATAAATAGTAAACATAGGAGGTGTTTATATGGCATTCGACAGTATTAAGAACGCATTGTTTCCTAAAGATGATACTGAATCTATCGAAGATGAATCATATGATGTAGATTC
>JAEEGL013570984.1_pt1 | contig 59293 bp, 48 predicted proteins | sample 9134231 | NCBI WGS metagenome assembly JAEEGL01 (sample SAMN16246548, study PRJNA631951) | gut metagenome | biome: gut microbiome; feature: rumen; material: fiber-attached | host: Bos | place: Iran: Karaj | collected 2018-10
CGTCCCTCGTGGTCCATCTTGTGCGTAGCGCGAGACCCAGCATCACGAGCGAAGCCGAGCGAGTGATGCGTCGCACCCACCGCCCTGCGGTGGGTGGGGGATCCGTTTTCACATGGTTCACGTGAAAACGATCCCCGTCTACGCGTTTATAACAAAAAAAGAACACCGACCGGTGTTCTCTTTTTTGTTATAAGCGCGAGACGGGGATCGAACCCGCGATCTTCGCCTTGGCAAGGCGACGTACTACCACTGTACCACTCGCGCATCATTCAGTTCAGCGTGCTTTCCTCAACACGCAAGTTCGATTATACAGTCCGATTCTCGGATTGTCAACACCAAATTTTATATTTTGTATTAAAAATTTACACAATAAAAAAACACCCGAAGCATGCAACTTGCAATGTATGCTTCGGGCGTTTCATCCTACCGGTCTTTCAAACACTGACATCCACATTTCCTCCTACGGCGGGATTGACTGATCTCTCCATCGAAGAACGCATCATGTCAATAAGAGCTTGTCCGCCCTGTTCGGTAATATCGATCGTTTTTGCCAGCACGGATTCCGCAACCTGATTCTGAACCTTAACCGTGCTCATCGCAACGGAAAGATCAGAGATCGCATACGGATCCATCGCACTGATATCGATTCCTGCCATAACAAATTCTTCCTTTCTGCCGTGAAACTGTGGGCCGATATTTGCACGGCACTTTACCGTGCATTGATTATATCGGCTGTCGCATCAATAAAGCAAACGGGCATCGGTTCCTTCTTTCTCCGATGCCCTCAATCTATAACATTCATATAAGATTTATGTCTCCTTTGGACCGTACCTCCTTCTTTAATTATAGTTCCGGATTTTGATCAACTACGATCAGCTAAACATTTCCTTTGGACCGTACCTCCTTCATTAGTATAGTTCCGAGGATTGGTCGACTACGACCTGCTTATGTTTTTGTTGGACCGTACCTCCTGTAACAGATTTTTCTGTTTTCGTCTACCTTTTTGATTGGTATGACTGAATTATAATCCCGTATATTCAAATTGTCAACACCTTTTTGAAAATATATTTTATTTTACTATTATTTTTATACGAATAGTACTAATTGTATATTCAATTCATTATTCTTGTACTTTTATGTCATACATTTCATGCATTTAAAAGACACATAACCACTTGCCTCTTAACATCTCATGTAACTCAAAAACATATATAAACTATACCCCTTTACAAGCAGACGAACCGGCACTCATTCAACCATGATATGCTGTATGAACACTTGCTCACCATAGACGATCCTGGACAACATGTCTTTTACGTTTTTTGTTTTTCCGTCACGGCTGTTAACGGTGATGTTAATCTCGTAATGATCTGTCTTTCCCGCAGCAATATCTTCCACTATCTTATAAAGTCCTCCGTTTTCACCTTCGACGATATACGCTTTCTTCTTGCCGTTAAGCTCCTTTCTGAATTCATCGATATCGACAAAACCGAAGAGCCTGCAGGCCGCTTCATTACAATTGACAAGCAGGTACGCGTCGTCCTTGCTACTGTAATAGAACTGCATAACGGGACAGGGAATGTTTGAAAATGCCGCATCCATAAGAAGGCCCTGCCTTTCATAACGTTTTTCCTGAATGGTCAGCCTGGTCTCCATCGCTACCCTCTTATCGATATCCTCTACGATCGCAGTTACATAAATCCTTCCGCTGATGATGTGTGTAACGACAAATTCCGCCGAAGCCCACCTATAATCGCCGTCCGCGCACGTGTGTCTGAATCTGAGGCTTGCTTTCGTACGACCTTTTTCTCTTACTTCTACCGCCATCTCCATGATCATAGCTCTGTCATCGGGATGGAACGTATCTACTACATGCGGCAGAACCTCGCGGGCATATTCCTCAGATGTGTATCCGTAAATCCCGGGTATATAATCATTATAGAAAAGTACATGCATTTCCTCTTCCACCAGTTCAAATTCCACTATTCCTGCGGGAACCTTATTCATTATATCGGATATCCTGTTTGTCAAACGGATATTGTTCTTAACAAGCAGCATTCTTTCGGTGATATTGTCAACCATAATATAAAGAAGGTGCTTATCACCGCTTGTTTCGAGACATCTCACTCTGAAGCAGACATAAACCTCCTCGTTACCGTTTCTGAGATAAAGTACTTCGCAGCTCTTCTCTTCTCCCTCTCTCGCAGCATCCGAAAATGTCTCAAGTAGTTTTCTCCGGTCATCTTCACTCAGGCAATCAAGAATGCTGAAGCATCCTTCATTGAAATTATCACGGTCTGCCCCGATTGCATCGAAGAATTTCTCGTTGACTCGAAGCACCTCCACGTCTCTGCTTTCAAAGCCGATAATGGCAGCGCCGCCGACAAAGCTGTTGAATATGAGCGTACTCTGAACGGAAGCATTCAGGAAATCTACCGTTCCGTCAGCAGCATATGAATCATAAATCCTGATCGGAAGCTCATGCTCACGACCGGTAAGTATCTTCTCAAATTCGGAAATAGGCATCGGTCGTGCAAAATAATAGCCCTGCATGTATATACATCCGATGCTTTTGAGGTATTCGGCCTGTTCTTTTGTCTCAACACCTTCCGCAAGGACAGCAAGATTAAGCCTGTTCGACATTCTTATGACCGAACTCAAGATACTTCCGCCTCTCTCGGCATTTTTGCCGCCCTCGATAAATTTCATGTCAAGCTTGAGCATGTCAACAGTAACATCCTTAAGTGTATTAAGCGATGAATAACCACTTCCGAAGTCATCCATTTCCACACTGAAGCCCGATTCACGAAGTCTGCTGACGGTCTCGATCATCTGCGAAGGATTGTCCATGTATGCCGACTCTGTGATCTCAATGCGTAAAAGATTAGTGGGCAGATCGTATTTTCCGACAAGCTTAACAAAATGATCAACAAGCCTGAGGCTCGCGATGTCGGTTCTTGAAACATTGACAGAAACGGGAACGACCTCTCTTCCTTCGTCAAGCCACCTGCGCTGCAGCTTACATACCTCTTCCCAGACAAACTGATCGAGGTGGGTAATAAAGCCGTTCTTCTCAAAGATGGGCACAAACTTTCCGGGCATGATGATACCCTTTGCCGGATGCTTCCATCTGACAAGAGCTTCCGCCCCGTGAAGCCTGTTGGTTGTGTAATTGAACTGAGGCTGTATAAAAATGATGAACTGTCCCTCATCAAGAGCCGTGTTCATCTCATTGACTATCTGCTGGCTCTCTATAAGCTCCTGGCGCATATCCTCGCTGTAATACGCAACTCTGCTCTCGTATTTGCCCTTTATGCTCTTTAATGCAAGGAGCGCTCTGTCGCACATAAGGCTAATGTCGAGATCCCTGTTTTCAACAACATAAACGCCCATGCGCCTCGTCACATCAAAATCAAATTTCGAATCGTTTACGGGACTCGTAAGAGTATTTGCTACATTATGCCTGTTAAACACTTCCATTGGCATGCATCCGACATAATGATCGGCTTCCCAACGCCCAAAGACTGCGTTGTCAGCCTCAAAACCCTTGAACATCCTCGCCATCTCCGAAAGGCACCGATCACCTTCCGATATGCCGTAAACATCGTTTATTACCTTAAATCCGTCTATATCGATCCTGAAGATAACGAACACATCCTTCGGATTATTGTCAATTATCTCTCGGGTTCTTTTGCAAAATGAATTTCTGTTAAAAAGACCGGTTTTGGAATCATGCACCTGTTCGGAAAGGAATCTTCTGAACACAGGTACTCTGTTGTCATCACTCACAAGCTTTTGCGAGCTTCTTGAAATGATATTGCGTATTCTGTGCCTGATAAGCTGGATATTAAGAGGTTTGGTAAGTATGTCGGCGGCGCCGAGGTCAAAAGCACGCACCTGGTTCTCAATCTCATCCGCAGAAGTAACTACCACAACCGGAATCTCGCAAAGCTCCGAATCCTCAATCATGGCCTGAAGGACAGAAAAACCATCGATGATGGGCATGATAAGATCGAGAAGAACGATCGCCATATCCTTGTTTTTACGAAGGACATCAAGCGCTACCTCCCCGTTTTCAGCCATAAAGATTTCAAAATCATCATCAAATGCTTCACTTAATAATATTCTGTTGGTAAATGCATCATCAACAATCAGCATTTTGAGTTTTTCTGCGCTTTTCTCCATGAAATACCTCTTACGTTTTTATTATAAAAATCCGTTTATAATTATAATGCTATTTTGATATTTTTGCAACACATTTTATAGGTTATTGATATTTATATTTCAAATTCTCTGTTTTTCTTCATTGATATTTCGCTTTTGTGTTGAGATTATTGTTATTTCACTTTTTGTATGTTGTTTTTTTGATTGATCGTATACTGTCCGGAGCAACATATGCCATCGAAACAAATCTTGGTATCAATCCAATTGCAAGCTTGCTTGCAACAGACGGCTTTCGTTTATCGCACAAAAATACGGCTGCGAGTTTCCTCACAGCCGTCAAGCCGTCACTTATAATCCGTCATCAATAATCGTATCCGTCATCAAATCCGTAGTCATCGTCCCCGTAGTACTCATCCGAATAGTACTCTTCGGGATAGCTGTAGATGATCTCTCCGTCATCGGTCACGGTAATTACCACGTAGTCACTGTAATAATAGTCGCCATAGGCATCCGTAATGGTAAACTCATAGAAATAGTCAGCCGAAGGAAGAATTGCGAAAATGAGCTCGTCCTCTTCTTCCCACTCGTATTCATCTCCTTCGAATTCCGAATCATCGTCAAGATAATAGATCGGAACGATCACATCGCCTTGTTTGATCTTTTTGATCTCCCTCGCTGCCATACCGTTCTCACCGATTCCGTCCCATGTTCCTTCGACCTTGAGCGTTATATCGTTCTGGGTGAATCTGAGGTTTGTCCGCTTCCCGTTGACGTAAACAGGCGAAGTGTAAACAGCCGTTTCTCCGTCATCGGCATATCCTACAAGATAGGTTGCAAGAAGCTGTTCGTCCGGAAGCGAATACCACCAACCGTCAAATCCGTCATAAAACTCTCCCGTTCCAAAGTCACCGAAAACATCGGCAGTCTCCCCGAGTTCGACCCTCGTCTCATCATTGATATTGAGCATAAGGTACGCATCGACGCTCGAAGTCCATTCTCGACCGTTCTCATCAAGAATAAATCCGTAGGTCTGCCCGTCCTCGCTAATCGAAGGCTCTTCTTCAAACGTAATGAGAGAGCTCATATTTTCATCATCTTCGTTATAGTAGTCAAAATAATCATCATCAAAGTAATCGTATTCACAGTCCTCATTGCTCCAGTCACCGTCATCGGTAAAGAATACGGTATTTGAATACCCGTTGTCTGTGTAACCTGTGGCAACCATGTCCGCGATCGACATATAGTAGGGACTGATCGCAATACCCGAAAATACCTTAAGCTCCTCGGAACCCTGTATCTGAAGCGGGTAATAAACCGACAATCCCGAGGCATTTCTGTGATTTGATCCGTTCTTGTTGTATGTAATGCAATTCTTTAATGACGAAAGCACATTTCCCGGATCGGCGTAGTCGGCACAAGCATTAACGATGCCTCCGATATCGACCATGTTTGTGTAACCCTCGCTCTTATTGTTACCTCCGAAGTTCTCGACTTTGTCGATACATCTGACGATCGCACCGAGCGCATCCGAATTACTGCATGCCTCATAAAGTCGTGCGGCATAATCATTAAAATCGACAAGGAAAGCGTCGAATTTCGACAGATCCACAACAGTCATGGTGCACTCGTTTTCCTGCCCCACCTGCTTGCACTCCTCGTAGAAGCTGTCTGCGAGAGCCTTTCCGAGTGCGGCTCCGTCAGCAGACGGATTCGAAACAATAAAGTCTGAAATTGCTGTGTAGTCCCACCCGGAACCGGGTTCCGTTTCTTGCGACCCATACATGTACCTTGCATATGTAGCAAGAATATTGGCGGTTTCTACGGTTCCCATGAGGCAGCAGTCAAATCCGATAAACTCAAATTTGTCCGTCATCACGTCGTTGTACACGCTCGAAAGGGCCGAATTGATCTCACTCAGGTATAATGTGTCATTGTTAAACAGCTCATCAACACAAACGCCTGTGATGCTTCCTCCGCCATGATCCCAGAATACAAGACCCATCTTCTCGGAAGCATAATTGGTCACTCCCCATCTGAGGAATGATTCAAGAGTGGACGACTCGCCCATGTTTGTCAGCTCGACAGTATCGAGGAGTTCAATATCACCGTTTTGGACAATGTATCTCTCGGCTTTTCCGACAGCAAACATTTCATTGTACCACTCGCTTGTACCGCCGGTCTGAATGATAAACCTGACATTATCGCTTCCTGATGACTCCATCATCTGTGCCACATCGCTTGTAGCCGATCCCTGGCCGCTTTCCAGGTCTGTTCCGCAAAGATAAACGAATATGGTCCAAACGCCGTCCGAACCCATCTTTTTTGAGGCTCCGATCGCGCGGGAAACAGTGAGCTTTCCGTCTTTTCCGTTAACTTTGAGAGAAAAGCCCGACTTTTTTGAGCCTGTATTTACAGCGGCAGCGGAGCCTTCCGTATTTCCGACATCTTCCTTAGAAGCCTCTGACGTAACATCCGCATCCTTCTTTTCTTCGACTTTTACCGAAGGAGCAGCCTGTTCCGTCGGTTCATCGCTTGATGAACATGCAGATAGAATCATTGCAAATACAAGAAATAAACATAGGAAAGATTTTTTCATCATTACCCCCTAAAAACATATGCAGCGTTTATCGGTCTGCTAATCTCACTCAGTACACAATACCACTTTATATGTGACAGTGCAAACAATCATCTTTTATCCGCAACATGTACCGACAGAATCTTCTTATCTGATATACAATACCCCTCAGCCGCAGCTGGGGGGTTCTGTTTAACGTTCATAAATAGAATTATACCGATAACCGAACCGATTATTATTCTTCGTAATAATCTTCCTCGCCGTAGTATTCATCGGAATAATCTTCCATAGCGCTCTGAGCTGCCTGATTTGCTGCCATAGCAGAATCAAAATCAAAATCGCCTCTGCTGTAAACATACTCATATTCAGCATCGCCCATATCAAGTGTATATGAAAGAGTGTCTGCTTTCTCATCGTAAAGGAAAGAGAAAAGTGTATTGTCTATGGTAGCTTCGATACCGTTCGATCTGATGATTGTCTCTCCCTTGTTGACAGCTACAGCACCGTCAATGATATTTGTGATGCTGACTTCTTTCTCTGTAACATCAACTACCTTCTGAACGCCTGCTTCGATAACACCGTTTTCAGCCGCAAAATCTGCTGCAGACTTTCCGTTGATAGACTTTACATGCCACTTGCCGGCTACTTTGTTGATATCAAGACCACATGCTGTAAGGCCTAACATCATAACCGCAACAAGCATGAATACTGTTACAATACGCACTGTTCTTTTCATTTCTTTGTCCCTTTCTGTGTACATTTTCCATATTTATATGAGCTTTCAAAGCCCACATCCGATGATTATACTCTATAGGATATTCAAATGCAACCTATATTTTTATACAACTTATTTTTTTATGCTATATACATCTGTGCCGATACTGCGCCGGCACATAAGACAACCGTTAGTAACGAAAACATATGAAAAAAACGCCCTCAGGCGTTTTTTAAAATACAGAAATCGAAATCATATATATTTAAGAAGAAATTCATCCTCGGGAAGGGGCTTGTCATATACATAGCCCTGCACATGCTCGCATCCGCAATCAAGCGCGATCTGCTCCTCATCGGAGTCCTCAACGCCCTCGCATATAACATCGAAATCTATCTGCTTGCAAAGCGATATGAGCCCGCTAAGAACTTTGAGTCCCTTCGGACTCCTTGTACTGTTCTTAATAAAACTCCTATCGAATTTGACAACATCGATGGGAAGTACGGAAAGCGAATGAAGCGAACTGTAACCTGTACCGAAATCATCCATGCTCACCAGGAAACCAAACTGCTTGAGCTCGATGAGCTTGTCCGAAATGATGCCCGATTCCGAAATAAAAGCAGATTCCGTAACCTCAAATTCAATATATTTGGGAGGAATGTTGTAAGGTTTAAATACCTTAATGATATCCTCCACCATACGCGAATTGTAAAAATGTATACGTGAAAGATTAACCGACACAGTCACGGGCTCGCTACCGATCTCAAGGAGCTGCTTTATCATGCCGAACACGGACTTCATTACATAAAAGTCAAGATCAATGATCCTACCGCTACTCTCAAGTATCGGAATATATTCACCCGGAGCCATGATCCTGCCGTCCTGGCATCTGATCCTACTGAGAGCTTCGGCTCCTTCAAGCCTCTTCGTCCTAATGTTGACCTTGGGCTGGTAATAAACCAGTATGTCATTATTTTTAAGCGCTGTTTCAAAAATCGAAATGATCTCGGATGTCTTCTCTTTACCCTTATACATCTCCTCACTGAAGATGACGTAGGGCTGGGAATAATCACCCTTCATGCTTCTGCGGGCCATGTTGGCACGATCGACACACGCAACAATCTTCTCGTGGGAATCCTTAAGAATATAAACGCCGCACTGAAGGTGAAGAAGAACGGATTGGAACTGTTTTGTGTTCTCGCTGATGAATTTATCGTTATATTTTTTGAGACCATAATCAAACAGATCGGGATCCTTCGACGTTTTGTAAAGACCCAGGATGTGATCCGAATAAGGTCTGCAGGCAGTAATACAATGATAATTATCAATGACCGTGATATTTACAAGACTCTGAAGTAATTGATTACCGATCTCGTAGCCGTATATTTGATTGATGAACTTAAAATTCGAAATATCCAATGCGATGACAGCAAATTGCTCGTCATCGGAAAGCTGCTTTTCTTTAGCTTCCTCCGCTAACGCAAGGAAATCTTCATAGAAAGGCAAACCCGTGAGCTTATCATACTGTTGGATTTTGTAATTTGGCATCTAATACATCCCCTTGTGTAATAATTCACCGCTTTACCTCCCAAAGAAACCATAACACTATATTATAAATTTCGTACCCTTTTGTTATATAAGATACCACATCGCAAAAAATTATTCAATATAATTTTTCATATTTGTGAATTTCTCGTCAAAAACTATACACATGTTTTCTTTTCGTAAAATTATAGCAACAGCTTATTTTTTTGCCTTTCTTTTCATGTTTTCAAAGTCTCCGTGCAGTAATTTAAAGAGCGCTTCACCTTCGTCTTCTCCGCATCGATTTTTAAAGAATTTGTGAAGTTCATCTTTTGTGTTTGAAGTCAACAATCCTTCATGAATCTTGGACGCATATATATCAATAGTCTTAACACTGAGCATATCCTTAAGATAATCATAGATATATTGCATATCCGGACCTGCCGACACGGGCTGTTGAGTATTCTGATTTTTTTGCACTGAATCATCGTTCTTTGAAGATCTGCGTCTTCTTCGACTGCGTCCTTCTCTCTTTTCCGGGGATGCCTGAGGCTGATCCGGTGTCTCTGCACCGGTCTGCTCGTTGTCTCCTTGCTGCTTCTTGCCGTTTGGCTGTTTATTGTTTGCTTGCTTGCGATCGTCGGGTTGCTTTTGTACGCTCTCCTGTTTGGGTGTGCTTTCCCGTTTTTTGGCACTTCCCTGTGTAGCGTCATTGTTCTGTTTCTTTGCTTCCCGTTCAACCTCCTGAGAGTCTTTTCGACCGGTGATCACAGCCTTATCGACTTTCTGCTTCTGTTGTTTCGATGTGCCGTCGCCTTTTTTCTTTTTGATCGCAACGTTTCCGTTCTCGTTTCCTTTAATGGGGTGCTTAAGATCATATGCGATCGCAGAGATTATATTGTCAAATTTTCCCACACTGATAGGATAATCGGTAAAATATCTTTCACAGAAAGTAAGTGCCGACTTAAAGCCGTTATCATGGCTGATAACAGAGAAGAATCCCTGTTTGTGGCGTTCTATCATTGCCCCCAGTAAAGAAACGATCTGGAAGTCCATGGCGTTCGATCCAACGAAGTTGGTGTTGATGAATTTCACAGTCGCTTTACTGTTGTTAATGTTCTCAAGAGTGGGAATCGTAAGATTGTTGGCGTTCTCGCTGTAGAAAATGAACACCTGGTCATCCGCTTCCAAAGAAAGGACTCCTTCAAGCCCGTTGCTCCTAACATTCTCGAGATCTATAAAAAGGAATCTCATTTACCTTAGTCCTCCTGTTTTATTCTGTCCATTTGCGGATCATCCGGATTTCTTCTCTGTAGCCGTCGTCATCGCACGGTGTCTCAAGGATGAACGGCTTTCCTTTAAGCGCGGGATGACTGACAACTCTTTTAAGCGCTTCAGCGCCTATACACCCCTGCCCTATTTTTTCATGTCTGTCTTTATGAGCTGCGAGAGGGTTCTTACTGTCATTGATATGCACGGCATAAAGCCTTTCAAGACCAATAACATCATCAAAGTGTTTCAAAACACCTTCAAGGTCTCCGACTATGTCGTAGCCACCGTCCCAGACATGACATGTATCCAGGCACACACCAAGTTTTTCGGGGTTTCCGAGGATATCCATGATCCGTGCGAGTTCCTCGAATGTTTTTCCTACCTCACTGCCCTTTCCCGCCATCGTCTCCAAAAGAACGGTAGTGGAAATCCCGGGGTCGATCACTTCCCTAAGCGCCTGCGCTATAAGCCTTATTCCTTCTTCCTCTCCCTGTCCGACATGTGATCCCGGATGGAAATTATAATAATTTCCGGGTATATATTCCATTCTTTTTATATCATCGGCAAGCATATTACGCGAAAAAGTCCTGATATCATCCTTCGCGGCGCAAAGATTCATCGTGTAGGGCGCGTGTGCAACAAGCTTTCCGAAATTGTGCTCCTTCATAAGCGCGATCAGTTTTTCGGCATCCCCGGGATCAATGGCTGCCGCCGAACCGCCTCTCGGATTACGTGTAAAAAAAGCGAATGTATTTCCGCCCACATCAAGAGCTCTCTTCCCCATCGCCTCAAAACCGCCGGATGAAGAAACATGATTTCCTATAAAAATCCCCATTTTCACCTCTTATTGCAAAAAATGGTCAAAGCGCAATTTTCTCGTGATTTTCCTTCGTAAAACCGTTCACTGCGCTGTAGCCCTGTATGAACCCAATCGATGCGAAATCACAATCGTACCGGATCCATACCGCTCACCCATATCGAATGATGAAGTTTTGGTTAAATACTGTCTCCCAGGGCATTAACAAACCTGTCACGCAAAACATCATCCCTGTAATTTCCCAGATTTATATAATTGTCTTTTGAAACGAATCCTCCGGCCATTGCCGCGTGTCCACCACCGCTGCCGATTCCCTCAAGCGCTTTTCTCGCAACTTCACCTGCGTGAACGGAAGGTCTTTCGGAACGGACGGATATCTTAACCCCGTCTTCCCTCTCACTGTAGACGATCGCAATCTCAACCTCAACCAGAGAGAGGATAAAATCCGAAAGAATGGCGATAAGTGCATCGGGACACGCGAAATTGATCTTAGAAAATCCCGCAGTACCGTAAAGCTTAATATTTTCAATTGCTGCACCGTATGCCTGAAGGTCTTTGTACTCCATATTGTTGCCCTCAAGTTTAAGGAGTGTCTCCTCATCAGAATAATCGAAAAGGAATGCATATGCGGCTATGTCTTCGGCAGTCACTCCTCTGACGAACTGAAGAGTATCCATCTTAAGCCCGTAAAGCAGAGCCGTCGCCGTTTTCGTGTCGGGTTTAAGCCCAAGATCCTTAAAATATCCTGCGATGATCGTGGCGCATGCGCCGACAATTCTTTGGTCAAAATACCTGTATTCTACCTGAACAAAGGTCGGATGATGATCGATCGCGGCAATCTCCTCACCCGTTACATCTAAGATGTTGCCCGCGTTCTTTTGAGAATCCACACAGATGATATAGTCGTCATCGCGAAGATCGTTCGCAATGCTGTCATGCGAAAAGAGTTCAATTCCGAATGTTTCGATCATTTTCGTTGTGCTGAGCTTGTCAATTTTACCGACGTAGATAATGGTGGATGAAATCCCGAAATTTTCAAAGAGTTTTTGTAGTCCGTATGCCGAAGCGATCGCGTCGGGATCGGGAAAATTGTGGGTCTGTATATAGACTTGTCTGCCCTCACAGATTTTGATCAATTCTCTGACGTCCATTTTATCCTCCTCTTTGATTCTATTTGCAGTCTTACCCGACCGCAACATCGCACAATAATGATTATACCATAGCGTTTTCAATTATGAAACGAAAAAAAGCAAAGCGGCTTCACACATCCGCTTTACTTTTCAAAAGCTTATATTTTGCAGGAATGTATTCCTCAAGCTGTTCAGTTACAAAGGGCGGACACTCGGGTACATCCGCAAGCGGAAAAACAATTCCGAGCGCGTCATATTTGGGAATACACATCTTGTGAAAAGGTAACAGTTCAATGCGCTCCACACCTTTATAGCGTTCCGCGATCCCAATCAGTCTTTTTATGTTATCTTCGTTTTCCGTGATCCCCGGAACAACGACATGCCTGATCCATATCCTCACCCGTGCTTTCGACGCTTTTTCGAGAAAATTCATCACCGTAGCGAGCGATCCGTTCGAATAACGCTTATAATCGTCGTCCGTGGTGAATTTCACATCACATAATGTTATATCGGTCTTCTCAAGAAGATCGTCGAGTTTTTCTCCGCTGCAGCCGTGCCCCGATGTATCAAGGCAGGTCGAAACGCCTTCCTCATGCATTCGTTCAAAAAGCCCCGCAACAAAAGAAGCCTGTACGAGTGGTTCGCCGCCCGAAACGGTGATCCCGCCTTCCTTCCCAAAATAAGTTCTGTAGCGAAGCACCTTTTCCGCAATCCGATCGACGCTCAACAGTTCGCCGGCTTCGTTTGCCCACGTGTCCGGGTTATGGCAGTATGCGCACCTCATGGGACAGCCCTGAAGGAACACGACACATCTGATGCCGGGTCCGTCAACACCGCCCATACTCATCACGGAATGAATTCTTCCTTTTTTATCCGTTGCTTTATCGCACACTTTTCTTTCCTCGTAAAACACTCTTTTGCTGGCAAGCAAAACTCTCTTGCAGTCGATCAAAACTCTCTTGCATTTCCGGGTATCGTCTTTCAGATTCCCTCATGGAATGTTCTGCTGATAACTTCCTTCTTCTGTTCGGTTGTCAACTTGTTGAAAAGAACCGCATATCCGGAAACCCTGATCGTGAGCGTCGGATATTTTTCGGGATTTTCCATGGCATCGATCAGAAGCTGTCTGTCGAGCACATTAACATTGAGGTGGTGAGCACCTCTTGCAAAATAACCGTCAAGGATGTTCTCAAGATTGTCTCTTCTTTCTTCCCATGTGTGACCGAGTGCCGTGGGAACGATAGAAAACGTGTTGCTTATGCCGTCCTTGCAGGTCTTGTATTGAAGCTTCGATACGGAGTTGAGTGACGCAAGAGCGCCGTTCTTGTCTCTTCCGTGCATCGGATTCGCACCCGGTGCGAAGGGCTCGCCGGCACGTCTGCCGTCGGGAGTATTTCCCGTCTTCTTGCCGTACATAACGTTCGAAGTGATGGTAAGTACGGAAAGAGTATGCTCCGCATTTCTGTATGTGGGGATTTTCTTAAGTGCTTCAAGGAAAAGTTCTGTCTGTTCCACAGCGATGGAATCGACTCTGTCGTCATCGTTACCGTAGCAGGGGAATTCGCCGATTGTTTCGAAGTCTTTGATAAGACCGTTCTCGTCACGAATGGTACGCACCTTAGCGTATTTGATCGCTGAAAGCGAATCGGTGAGCACAGAAAGACCCGCAACGCCGAATGCCATGTAGCGATGAACATCTGTGTCGTGAAGAGCCATCTGTGTCTTTTCGTACGCGTATTTGTCATGCATATAATGAATCATGTTCATGGCCTTTACATATGTTGATGCAAGCCAGTCGCGGTAGAAGCTCATGCGCTCCATGACCTTGTCATAATCGAGGTACTCGTCCTCATAAACGGGCATCTCGGGTCCGATCTGCATGTCATAACGCTCATCCTTGCCTCCGTTTAGACTCATGAGAAGGAGCTTTGCGAGGTTGGCACGCGCACCGAAGAACTGCATGTCCTTGCCGAGACGCATTGCGGAAACGCAACATGCGATACCGTAGTCATCACCGTAGATCGGTCTCATAAGGTCATCGTTCTCGTACTGGATCGCGTGCGTATCGCATGAAACCTTAGCACAGAAGTCCTTAAAGCCCTTGGGCAGATCCTTCGACCAGAGTACTGTAAGGTTAGGCTCCGCGGAGGGTCCGAGTGTATAAAGAGTATTGAGTATTCTGAATGAAGTCTTCGAAACAAGAGTCGATCCGTCAAGCGCCATGCCGCCGACAGATTCCGTGATCCACATCGGATCCCCGGCGAAAAGTTCGTTGTATTCGGGCGTACGCAGGTGTCTCGCCATACGAAGCTTCATGACGAAATCGTCGATGATCTCCTGAATGCCGCTCTCTGTGTACTTTCCTTCCCTGATGTCTCTTTCGAAATATATATCAAGAAATGTCGAAACACGACCGAGACTCATTGCTGCGCCGTTCTGTTCCTTGATGGCACCGAGATACCCAAAATAAAGCCACTGAACGGCTTCCTTTGAATCTGTGGCGGGTTTACTGATATCGATCTCATAAAGAAGAGCCATGTCTTTGAGCTTACCGAGGAAGTTGATCTGCTGGTAGAGCTCTTCAAGACGTCTGATCGTCTCGGCATCACATGGATTCGATGCAAGAGCTTCTTTGTCCTTCTTCTTTTCTTCGATAAGTCTGTCGACTCCGTAAAGAGCGACTCTGCGGTAGTCGCCGATGATCCTTCCTCTGCCGTAGGCATCCGGAAGTCCTGTTATGATGCCGGCATGACGAGCCTTACGGATCTCCTCGTTATAAACGCGGAATACCCCGTCATTGTGAGTCGTTCTGTAAAGAAACTCCTCCTCAACTTTTTCCGAAAGTTCGTAGCCGTACGCCTGACATGCCTTACGTGTCATGTTGAGCCCGCCGAAGGGATTGACTCCGCGGCGGAGAGGTCTGTCGGTCTGAAGACCGACAATAAGCTCGTTCTCTTTATCGAGATATCCGGGCTTGTAATTAAGCAATGATGTAACGTGCTGTGTATCGATGTCAAGCACGCCGCCGAATCTCATCTCAAGCTCAAAAAGACCGTCAAGCTTGTGCGAGAGCTTTTTTGTCCTTTCGGTCGCTCCTTCAAGGAACGAACCGTCGCCCTCGTATGAGATGTGGTTATTGATAATGAAATCTCTGACATCGATAGTTTCCTGCCACTTTGTACCCTTAAAACCGTTCCAGGCTTCCATGATCTTTCTCCTTTTCCTTTTGTGCCAAGTCAATAATCATCGTGCCCTTCTTAAATTAAAGAAGGGCAACTTCCGAAGAAGTTGCCCAGACGGTCGGCAATAAATATACCAAGAGGTATACGATGATTCCACGTGGTGAACTCCACTTATCCGTCAGGAATCATCAATATGTTTCACAGCGTCCCTCGCATTCGCAATCCGCTCCGCTTCTTGCTCATGTTGCGGGACTGTGTTGCTGTTTCACAGCGGATCCCTCTCCGCTGTTTCACAGCGTCCCTCGCATTCGCAATCCGCTCCGCTTCTTGCTCATGCTGCGGGACTGTGTTGCTGTTTCACAGCAACATGCCGGCTCCAAAATCACATTGAAAGCAAGCTTTCATGTGATTTTTATCGCCGTCATAGCTGTGATATGTAACTACATTTTTATCACATCTTATTGATAACTGCAAGTATAGCTTCCGACTCGAACGGCTTCGTAACAAATTCGGATGCGCCGAGCTTAAGAGCGTCCACCATGTTGGTGTGCTGTCCGGCTGCCGTGACCATCACGATCCTTGCCGAACTGTCAACTTCCTTGATAGCTTTGAGAGCCTGAAGTCCGTCCATAACGGGCATCGTAATGTCAAGCGTCGTAATATCGGGTGAAAGCTCCTTAAATTTTGTAAGACCATCCATTCCGTCGATTGCTTCCCCGATCACTTCATGTCCACCTTCTTCAAGGATAGTCTTCAAAACCTTACGGGAAGTTCTCGAATCATCCACTATAAGTATCTTAGCCATAAAACGTTCCCCCTTACGTAATTATATAGAAATAGTAGAACCAAATGCGCACATGAGCATCACTTCCTGTCCGGAAATGTACACAGGCATCTTAACAAGACGATCTGCGCTAACCTTAACCAGGCCGTTTCTGTACGACGGAGGAAGCATGTCAAGCTTAAGTTTTCCTGAAATACCTGTCGCAAAAAGACCGTTTATACAGTTGATGAATTCAGCAACGGAATCAAGTGCATCGAGATCGACCTCAGGGAACTCCTCCTTGCCGAACGGTACAGCGATTGAAAGAAGCGCTTTGCCGTTTCCTCCGAAGGAGAATCCTGCTGCTCTGTCACCGCGAAGATTTTGAACGGCAGCTCCGTCAAAGCTCTCATTACGCCCCCACGAAGCGCTCCCGATGTACGCATCGCTGTCGATAAGTCTCAGGATGGTTCTGACAGCAACGCTTATGTACTCAACCTGTACGGAATCCGTTCCCTCCGGAACAAACAGAGGCACGATCCTATCCGCATCACCCGACTTTATCGAATCCATGTCTGTCGCCGTGAATCCGAGCTCCTTCTGATAGTCAAGAAATGCCTGTTCAAATGCTTCAAGTGTTAAGAATCCGTTATCCGTGATTGCCTGAGCGAAGGTAAGATACTGATTACCCTGAAGACCTAAAAGACGTCCAACCTGATCGTCTGTAAGAAATCCCTTCTCAACGGCGATGTCACCGAACCTCTTATCCATGACTGCCTGAAGCTTGTTAACCTCTGCCGCTTCCTCCGCTGTCATGAGTTTTTCCGATACTGCAATAAGACCAAGCTTAACGCGAACCTTTTTCTGAGACTCGATTGCCTGTTCAAGCTGCTCCTTACTTATCAGACCCTTTCTGACAAGATAGTTTCCAAAAAGCTGATTCACCATATGGCAGCTACTCTCCTTTCAAAACATAAAATACTTCTCAATGGACATTATACTTAACAAATCAGTCTTTGTAAAGACAATTAAGGTTGCTGCGCGAGCGGTTTTCGCGTCTTTTTTCGGGTAATTTCCACAAGATTCAGTTTGGTCATATCTACGACTTTTGTGGGCACCCTGTCGGTTCTGCAAAGCTCCCTGAGTTCCTTCATAAGAAGTTCCCTGTGCTTTTCCTGTATCATGTCGATAAAATCAACGATTATGATACCCGACAGATTTCTGAGCCTGAGCTGTTTTGCCACCTCTTTGGCGGCTTCAATGTTAATCCTGAAGAAAGTTTCCTGTTGTCCTTTTTTACCGCTGACCGCTTTCCCCGTGTTCACATCTATGACGGTACACGCCTCCGTCGGCTGTATGACGAGAAATGCGCCGCTTGCAAGCCAAACACGTTCATGCTTCGCTTCTTCTATCTTCTCCTTCAGCCTGTACAAGCCCGAAAGTCCCAGGGGCTCCTGCTGTTCGTAAAGTTCAACCTTTCCAATGTCTTCTTCCTGACCGGTCTTCATATATTCGATGATCGAGTCGCGGATTTCGGGATCGTTTGTCCTTATACGATCAATATCATTGCTGCAAAGATCCCTGATTTCCCAGATGTAAGAAGGATTTGTTCTATACAGGAGCGAAAAAGGCTTTCTGTGAACTCCTTCCCTGACAAGCCTGTCATAAGCGTCGAGAAGGTTCTCAGCCTCCGCCTTAAGCGCATCATCTTCACAGTACTGTGCGTTTGTTCTGACAATAAAGCCGCACTCTTCGCGCGCGAATGAACCGACGATCGACTTAAGTCTTGCTCTCTCGGCCGACCCCTCAACTTTTTTTGATATGCCTACAACCTTTCTCCCATGAACAAGCACAAGATACCTTCCGGTCAGGCAAAAATCCGCGGTTGCCTGAGGCGCTTTCAAGGTGCTTCCTTCTTTCGTTATTTGAACAATGATCTCATCGCCGATGCGAAGAGAACCCTCATGCCGCGTCCCCGAGCAAACGGGGTTAATTACTTCGTCAAGAGAAAGGTAACACATCCTGCCGTCTTCGATCTCAACGAAAGCGGCATTTATGTTTGCGATTATATTTTTGACTTTTCCAAGGTATATCCCCCCAAGAAGCTTGCTGCCCTCAATGTCCTCAATCTGCGCTTCAATAAGCTCGTTCCCGTCGAACAAGCTCGTGATAACCCTGTTACCGTCTTTCACGATCACCAGATCCTTCACTTCGCAACCTTTCCTTTCGATAACGTTTATGCGTCAAGCGGCAGAAATTCCGTATCTCCCTTGTACGTCTCCATCCTGTGCAGAGCATAGGCATGCCTATTGTATTCGATTCCCATTTTTTCACAAAGAGCCTGCGTTACCAAACCGGGCTTTATATTCACTGCCGAACCCGAAGCTACGCAGACAAAAAACCTTCTTCCGTTCTCAAATATATCCGCGTGTGCAAGATTATCAATCCCTTCCGCGAAAGACCTCGTAATGACCTTATTTCCCGTAAATGCAGGATCGGAAGGAGCGAGAAATTCCTCTCCCCCGGAATAAATTCTGTATATGAAAGGCTTGATGTCTGTGTCTGCCGTAGTCTTTTTTGTGCTTTTTTCAACTACTATGCTTTCCTGAGCGTAAAGCTCATGCATTGCATCCCTGAGAGCACTCTCATCCGGTACTTCTCCGTACCCGTCTTTCCATGATACCATATATTCCGCAGCCGAAACAAGAGACATAAGGCTCTGAGAGCGCGTTCCCTCGGGCGTTTCGGGAACTACGCAGCAAGAAATGAGCGCGAATCCCTCGCTTATCTGCGCGCGCATTCTGCTGAGAACATCATCCGGATCAAGCTCCTCCGTGAAATCGATCTCCATGTATTCCGCATCACTCGAAACGCCGAGAGAAAGCGGATGAGCAAATGTCATGATCTGGTGCGGCGTAAAACCTTGCGAGTACCTTACCGGCAAGTCCGCTCTTCTTATGACCTTCTGAAAATATCTCATGACATCAAGATGTCCGATAAATCTGAGTGCCCCGTATTTTGCAAATCTGATCCTGAGAGTCATGATTCCTCCTCTTTAGCAGCGGTTTTTTGCTGCCGGTTCCTTGTCTCCACGCAGACACCCGTGTTCCATTCGTTACATCCGCAAGCCGAACACCTTTGGCGGCAGTTGAGAGTGACCGTTGCATTTCGTGCCCTGTCGTATTCACGGGCAAGAAACGATTTCGAAACACCCGCATCGATAAAATCCCACGGAAGTATTTCATCGGCATTTCGCTCCCTCAAGGTATAGAAATCCATGTCAACGCCTGTCGTTTCAAGAGCGTCCAGCCATCGCTGCATATCAAAATGATCCGTCCAGGCATCAAAAAGCGCTCCGTTTTTGTACGCTTCAAGGATAACGGCTCCCACTCTCCTGTCCCCTCTGGCGAGAAGTCCTTCAAGTATCGAGGTGTTGCTGTCATGCCAGTTATATTTTATGCTCTTGGCATTGAGCTGTTCCGAAAGAGTAGCGCGCAGCAGGTTCTTTCTTCGCAAATATTCGTCGGGTGTTATCTGCGCCGCCCACTGAAAGGGAGTAAACGGCTTGGGCACAAAATACGAGGTGCTGACCGTGATCTGAACCTTCCCGTTTCTGGTAGCCTTCGGAATGTTCTCGTAGTACTCTCTGGCGATCTTATCCGCAAGGATAGGGATCCCGCAGACATCCTCGTCGCGCTCGAACGGCTGTCCGAGCATGAAATAAAGCTTAACCTTGTTCCAACCGAGTCTGAAAGCATCAAGCGCTCCCGTGAGGATCTGTTCTTCCGTAAGGCCCTTGTTTATGACATCGCGCATGTACTGCGTTCCGCCCTCCGGGGCAAACGTTATCGAACTCTTCTTAACGTCCTGCACCTTTCCCATGACATCAAGCGCAAAAGCATCGATTCTGAGTGAAGGGAGCGAAATGTTAACTTTTCTGTTGCCCATCTCGGTGATCAAAAATTCAAGAAGTTCTTTAAGCTTCGTGTAATCGCTCGAGCTTAAGGAGCTTAAGTTGATCTCCTCATAGCCCGTGTTCTTAATCATGTCAACGGCATACTGCTTTAAGAATTCGAGGCTCCTCTCTCTTATGGGTCTGTATATCATTCCTGCCTGACAGAACCTGCAGCCTCTGATACAGCCTCGCTGTATTTCGAGCGTAACACGGTCTTGGATTGCCTTAATATATGGAACGATCGGTTTTTCGGGATAATATGTGTCCGAAAGATTTGAAACAACCTGCCTTTTTATCCTTGCGGGCGCATCGCCCTTTGGTTCAAAGCGGTAGATCAGCCCGCTCTCATCATATTCCACTTCATACAGAGAAGGGACATAAAGACCCTCGATATGAGAAGCTGCCTTCAAAAAATCCTCTCTTTTTCCGCCTTCCGCCTTGATACGCTTATATGTATCAAGCATTTCGTAATAAACTGTCTCACCTTCACCGATATAAAAGATGTCAAAGAAGTCAGCTATGGGTTCGGGATTATAAACGCAGGGACCGCCGCCGATAACGATCGGCTCGTCCTCGCCCCTTTCGCTTGCCATGAGGTGAATACCCGAAAGGTCAAGCACCTGAAGCACATTTGTGTAGCACATCTCGTACTGAAGCGTTATTCCGAGAAAATCAAAGTCTTTTATGGGATCCTGACTCTCAACGGCAAAGAGTGGGATGTGTTTCTCTCTCATGATCGCATCGAGGTCCGGCCACGGCGAATAAACCCTTTCACAGTACGTATCTTCGCGCCTGTTGAACATATCGTAAAGAATCATGATGCCGAGGTGCGACATCCCGACCTCATAGACATCGGGAAAACACATGCAAAAACGTATGTCCACTTTCTCCGGATCTTTCATGACCGCGTTGATCTCATGACCGATATAACGCGCCGGCTTATCAATGCTCTCAAGTATCTCATCGCTTAACGCAAGCCTTCTCAATCTGTTACTCCTTTCTCATCTCGCGTACAAATCCGCTATAGGAAGGGCTGCGCCCTTCTGAGATGACCGTTCACTCAGCCATCTGTACGCGAGCCTTCGTCTCACTTTGGATGTGATTTCCCGTTTGCTATAGAGAGCAAGCTCTCACAGCAAACCGTCAAATCATATCCAATTGCAAGCAAGCTTGCAACAGATGGCGTTCGTTTATCGCGCAAAAACCGCCTGTCTCGTGGTTTATGTCCGCGAGTTTCGGGCGGTTGATCACAAAATCAATATCAAACGATCAATTCATCTTTTCATCGAAAAATGCTTCTACCATCGTATCGGCAAGAGCTTCATCAAGACCTTCGATCTCCTTCATAAGCTCATCCTTAACATATTCGACTTCTTTAATGTATCTTACTTCCTCGGGCTCAACCGATGCAAATTTCTCTTCCATCTCTTCTTTTTTGATGTTTGTATCGAGCCACTCCCTTACTCTCTTCTTAAGATTTTCCTCTTCTCCGACCTTGCTCTGAGCCCTTTTAGCCCTCAAAGCCGCATTGATCCCGACAAGACAGCATCCGAGCGACATAGCTCCAAGCACGATCACCGAAGGTATCGATGAGAACCACGGTATGGCATCAAGCGCACCGAGCACAAAAAGGACAATGAGAATAACCGCAAATACAAGGAACGTTACAGCGGTCTGGACCATATCCTTGCTCTCATCGCTTTTGCTGACATAGAGTTTGGCCGGCTCGGACTTTCGCTTTATTTCTTCCCTGAGCGCCTCGACTTCTTCCTCGGACAGATCATCGAGATTGATTTCTTCGCCGTCTTCACCGATGACAACTTCTTCTGCTGCGCTCTCTTCCGCTTCTGCGAGTTCTTCTTCGCTTATTGCTGCCTCTTCTTCGGGCAATTCATCAACAAGGTCACTGCCGCAATCGGCGCATTTTTCTATTCCTTCCTGATATTCGGTCTTACATTTGGGACACCAGGGCATAATAAACCTCCTCTTTGGAAGCGGTTTTTACCGTTTCCGATTCCTCGATAGATAACGATACATCATTCGATGAAGCTTTTCAAGTCCGTCAGCGCTTTTTATTCTTAACAACTTCGACCACGCACGCAAGGCTTCTGCCGTTAACAACCGCGTAAATCTTGGTCTTTCCGACTTTTCTCGCCGTGATCGTGCCGTTCGCAACATCCGCGATCGATTGATTGTCCGTATCCCACCTTACGGTGAGCGCATTCGATCCGGCTCCGTCTATCTCAAGCTTGATCTTGTTGCTTTCGTACTGTGCAAGCGTTAAGCTCGTCCTGCTCAAACCGACTACGAACACACGCACCGAGCCCTTCTTTCCGGACTTAGTCATTAGCGTTATCGAGCATGAGCCCACAGCCTTCGCCGTAATCTTTCCTGTCTTCTCGTCAACCGAAGCCACCACGGGGTTGTCGCTGCTCCATGTGTAGGACTCCGTTACGTTTGAAGGAACGATCGTGAACGGAACAGTCTTGGCTTCACCCGGGGTCATGATCACCTCTGCATCCGAGAAAATGACATTGGTGGCAAGTACGGGATTGCTTACCATGACCGTCACGTATGACTTAACCTCGGGATTGTCTCTCGCTGTCGCGATGATGGTCGTTGTACCAGCCGAAAGAGCAGAAACCTGACCGTTCTTGTTAACAACGGCTATCTTTTCGTTTTCACTTGTCCAAATGGGCTTATAGGTCGTATTCGCGGGCACGGTCGTAAATCTGATCTTTCTTGTTTCTCCGACGATCATAGTTATGAGCTGATCCTCACCGTTGATATCGATCTCATCCGTTCCGTCGATAACGGTGACCTCACACTGAGCGTATGCTCCGCTCTCATCCGTTGCCGAAGCGGTGATTATGGTCTTGCCGACCTTGACGCCGGTGATAACACCTTTTTCATTGACACGGCATATCTTCGAGTCGGCCGTGGACCATTCAATGTTCTTGTTGGTCGCACCGTCATTCACGACAACCGCTTCGAGCTTTAGTTTTCTGCCGACGCCGATCTCAGCCTCTTCCTGGAGCGTGATCGTCGTGACGTTTTCAATGACTGTCAGAATACAGTAAGCCATGAAATCACCGTCGTCCGTGACGCACCTGATAAGAGTTGTTCCGCCCTTCACACCTGTGACGGTACCGTTCTTGTCAACTGTCGCGATCTGTGTGTTGTTAGACGACCATGTAAGCGAATCGTCTGTAACGTTCTTCGGTGATACCGTTGCCTCAAGAGTCAACTTTTCGCCGACATGGATCGTTGCTTCATTAAGGTTGAGACTAACGCCTGTTACCTGCTGGATTACCTCAACAGTACAATATGTGGAAAGTCCGCCCGATGTTCTGACAAAGATAACGCAATTACCCTTTGCTTTCGCTGTGATCTTTCCGTTTTTTGAAACGGTCGCCACCTTTGTGTTTGTACTTTCAAACGTCAAGATATCCGATGCCGTAACCGGAGTGAGCGCAACCTCAAGAAGGTAATGTTCGCCCACATTCATCGTCACCGATACGATATCAAGCTTGATCTGTGTGGCAGACTGAAGTACATGCACGGTTATCATTTTAAAGATACCCGTTCCATCGGTGGATTCAACGGTAACAACCGTCGTTCCCGCATTCTTACCGGTCACATAACCGCCGCTGTCAACAGAGCAGACCTTCGAATCAAGGACATTCCACTTAAGCTTGATGTTCGAAGCATTATCGGGTGTGATGGTGTAGGTGATTCGCTGCTTTTCTCCCGCATAGATCGTAATGTCCGTTGTGTCGAGCTTAATGTCCTTAATCCCCTGTGTGACAACAAACGTACATTGATCGGTAAGACCGTTCTCGGATACTACCGTGATGACCGCGGTTCCGGGGCTCTTAAGAAGTATCTTGCCTTCTGTTTTCTTGTCGATGTCAACTACCTTTGCGTTCGATGACTTCCATGTGAGCTTCTGGTTTTCAGGAAGCGCGGGAGTACATACCGCATAAAGCTGATAGAACTTCTGCGTCTGGGGAAGCGTCACTTCGTGCTCCGAAAGCGTAAGCCCCGCAAGCTTTTTGACAACCTTGATCACCTTTGAGGCCACGATTCCGTTATCCTTATTAAGAGCGGTAATTACAACCGTTCCTTCCTTAACACCGGTGATCGTCATGGAAAGATCCGATTTCTCGGCAACCGAAGCAAGCGACTCATCGGAGCATGTCCACGTGAGAGTCGATTTACTCAGCTTCGGAGTGACATCTGCCGAGATCGTGAGATTCTCCCCGATCATAACATAATCGGTACTTGATTTAAGTGTAATGCCGCTGACCGCATCAACAACGTTGAAGCGGCATCTCGCTCTTCTTTTCGTTCCTTTTTCGGTCCATATGTAACAGTAAACACTCGCATCACCGACTCCCACTGCCGAAACCACACCGGAATTGTCCACCGTGACAACTTTATCATTCGATGATTTCCATTCGATCTTACCGGAATATTCACTCGGTGCCTCGAGCTTGAGGACAAACTTGTCCCCCTTGTAGAGTGTTTCGGACGTCGTATTGAGAGCCATTCCTTCGACAACTTCCACATCAAGTGAAAGACTTGAGCCGTCATAATTTATCGCGCCCGGCGAAGCCGCAAAAGAACCGAAGATATCCTCAATCGAAACATAGGGAGTGGCAGTGATCTTCGCCTTTCCTTTGGCAACCGCTTCGATAACGCCGTCGTCAAGTCCTACCGAAGCGAATTCTTCTTTGTTCGAAACAAAATGGAATGAATCGGCGGGCAGGTTGGAATTCTCCATTATGTCATAGGAATCAAAAGACTCGCCTTTATTATATATACTGAGTATCAGCTTGTCCGTTCCGAACGAAAGCGGAATCACAAGCTTTATCACCAGCTTGTTGATCAGTCTGTTCTGAATAAAATCATAGGTCGGGATGGATGAATTGTCGTTCTTGATAGGGATTGCACCGATCGTATAAACGCCCGCCGGAAGCTTTTTGAGTGTCACCGTACCGGTCGCTTCGCTTACATCGATCTTATCCTTGAATTCCTTTTCCTTTGTGATCTCTTTTGCGGCAAGTATCTGTTCGCCCCTGAAAAGATGCCAGTCCAGATCCGATGCATGGAAAGCGTTGGTATTGATGACCACATTGACGCTGTCCGGGATTGCCCGTGCGGTGAAATCGTATTCATAATCGGTGGTAACGCCCGTAACTATCGCTTCCGGAACGACCACTACATTAAAGGTCAGCGTGTTACCGCCCGTGTCGGTCGTGACGCTGATGCGACAAAAACCGGCCGCGTGCGCTGTGATAACACCGTCCCTGTCGACGGTACAGACGGAATTATCGGAAGACGACCAGTTGAGTGCGTATTCCGTGGATTCAAACGAACCGGCGGGAGCATTGCTCGTGACCTTTCCCGTAAGACCCGATGAGGGCAGATAATAATAATCAACGTTACGAAGTCTCCGGACGTAATGGTTACAGCCCGGGTGTGTCGATGAATTCTCCGTGTACAGCTGCAGTGTCGAATTCGGATCTTCGTTTTGCGCGGTCAAAAGACCGTATCCTACAGGCGTGCTTGAAGCTGCTTTAATGTTGTTCGCATCGTCCCACTCAAGCGGAACCTTGATAACACATGCAACGGCAACTATGGGAACACTGCTGCCCGGAGGCGTGAGTGAAACCGTAAGACCTGAATATCCGGGCGCTTTGATAGAAAGGTTGACCGTGGTGTTCATGCTGCTTCCCGTGTCGATACCTATAACGTTCGGGTTATCGGCTCTCCACTCGATGGCTGTACCCGTGGCAAGAACGATCGGAGAATTGGCATCCCTTGTCGAGAGGTATATCTGAAGGGTTCTCGCACCGTTGTCATAGTCGGAATAGTTGATCTCTTCACCGCTGAAATAGCGCTTGGCGCTCGTGACAAGACAATAAGTGTCCGTCGATTCTGTGGGAACGGTATCGGCGGCAGCCACAGGCACCGGTTCAGCTGCTCCCATCGGCAAAAGACAAAAAACAATGGCGGCAATGCATATAAAGCTTATAAGCCTCAAGAATCTCTTTTTCATAGACAATACCTCCGTTGAGACAGCGTCAATTTCCGTCCTTTATTGTTTGGGACCTGATGACACCGTTGCTTCTTTAGTACGTAATTCCCTGACTGCCACCCCCGGATAAAACCGTTTCGCACAGGTACCTCTGCGTTCAGGTCCGAATGCATTTATTGATATATATCGACAGTTTTATCCTTTGTCTTAACGGTACCCCCGCGAAGAACGTCTTGAAGCTTTATTGCTCCTTGTCCTTCTTTTCGGAATCGACATCAAGCTTTGAAAAATAATCATCGATCATTTTTCCGATCATATGCTTTTTCATATAAACGTCAAAGCTGAGCATGCTTATAAAGGTGAACATCTGCAAAAGTTCCTTGTCTTCTCCGTCATCAAGATTCTCAAAGCTTTTCTTTGATTTTCTGTATTTATGCACAACGTCTCTCGTGACATCGAAGCTCTGCTCTTGCTCTATCTTAAAGATTTCAGCATAAATCTTTTCAAAATTCACGCTGTCGTTTTCCTTGAAAAACTTCTCGGTAAGCGGGCGAAGGATACTCCTCGTGTCGCTTATCGAGAGAATGTTCTTCAGATAATACACGAAAAGGAGCAGGTACATGTGCTCTTTTGTGTACTTCTTTTTCTCGGGCGACGGCAACAATTCGTTCTTGGTATAATTATTAATCATTGTCTTGGTCAAAAGCTTGTCATCACTGTAGCGTTTTGATGTCTCAAGATGCTCGTCAAGGAAGCTTGTGACCTGATCCATGTAAAGATCTATGCCCGGAACTTCGCCCGGCTGTACATAATTGATTGATTTGAGCTTGGAAACGATGTTGCTGATATGATCAAAATTTTTGTCCACGGGTTTTCTCCTCTTAACCATGTATTGGGGTTGATCGGGCTTATAAAGAAAACCGGAGCAGGCCAACGATTAAGACCCTGCTCCGGTATATCACAGTCTCAAATGATCATGCGTCGCCGTCGATGTCGTCCTCATCAATATCATCCTCATCCTCGAGGTCGTCAAATTCAGCGATATATTTGGGATTAACCCACTTATAAACGAGATAAGCGATACCTGCTACAGCAGCTATAGAACCAATGATTGCAAGCGCGATAACGATTCCGTTGTTCTTCTTCTCTTTTCTGTGAATAAGATCGTTAAGCTTTGTCTGAGCGATAAGATCGTTCAATTTTTCGGATACCGAATCCTTAGTGAAAAATTTCATTGTAAATCCCTGCCTTTCCGTAATGTACGCACCGCGGTGCGCCTCTGTTTACAGCTTCTCCACACCGTACCGAAGAGTACGCGCACAGATTATTTTCTATTATGTTAATATAACATAACGTTCAAATCTTTTCAAGTCTGGCGAACGATGCCATGACCCTTCTCTGCCCCGACGGGAAGTCGACGGTAACCTTATAGTCATCACCGCTTTTCTCCATTTCCAAAACCTTTCCGGTGCCGAATTTGACATGCTTTACCATGTCTCCGACCTTATAATCGACCGATCCCTTGGGGGCTCCTTTATGGATGCCCATCTGCTCAAACGCACCGAGTCCACCGAGTAATCCGGACTTGCCGTCAGCTGCTGACCCAATCAATACTGTTTTTCCCGGTGCAGTTCCGGGATAAAACCTCCCGGACTTATCTGAAGCAGGCACATTTCCGCGTCTGTCGTCGTTACCGTCATGTGACGAGCGTCTGATCGACGATGCCGAAGCAGCCTCTCCGGTCACTCTGACCTTGAGAAGATGTCTCGGGATCTCCTTGACAAAACGTGAGATGGGATTAAACGATATCTGTCCTCTCACCATCCTCTGTCTTGCGGCCGTAAGTACCAGTTCCTTTTTTGCACGTGTGATGCCGACATAGCAGAGACGTCTTTCCTCTTCGATCTCCGCCTCGGGATCGATTTCGTTGTTAATGGACATATAACTCGGGAAAAGACCGTCCTCCATCCCCGCCATAAAGACGTAAGGAAATTCAAGACCTTTTGCGCTGTGAAGCGTCATGAGAACAACACAGTTCGTATCCTCTGTGTAGCTGTCTATATCTGCGACGAGCGAAACCTCGTCGAGAAACGCTTCAAGAGTGGGATGCTCCCCTTTATCAAGAGTCTCCTCCTCATAAGCCGTGAGTTTTGAGATCAGTTCGCTGATATTGTCGGCGCGGTCCTGCACTTTTATGTCATCATCCTCTTCCTGCCCGAGGTATTCCATATACCCCGTCTGCTCAATGATTTCATCGATCAGATCATGAAGTCCGTCCTCCGAATCGATCCTGCTCTTCATGACCTCAACAAAAGCCACAAAACTCTCAATCCTTGAAACTGCTCTTTCAATGCCGGGAATGTTCTGCGCATGGAGCAGTGCATCATAAAACGAGATTCCTTTTTGAGTGCTGTACTCCTCAACCTTGTCGATAGTGGCAAGCCCGATTCCTCTCTTCGGAACGTTTATGATCCTTTTTATCGCAACGCTGTCACGTCCGCTCGCTATGGTTCGCAGATATGCGAGAATGTCCTTTATTTCTTTACGCTGGTAGAAGTTCAGACCTCCAATGATCCTGTAAGGGATATTCATCGCGATAAAACGTTCCTCGAAAGAACGGCTCTGCGCATTTGTCCTGTATAGGATCGCATAATCCGAAAACGATCTTCCGTTGTCGATTCCGGTTTTGATCTCATCTGCAACAACGCCGGCCTCATCCCTGTCGCTTTCACATTTGATCAGTCTTACCGTGTCACCGACACCGTTATCGGTCCAAAGCTTCTTTTCCTTACGGGCAACATTATTACGGATTACTTCATTGGCCACATCGAGGATACTGTCGGTCGATCTGTAATTCTGCTCAAGCCTTATGACTTTTGCATCAGGATAATTCTTTTCAAAGTCAAGGATGTTACGGATATTCGCCCCTCTGAATTTATATATGGACTGGTCATCGTCACCCACAACGCAAAGATTCTTTGAATATCCTCCGTTTTCGAGAGGATGGCATGCCAAAAGACGGACAAGCTCAAACTGAGCGGTGTTCGTATCCTGATATTCGTCGACCATTATATAAGCGAATCTCTCGCGATAGTACGAAAGTGCCGATTCACTTGTCTTAAAAAGCTCAACCGTCTTCATGATAAGATCGTCAAAGTCAAGCGCATTGTTTTGTGCAAGCCTTTTCTGGTACTCACGATAGCATGCCGAAAAGACCTTGTAAGGCGGATCTCCGGGTGACCTCTTTTCAAACTGATCGGGAGAAACTAGCTCATCCTTGGCTGACGAAATGACTTTAAGGATATTCCCCTCCTTAAATTTCTTGGTGTCCACCTGAAGGAAACGGCAAACATCCTTCATAAGGGTCTTCTGATCGTCTGTGTCATAGATAGTGAAATCACGCCCGTAACCGATAAGATCGATAAACCTTCTGAGGATCTTAACACATGAAGAATGGAAGGTGCTGACCCAGATGTTCTCTGCCCCGGGTCCTACGATCGAGGATATACGTTCCTTCATCTCTCCGGCCGCCTTGTTTGTAAATGTCAGGGCCATAATCTGATAAGGGCTGACACCGCATTCCTCTATAAGATAGGCTGTTCTGTACGTAAGGACCCGAGTTTTGCCGCTCCCCGCTCCCGCGAGGATCAGCATCGGGCCCTCAGTACATGTAACCGCCTCAAATTGAACATCATTTAGCTGACGGAATTTTTCGTTCATTTATCTTTTTCTTTCAAAATTACTTTGTTTTGTTCACGCGCTTTTCTTTCTCCCGAGAACAAGGTTCACGATGATACCGAGAATAAGCGCTGTAGCCACGTTTGTGATGATGATACCGCCAAAATCAAGAGCAAGTCCGCCGATACCCGAAACAAGGATAACCGAAACCGTGAAGAGATTTCTGTTGTCATCAAGATCGACATTCTTGATCATCTTAAGACCGCTGACAGCGATAAATCCGTAAAGTGCCATACATACTCCGCCCCAAACACAGCTCGGGATGGTATTGAAGAAACCTACGAAGAATGACAGGAACGAAATCACGAGTGCTAGACAAGCTGCCGTCATGATCGAGACTACAGAAGCGTTTCCCGTGATGGCAACACATGCAATTGACTCGCCGTATGTGGTGTTGGGGCAGCCGCCGAAAAATGCGCCTGCGATCGAGCCTACGCCGTCACCGAGAAGTGTCTTGTCAAGACCGGGATTCTTAAGGAGATCCTTTTCAATGATCGAAGACATGTTTCTGTGATCTGCAAGGTGCTCCGCAAATACAACGAATCCGACGGGGATGTACGCAAGCGCAATCGTTCCGAAGTACGAAAGGCTCATATCACCGAATCCGCCGAAGGCTTTAATAAAGGTAAAGTCGGGAACCGTGAAGAAGCTTTCTGCCGTAACTCCGTTTGCGAAAAGATTTGTAAGACCCGAGAAATCGATAACCTTGATCGCGTCACAGCCTGTCGCTATTCCGATAAATGTAAGAACGGCCGCGAATACATAGCCGCAGAGAATACCTATGATGAAGGATATAAGCTTCGGGGTCTTTTTGCCGAAAACAGCAGCAAACATTGTGGCAAAAAGTGTAACAAGTCCGCAGAGAACAGCGATGAGAGTATGTCCTCCCGCAGGAGCGCTCTGAAGCTGCCCTACCGCACTGCCGGAAAGACCGAGTCCGATGATCGCAACCGTGGGTCCGATAACCGCTGCAGGCATAAGCTTGCTGATCCACTCAACACCTGCAACCTTAACGATCGCCGAAAGTATCACATAAACGAGTCCTGCAAGAACGGCGCCGATAAGGATACCTGCGTATCCGAGGCTCACGCTCGTAGCTCCCGCAAAAGCCGCGATCATTGAAGGAATGAACGAGAAAGATGACCCGAGGAAAATAGGGCTCTTTTTCCTTGTGAAGAGGACGTAAACAAGCGTACCGATACCTGCACCGAAAAGAGCCGCAGCAGGGCTCATGGCATTCGAACCGACAAGCTGGACATCAAGACCCAGTTTGTTGACTTCCGCCGTTACATTAAGCGGTACCACAAGAGTTGCAGCCATGATTGCCAAAAGCTGCTGGATTGCGAAGACAATGACTTTCGAGAAAGCCGGCTTGTCATCAACCTGGTAAATCATTTTCATAAAACAAACCCCTCCTGAAATATGTTTTTAATAATCGGGTCCTTCATCGGTTCCCGTATTATTCGTTAAATAAACCGGAATACATATAAAGCAGTCAAATCCGGAACATATTTATGTCGCATCCGATCAAAAAAACGGCTACAGCGAGCTTTTTGATCAAGCCTTTTCAAGTGCCTGCTTAAGATCTTCGATGATCTCATCGGGATCCTCGAGTCCGACGGAAAACCTGATGAGGTCGGGATTGATGCCCGCTTCTCTGAGTTGCTCGTCCGTGAGCTGACGATGTGTATGGCTCGCGGGATGAAGAACACCCGACTTTGCATCGGCAACATGTGTATCGATGAACACAAGCTTAAGGTTATCCATAAATCTGATGGAAGCGTCTCTTCCACCCTTGATGCCAAACGCCATAACGCCGCATGTTCCGTTCGGACAATATTTCCGTGCAAGCGGGTAGTTCTTGTCGCTCTCAAGTCCGGGGTAATTGATCCATGCAACCTTCTCGTGCTTTTCAAGGAACTGTGCGATCTTAAGAGCACTCTCACAGTGACGCTTCATCCTGAGCGCAAGAGATTCTATGCTGACATTAAGGTAAAATGCATGCTGGGGTGACTGGATCGCGCCGAAATCACGCATAAGCTGCGCGGTTGCCTTTGTGATATATGCACCCTTACCGAACTTGGTCGCATAAGTGATCCCATGATAGCTCTCATCGGGAGTGCAAAGTCCGGGGAACTTCTCCGCATGCGCCATCCAGTCAAAATTACCGCTGTCGATGATAGCACCGCCGACACAAACGGAATGACCGTCAAGATATTTGGTTGTAGAATGTGTTACGATATCGCATCCGAACTTGAATGGATTGCAGTTGATGGGTGTGGCAAAAGTATTGTCCATGATGAGCGGCACACCGTGCTTGTGAGCAACCTTTGCAAACTTCTCGATGTCAAAGATATTGACCGTAGGGTTGGTGATCGTCTCACCGAACACACACTTTGTGTTGGGTCTGAACACCTTATCGAGCTCTTCCTCTGTAATCTCATTGTCAACAAACGTAACCTCAATGCCCATCTTCTTCATCGTAACACCGAAGAGGTTGTATGTTCCGCCATAGATTGATGACGAAGCGATAAAGTGGTCGCCGTTCTCACAGATGTTGAATACCGCGAAGAAATTGGCTGCCTGCCCCGATGATGTGAGCATACCGGCAAATCCGCCTTCAAGCTCGGTAAGCTTGGCTGCGACATGATCATTGGTGGGATTCTGAAGTCTTGTGTAAAAGTATCCGCTTGCTTCAAGGTCAAAAAGCCGACCCATTGCATCGCTTGTGTCATATTTAAATGTGGTGCTCTGTACTATCGGCACCTGACGTGACTCGCCCTGACCGGGTGTCCAACCCGCAAGAATACAATTGGTTTCTTTTGAATATCCGTTCATTTTTTTTTCGACCATTCCCCATGGTCATCCTTTCTTTTTATATTTTTGATGTTCTCTTCATAATTTGATTTGGTGATCTTTGCCCGGTAATTGTGTGTTTCCGGTCCGACCAAAATGGTCCACCCAACCCCCGTCCCCATGGGACCATGCGAGATCAGCAAGTTCCGAATTTATAAGTCGTAACGCTCTTAAATTCCTCCCCGGCTTTAAGTATCGGTTGAGGGAATTCGGGATGATTGACGGCATCGGGATAAAACTGGGTCTCAAGACAGACCGCGTCACGCTTTTTATAAGTAACGCCCTGTTTTCCCTTCTGTGTCTTGATAAAGTTGCCCGCATAAAACTGAACGCCGGGAAGATCCGTGTATACAGTCACCGAGCGACCGCTTTTTTCATCGACAAGAAGTGCCGTAAATCCGTATTCACCCACCTTTTTGTCAATGACATAATTGATGTCATAGCCACCGCCGATTTCAAGCTGGTCATCGTTATTGTCTATTCTGTCTGCGATGGTTGTAAGCTCGGAAAAATCGAAAGGTGTACCGGCAAGCTTTAAGAACTCACCTGTCGGAATGCTTCCGTCCCTGACCTTGGTAAGCTCCACCGAATTGAGCTGCAGCTTGCAATGCATCGCACTTCCCGATGCATGACCGCTGAGGTTGAAATAACTGTGGTTTGTGGGATTAAATACAGTATCCTTGTCGGAACGACCGTTATATGTGAGAACCAGCTCGTTGTCATCGGTAAGCGTGTATGTGACACTCATTTCAAGGTTTCCGGGGAATCCCTGGTCTTTGTCGGCGCTTGAAAGCGAGAAGCATACACTGTCCTCTCCCTTTATCTGCGCTTTGAAAAAGCGTTTGTTATAGCCGTTGTCAAACGAACTGTGGAGATTGTTCGGACCGTCATTCACCTCAAGCTCGAAGGTCTCACCGTTAAGAGTGAATTTCGAATCGGCGATGCGGTTCGCATTTCTTCCGATAGTACTTCCGAAATACGAAGGATTATCACTATATCCCAGCACATCGTCAAATCCGAGCACAACGTCATCGGACTTTCCGTTTCTGTCGGGAACGAAGAGTCGCACAAGATTTGCGCCGAAATCGGTGATCTCGGCTGTTAAACCGTTTTTATTTGTGATGGTGTAAAGGGATGCTTTCGATCCATCCTTAAGACTTCCGAATTCAGAAATTGAAACAGACATTTTTATCCTCCTCTTTAGATGCGGGATACCCGCATCTGTTTCCTCGCCCAAAACTTGACCATGTACCAAGTTCCTCTTTAGAAGCGGTTATTTAACCGCTTCTGTTTCCTCGCCCCCGCAATTCCCGAAGGGAATGCAGCGGACCTTTAGGTCCAAAACTTGACCGTGTACCAAGCTTTCCACTCTGATTGATTATACATTTCTTCCCTGTGGCTTGCAATAAATCACGGAAAAAAAGTATGCTTGTGTTTGAACAGACTTCATCGCTCGAAAATATCAACGATGTTCATCTGGATCTCTCTTTCACCGTTAAAATCATTAACGAACGGTCTGTACGCGAGTGTAAGTTTTATGTTATTGCTTCTCCCGCAAAGCGCTTTGGCCACTTCATCTTTTCCGAACATCCGCTCAAGCTGTTCAATCGTTTCCGACGCTCTGAAAAAAATCTTTGCCGTGAGAATTCTACCGGTCGGAGTTTTCAGCTTGAAGAGAAGATTGTTTCTCTCTCTTCCCATGTAACTGAGCGAAATGAGATCAAGGTCTCTTTCTGCAAAGAGCGGTCTCGGGTTTGGCGGTCCGTACGGTTCCATCTTTGCGATCCATTCGATCATGTTTTCCGTCAGCATTTCGCACGCAAGCTCAGCGTCAAGCCTCAGGACAGGTATCATGTCATCCACCGAAAGAGCGCACTCCCTGTTGATTCTCTCCCTGAAGGCCTCCAGATTCTCTTCCTTTAACGAAAGACCCGCGGCAAGAGCATGTCCTCCGTACTTTTCGAGCAGATCCTTACATGACGAAAGAGCCTCGAAAAGATTGTATCCTTCGACCCCACGCGCAGAACCCTTTAGCAGCTCCCCCGAACGTGTCAGAACAATCGCGGGTCTGTTGTAGGCTTCCTTTAACTGACCGGCCACGATTCCGACGATACTCTCATGAACATCCTCCATGAACACAACGAGCACCTTCCTGTCGTCGGTCGGATCTCCGATGATCAGCTTTGCCCTCTCCTGACCCTCTTGGGTTTTTGCTTTGCGGTCATCGTTCATCTCACTGCACAGAACCGCAAGTTTCTCCGCTTCCGCATCACTTTTTGCCATAAGGAGCGATAAAGCGGTCATCGCGTCGTCAACTCTTCCCGCTGCATTTATGCAGGGTCCCAGATAATACCCGATCGTATATTCGTCAAGCTTGTCGTCCGCTATCTGCTTGACCTCTTTAAGCGCTTTCAGTCCCGGATTTTTTGTTTTGCGAAGAACATCCATCCCGAGTGAAGCTATCGTCCTGTTTTCATCGCTGAGCGGAACGACATCGCAGACAGTCGCCATACACATGAATTCAAAATAGTCGGTACTTTTTATGCCTTTACCCGTCTTTCTGCCGAGTGCTTCAACAAGCTTTGCCGCAACAACAGCGCCGCATATATCCCTGCAGGGATACATGCAGTCCTTCCGCTTCGGATCCACGACCGCATCTGCCGGAACCAACGTTTCACCAACCTCATGATGATCCGTTACAACGATCGTGATTCCAAGTTCACGAGCCTTTTTCACAGCCTCAAGTGCCGCTATTCCGTTATCGCATGTGACGATCAGTCCGATTCCGTCAGAAAAAGCCTCATTAACTATTCCGGTGTTGATCCCGTAGCCGTCCCGCACTCGGTGCGGCAAATACACATCGGCTGTTGCTCCGAGCTTAATAAGTCCGTCCTGCAGGATATATGCGGCCATAACACCGTCAACATCATAATCACCAACAACCCTGATGCGTGTATTGCCGGAGATCGCGTCGATGATGATATCGCACGCCTTGTCCATATCCTTCAACAGAAAGGGGTCGTAAAGATCCTCTTCTTTAGGAAAAAGGAAGCGTCTTACAGCTTCCTTTTCACAAACATCTCTATTGACGAGCAGGCGGGCCACCACCTCGGGACACCCGAATTCGGTGCAGATAGCGGCCTCGTCGCCCTTTTTGTTAAAAATGGTCCATTTGGTCTTCTTCATTAAACTTCCTTCTTAAACTTTCTCTGAAGTGTGTACCAAAGTCCGCCCGTCAGGCATACGGATGAGAATGTACCCGCAATGATGCCGACGATGAGCGGGATGGCAAATTCCTTGACGGATGTTGCGCCCATGATCGCAAGGAAAAGAACCGCAATGAACGTTGTGAGCGAAGTATTAATGCTTCGACTGAAGGTCTGGGTAATACTCTTGTTAACGATCTCACCGTAGGTGAAGCGGTTGTGGTTCTCCGCAATGTTCTCTCTGATACGGTCAAAGATAACGATCGTTGCATTGATGGAATAACCGACTATCGTAAGCAGGCACGCAATGAATGTATTTCCGACCGTTATTCCCGCCGAATCGATCGCGTAAAGAGCGACAACGATCAGCACGTCATGGATAAGCGCAACAACCGCAGCAACCGCGAAATTGATGTTGCGGAATCTGATCCAGATGTAGATAAGCATACAGATCGTGGCAACTATGACGGCAACAAGAGCATCTCTCTTCATTTCACTGCTGACTGTAGAACCTACGGAAGTTGTTGTAAGATTCTCGTCAGTAACACCGAATGTGTCCTCAAATGCCTTGGTAAGAAGCGCTCTGTTCTCAGGAGAGAGTTCTTTCGTCTTAACAGTGATCATATTCTCACTTTCGACAGTCGAAAGCTCTGCTTTCTCATTGATCGTGTCAAGAACGAGCTTTTCAATCTTGCTCTGGGCATCGGCAGGGATTCCGTCGTCAAATGTAATCGATGTGGCGGTACCGCCCGCGAAATCAAGACCGTAGTTGAAGGGTGCGTCATATTTTGCAAAATTCATACAAATTCCGACAACACCGACCACGATACATGCTGCGGAAACGCAAAGGAATTTGGGGAAATGCTTAACAAAAGGCTTTGCGGGCTTCTCATGCTTTGATCCGTAGAGCTTGATGCTGTCAAGACCGATCTCAAAGAAGCCGTTAAGGATGAACTTGGTAACAAGAAGCGCGGTGATCATTGAAAGAACAACACCGATTCCGAGTGTCTGCGCAAAGCCGACTACCGTTCCGGAACCAAGCGCGAAAAGCACGATCGCAGCGATGATGGTGGTAACATTACCGTCAACGATGGCAGAAAGAGCCTTGTGGAATCCGACCTTGATGGCTGACCTTACGGTCTTGCCTGTACCGATCTCCTCACGGATACGTGTGAAGATGATGACATTCGCATCAACAGCCATACCGACCGAAAGAATGATACCGGCAATACCGGGCAATGTGAGCGTTACATTGAACACATTCAGACAGATGATCATGAGCTCGATATAGAACAAAAGCGCAAGTGCGGATGCAAGTCCGGGAATCCTGTAGAACGCGATCATAAATATTATGATAAGCACGAAGCCGATAAGCCCGGCGATAAGGCTTGTGGTAAGCGCATCAAGACCGAGCTTGGCGCTTTCAACGTAGTAACGAAGCACGGAAAGCTCAAGAGGAAGAGCGCCGATTCTGATCGTCGAAGCAAGGATATTTGCTTCGTCGTAATCTCTCTGACCCGAAATCGTTGCAACGCCGTCGCTGATGACTGCCGCAACCTGAGGCGCGCTGATGACTTCATTGTCATAAACGATAGCGATGATACTGTTCAACGAACCCGAACCGTAGTAGCCGTAGCAATAACTTGTGGCAGCTGCGAACTTGCTTCTTCCGGAATCGTTAAGATTGAGCTTTACAATATTCTCGGTCACGCCAAGCTTGTCGGTGATGATATCTGCCGATGCGCCGGCGATATCCGATCCGTCGATAACAACGTCTCCGTCAGCCATGATCTCCTCAAGGCTTCTTGCAAGAGTAGTCTTAGTCTCGAGACTTATGGGATCCTGAGTGTATTCGATGTTGGCAACACCCTTGTCACTCTTTCCGTAAATAAAATAGATGTTTCCTGCGTCACCGAGCTGTTCAAGAACTTCGTCGGCATCGGTGATATCGGGGATCGCTACCGTGATCCTGCGGTCACCTTCAGGATAAACCTGAGCCTCCGTACTGAACGCTTCAGCACGTCTCTGCATCTTATAAACCGTGTCACTAAGCTCATCGGCCGTAGGGTCTTCCTTCACTGTTTCATAAGTGATGCTGACACCTCCGGCAAGGTCGAGACCGAGCTTTACGTCTCTCGCGGACATGGCATTGTCCTTGTTGACACCTACAATCGCAACAACGCCAAGCAGTGCTATTACTGCAAGTGTCACGAGAAGTTTGATGTACCCTTTACCTTTCATGGTAATCCTCCAAAAAAATAACTATAATCTTCCCGGTCCTAAAAGACCTCACATCGTGAGATTTTAACACAGCTGTCCAAAAAGGTAAAGAATTATCGATTTTAATTTTTTTAATAGAGATTTTATAATTTCTTAATTGTATATGGACATCATATGTGATATTATCTTACATGGTTTTCAAAACCACATCACTCGGTTTGTTTTATCACACTCATATAAAACCCGATTGACAGAATTATATGAAACACGGAGGCTACTAAGTGAGAGATTACATTATTTCCACAGATTCCACTGCAGATCTTCCCGAAGATTACGTTAAACAGCACAATATTTCGATTCATCCGCTCTATTACGTTCTTGACGATTTCCAGTACGGCGGTGACAGGAACATTCCGATAAAGGATTTTTACAACAGAGTGCGCGACGGCGCAGTAGCGACAACCTGCGCTTCGAACCCCGATGTCGTTTCTTCATTGTTTACCCAAGATGTAGAAGCAGGCTTTGATGTTCTTCACATAGGATTTTCTTCCGCTCTCTCTTCTTCGTGCAACAATGCCATGGTTGTATCCCATGAAGTAATGGACGCTCACCCCGAGGCAAAGATCAAGGTGATCGATTCCCTCGCAGCTTCTCTTGGGCAGGGTCTCCTCGTTCATTACGCGGTAAAGCTCAAGGAAGAAGGAAAAAGTCTTGACGAGGTGGCTGAATGGGTTGAAAACAACAAGCTTCACATCTGCCATCAATTTACCGTCGAAGACCTTAAATACCTTTACAGAGGAGGACGCATTTCAAGGTCAGTCGCAATTTTCGGAACTCTCATCAACGTAAAGCCCGTTCTTCACGTTGATAACGAAGGTCGCCTTGTTCCCATGAGTAATGTAAGAGGCCGTAAAAAATCTCTCAATACTCTCGTTGCAAACATGGCTGCCCAGATCGGCGATTATAAAAATGATATTGTTTTCATCGGACACGGTGATTCGCTTGAAGATGCGGAATATGTACGTGACAAGGTAAAAGAACAGTTCGGTATCGATTCCTTTATCGTCAATTATATTTCCCCCACCATCGGCGCGCACTCGGGTCCCGGAACGATAGCCCTTTTCCATCTCGGTGAATCGAGAATGATCAACGCTTAATGTCCACATTCGGTGTTACAATATTTTTACCCCTAAAAGGAAAGCTGACGACTCCCTCTGTCAGCTTTTCTTTTTATGTTTTTTCCCTGATACGGGCGTTTCTGACACATACAAAATCGTGGTTTCCCGTAAGAGATGCGCCCACCCTGCAGACCATGTACACAAGCACGGACATTTCAGACCCCGCCTTGAATTCGATAATTCCCGTTTCATCGGGAAGAAATAAAGTATGTTCGCTTTGCCCCCAAAAACCGTCCTCCCCGCCGTTAACGACCTCCGTGACGATCCTTGCCGCTTCATCTCCACCGGCACATCCGGTGAAAATTCTCCACGGTCCGCCCCGTCCGGTCGATCTGATGAGCATTCTTCCCTTTCCGTCCGAAACCGAAAAAGCCGCCGTCATACGCGCAAGCTCTTTTTTGTATAGATCTGAGTTTTTTCCGAGCGCCGCCGCCAGCGAGTCAATAAAAACACCTTCTATATACTCCGCGTTTTCGGGACCGATCTCATTATCCCACGCAAATATACCCAGATATGCACATGCATCGTCAACAGCGATTTCAACGGCATCCGAAAAATCGGCGTAATATCTCATGACCGATCTGCTCTCTTTAACGGAAAGCCTTCCCACCACAAGAACAGCTGCCAGGACAATAATAAATGTTCCCGTGAATATATCAGTTCTCATTATGTTCCTTTCAGGGGCTTCCCGAGACGTTAACCCTTGCCCTCATAAAACCGCAGACCGGCCACCGATCATAAGCCGAGATTTTTCCGTCTCAATCCGTTTACGGTGCCACGACAGAAAAAACTCCGTTCTCCGCAGGTAAGCTCGATCGTAATCTCATCACCTATGTTGAATTCACAGCTTTTTTTGCTCATGACCTCTTCACGTATCCGATCGTTCCCGATGTATACCGGATGCGTATCTCCTTTCTTCATGTGAAGACAGCTTATATTTACCCCAAACGCCTTCCCCGCATGCGGAAGCGAATTGACAAAGGATGTATATCCCGCCTGTGACACCTCTCCCATCCTGCACACAGTATGGAGAAACGATCTTGTTCTGATCCCGGCATCATCAAAAGCGATCCTTTCGGAATCCGTCACTGCTACAGCAGCAAAACCCGCAACAAAGATCACAAGGAAAATAAGAAATCTTGTAAATCCGTCTCTCACTTATTTTCCTCCGGTACATCCGTCAAAAGCCTTTCAAAGCGGTTCTGCCTGTAGACCTGTCCGATGAGCTTTTCTCTTTGCGCGGAAGCGAACAATAGTACCGATACCGCTGCGACGAACAGCACGCCCGCCACAGCCGAAACGATCATTTCCTTTATAGTCTTCATTTTCCCCCTGACGGCATTTTATGCACGTTTTCCCTGCCAATCCCTTACCAAAAGCGAACCCGTGTCGATCACATTCTTCCCATCCGACGTCCCATGCTTATTCCGGCGGCATGTCTTTTCAGCGTTCCTTCATACCTTCCGGACAATCGCGAAAAGACCGAAGGTGACACGATTTCTGCTCTGACGGTCACTGTGTCTCCTTCCGAAAGAAGTATCGTTTCACCGCGTCCGAGCATGCTTCGTACCTGCGAATCGTTAATATCCGCGTAATACGAACCGCCTCCCGGAACAATGTGTCTTATACCGACGGTTATTTCAACGTCATATATGTCCGGTTCACAGGCAAGCCCACAGATAAGCTTTTCAAGCCTTTCATCACTGATCGCCCCTGAAGCGACCGTCCCGTCGACAAACGATGCCACACATGCTTCGGCTCTTGTAAGGGACTCCTCACAAATGTCATCGGATCTTACCGCAACCGGGAACACCGTGATCATAAGGATTGCAAAGAGTCCCGTCACATATTTCAAAAGATTCATGTTATTGCTGAGAGAATGTAATATTGACAACCATTCCGTTCTGATTCTTATAAACCTTGCCTACAAAAGTTGCCGATGGATTGATATAGTCGTCATCCGCAGGTGAACAATTCTTGGCATCATACGGCGAAGTTCTTGAGCCTTCCACTCTCTTTGTGATCGTCGTCATGTCATATGAAGAAGCTTCATGACCGGCACCCGCATATGTTGTTCCGCCCGCTGCAGCAGACTTCTGGTTGAGCTTTGTCGATACCGTAACCGAGATCACATCGCTCCTGGTCATTTTGTCGATGACATCCCTTACCTTTTCACCCGAAACATAAAGTCCGTCATAAAGCGTGGCGCTAATCTCCGAGTAGTCGCTCATAAGCTCCGAATACTGCGTATTGCCGTCATTTATGGTTCCTTTTGCCTTTGTTACCATGTAAAGCGCGATGGCGCTGAGAATCAGAGCGATAATAACAACCACCGCAAGTATCAGCCCCTTAACACTTATCTCAATCCTGTTTCTTCTTATCATACGATCTTCCTTTCTTCTTTAAATCGGTTTTACCGCCGTCTATTCCCGCCCATGTTTAAAAAAACGCTCGCTCAGGCCGGGCACTGCTAAAATGCGGCAGGCTCTTTTTTCCGATTATGTTTTATTCCTGTGACACGCATGTAAAGGATACATGCGTAATGATCCCGTTCTCATTAGAGGTCACAAATCCGAGATAATCCGCCGCCGGATCGATCGCAAGAGGATCCGTTCCTATTCCCGAGCTTCTCACGGCAGCCTCCATTTCTGCTTTGCTGGTGACCTCGAAGGATATTCCCGACAAAGACGTTACCTGCATGACGAACGGAGCGTCATCGACGGCGGAATAAAAAAATTTCTTTCCAAAATTGAGAACGTCCGCTCCACTCACCCTGACACCGTCATACATCATCACTGCGCTGTCCTTTACCGATGCCGTCAGCTCAAGCATGTTCTCATTAACGGCATCGGAAAGTTTTCTCGAATTCTCAAACTCCATGATCATAATGCTGACAAAAACAACCGCTATGATCACGCCCGCCGCGAATATGAGCGACTGACCGACTGCGTCAAATCTGTTTCTTTTTATGATTGTTTTATTCTGGTTCATCTTTCTTCCCGATTTTCCTCACATGCAGCTTTCTTTTTCGTCCGATTGACGTCTTTGGGCTTTCCCAAGATACACTTCCATTTCGTGTTTACAATGCCATCACGAAACCGATCCCCATGATTTATAAGTCGGCGTTATTCAAAAGTTTTCAGCTTTTTCGCATTATATCATCCCGAGAGAGTCGCTGTACGAATTGAACATCTCAAGTGCTCTCGCGATGAACGGAACAAGCAGATATCCGAAAACCACGACTCCTCCGGGTAAAATGCCCAATATCCCGGCAAGCATCACCTCGTCCTCAAGGCGGATCGATCTGTCAAGACTTCGTTCTTCTCTCATCCCGTCAAGTTCCGCGCTCACCTCGTCAAAAGCATGCTTAATTCCGAGCATGTCCGTCATTTTGAAAAAACCCGCAAGTCTCCCAATCGACCTGTCATCACCAAATTCACACAAATGATTAAAGGCTCGTTCCTCATTTGTGTTGTAGTCCATGATCGTCTTAATGAGCGCTCCCCTGGTAACTGATGCAAAGCAGAGCATGCTCTCGAGCATTATCGGAACGGTCATCCCGTTCACGTCTTTTTCCATGTCAATGACTGCCTCGAACTGCATGACCTCTTCCTTTACCCTGCTGTCCATTACGATCCCGAGTACGGCAACGGCCGCCAAAGGCATGAACCATCCGATCGCGCCCACAATGAGAATGAACGCCAGATCCGAAAAATCGATTTTTTCCTCCCCGTAAGAGGTCAGCCTTTTGCGGTATTCCATCGCCACAAGAGCCGCTTCCTCCATACTTCTGACTCCGGCTTCCGTTATCTCGCCGATAAGCTCATCGTCTGTGTAATGCGCCACTCCCCCGGTCGTATTTTCCATAAGCTTCGGAATCACACGGCGCGCGGCGTTTATCGTCGCCGAATCTGCCACTCCGAGTGAGTTTTCAATGTCGGATGTGTCAAAGACATAATCATGCTTCATGTCGATATGACCGAACACGACGCTCACAAAGGAAACGACAAAGAAAAGCGCTGCAAAGGCAAAAGAAAGAAACCTGATCTTCCCGACTCCTATCCTGATGTCGAGCTTGTCAAGACGCGTACGCAGACGGTCGTTCATTGTCTTAAACGTTCTGCCGGGAATCAATAGTTCACCCGCTCTTTTTCCGAGCCTGACAAAACTGTCCCTGAACGTACCCGGATCAGAAAGTATTTCGACCGCCACGCCGCACATGAAACTGAGTATCAGGATAATGCAGCGCAGGTAAGTTCCTCCCCTTCCGTGATAAAAGGTTAAAAGCGACGGAATGGTGTCAATGCCCCAATTCCCGAGAGCCCGGACAAACAGGCAGGGTATCGCAGCCGTCGCTGCGAGTCCTTTGAAGCCGTGCGCCCTCTTCGCCAAATGACGTCGCTCCTCTCGTATATCGATCACTATCTTGAGAACGGTCTCTTCAAACGATCCTTCTCCGCCGTCACCATATTCATCAACGAGCCTGCAAACCGAAACAAGAAGCTTTTCATACGGTTCCGAAAGCATCTCCCCGTATGACCGCGCCGTCATCCCTTCCGCGCGGTCATTACCGAACGTCCTCGTCATCCCGTACGAGAAATCCCTTAAGCGCTTCCTTTTGGGATCAAAGGATGCAAATACGGCATCCGAGAGTACTCTTCGTTTTCCGTAACGATGGCGCAGTTCAAGGCAGTAGTCCTCAAGCTCGATAAGATATTTGACTCTCTGCGAATACCTTTTGGCGGCACGATGAGACCTATAAATGACAAACGCCGCAACAGCCAATGCCGTCACTTCATAAAAGGCAATTCCAAGCATTTCAACCTCCCGCTCCCATGCGCATCTCATTTATTTCAAGATTTCCCTTTTTTATGTAGCGGGATTCCTCCGTGTCGAACACGATAAGATCGCTCAGACGGTAATACGGCGGATGAACCGAATCGGTCGGGATTATTTTTGTGATACGCTCGACATAATGGCGTCCCGAAGTATCTCTGACCATATGCACATCAAACCCGATGCTGTCCACAACCTGCTTTTCGGCGACCGATGCATCCGTTATCCCGAATTCACACATAAGTGCATTTCGCATATATTCTATAAGCTTTTTCGTTGTTTCGTGGTGAAGCGTCGTGATCGCCATCCTTGAACCGGACTGCGAGATCTGGATAAACGCGCCGGCAACCTTCGGTTCATTGACCTCACCGATCAAAAGGACATCCGTGTCCATCTTCTTTGTGGCGGTAATGGCGTCATAGATGCTGAAATCCCCTCTCTCCTGAAGCATGTGGATGTTTCTTTCGGGATACAGATTATTAAGATCGAGCTCGAAAGAACTCTCTACAACCCTGATTGCGTAGAGCGGATCGATATAAGCGACAAGCGCTTTGAGAAGTGTCGTCTTGCCTCCGCCCGTATTGCCTGAAATACAGAAGCTCTGCTCTCCTTTTACAAGTGCGGTCAGCATTTCTATAACATCCTCCGCGCCTTCATGGACAAGAAGAGTTCTGATATCGGCGGGCGAAGAGCTTCTGTATTTCCTTACATAAAAAGCGTACCCGTCCGAAACGGGAGGTCGCGATACCATAACCCGCGAATTGTCTTTCATCGTCGCATGGATGACCGGGTCTCTCTGCGAAAGCGCAGCCCTCGAGTTATATCTGTAAATATTCTTTACAACACGTTCAAGCGCACCCTCACTTCCGAACGATAAAAATTTCAGGCGTACAGTCTTGCCTGCGAATACACAGTAGACGGTGTCAAACGAACGGCTCACATGTTCGCCCGTGTTCCCTCCGTAAGGTTTTTTTTCAAAAGAATGCTCAAGAGCGCTGAGATAATCGTAGTCCGTCCTCGTTCTTCCGCCTACTCCGGCACTCACTCCGTCGACCGAAGTATCTGCGATGAGCAGATCGGTGCAGTCATTCCCGTATAAAACTTCATATACCCTCTGTACGAGCGTATCCAGCATGTCATTATAGTTCCCGGCAATTCCCGACATATGGTACGCATTTCTTACATCGTCCGAGGAGATCATGTTTCGTTCTCTCCATCCGAATTTTTCGACCATACGCGCGAAAACGTCACGACCGCCTTCCGCAGCCATGCACATATAAAGATGCTCGAACATTTCCTGCGTGCTCATTTTGTCCGGATCGTCAAAAGGAATAAAGAGTGTTCCTCTTCCGTACCTGTCTCCCAGCATGTCAATGATCATCTGCTTGATCCGATCTTTCAGGTACTCGCGTTCGCTCTGATCTCCGAGACATGCCTCTCTGACCGCGCGCATTATATGAAGCCTGTCCTTTTCACTTTCTGTCCCGGGATTTAACAGCAGCCCGTCAACTCCGTCTCTGACCCTCGAACAGAGCTCCCCAAAGCTTTCGGGCGGAGGTTCGCGATCTCTTTTCTTTTTTCTGCCCGGCAGGTACATGACCAGAAATGCAACTGCTGCGCCGACCACAATAAATAAAACGATCCATATCATAGACATTCTCCTATCCCGTCCGAGAGTTTCCTAACCGCATCGAAAAAAGCTTTTTCTTTTCCTCTCCAGCTGCATCCGAGACCTTCTTTTAAAAATCCGGTCACCCCACAGCCGTTCACGGCATCAAGATAATCACTCAGATAAGGAAGAACGCAGATCTTTTTCTTTTTAAGAAAGCTGTACCTTCTCGAGAAATAACCCGTCGAATACCTGCTCTTTTTGTCATACATTCCGAAAAGAACAAGAGTTTTTTTCTTCCCTTCGGGGATTCCCCACTCGGCCAGTTCGTCAAGCATCCTTGTGTTCTGTCTGAGGCAGATTACCAGGATGTCAGCCGTTTCAAGCTGTTCGGATGTTCTGCTCGAATAACCCGGATTCAGCTCTGCAAGGATGTTCCCACAAGTCTCGTGAGCTATCGAAAGTATTCTGCTTTCAATATCTCTCGTATGCCTGTCGTCATAGAGTTCTCTGCATCTGTTTCTTCCTCCCGGAAGGAGCAAAAGGTTCTCGGTCACCTCTACGGTATTCTCAAGTATCTGCTTTTCCGAAATCTGTCCGGATTTAAAATCCCTTACAAGGCTGTCGATCCCTTTTCCCTCAACGAGTGTTTCCCCCTTGCCTCTTGGGAGCAGAGGCATCTCCAGATTGTTCATACAATAGTGCGTTTGGGTTATAAGAATTTTGCTCCCCCGTGAAGCAAGTGTCACAGCACTCGCCAGCGCACCCGCCGTCACCCCGCATCCGTGCATGGGACTCCAGAAAGCTATCCTCATGCGATTACCTCCATCTTCCGAATAATCTTGTCACCGCTTTACCAACGATAACCTCATCTATTCCCGGAAGGATCTCTCCGATAAGTCCCCTGACAACTTCCCTCATTCCCGGAGACACCCTATAGCTGTCGGTATTGTTACATATCCCTTTTCTGAAAAGGGTTATCGCATCAACGCTATCATATTCAAGCGCGTATATATCCCTGATCCCGTACTTGTTTCCGAGAAGGGTTATCAGTCCGAGGCTCTGACCCGTGTAATTCCTGACTATGATTCCGTCCGGGCATCCGATATATTTTTCACGCGCACTCTCGTTGCGGAGCGAATATATATTTTCATTGAGCACAAGGTAGGTTTTATCCATCCTGACCTGCCCGAGTCTTTCATCGGAAATATTGTCACACAAAGATATGATCACATCAGAAACAAATGTGTCCGATGTCAGCTTTGTATCACCATCGCACGGCAGATAAACCGTCCCCATGTATGTGGTTCTTTTATCTATGCACTGCGGTCTCGGAATCGGTATGTAGGATGCGATCCTCTTTTCTCTCGTAAAATCAGCAATACCGCAACTGTATCCCATCCTCGTGAGAAGACCCGTGACGTAGATCACGATATCTTCCATACAATCTCCGCAAAAAGCAACATTATACCTATCCTCTGAATTCATCTTCCCTCTCCCTTATCTGTGATCTGACCGCCTCATTCGGCAGATATGAAATATCCGCTGCCGATTGCAAAGACGGATCGACATATCTCACCGCATATAATGTAACACCCGGTATATTGTTTCGATCTGCCACGGCGCTGTTAAGAGTCAGCAGTTCGTTTTCCCTCACCCTAATGACAGACATCCCCGTTGAAGCGTTGTAATCCATCAGCTCCTTCTTCGAAACAACGATATAATCGGTCCCGTCCGCGCACATCAGTCGAACATCAATGAAATCCCCGGTTTTGATGTTCGGACCGATGCCGATCGGACCGAATGAGATTTCCCTCTCATCCTCACTCAGTATTCCGGTCTCGATACTTTCATCAATATCATCGATGTTTTCAAGCAGTTTATCCCCGGGTAGTCCTTTCGTTTCTTCAATAAAATCGGTCCGGCTCAATACCTCCCTGTATTGTCCGGCATCGTTTCCCGGCGGAGCGCCCTTCTCTCCCGCAAATACATTACCGTTTCCGCTCCCCGCAGGAAAATACACCAGAAACAAACATGCCGCTGATACGGTAGCCCCCAGAAAAGCGAAGAATTTCAGTGTTTTCTTCCTCTTCTTCCCTCTTGTTCCGACAATCTTCAATTTGCCCATAATCCCCCTTTTTTGTTTTTAATGCCGGCTTTCAAAAACGGTAATCCCGGAAAGCACCGAAAATCCGGCTCAAAAACGCTTTTGATGCATGTTTTTAACGAAACCTGAAACAACCAAACCGACAGCATGCGCTTGTCGAACAACCAAAAATTCCAACTGAGATCCGTGACGACCTGTCACTGTCCATAGAATAAATCAACGCGAACCGGAACCCTCGTCCGGCCGAAACCATAAGAACAAAACCTTTGAAATAACCGGGTGATCTGATCTTCTTCGAAACCACCACATACACTCCATAATGCGCAGTCGCTTTCGACCGTTATCACCTCTTTTGACCCCTCGAGCGGGTCGGTGAACATATAATACCATGCCGATTTATGGCATGTAAAGAAAAAAGAGTCCGTCATTTTTAATAAAAATGACAGGCTCTTTTTGTTCAATTCGCACAACCGCTTAGATACAAGCGAACTTCCTGACGCCGCTCCCGGTCCGATATCCGGGAAACCGGTTCAAAGGATGGCAATATTGCCTTCAGCGGCTTTTTTCATCATATCTTCGGGCCATACCGATGAATGAACCTCACCGATGTGTGCCTTTCTGAGGAAATACATGCACATTCTGGACTGACCGATTCCGCCTCCGATGGTGAGGGGTAGTTCATTATTAAGGACCGCTCTCTGGAAATCGAGCTTAAGTCTGTCCTCATTACCGCAGATCCTGAGCTGCTTTACCAGCGAGCTCTCATCTACTCTGATTCCCATCGACGAAATCTCGAAAGCTCTGTCGAGCACGGGATAATAAACAAGAATGTCACCGTTCAGGGACCAGTCGTCATAATCGGGTGCTCTTCCGTCGTGCTTTTCGCCCGATTTAAGCTCTCCGCCGATCTGCGTAACAAATACCGCCTTTTTCAAACGGCAGATATTATTTTCTCTCTCCTTGGGTGTGGCATCCGGCCACATATCCTCCAGCTCCTGTGAAGAAATGAATGTGATCTCTTCGGGAAGCAACTCCCCGATATACGGATAAAGACCCGCGATATAGTGCTCCGTCTCACGCAGCGCGCTGTATATGGACTTAACAGTACTCTTAAGGGTTTCTATGTTGCGATCCGCTCTGTCGATCACTTTTTCCCAATCCCACTGATCCACATAGACCGAATGGAGGTTATCAAGTTCCTCATCTCTCCTGATCGCGGTCATATCTGTGTAGAGACCCTCTCCAACGGGGAATCCGTACTTTTTCAGCGCCATTCTCTTCCACTTGGCAAGTGAATGCACAACCTCAACTGTGCTTCCGAGCTCCTTGATCTCGAAAGAAACCGGTCTCTCCACTCCGTTAAGATTATCGTTGAGTCCCGACTCCGGACGCACATAAAGAGGCGCCGAAACTCTCGTAAGATTAAGATTCTGCGCGAGCACTCTTTCAAAATGATCTTTGATCGCTTTGATGGCGATCTGTGTCTCCTTGATGTCAAGCGAAGGCTTATATCCCTCGGGTATCTGCAATGCGGACATGACTCTCCCTCCTCAGATTCGGAAATAATAATCGCCTCCGATGTTTATTCCTGCGGAGGCGTTATCCATATTTTGTTCGCAAAAATAAAAACAATACGTGAAGTTTATCACTTCTTTGAGCCCGATGCAATATCAGAAATGTCGTTAGCGACGGAAAGATATCCGTTTTTGTATCTCTTATCCCCCGAAACGTTCCGGGTCATCCATGCGGGAGGGACAAAAGCATCGGCCGCTTCAATGCTCGGGAACTCCACCTCGGCAAAGCGAAGTCCTTCGAGGTACCCGTGAAAGACATCAAGCTCGGCCGAAACGCTAATGGTCTCCCCGCAACATTCGTACGGTTCAAGGGGAACAATGTAACGTGTCTTCTCTATCACGTTACCGTCTCTTTTTGATTTAAGACGCTCGTATGTTTCTTCGTCGATATCGGTTTCATGCTCATCGTTGCAGGCTACTTCCTTTCCGCCTAATTTCGTACCGAACTTTACGGTCAGAATAAATCTTTCATCCTGCTTTCTGACTCTGACGGTCGGATGACGGTTGATGTAAGCTTGCTCGATCTCCTTTTTCTTTAAGCTGTCGAGATCAAAAGGAAGTTCATCGACAATCAGATATTTGCTTTCAATCTCCATAAAGGAACTCCTTTCGAAGGCAGCCCGAAAACGATCCCAAAAGAAACATAAGCCTTGACCGTTCCGTTTTGATCACCTTGAGACGGGCGCAGCCGTCGATACCGCACCGTCAAGGCAGTCCATCATATATTCAATGAATTTGATCGCATTTTCTCTGTGTGCTCCGTTTATAACAACAGAGTAATAATATTTCAGCCTTACGTCATATGAAGAATATTTTTTGACAAAATCCGAAATATCCACCGCATAAGGTGCCGAAGGCTGCTTTACGGTCTTCTCGAGATCATAATCAAACACTTCGGGTTCTATCCACACAAGCCTGTCTTCAACCCTCTTGTACAGATTGTCGGGAAGTATTTCTCTCAGATCGCAGATCGCCTCGCTGTTAACATCGATCCTAAGCTCGGACATGGGACTTAAGAGAGCATCGATCTCCGCCGCCGCGAGAAGTGCGACAAATTTATATCTTCCGGTCGCATCTCCGTTGTCGTCGAATGAGAAACCCGTATCAAAATACGCGCCTTCTTTATCGGGGTCGGCGATCACGAGTTCGTTAAAGCCTCCCTGAAACAGGTCAATATCCTGCTCAGTAAACGGGTTGGCAAAAACTGCCGCATAATAAACAGGCTCGATCCTGGGTCCGAATATCGTAACGGCAGCATATATCAATATTGCGAGTATCGCGATTCCGAGCAGTAACTTTTTTAAGATATAATCCTTGAAGTACTGCCATTTTTCTTTTCTGTCGAGACTCCTGAAAGTCTCTTTTGCCGATCTTTCTTCTCGTTTCTTATAAATGGCGGAATCATCGGAAATTCTGGTTTTTTTATTGCCGCCTGCTTCAATCCTCATCAGTTTCTCCTCAATTTATCTTGACAACTTTGAATACAATCTGTAAAATTCTTTAATGTTGATGCTGGGATAGCTCAGTCGGTAGAGCGACTGATTCGTAATCAGTAGGTCGAGGGTTCAAGTCCCTTTCTCAGCTTAGGCGTTTTCCGTCAGGTCGATCGCAAGCTTTTCAAACAGCGTTCTGAAATCAACCGGCTTTGCAAAGAAAGCCGAGAACCCATACTCGATCGATTTGATAACGTCCTCATTAAAATTATTCGATGTCACCGCATAGATCGGTATATCGCGTGAATCGTCTTTTCCCGAGATCCTGATGCATCTCGCGGATGAATATCCGTCAAGGATGGGGATATCAATGTCCATAAGTATCGCGTCGTATGTTCTCGCAGGCATGGACACAAATCTGATCACGGCCTTCCTGCCGTCCTCCGCTATATCAACTTCCGCACCGGCTCCCTCGAGGAGCTCACGCATTACTTCGATATTGAGCTCATTATCCTCAACAACAAGTATCCTTTTGCCCGTGAAATCATAGACGGGCTTCTTATTGTTTCCTTGTTTTCTGTGCCCGGATGTATATACAAAATCATCCGGAATTTCGGTTTTTTCCTCATCCGACCCTGAATTGTCGGAAACTTCCTTGCGCACACTGTAAGTGATCTTGTTTATCGCGCCCTCATTCAGTGCATTACCGGCAAGTTCGAGGTCCCCACCGGTGTCTTCATCCTCAAGGATGAGCGACATTGTCTTGTCAAGCTTTCCGGCTTCCTCGCTGATCCTTCTGATCCTCTCGGCCAGTCTTGTCGCATCATCATTGTTTTCCGCAGCAAGCTGGGTCATGCCTATAATCCCGCTCAAAGGAGTCTTGATCTCTCTGTATATGCGACTCAACAGCGCATTTTTGGCTTCAAGCTTTTTCTTTGCAAGCACAACGGCATCGTTTAAGTCCTGACGCGCCTGCAGATCCTTGCCCGTCTCTTCGTCGACCACTCTGAAGCAGGCAAAGAAACGGACTTCTTCCGTGATGTGCTTTGTGGGGACGATATTCTTCACCTTGACCCATCTGTAATCTCCCGCCTCATCGAGAAGTCGGAAATTGAGTTTGGTGACAAAAATACCTTCATTGATAAGCTTGCTCACCTTGTCAAGATCAAAAAACTCCTTAAAGGCCTGCTTATCATCCGGATGTATGAGTTTTTCGGCCATAAGAATTACCTCGATATTGACAAATCCTTTCCTCGGCCAAAAGCTCTTCTCGTTACCCATAAGGGATTCAAAGCTTCCCGTTTTTAAGTCCACTTCGAAAATTTCGGCATAATAATCACGCCAAACCTGGAGCAGCTGTCCTGCACGCTGCTCCGTGGTGAAATTCTCAAGGCTTTCGATGTCGAATTCTTTTTGTTCCATTTTTATCCAATCCGGTCTTTATTTGGACCCGCAGTCAGAAGCTTTGTATTGAAAACCCGATTCTTACGGAATGATCACTTCGATATCATCTCCATGATCTCGTTGCTTCTCGAAACGAATTTCGTCATTGCTTCAGGTGAAAGAGGCTTGTGTGAAAGCATTGCCAGATCATAAAGCTGCTCGCATATGATCTCAACCTTTCTGCCTTTCTTATGCTCAAGAAGAAACTTGACAAGCGGATTGCTGAGGTTGAGTGTAAGTGTCTCTCCGCCGCCGAACATATCGTCTTCACCGACTCCCGACATGCTGTACATCTTCATCATATCGGACATACGTCTGCTCTCCTCCGAAAGAGTGATCACGGACGAAACGGAAGCATCCTTGAGGAACTGTGCCTTAACCTCAAGCTTGTCCTTTCCGAGTACTTTCCTGAAGAGCTTTGCAAGCGTTTCCTCGTCGTCCTTGATCTCCTTCTCGGAGCCATCGGATTTCAGAGAATCACTGATGTCGGCATCGATGCGGAGGAACGCGAGCTTGTCGTTGTCTTGCTCGATCTGCTGGATGAAAGGCTGATCGATGTTGTGCGTCAGGATGACCGCGTTGAGTCCCTGGTTCTTAAACATGTTCACGTACTGACTCTGCTGTTTCTCGTCGGTCACGTAGTAGATCTTGTTCTTCTCGGGTTCCTTCTCTTCCTTGTTATCTTCGGAGCCGTCATCCGAAACGACCTCGCCCTCGACTCTTTCAACGCCGTCCTCGGTCTTTCCGTCCGAAGCGTCTCCGCTCTTTTCTTCAACAGGGAATCCCTGCTCTTTGATGTACTCGCTGAGTGAGAGATATTTGCCGTTCAGATCTTTAAAAAGGCAGTAGTCCCTGATCTTTTCCTTGAACTTCTGGTCCTTTATGCACCCGTACTTGATGAAAGGCGCGATGTCGTCCCAGTATTTCTCGTAATTTTCACGATCGGTCTTGAACATGCCCGAAAGCTTGTCCGCAACCTTCTTTGTGATATAGTCTGAAATCTTCTTGACAAAGCCGTCATTCTGAAGAGCGCTTCTCGAAACATTGAGCGGAAGATCCGGACAGTCGATGACGCCTTTGAGAAGCATCAGGAACTCGGGAATGACTTCTTTTATGTTGTCCGCAATGAACACCTGATTGCTGTACAGCTTGATGACTCCCTCGAGGCTCTCGTATTCGAGATTGATCTTGGGGAAGTAAAGGATTCCCTTAAGGTTGAAGGGGTAATCCATGTTGAGGTGGATGTAGAAAAGCGGTTCCCTGTAGTCATGGAATACTGTTCTGTAGAATTCCTTGTATTCTTCCTCGGTACAGTCGTTCGGATGCTTGTTCCAGAGAGGCGTTGTGTTGTTAAGCGGCTTCTCTTCTTCCTTCTTGTCTTCCTCGCCTTCCTTATTCTCGGGTGCGGGAGCGTTCTCATTCTTCAGGTAAATGGGGACGGGCATAAACGAACAATATTTATTCAGCACTTCTCTTGCCCTATACTCATTTGAAAATTCGTAACTGTCCTCATTGAGGTAGAGCGTGATGGTTGTTCCTCTGTCGGTCTTATCGCCCTCGCTCATCTCAAATTCCATGCCCTCGTCGGACGACCAGAACACAGGCTTTGCATCCTTCTTATACGAGAGGGTCGATATCGTTACCCTGTGAGCAACCATGAACGAGGAATAGAATCCGAGTCCGAAATGACCGATGATCTGATCCTCGCTCGCCTTATCCTTATATTTCTTAAGGAAGTCCTCGGCACCGGAAAATGCGATCTGATTGATGTATTCCTTTACTTCATCGGCAGTCATACCGATTCCGTTATCGGTGACGGTGATGGTTTTCTCCTCCTGATTGACGCTCACGTCAATGCGGTACTGCTCGCCTTCGGCTTCCTCAAATTCACCGATGAGCGCCAGCTTTTTAAGCTTTGTTACAGCGTCGCATCCGTTTGACACAAGCTCTCTGTAAAAAATGTCATGGTCCGAATAAAGCCATTTCTTGATAATGGGGAATATGTTCTCCGAATTGATTGAAAGATTTCCTTTTTCTGTACTCATAAAAATGTCACACTCCTCTTTCGAAGCGTTCCCAAACGCTTCCGTTTCCTATTCGATACCGCGCGTACGTCGGATCATCTTTCACTATCATATACCACTTAAGTCCCCAATGTCAATAAAAAATTAGCACTCAAATAAAGAGAGTGCTAACAAGTCTCTGTTTCGAGCCCGAGCTTTTTGAGAAATACCAAAGCATCGTTATCCCAGTCTCTTTCAGGTTGCTTGTCGGGATTAAATCCCTTTTGTGCAAACCCCGTGATGACAACAAGCCCCGTCCTGTCGTACCTGACGTTTATGATCCGCGAAGCATCCTCGTCGTCCTTTTGAAGGACTATTTTCATCCTTACCGGAAGTCTCCTGCCCGTTATGATACGTCGTACATTTTCTTTTGCGGCTGCCCACATGTGGAAGGCAGCCGTTCCAAGTATCTCGTTTTCATCGGTTGAATAAAACCCCCGGTTGATACGTCCGGAAATTTTGTAGTCCATTGCCATGTCAAGTTCCGCTTCAATGAACATAAAATCATCAAAGGCCTCTCCCGAAAGAAGAAGCTCCATAAATTTTTTAATGTCATTGATCCGAAAAGCCGTCATAACGCGTTCCTTTCATGGCATCGTTATTCTTTCCCCTCACTGTCCTTCGTCTTTCCTTGTTGATGAGGTTTCTGCGCTCTTTTGTTCCTTCTCGGAGCATTTGAAGTCGTCTTAACCGGTGTTTCGTCCACTCTGAAAAGCACAGCGGTCCTTCCTTGCAGAACACATGTCCGTTCTCCCACGGAAACAGCCGAGTCATCCGAAGCGAGAACCCTTGTATAAGGCTTTTCATCTATCGTCGGAAGGTCAAATTCATGTTCTTCCCAATGCATATTGATGAGGAGGAAAAATCCGGCGTCCGCATTTCTTTTATCCTTCATCGCGTAACGACCGTTAAGGAGGATCCCGAGCGTTCTGCTGTAATAACCGTAATCCGGCATCCATGCCTTAATCCCGTGGAATGAGATATCGGGGAGCCCCTGTCCCGCGTAATCCTGACCTTTAAGCGCCGATTTGTTTGAGAAAACGGGATGAAGGCGCTTCAGCTCGACAAGCTTTTTCACAAAAGCAGTGATCTCTCGTGCCTGCGCATTTTTTTCCCAGACCACATATCCCGTCTCGTTGTCGCAGCAATAATAATTGTTGTTTCCTCCGGCGGTATTGAGGAATTCGTCGCCGGCATTGATCATTGGTACGCCTTCCGAGAGGAACAAAAGCATCAGGGCATTCCTGCACATCTTCTGTCTGAGCGCCTTTATGCTCTTTTTCCCCGTGGGACCTTCAACGCCACAGTTCCAACTGTAATTTATCTCCCTGCCGTCGCGGTTTCTCTCACCGTTTTCTTCGTTGTGTCTCACGTCGTAGCAGAAAACATCGTAAAGCGTAAATCCGTCGTGATCGGCAAAATAATTGATCCTTGCCGTATCGCCGCCGTTATCCTTATACGAGCCGGCGAAATATCTGATCTGGTCTTCATCGCCCTTAATGAGCCTTCGGCAATTGACCATAAACGCATCGTTGCAGCTCCCGAGCCTTTCCTTTCTGCATTCGTCGGCTATTCCACCCGTGTTCCAACCGTGTGCTATAAGCGTCATGCCCGTAAGATACGGATCGACCGCGAGCATCGGAATGCAGGGATTGTCTCCCATGAGTCTGAAGCCGTCGATCTCGTACTCGTTTCTCCAATACGTGAGCACTCCCGTAACGAACGAGTAAGCCACATCCGCCGGAAAACACATCTCCATCATAACGTCAATGCCCGCTCTGTGAAGAGTCCTTACAAGTGTTTTGAACTCTTTGTCCGCATTTAGCGGTTCCGATGCATATGAAGCCTTGGGTGCAAAAAAGGCTGCGGGCGCCGAATATCCCCAAACATTCAGCTTTTTTTGGGCGTCAGGCGCAGACGCACCCGGATTCAGTACGGCTTCAAACGGAGCTGCCTGCTTCCTTTCGGGAGGTCTTGTGAAATCCCTGTCCCGAACTATCTCATCAAAATCATAGCAAGGCATCAGTAAAACCGTCGTAATGCCGAGACCCTTAAGATATCTTACTTTGGAAGCAACACCGGCAAATGTTCCCGGAGCGGATACACCCGAAGAAGAATGAGCCGTAAAACACCTTACATGAAGCTTGTAGATTATCGAAGAACGAAGATCATGAGGTTTGTACACCGCCCTGCCCGGCTTCTTTTCTGTCTCGGGCGCCGGAAGGATCGCCTCCGGAACTTCGCTTCTCTCTCCGAATTGTCCCGCATTGTAAAGAAGCTTTGCAAAGGGATCCGAAAAAGCGCCGTTCTCATTCTCAAAATGATAAACAAGCGGAACGGATTCATCCTTAAAGGAGCAGACAAACCACCCCGGATCTGTCTGCGATTCTTTCATCGATATGGACTTTTTATTGCACATGAGCTTAACGCTCTTTGATCCGGGAGCGAAAACGGATGCCTTGATCTCCTTGTTTTCCCTTGTCAGCCCGGCAGACCTTGTGTCAATCGTCATAAATAAACCCCGTAACTGTCGCGCCCCAACCGCCATTTTGTCGGACGATCGAAGGCGTTACTTTATTCCCCGCACATATGCGGATGCATATGAGATCAGTCCTCATCTTCCTCATTAACGGCGAGTACCGTTCTCTTTCGAGCCATCTCGTCGCTTGCAAGATAATCGTCATAGGATGAAACCTTGTCGATAAGCTTGCCGTCGGGAAGGATCTCCATGATCCTGTTCGCGGTGGTCTGGATGAACTGGTGATCGAGCGCCGTAAAAAGCTCAACTCCCGGGAACTTGATGAGTGCGTTGTTGAGCGCTGTGATCGATTCCATGTCAAGGTGGTTGGTGGGCTCATCCATGACAAGAACGTTCGACCCGAGGATCATCATCTTGGAAAGCATGACTCTGACACGCTCTCCTCCCGAAAGGACATTGACCTTCTTAATGCCGTCTTCGCCCTTAAAAAGCATACGTCCGAGGAAACCTCTCACGTACTGCTGGTCATCGACGGGTGAGAAAGGCATGAGGTGATCAACAATCGTCTCGCTGCCCTTGAACTCCTCTGTGTTGTCCTTTGCGAAGTAGCCTCTCTGGGTTGTAACGCCCCACTTAAAAGAACCTTCGTCGGGCTCCATCTCCTCGTTGAGGATTTTGAAGAGGACTGTTGCGGCCTGGTTGTTGCCACCGACAAATGCGATCTTGTCGTCATGTCCGACAACAAAGCTTATGTTATCGAGAACCTTCACGCCGTCGATCGTCTTCGAAAGGTTGCTGACCGTGAGCACCTCGTTTCCGATCGCGCGGTTGGGTCTGAAATCAATGTAAGGATAAACCCTGCTCGAGGGCTTGATGTCGTCGAGCTCGATCTTTTCGAGCGCACGCTTTCGCGAGGTAGCCTGCTTGGACTTCGAAGCGTTGGCCGAGAAACGCTGGATGAATTCCTGGAGTTCCTTGATCTTCTCTTCCTTCTTCTTGTTGGCTTCCTTCATCTGTCTGATCATGAGCTGACTCGACTCGTACCAGAAATCGTAGTTTCCTGCGTAGAGCTGTATCTTCTGATAGTCGATGTCGGCGATCTGTGTGCAGACCTTATTGAGGAAGTATCTGTCGTGGGATACAACTATGACCGTGTTGTCAAAATTGATAAGAAATTCATTGAGCCAGCTGATGGCTTCGAGATCAAGGTGATTCGTAGGCTCGTCGAGAAGGAGGATGTCGGGATTACCGAACAGCGCCTGTGCGAGAAGCACCTTGACTTTAAGGGAATCCTTGAGCTGCGACATCATCATGTGATGATACTCTGTTTCAACCCCGAGACCGTTAAGAAGAGTGGCTGCTTCCGACTCAGCCTCCCAACCGTTCATGTTGGCAAACTCAGCCTCAAGCTCACTCGCTCTGATGCCGTCCTCATCCGAGAAGTCTTCCTTGGCATAGATAGCGTCCTTCTCTTTCATAATCTCGTAAAGACGCTTATTTCCAAGGATTACGGTGTCCGTCACGTCATATGAATCATATTTGAAGTGATCCTGCTCGAGGAACGAAAGTCTCTGTCCGGGAGTGATAACAACCTCGCCTTTCGAAGGCTCGAGCTGTCCCGAAAGTATCTTGAGGAAGGTGGATTTTCCCGCTCCGTTCGCTCCGATGAGGCCGTAGCAGTTTCCTTCCGTAAATTTGATATTGACGTCCTCAAAGAGTGCTCTCTTTCCGAGGCGCAGTGTCACGTTGCATGCTGCGATCATGTGTATCTCCTTATTGTAACTGTAAATTGCGAATACTGTGCGCTGTGCGCATACATATTTATTGTACTATAAAAATCGCAGTTTTACAAGTTCAGGAATTCGACCGTCTGTTCACAAACAAGCTTGTAACAGACGGCTTTCGTTTATCGCACATCGAGTAGGATGACTCCTACTCGATTCGATGGGTCATCTCGCGTACTAGTCCGCTCGATGACCGTTCACTCAGCCGTCTGTTCACAAACAAGCTTGCAACAGACGGCTTTCGTTTATCGCACAAAAACCCCGTAACGGGAGGTTACGGGGTTTCAGATGCTTGATTTACTGAGCCGGTGAACTGACATCGATCACTCAACCGTACAGAATGCGGCAGATACATACGCCTTCGGCGCGTCATTATACACGACTGCAACCCAACCGTGAACCTCGGGCTGAGTGGGATCCAAGGAATAAACAGATCCCTCTGCGGCGATCGCAAGCTTGTTCGAATCCATGCCGGCGTCGTCACGGATGTAGACGGCTTTGATAATCTTAACCTTCTTGGTGCTGACTCCCTGAATCTGTTCATCGGCCGCCCTGCCGATTAACAAGTAAGAATTCAGGATATAACCTGTGAGGTCTCCACACTCAACAAGTGTGAATTCAGGACCTTTC
>JAEEGL016676978.1_pt1 | contig 59288 bp, 44 predicted proteins | sample 9134231 | NCBI WGS metagenome assembly JAEEGL01 (sample SAMN16246548, study PRJNA631951) | gut metagenome | biome: gut microbiome; feature: rumen; material: fiber-attached | host: Bos | place: Iran: Karaj | collected 2018-10
AACTTCATGATACGATCATACTTTTCGCCTTCAACACCTGCACCTACGCCGAAGAGACGTCCCGATCCGTAATAAGTATCGGATGTGGTGGAATAAAACTGATCCTTAACAGGTATAAAGAGCATACCTTTACCGTCTGCAAGTCTGTCCTGAGTGTTCCAGAAACCTACCTGCCAGCTGTACCAGAATGTGTAAACACGGCCGGAGCTCATCTTTGCACATGCTGCATCCCAGTTCTGAGAACCGGAATCGGGATCTACGAGACCCATCTGGTTTGCCTTCCATAAGAACTTAAGCATCTTGTAGTATGTAGCGTTCTTATCTGTAAGGGGAACAAATGTATTGTCCTTTGTAAGGATTGCGGAACCTTTGATCTTTTCGCCGTACCATGTTGTAAGCTGAACAACGTTTGCGATACCGATCATACCGTCGTTATTGTCCCAATCGGGCCATAATGAGAAACCGTATGCGGGATCTCCGTCCTCGTTGGTAGGATTAGCGTCCTGGATCTGCTTGATCACATCAAGAAGACCGTCAAGGTCTGCGATATCGGGAGCGCCGATCGAATCATAAAGATCCCAACGAAGCATGGGGCTTGAATAGATAACATCATCCGAGAAGGATGTGGGAGATGTATTTACCATCTCACAAGGAATACCGTAAAGTTTTCCTTCATCGTTGATACCTGCATTGTAGGTTGTGATCTGATCCTCGAATTCCATGAGGTTGCTGCAGTTCTTGAGTTCTGCGGAAATATCCTTGATGAGGCCTGCCTTAACACAATCGTTAAAGTGTGTGGGGTCAAGCACTACGATATCACCGAGGTTACCTGTAGCGGTTCTGGTCTGGTATACAGCATCACCTGCAACCTGAGGAGCAATGATGTTAAGTTCGATATTGAAACGATCCTTAACAACTTTAGCAAACCAACCTGTCTGTGTGCCCTGATAGTTAGCGGCTTCATCATAGATCTCGATAGTAAGAAGCTCATCGGATGATGCTGAAGCAGTGCTGTCAGTGCTGTCTGTTGTCTGCGTCTGCGTTGAAGCAGCGGGAGTGCCGTCGCTTCCCGAAACTGCGGTATCGCCGCCGCAGGCGGTAAGCATGGTCGCTACCATTGCCATCGAAAGTAATAATGCAACTACTCTCTTTTTCATAAATACCCTCCTTTTAGAATTATGAAAATAAATAGTGTTTATATCTAACGGTTTCCCGCTAAATATCATGTGAGTTAACCCTTTACCGCGCCGATCATGATACCTTTTGTAAAGTATTTCTGGAAGAAAGGGTACACAAGTAAGATGGGAGTTACGACCACGATCGTAACAGTCATTCTTACCGATGTCGCAGTCTGCATCTTGGCCATGGAAGCCGCAATGTTGGCCGATGAGGAACTGCCGTTTAACAGCGCCTTAATGGAACTTGACTGCGTAATGTACTGATAAAGCACAAACTGAAGTGTATTTAACTTCTTATCCGTAATGTAGATAAGCGTATCCTGGAATGCATTCCACTGGTTTACCGCCGTAAATATCGCAACGGTGGCAAGTATAGGCTTGATGACCGGAAGTATGATCCTGAAGAAGATCGTCAACGTACCGGCTCCGTCAATGACCGCCGCTTCCCTTAACTCTCCCGGCGTCGCCTCGATAAATGTCTTACATAAGATCATATAGAACGGGCTTATGGCTGTAGGAAGCACATATATCCAGAAGTTGTTTGTAAGCTTAAGGTTGGTCATTGTAATGTAAAGCGGGATGATACCTGCATTAAAGTACATTGTCGCTGCGATAAACCTGTACCAGAACTTTCTGCCCCACATATTTTTGCTTGTAAACATGTAGCCTAAGAATGCCGAGGTAAAGACCACCACCAGAGTACCGATGGCTGTTCTGGCAAGCGATATCTTCGCCGCATCAAAAAGACCTTCAAGCTTCATGACCGAAGCATAGTTTGTTAAATGGATCTCTTTCGGCAGAAAGATTATCTTACCCTTATCGCTTAAGGTATTTGAGCTTATTGAGTTGATAAAAATGTAGTAAAAAGGATAAACGCAAACAAAAGCAAATATTGAATAAACAATGTATGTTATAACGCTTATCAATATATCTCCGAAGGAACGCTTGTAGTGTACCTTGGAAGGTATGTGATCATAATCTTTGTTCTTCTTCATACCCATGCCCCCTTTAAATAAATCCTTCACCGCGCACAAGCTTCGAGAATCCGTTTGTGAGGGTCAGAAGTATGATGCTGACGATGGTCTTTAAAATGCTGACCGCTACGGAAAGTGAGTAGCCGCCGCTGCCCATTGCCAGGTTGTATACATACAGGTCGAGAACCTGGATGTAATCTTTATTGAAGGAGTTCTGGAATACATAGAACTGCTCCATACCGTTTGTAAGGAAGTTTGCAAGGTTGAGCATTACTATTACGAAATATGTGGGTAAGATACTCGGTATCGTAATGTGTCGTATAACCTGCATACGGCTTGCTCCGTCCACCTTGGCCGCTTCTATCATCTGCTCATCGATACCGGTGATGGCCGCTATATACATGATCGCCGCCCATCCAGCATTCTTCCATGTGAGCCACAGCCATTGCTTAAAGTAGATATGCTCCGTTGACTTTAAGAAATCTATCGGTCTGTCGATAACATGAAGATTCATAAGTACCGTATTGACAACACCTGTACTGTTAAGTACCGAATATGCGATCGAGAAAACTAGTACCCAGCTTATGAAATTGGGGATCGTTGTAACTGTCTGAACGAATTTCTTGAACGGAACGCATTTGATCTCGTTAAGAAATACTGCGAACATCATGGGGAACCATGAGAACAAAAGGCTCAATCCGCTGATAGCAAATGTATTTCGAAGCACCTGTAAGAGCTGTTTTACCTTTACCTGGTTCTCAACCATGTATTGAAACCACTTAAGACCCACGAACTTGTCGGGTGTAAGAGCCTGAGGCGGTTTATAATCAAAGAACGCATAAACCCATCCGTACAAAGGATAATATGAAAAGAGCAGCACTATTACCAAAAACGGGAGAATATACAGAAATTCCTGATAAGAACGCCATTTTTTCTTTTTCTTAGTCATACCTTGTAACCCTTTCGATACATTGTGACCGAATTATGTAAATCGTTTTATTAAATCGATTTAATAAATCGTTTTACTAAATATTACTCTCACGGTATGTCGGCGTCAATAATTATTTGTCAATTTAAATTAATTTAGTTAAATATTCACATTTTTGATCGGAAATATTTATGAAAAATAACAAGAACAAATTTCAGAATTTTACAGCATTTCGCGCGAGTGCGCATCCTCAGCGGAGCGTCTTTTTCCTATAAAGAAAAAACCGTGCGGCATGCCGCACGGTAATTTATCTTTTGTTAAAATCTTAAAATACTGAATGTCATTGCGGGAAGCGATACGCTTCCTTCAACGGATACACTCTTCTCTTCCACCTTTGAAGGCTCGGGCATGTTATCGGGTTCGGGCCCGGCACTCATAAGCGTTAAAAGCTTTGCGTTCTTTTTAATGCCGTTGCCGTTTTCATCGCAAAGCGAAAGCACAAAGTCTTCTTTCTTTGTGTTGACGGCCTTAAGGATCACCTCACCGTCTTCTTTTTCCGATACGGAAACATATATGCCTTTTTCACGAAGCCCGATCGCCTCATCATCGAGAGTAAGCGTATGGCTTCCGAGATTGTTGGCAAAAAGCTTCTGTACGTGATAGTTGGGCGTTAAGTATACCTTATCCGCATCAAACCAGATCATATCGGGTTTCCACTGGCTGTGTCCCACACGGTTAAATAACGGTGCATAAGATGCAAGCCTTACGACTCCGGCGTTTTTCTCAAAACCTGTCATCATTGCGGCTTCTGCAAGAGCGCTTTCCATATTGTTGCCGCGATTTTGCGTATGTGTTGCATATTCGCCCGCAAAGACGGCTATATTCCTGTCATAATCATCGTAAAGAGTAACATTTTTGTACATCCACTCCGGACTCTTGTAATAATGCTCATCGACCGCATATACAAAATCGGGATTCTCTTTAAGACCGTTTCTGTAATATTCCCATGACTGACCGCCTGTAGGCATATCGACCGCAGGACCTGCCGAACCAACGATCTTAAATCCGGGATATGCTTTATGAATGGCTTTTTCGAATGCATCGTTTCTTGTGTAAAGATTTAAGGTGTCAGTCTCCCACTGTTCGTTACCGACCGCGATCATATCAAGGCCGAAGTTTTCGGGATGTCCCATCTTTGCTCTTAACCCGCCCCAGTATGTGGAAGTGTCACCGTTGGCAAATTCGATAAGATCGATCGCATCCTGAACGTATTTATCAAACTCGGCACTGTACGGATCCGTAAGTTCGGTCGATCTGAACTGACAGGCGACGCCGATGCTAAGTACCGGCAAGGGCTTTGCGCCCAAAAGCTCGCAGAGTAGGAAGAACTCATAAAATCCTATACCGTACGACTGTCCGTAATGAGAATCTCTTTCACGCTTTGCATCAAGAGACGGATTGCTTCTGTTATCATCAAATGCCCAGAGATTCTGGATATATCTTCTGTCCTTTATAGGACCCACTGTCTGTTTCCAATAGTAACGGTTGTCAAGGCTTATGCCTTCAACGATACATCCGCCCGGGAAGCGGATAAATCCCGGATTTATGGCTTTCAATGCATCAAATATATCTTTTCTGAATATACCGGCGACCGCATTTTCCGGAATAGCCGAGATAAGGTCAAACTCAACGGTACCGGGAGCGCTTAATTCGATAACAAAGATACCGCCTTTTACATCATCGTTTAATGTAAGCTTTGTCTCGTATCTGACCCACTCACAGGCACATGCGACTTTATCCTTCGGCATCTTCTTAAGCCTTTGGATCTCAGCCTTTTTACCGTCCCAGTCCACATCGGACGGAACCGTTACGTCTGCAAAAGGCTGGAAAGGGATACGGATCCTTAAGTTAAGCTCCGAAGAGCACATAACCTTACCCTTCTCCTTGATGCTTACGGTAATGTCTCCGTCAAAATCCACAACCTTTGCATAAAAAGAAACATTTACGGTATCGCCCTTCTTTAAATAAATACCGTCATAAGCCTTATTGGCAAAACCCTGATCCTCTTCATTCGATGTAAACCTTAAATAATGAGGGTTAACGGGTGAAAGAGGCGTTCCGCTCACATACCTGAGCGTAGGCATATTTACACTTTTGCTTACGGGCATCCAAGCATAGCCGTTATCCTCTACCGTATAAAAATTTCCGGGATTACCGAATGCTTCTTTTGCTTCAAACGATCTGTTCTCGATAAGTTCGGCATACAATCCGCCGTCAGCGGCAAAATTGATGTCTTCAAAGAAAAGGCCTATCATATTTGGCGAGATATCCTCACCTTTGGTCTTTAAGATTTTCAAATTTGTAACCTCCACACACAATTCCCTTTGTAAAACGTTTTACTATAAATTTACCTTTTGGTCAACACCCTTTTAAAAATTAATATGTCCGAATGTTAAAAATCGCTAATTTTAAAAAACGCAGCAGTCTTTTCACTGCTGCGTTTTAAAGTTGATCTTACAGTAAATTCTTAATTGATCTTAAGCGACCCCGCCGATATGCATCTTCCGGATCTTCTGTCGAACAAAAGCACATCGGTACCCTTGATATCAAATTTCTTTTCTTCGCCGATCTTATATAAGCTGTTTCCGAAGATAACGCCGGTAAGAAGGTAATTACCGACTGCGATCTTTATCGTGCTCTCCATACCTGTGGGCATCGCACCGTAGATCGTGCCGTTAACGCTTCCTTCCTCGGTAAGATTTATGCATTCGGGTCTTATACCGAGCACAAAATCTCCGTCCTCAAGCTTCTCTTCCTTGCGGAGAATGTAATCGTCTTCGACTACTTTGCTTATATGATATTTGAATACTTCGTCCTTGTTGCCCTTTTCGACCTCGTGCTTGTCGGCAAGCATCCTTTCACGCTTTAATGCCTCTTCTTTTATCGAGATATCGCGGTCCTCAAACCATTTTGAAAGCTTAAGATCGTCATTTGGCTTAAACTGTGCAGTCATGCCGTCAAAAAGATTTAATTCTATTACGGAATCTTCTCTCTGAGTGCCCTTCGCTTCCACAAAGTTGATCGAAGGATTGCCCACAAAATCGGCAACAAAGAGGTTGTTGGGTCTGTTATACACATCAAGCGGTGCGTCGTACTGCTGAAGTACACCGTTATTGATAAGACAGATCTTTGTAGCAAGAGTCATTGCTTCCATCTGATCGTGGGTTACGTACACAAAAGTGCTGCCGGTCTCAAGATGAAGTCTCTGAAGCTCGTAACGCATTTCAAGCCTTAACTTTGCGTCAAGGTTGGATAACGGCTCGTCCATGAAAAGAACCTGAGGCCCCGGTGCAAGCGTTCTTGCTATGGCAACTCTCTGCTGCTGGCCGCCCGAAAGTTCTGCGGGATATCTGTCCATGAACATACCGATCTTAACGATCCTTGCAACTCTTCTTACGGAAAGATCCACTTCTTCTTTGGACAGTTTTCTTACAACGGTCACAACCTTACCGTCTTTTACAACTTCGAACTTTTCGTTTAACTCTTCACCCTTTGCCTTATGTGCGGCTTTGATGCTTTCAAGTTCCTTATCGATCTTTGCGATGGCTTCTTTTGACTTACGTACTTTATCGTCACCCTCATGAAGCTTTAAGTTAAACACATCTTTTGCCGAATAACCGGAAAGCGTAAACGCGTCTATAAGCTTAAGCTGAGCCTTCTTTGCATCGATCTTACCGTTCTTGTCTCTTGATTCCTCGATGTTTTTAACAACATCATCCGGAAATTCTATCGCCTTCTTGATCGAATCAAGCTTCATTGCCCGGATATCGATCTCCGGCATTTCTTCTTTTATGTTCTTTAAACCGAACGCTATATTGTCGTAAACGGTCATGTTGGGCCACAATGCGTAATTCTGGAACAAAAATCCCACTTTACGCTTGTTGGGCGGAACATTTATCCCGTTTGCCGAATCAAACACCACTCTGTCGCCTATCGTGATCTTTCCGGAAGTCGGAGTCTCAAGCCCCGCGATCATACGAAGCGTTGTGGTCTTGCCGCATCCGGACGGACCGAGCAGTGTTATAAAAGCATTGTCTTCGATGTCGAGATCGAGGTGATCTACGGCATAGAATTTATCCCATCGTTTTGTAACATCCGTTAATTTGATTTCAGGCATATCTTCTTTCCTTCCTTTCCGTATCAGCCGCCGATTCCTTCATCAAGGCTTGCTCCCGTAAGTTTGTTTATAAGTGTGTTGAATATGAGTATCGTGATTATAAGTATTAAATTGATCGCACTCGAGAAAGCGTAAAGTCCCATTTCATCGAAGTAATCAAGCGTTGTCGAGAGTATGAAGCCCTGCGTGCAAAGAAGCAAAAACAGTGATAACTCTCTTAAGCAGGTCATGAAAGGAAGCATGAAACCGCTTATGATCGATGACTTCTGTATCGGGATTATGATGTGCGTCATTCTCTTTATCCATGAAAGATCCTGGATGATCGCCGCCTCTTCTATCTCACCGCTCAACTGAAGCATCGAGTTGAGCGCGCTTCTGCTCGCAAACGGTATGTATTTTACTGTTCCGACGATGATCAGAAGTGCATATGTGTTGAAAAGATTGATCTTTTCATTCGAAAACAGGATAAAGAACGCAGCGCCGACCGCAAGTGAAGGCATAAGATAAGGCAGAAATGCCATATTGTTTACAAAATTCGCCCACTTGTTCCTACGGTTCTTTGAAACCGCGTAACCGATAAGTGTTCCGATCGTACCTGCCGTAAGCGCGCATACAACGGCTACGAGCATCGTTCCTTTGAATGCATGCCAGATGGTCTTGTTGAAAAGTATTCCCTGCTGTCCGAACATCGCACTGTCGTTGTTGCTCTTTGAAGTCCACCACTTTGTGGTGAGCATGCTTAAGTCCCTTGAATACAGGAAGCTGTAATCGCCGGGGTTAGGCAGGAATGTCTCTATCGCAAAAGAAACTATCGGGTAGATGCTTGTAAAGAACGTGATAACGATAAGTACTATCGCAATTACATACTTTCCTACCCTGCCAAGCCCGATCTTTGAAATCTGACCGGATTTACCCGTAACCGTCGTGTAGCTTTTACGGCTCTTTAAACTCATCTGGTTCATACCGAGTATCAGTATTCCGAATATCATCATGATGATGGCTAAGATACTTGCCTCACCCGTGTACTTTGAGTTTAACGAAACATACTTTGTGGACAGTGTCGTAAGGCCTAAGTAATGCGGTACGGGGTAAGAACCCATCGCACTTCCGAATACCAAAAGGATCGTCGATAAGATCGCGGGTTTGATCATCGGAAGCGTAACCTTGAACATTATCTTGTGCTTCGGTGTATCAAGGATCGTTGCCGCTTCTTCAAGGTTGGCGTCCATATTTCTGAATATGCCGCCTATCATGATATAAGCAAACGGTGCGTAGTGAAGTCCTAAAACCACGGCGCAGGGGAAGAGTCCCAAACACCACCACTTCGGCATCGTGATGTTAAAAAGCGAAGCGAGCAATCCGTTTGATGTACCGGTTATCGCATTTGAGTTAAATAAGTTCTGCCATACAACAGCCAGAGTCCACTGAGGCATGATGTAAGGGAAAATAAAGATGGAACTTATGTATTTTCTGTATTTCATATCCGTTCTCGTAACAAGGAATGCCACAAGACCGCCGAATATGATCGAGATCGCACATGTAAGGACCGCTAGTTTTACAGTGTTGAAAAGCGGTGTCCAGAGATTGCCTTTCGCAAGCTTGCTTGTGAAAAGGTCCGTGTAATTGACTATCGAGTGTCCTTCCGCTCTTTTTGTCAGATATGCATCTATCGTGCCCGGATGTATCTTAAACGTATCCTCAACAATAGCTACTATGGGCGCTATAGTCGAAAAGGTAAGCACAATACCGAAAAGAAGCAATATTACGTTTTGCGGCTTAGAGAAGAAGGTTTTTATTTTGTTTAAAAGCACCTTCACGGTGCTTGCCTTAGTCTGCACCATAATTGTCTCCCATAAATTCGGGGGCAGAAGCCCCCGAACCTTATTTTTGTTTATTCAGCAGATTCGCTGTACTTTGTAAGTAATTCTATCCAGCTTCCTACGGTGAAAGAAACCGATGCGCAATATTCGGGATCCTCCAGAACGAGTTCTCCGTTTGTGGTCCACCAGTCATATCCTCTGTCGTTCTTTGCATCGTATACCACATTGCCGCTTTCATCGCATCCGCCCTTTGAATGAGCGTATGTGTTTTCAATAGCTTCCGCAACAACAGGGTTTGCAGAGTAACCGCCCATGTCCTTGCCCCATGCGCTGAAACCGTCTTCGGTACAGGTCATGTATGCTATGAATGCACATGCTGTCCAGGGAAGAGGACTGTTGTCTGTTACAAAGAGATAATGGCAATAACCGTAACCGCCGATACCCTTATAACCGTCCTGATAAGCTGCTACTTTGATGTTGTTTACGGAAACGCCCGCGGATTCCTCTACGGAACGAAGCTTTGAGTATACTAAAAGTCCTGCCTGGTCTGTTGCGGAATCCGTAACAAGTGTGTTGCAGATAGGACCGTCGTCTGTCTGTGCGTTGTAACTTTCAACCCAGAGTTTGATCCATGCAAGAGCGTATTTGCCGTTCTCGCCGAGGCCGAGATCCGAAGCGTCTGATGCCATTGCATCAATAGTGGTCTTGAAGTATGCCTGTCTGTCTGCATCAAGTGCATCGAAAGCATCCTTAAGCATTGCTGCGTACTTATCTTCGGTAAGCATGTAAAGGAAGTTCTTACCTACGATCTCGGAATCGATATCCATGTAGAGCGCATGAACGTTTTCATCCACGAAATCCCAGCAGTTTGTGTAAACCTTGTCGCCTGTGCAGTTATACATGAATACCTTGTTAAGTGTCTGAAGAGGAAGATATCCCTTGTATGCATCGGCTGTAGTGTTGTTTGCCTCTGCCCAGTCCTTGGGGATAAACGTATCAAGGATACCGGTCTGTACCATCTTGGATTCGATCTGGTTGCCGTCCTGGATAAGTGTCATTGCGAATGTTCCGGAATCCTTTAAAGAATCAGCGGAAAGCTGTTCAAAGATCTTGTTGTTCTTGGGCTGCTGCCATTCAAACTCCATTGTGTATGAAGGATTGATGGACTGTAAATACTCGATGAATAAAGGAAGTGCCGATTTACCGCGGCTTGAGTTACCGACGCCGTAGAATGTCTTTCCGTTGGACTCTTCTATTGCCTTGTTGGCAAGTTCTTCAAGGGTCATTCCCTGTGCTTCTTTGATGATCTTCTGTGTCTCTGTGAGGTTTTCCTCGGGAACATCGGCTACATTGACCGTTTCCGTAGTAGTGGAAGTAACCTCTGTCTTGGGTGCCGTTTCTGTCGAAGCCGGAGCTGCCGGTGCGGAATCGCCGCATCCTGCGAGCATTGCTACCGAAAGAGTTGCTGCCATGAGCATTGCTACAATTTTCTTTTTCATTTTTACCCTCCTGTAAATGTTTGGTTGCCCTGATGTGTTTTTCACATCCATGATCTGATTATAAAAATCGGGTAAAAATTTTAGAACTGGACAAAACTGTTATTTGTTTAAAAAAACCGACATGTTGCACATTAAAAAATGCAAAATGTCGGTTTGTTTGTGTATTTTTACAAGTATCTAACTTCTGTCCTGATACTCGGAAGGGCTTAATCCAACGAGTTTTTTGAAGGTCGAAGAAAAATATGTAAGATCCTTATATCCCACCGTTTCGGCCACTTCGTAGACCTTATGCCTGCAGTCTTTTAAAAGTCTCATGGCGGCTCTTATGCGAAACCTTGTGATATAGGCATTTACCGTATAATCCGTCTCTTTTTTGAACGTATGCGAAAGATGTCCCTCACTTAAGCCTATATGGTCTGCGATCTTTTTGACCCCGAGATCCTGGTCGGAAAAATGTTCGGCTATATAATCAAGCGCCTCATTGATATATTTGCTCTTTCCGCTTTCCTTGTATGCTTCCTCGGGCAGGATATCGTCGGAATGCTGTTTTTCCGCGCTTTCTTTTTTGCTGTCAAATTTCTCGATAAGCTTCTTTACCGCTTCCTCAAGTTCACCGTCGGTGTACGGCTTTAAAAGGTAATCCATCGCTCCGTATTTTACCGCCCTCTGTGCATACGAAAAATCGCTGTAAGCGGTAAGTAAGATCACCGGAACCTCGTTGCCTTCGATCCTTAAAGCCTTGAGCATATCAAGGCCGTCCATACCGGGCATACGTATATCCGATATCACAAGATCGGGTTTTAACTTTTCAATGAGCCTTAAACCCTCTTCGCCGTTTTCGGCTTCACCCACTACGGCCGCACCTATGGAATTCCAGTCCGTTTCCAATACGACCCCGCGCCTTACCAGCGCTTCATCATCAACAATAACTATCTTATACATTCCTCTCCCTTTCAGCAGGTATACGTATGGTGGTCTTGGTGCCTCCTTCGCTTACCGATTCCGCCCTGAGGCCGTATTCCTCTCCGTAATTTAACTTAAGGATCGTTGATACGTTATATATACCGATGTGCTTTTTCTTTCCGTCTTTATCCTCAAGGGGCTCACCCGCATTGATGATCGTAAGCTGCTCATCGGTCATTCCGTTTCCGTCATCCGTGACCTCGATGTTTAAAACACCGTCTTCTTCATAGATATTTACAAATATCTGGCCGGAAGCTCTGTCCCTGAACCCGTGTATTATAGAATTTTCGACTATCGGCTGGATGATAAGTTTGGGCACTATCATGTCCTCAAGCTCCATCGGAACCTCCACATCATAGTCAAACTTATCCGAAAACCTGATCTTCTGGATATTTACATATGCATCCACAAGCTTAAGCTCTTCGGACAGTTTTATAAATGTTCCGCCGGAAATGGCGGTCCTTAAGATCGCCGCAAGATCCGAAGAAAGATCCGCTATTACGGGAACCTTGTTGGCCTTTGCCACCCATTTCATAGTATCGAGAGTATTGTAAAGAAAATGCGGGTTGAGCTGGGCCTGCATCATCTCAAGATTGGCCTCGTTAAGCTCCTTCTGCTGTTTGACCTGAAGCTCCATATAGGATTTAAGCTCCTTTGTCATCTCATCGAAGGTATCCGAAAGAAGCCCGAACTCATCTTCCCTCTTTGAGCTTATGCTTACATCAAGATTACCGCCCTTTGTACTGTTCATGGCATTTACAAGATTATCCACGGGTTTTGTGAGATTCTTACTCACGATACGCGCCACAAAAATACATATGAGCGCACTTCCCAAAGCAAGCGCCGCGATCACAAGAAGCAGCGACTTCTTAAAATCTGCGGTAAAGATATTGTTTCTGCCTGCCACGATATACAGTCCGTAATCATCAAGTTCCTCGATCTCGATAAAAAGCCTGTCGCCTCTTTGTGAAAGCGGTTCACCGTTAAATATCCTCTCACGCACAAGATCACTCATATGGATGCCCTGCGCGGCTGTCGAAGCGTAGACTTCGTCAAAATGGCTGTCCAGGACCGAAAGTCCGCTTGAAAAATCAAAGCTAACCGAAAGGATCTGTTCAAGCTGTTCTCTTGTGATCTCGGCAACCACATAGCCCAAACATTCGTCTTCATCGCTAAATATGCCCCTGGCAAGTTCAAGAGTTGCATCATCGTTTAGATAATCCGAACCTTTTAACACGACCGTCTTATCGGAATGGATCTTTGCCTCACGAAGCAGGCCCCAGTATGTGGGAAGCATTCCGTTTTCCGAAGTCTCGTCGGTAGAATACTTACATATCCCTTCGGCATCATACAGCTTAAAATATGCATTGTTCCTAAGCTCCGCTGTGGTCTCGTAAAGGGTTTTGTATACCTTGTTTCTCTCCCACCTGTCGGTTTCGTCTATACCGTCTTTTATGTTTTTGGTATTTACGATCACCTGCATCACATCATCGGTATCCGAAAGACACTCGGTGATCGCCGATCTTGTCTTTTCAAGGGCAAAGCTTGCGTCTTTTATGTTTTCCGCACGATTTTGAAGATCAAATACAAATACGAGCAATAGTCCCGATAGTATGAGCGGAATAAGACCTACTACGATAAAAGAAAACAAAAGTTCACGTTTGAAGGATCTTTTTATCATTTTTCTCCTCCGATCGTTTCGTTAAGTCTTTCAATTATCTCTTTTCGGTTCTCTTCGGCCCATAAGATATCGTACTCTATTGCCGAAACATTGCTTTTTACGTTTATGTCCTTTCTCACGGAGTGTCTGTAACAATAATCCTGCAAAAGGTTCTGAACGTCGTCGCTCACGGTAAATTCAAGAAACATTTTTGCATTGTCAAGATGCGGGGCGCCGTTTACTATTGCCGTCCCGTCCGGAAGAACGCTTGTACCGTCTTCGGGATACACCATACCTATCTGAGCACCCTGCATTATGTATTTTTTTGCTATATCCTCTGTGGTGATGCCGATAAGTTTGCTTCCCGAGACAACAGCCTCGACAGCCTTCGAAGAACCCGAGCTTAACTCACCCTTTAGATTCTCCCCGAACAGTCTTATCGCTTCGTCACGGTCGTATTTATCTCCGGTGATGTCTATGAGCGTACAAAGCGATGTATATGCGCTTCCCGATCTCGAAGGATCGGCAAAAGCGATCTGCCCCGCCCAGTGATTGTTAAGAAGTTCGTGCCAGGTACGCGGTGTGCCGGCCGAATATACAAGTTTCCGATTGTATATAAAAACTATCGGAAAAGTCGAAAAAACGGTATATTTATCGTCTTTTTGCCTGTAATCTTCAAAAAGTTTATCGGAAACGCTGCATTCATATCCGTAAAAGAGATCGGCATATGCGGAAAGTGAGTCCACACCGCCGCCAAACATCACATCGCATTTCGGCGAATCCGACTCTTCCGATATCTGATCCAAAAGCTCGTTCGTACCGCCTGTCACGACATCGACCATTATACCCGTTCTGTCCTCAAATTCTCTTACTATCGGGCCGTATATCTCCTCTTTGTGGGCAGTGTACACCACAAGCTTTTTAGACTCGTCCGCACCAAAAGAAGGTGCGTATACAATCTGCCCGCACCCCGAAAGAACAAGTATGGATATCAATAATACCGAAAGAAGCTTTCTTTTAAACATGCCAATATAATACCACAAAATAAGCCTTAACGCGTTTTGTATGCATATATTTTTTGAACGATTCCAAATAATCGTTGTAAAATTAATATCTCGTATGTAAGATATTTTTGTAGAAAATATTTACCCAAGGGGAAAGAACGATGCGTTGTTATAAGATCGGCGAAAAACTTGAGGAAGTATCCGTAAAATCCTTTAAAAATCTTGATTTTCAGTACGTTGTGATCCTGTCCGAAGAAGAATGGACAAAGAACAAGACCGATTTCGATCTCGGAATCGAATTGGAAATAAGTCTTTCTTCCATAAACAGTACACGCGCAGAAGTCAACTACGACTCCATAACCGGAAGATTCCACGCAATAGACAGGAACAACTTATCCGGAAAACCCAAAGACTTCGCTTTTACTCTCGATGAAAAAGGTATCATTTTTATCGATGATGAAGGTCTGTCCGGTGAATTGATCCAAAAGATCGCAATAAACAAAAAGCTTGTAAATCCGTGTCTTGAGAGGTTCTTATACGACTTTCTCGAACAGATCATCTGTAATGACGCCAACATCTTAAGCGGTTTCGACAATGCACTCGACGAGATCGAAAAGCAGATATTCAACGGAAAAACCGAAAATGTCCTTAAAAACCTCGCAGATATAAGAAACTCTTTAAGAGACTTTAAGATCCACTATCTTGAACTTATAGATGTCTGTCAGGAATTTGAAGAGAACGAAAATCATTTCTTTAAGGACAAGAACGACAGATACTTCCACCTTGTAAACCAGCGTATACAGCGGCTTTACGAAAGAGTCATAACGCTTGTGGAATTTACCGTCCAGTTAAGAGAATACTGCCAGACCAAGACCGACGAGCGTCAGAACAAGACTCTCGCGTTCTTAACTGTGGTATCCGCTATATTCATGCCGCTCACCCTTATCGTGGGCTGGTACGGAATGAACTTTAAGTACATGCCCGAACTTGAGTACCGATACGCATATCCTATCCTGTTTGTAATATGCATATTCATCGTTATCGGAAGTATATTCATATTCAAGAAAAAGAAAATACTTTAATTTGATCGGTAAAAAAAGATCTGTGAGCTTAAGCTCACAGATCTTTTTCTATTACCGCTTTCATCTTATCCCATTTTCTTTCCATATCTTTGACAAGTTCTATCTGGGTGCGGGCACGGTCCAGATTATGACCTTCCCTGTGTACCATAAAATAGGTATCACCCTCAAGATAATCCGTCAGAAATCTCATACCGCACTCAAGCGTCATGGTCTTAGCTCCGTACGGCATCAATCTTATCTCGTTTTCCGTAAGCGATCCGCCGCTTCCCTCGATATAACCCTTTGCATAGATGTCAAAAAGATCGAGCGACAAAGAAACTTTTGATAGATCCTTTTCATCTTCCGCCGCCGTATTGGCCCCGAAACGGATCGAGTCGCCGAAGTCGAATATCGAAAGCCCCGGCATGACCGTATCAAGATCAATCACACAAAGCCCTCTGCCCGTTTCTTTATCGAGCATTATATTGTTAAGCTTTGTATCGTTGTGCGTAACCCTCAAAGGTATCTTTCCTTCCTTTAAAGCATTTGCGCAATATTCCATATCTTCCTTATGGGTCTTAAAGAATTCGATCTCCTCTTTGGCCGATCCCACGCGGTTGCATATATCTTCTTTTACGGCCTTTTCAAAATCTTTATACCTTTTGGGCGTATTATGAAAATCGGGGATCGTCTCAATAAGCTTGGTCGCGTCAAACGAAGACATAAGACCCTGGAACTTTCCGAAAGTTACCGCGCTTTGATAAAAATCATCGGCATTTCTGACCTGTTCAAGCGATACCGCATCGGTAATAAACTCATACATGCGCCAATAGCTTCCGATCGAATCCTTTACGTATGGCTTTCCGTCTTTTGTGTATACAAGGTTTAAGGTCTCCCGTTTGGGATCACCGCCCCGTTCTTTTATCTTTTCTTTTAAGAAGTCCGTTACCTGCTCAATGTTTTTCATTAAAAGCTCGGGCTCCTTAAATACCTCACGGTTCATACGTTGAAGAATATAACGTATTTCGGCGCCGTCTTTATCGCACTTTACCAGAAAAGTATCGTTAATGTGGCCGTTACCGTATTTTTCGCAGTATATACATCTGCCTTCCGTCTTGAAAGACTCAAGCGCTTCGTCTTTTTTTTCGCAAAGTTCCTCACGAGTCATGTCTTAATCCTTATCCTGTCAGTTTTCTCTGAATTTATCCATATTGAACACTGTGCCCGTAATACGGGACTGTTCTGCCGCATAGGCCATCAAATGGCTCTCAACGGAACGTTCGATACTCGATCTGCTCTCGATCTTACCGTCTTTATTTCCGATAGCTTCAAGGAAATCCATTGTAAGACGGTAATCTCCGCCGCCGTGGAATCCTTCTTCGTTGTTGATCGGTATCTTTTTAACTTCTCCTTCATAAAGATAATTGGGAGAATACTTTGTAACCGTGATAAAATCTTCGGAATCGTCGCCGATGATATCACCGTTCTCGCACATGACCTTGATGGTACGGTGCATCTTGTTCGTAAGACCGCTTAAGTGGAACGTTGCGGTAACTCCGTTTTCAAATTCGATGCTCGTAACCTGGTTGTCACATACATTATTGTCGCAGCGGAATACGCATCTTCCGTAAGGGCCTTCTTTTAGAGCCTTTAAGATACCCTCTTCCGACTGATCTTCGGTAAGCACGAGAGCCGGCCAGTCACCTCTGATCGGAAGATATGCTTTCTTTCCGTCGAATCTGCAATTCGGTGCGCACGGACATGTTAAGCAGCGGTCCGTTGAACCTATCGGAGCATTCTCTTCTTTGAAATATGAAAGATTGCCGAATGAAGAGATCCTCTTGCAGTTACTTCCCACAAGCCAAAGAAGGATATCCATATCATGACATGATTTCTGCATGATGATGGGGCTTGAAAGATCCGAATTGCGCCAGTTTCCACGCACAAACGAATGTGCCATATGGAAATTACCTACATTCTCGGCATGCTGGATAGTGATTACCCTTCCAAGTTCTCCGGAATCGATGATCTGCTTGATCGTTGAAAAGAACCTGGTGTACCTAAGCACATGGCATACAACGATGGTAACACCCTTTTCTCTGGCCTTGTTCCTGATATCGATACATTCCTGTACATCCGGAGAGATAGGCTTTTCAAGAAGAATGTCATAACCTATATCTATCGCAGCCATAGCCTGTTTATAATGGTCTCTGTCCATAGTGGCCAAAATGATCGCATCCGCTATCTTTCCCTGTGCAAAGAAATCCTTTACATCGGCATATGATCGCTCAACGGGAATATTGAACTCCTTTGCGGCAATATCACGCTTCTCTTTTGAAATATCAACTACGGCACAGATCTCGGCATTAGCCTTCTCATATGCATATTTTGCGTATATCGTACCGCGTTGTCCGGCACCGATTAATGCTAATTTCATTTACGTCCTCTTTTCTTTAAAAGAACAGCTCCCGCGGTAAGCAAAGCAGCTCCTGCCGCAACACCGCCCACAGCGGCCTTGTTTACATTGCCCTTTTCATCCGGGGTGTCCTCGATATTTTCGACAGGCTTTACTTCTTCAGGCTCTTTTGTCTGCTCGGGTTTATCTGTCTTTTCATCATTGTGTTTAACATCCACAACATAAAGTGTGATACTTCCGTCTGCTTCTTCACCCTCGTTTGCAAGGTGGATTATATCCGCACGGATATCTGCTGTATTCATCTTGACGGTAAGGGTGTAGCTGCCTTCCTTGATATCATTGGGTATGCTTAAGTGCCCTGTTTCACTGCTTCTTCCCGGAAGCCATTTGGTGGTGTCGAAGTCCTGAACTTCTTCATAGACTGTATTGCCTGCTTCATCCTTAAGGCTTAAAGTTACCGGGCAGTTATAGTATATGGGCGCAACACCGCTGTTAAGCCAGGTCATGGAAAGTGCGTTGTCACTTCCGATCGAAAGGCTTTCGGGCTTGGAAATGCTGTAAAGTCCGTATGTATAACCCATATTGCTTACAAGTGTTTCTATGTTGTACAGATAATCGTCATATTCGGGATCTCCCACCTTAAAGTCGCAGCCTGAGCACGGGCCGAGCCATGTGGTATGTGAATCCCTTATCTGTGCAAGTACGGCACAGATGTTTTCATCAAGTGCATTGGTCCTGAAATCGCCGTTTGCAAATTCGCCGCCCGAGAAATTTAACTTCCACCAGTCGGGCATTGCGCTTGCCGCGATATCTTCTTCCGTGGAACCGGGCATATCGGTATTTCCGGTTGCTGCCCATTCAAGGAATGTGGGTGTGCCGCCGTCGCTCGTAACACCGAAGATATCGTTGTAAAGACCCCAGTTATTTTCTGCTGCAAGTGCATACGGCTTACGTATACCGATCTTTACGTTATGGAATGCATCCACATATGCCTGCATATACTGCTGCGCAAGCGCGGGATCGGGGAATTCGCCCGTTCCTGTGGGCCAGGTATGGAATTCTGCCCAGTGACCCAAGCTTCCCACTTCCACATACGCTGTAACCTCGGGATCGTCGTAACGCTCTGCAAGTGCCTTTATTGCATTTGCATGGTACTCAAGCAGTTTGGGGCTCTTATAGTTTGGTGAAAAACCGCAGCCTCCGAGTAAGTCTTTTATTGTCTGACCGGTATAGAATGTTCCGGCGCCTTCACCTTCTGCGTTTTCAGCTTCAAGTTCTTCATACAGCCACTCGGGAATGTCCATACGCTTTTCGTCCACTCCGCCCGGAGCAATATTGGGATTGTCCATGACGAAACGTAATACCATCCTGCAGCCGCTCTTCTTCCATTTTTCGAACTGATACTGCTTTTCTATCGCATCAAAAGCGTACTCACCCTTCTTGGGCTCAAACTCGCTCCATTTAAAGTCTACATAGATAAGATTGTGTTCGGAAAGGATGTCATCAACATCTCCTTCAAGGATATCGGCCCAGCCGACCCAGCCTTTGTAAGGGTTGTTGTGGAAGGTATAATCGGCCTTCGGATAATACATTCCTTCTTCACGGTTTTCTTCTATGGTCTTTGTGATCGTAAGATATCCCTCTTCGGGAAGTACATACTCACCCTTATTGGCATCTGCGGCGATCCTGACCTTAGCGGGATTTCCGATATCGTCAAGGTAACACTGCATTAAGACCGCATCACTTTCGTAATACTGATATACGGCCTTTCCGTTTTCGGAAAGTTCATCATCGGCTTTTACTTCAAAAAGCTTTCCGTCTTTGATCACGTATGAAACGTTCTCTCTGCCCATATAGTTAAAGCCTTCGGCATCGGTCGAGATGAAATAATCGTTCTCTGTTGAAAGGTCACCGTTTCCGGTAAGCATTGTATAGAGTTTTTCTTCGCTCTTTACACCTATAAGGTTTACCTTGTCTTCATGCTTTGCCATATTGCATACGCCGTTCCAGTCGCCAAAGTCATAGTCGTCAGCCTTGATATCAAAAGATATCCTGTATTTCGGAACCTTTGCAAAAGAACCGTTATCGGCATCTCTCTTGGGGGTGAAACCTTCGGGAGTAAGACGTTCGTATGTCGATTCGTCTGTCTGACAGTCGTTACGGTCTATGCAGACATAAAGATCGTCGTTTATAGCTTCCGTAAACTCTTTAAGGCAATCAAAAGGCACCTTGTATTCTGCGCAGTATTCGCCGGCTTTACCGGTTGCTTTAAAGACTTTTTCATACCCCTCGACATACTGCTTTTTCATGTTCCATTCAAGAATAACGGGATCCGATGTGTAAAAGATCTCAAGATTTCTGTCATCGCCGTATGAATACCAGTCCTGTATGAGCACATCACCGGTATTGTGGGTTTTATATCCGCTGTGGATAAAACCTGTCGAATCATCGTTATCGCAGCCGATGAAAAGACTTGTGGTATAAGAAGCCGATGACTCGGGATCCGTAACACCCTTAATGTATGTCATTACATAAAGAGCTTCATTGTCACGGAAAGCATACAGATCACCGAGCGTTCCTTCACCGTGTCCTATCGGGGAGATACCCTTCCAGTCGGAGTCATCGCCGTCGATGCTTACAGAAGGTGCATCTTCGTCGATCGATGCGGTAACTTCAAGGAACCTTACGTTATCCGGATTGTTGATGTCTATATCGGGAAGGCATTCTCCCTCATCATCAATGCGGACTTTGTAAAGATCAGTGCCGCCCTTTAAATTTTCCGTGGGAATCGCGATCTCAAAACCGTTATCGGATTTATTGAACGCAGTAGTCGGTGTTCCGGTATCGATCTTCTTTCCGTCCTTGGTTTCGTATATCGTACCGTTTGCCTTAAGTTCATAGGTTGCTTCACTCGTTTCGATATATACGGTAAAGTTGTTGCTCAACATCTTGGCGTCGGCATGGATATACAGATTTTCTCTGTCTGTTACAGCCTTAAGATCGATAAGGTTAGAATTCTTGTTTATGGCATCGTAAAGGATGCTGTCCCATTGATTGCGGCTTCCCGAAAACTGCTTCGAAGCAAAATAAGCTTCCTGTTCGGCTTCCGTAAGGCCTGCCATCTCTTCGGAGATAACTTCTTCATACTTAGGTATCGGAAGGTATTCTCCGGCATTCTCAGGGCAGTTTGCCATATCGGCCCAGTTTGCGACCGTAGCAGCATGGATGCCTATTGCATCGGGATTGCCCATATCTGCAAGGGGAATTGCAAATTCAAGTGTTTTTTTGTCGGAGGAAAGTCCTCTTTCCACCTGTGCGGGCGTGCCCTCAAGGCCTTCCCATTCGCCCGAATCGCCTTTATATACATATAGGATGTCCGTTTCCAAAAGATAATCCGCACCGGTAAAGTACAGGTGATTCGAAACATCCCCGTCAGTGTCGAAGTAAATATGCCAGGTATCAAAATTGGCTGAAGATGATAACTGCATCTTTCCGTAAAGCATACCGTCATAAGTGAATGCAGACAGTTTGCTTATGATACCGCCGCCGCTGTAGACCGGCGTTATATAATTCCATTCTTCTCCGTCTCCGTCCATCACGAAAGCAAAAGCTTCATCTTCCGCGGAGCCTTCTGCGTTTGCCGTGATGGCAAACGCAGGGCCGCAGACGGACAGAAGTAACATTAATATTGTCGCTAAGATAGCTGTTAATCTACGTGTTTTCATCTGTCCTTCTTTTAGGGATCATACCCTTTTGTTTCTGGTAATTGTTTAGTGCTGATAACCGTTTGCAGCGAAGTACTCGTCAAGCTGTCTCTGTACTTCTGCAACGTATTCGTCGATACCTGCTGCTTTAAGTTCTTCAAGTGCTGCAGGATAACTTGTTTCAAAATCTACATAACCGCACTCGATAGGAGTCATACGAAGGTTGATAACTTCTGTTATAGCGGTCTCGATCTCTTTAACCTTTGAATTGTCAAAGTGGAAAGCGATAACATCGGATGTCTTTGCGTTGTCGTCCCATTCTTCATATGTCTTGATGAAGTCTTCGGAAACATCTGATGTAAACATTGTGTAGTTTGCGTTACGGAACATCCACTCATAGAAGTAACCTTCGAAAGCGGGATCCTTTAATGCGATACGGCCGTCAACTACGTCGTAGTTCTCTCCTTCGGGTCCGTAAAGGCAGAAAAGATAATTTTCCTGGCTCTTGTATAACCAGTTTAAGAACTTCATAGCGCCTGCGGGATTTGCTGCGCTGTAAGGAACACATAATACTTCGCCGCCGCATGCGGTAATGTACTTATCTGCTGTAGGGTTCAAGAGGTAGCTCTTTAATGTTGCGTTGGGATCGTTTGAACGAACCGATGAAATGATCTCGTTTTCTTTGCCGAGTGAACCTTCTACCCAAAGGTATGTACCCTGCTGCATACGTGAATCACGTTCGTTGTAGTTGGTGGTAAGTTCGTCTTTGTAAAGACCGTCGTTGTACATGCTCTGGTTGAACTGTGCAACCTTCTTGAATGCATCTGTTTCAAAGTAATCGTATGCTTTCTTTGTGTCCTCGCCGTATACTACGGAATCGCCGTATGCACACCATGTATACTGTTCATTCGCAAAGTTTCTGGTAAGGGGCTTAAAGATGATATCAGCAGGTCCGTTTAATTCGGGATACTGTTCTTTAGCCTTTGTTGCAAATTCCTTTAAGTCATCTGCTGTCTTGATATCGCTCATTCCGACGCCTTCAAGAACATCTTCTCTTACACAGACAAGCTGGTACATACATGATGAAGGAGCGTAAGCTGAAGGGATACCGTACTGAACGCCGTCCACAACACCGCCTGCAAGCTGCGATTCGGGAATGACCTTAAGCATGTCGGGGCAGTTCTCAGCGATAAGCTGATCAAGAGGCTGACACTGTGACTTATTTACCATTGAGGAAAGGTCCGGAAGACCGTCCCAGTAAAGATCTACTACCTGGTTTGCTGCAAGCATGATATCTTTCTGCTCCCAGTACTGATCCCAACCCTTGTAGATAAACTCAACCTTGATACCTACTTCTTCAGCAAGACGGGGGTTAAGCTGGTTGTTTACGAAGTTTGCCATGCTGTCCGTCTCTTCGCCGGGATATAAGATCACAACTGTCGAAACATCTCCCGAAGAAGTGTTTGTGGTGTTTGTTGCGGTGGACGTGGTCGTATTTGAATCTCCACCCGGTGTGTTTGATGCTGCCGGCTTATCTCCGCATCCTGAAAGCATTGATATTACACAGGTTGCCGAGAGTAAAAGCGCCAATAGTTTCTTTTTCATTTGAATTCCTCCTTTAATCTGTATAAATAAGGCGGTCATGCCGCATTATTTCGTGAATTGGTTGTAAGGTATATGTTTTTATTCTTTTACCGCGCCCGTCATGATACCGTCTACAAAGTATTTCTGAATGAACGGGTACAGGAATATGATCGGTCCTATCGTTATAACTGTTACTGCCATCTTTACGGTTTCCGAAGGAAGCTTGATGTTGGCCGCGGCTCCCGAAGGAATACGTCCGCTGCTTATGGCGTTGACGTTCGATAAGATGTTGTACAAAAAGTACTGAAGCGGGAACTTGTCTCTGTCGTTTATGAACATGAGGGCGTTCCACCAGTCGTTCCAGTAGCACAATGCATACATAAGTCCGACGGTCAGCATTGCGGTCTTGCTAAGAGGAAGCGCGATGCGGAAATAGATCTGATAGTAGCTTGCTCCGTCAAGTTTTGCCGATTCGTACAAAGAAACCGGAACCGCGCTGAAATATGTCCTCATAAGGAACATGTTCCATACGCTGAAGATCGACGGAAGTATAAGGCCCGCATAGCTGTTCATCATGTGATACCAGTTAACGCATACGTAGTACCACGGGATAAGACCTGCCGAGAAGATGATCGTAAAGTTGCATATATATGCGATAACGTTCCTGTATTTAAGATCCCTTATCGATATGGCGAAAGCGATCATACTGGTGATCAGCATCGAACCGAAGGTTCCGACGATCGTTATGCATATTGTTACAACGTACGAACGAAGTATCCTTAAGCCGCTGTGTGCAAACAGGTATCTGTATGTATCAAGCGTCATCTCCCTCGGGACCGCCGAGTAGCCGAACTTTGTTACTGCCGAGTTATCGGAAAAAGAAACCGACAACACCATTATCAAAGGATAGATACATGCCAAAGCGATAAATCCGATGAAAAGGTAGGCGAAAAGCTTTACCATGTGATCGCTGGCCGATATTCGAATGTGTTTGTGTTTCTGTGCACTCATCAGAACAATCCCTCTCCGTCGTTAACTTTCTTTGCCAGTTTATTTGATAAGGTTACAAGTATAAGGCCCATCACCGATTGGAAAAGACCAATTGCGGTGGTATATGAGAAGCCCAAAGAACGCATTGCCGAATATACGTAAGTATCGATTACGGCCACTTCGTCGTAGAGAAGTGAGTTGTTGCCCACAATACCGTAGATCATACCGAAGTCTCCGAAGAAGATCCTTCCTATGCTCATGAGCGAAAGCACAACTACCGTAGGCTTAAGAAGCGGAAGTGTGATGCGTGTGATCCTCTGGAAGCGGTTCGCACCGTCCACGGTAGCCGCTTCATACAGTGACGGATCGAAGTTTGTCATGGCCGCCATATAGATGATCGAGTTGTATCCGCACCATTTCCATACATCGGCGGTTATTATGATGCCCTTCCAGTATTTCTTTTCCGCATACCAGCGGATGATGTCGTGGCCGGAATTGGCCAAAAATCTGTTTACTATACCGGTGTCCGTTGAAAAGAACGCGTATATGATGGCGCCCACAACAACCCATGAAAGGAAGTAAGGGAAGAACATCGCGCTCTGTGTGATCTTTTTAAATACCTTTCCCCTGATCTCGTTAAAGTTGATCGCGATCATGATCGGTATGATCGTTCCGAAGATAAGACCGAAGAAGTTGATGTACAAAGTGTTGTAGATAACCTTTCGTCCCATTCCGGTGCTTCCGGTAAAGAAGTATTTAAAGTTCTGAAATCCCACGAACTTGCTTCCGAATATACCGTCCTGAATGTTGTACTCGGTAAATGCCATCCAGATACCTGCCATTGGGATGTATGCAAAAAGGATAAGTACCACAAGGGCCGGTATGCACATGATGTAAAGTTGTCTGTTCTTTTTTAGTTCTTTAAACATATTAGCTCCATGACTGAGACATCTTTTTGTATGCCTCTTTGTCTTCCTGTGTGTAATAAACCTTTCCCGATAAAGCTTCGTCTTTTAATATCATCATTCCCGTTGTCATAAAGCGGATGCCTTTTTTAAGGCATTCCCTTGCTCCCTTCTGAAGAGAGCTTGTGCATTCAGCCTCGGACAGTTTGTTTTTCATGTCCTTGTACAGGTGCACGTACAACATTGAGCCGTCCTCTCCGTCGCTGTAACGGAACATCCGATCCTGAACCCTCGGGATATTTCTGTCATCGCTTAGGATGAACCTGAGCCTTTCGTCGTAGAGCCAGCTCGACGACCAGAATCCCTTCATATCAAGTTCGGGATAGTACTTTTTAAAGAAATCAAGCGCAAGACGCATTGAATTTTCAAGTCTTTCGGGAGTGTAACCCTCTCCTTCCGGAATATGAAGGGCTATCATGTAATCTCCGTCGTAAAGGACCTGCTTATATTCGTTTTTATCAAGCGTGATCTCTTTATTCTCGGTATATCCGACCGGGTTCATGTAATAACCCGTAACATGTTCTTCGTCTTCTGTAAGTGTGGTCTTAAAAGTTCCCTTTTCTTTTGCCTGTCTTGATGAATAGAAGTATCCGGTATCGGAAATATCATCCGTATCGGGTTCTTCGGGCTCATTTTCTTCTTCATCGGGGAATCCCCAGGAAAGAAGCTGACCCTCGGTATCATATGTACAGCCCGCTTCACAGATGCCGATCACTTTTCCCGTTTTAACGCTTCTGTACAGCCTGAACCTTTCACCGTGCGCATAGGGGATAAAGAGAAATCTGTCCAGAAGGAAGATCGTAAGTGTGTAAAAGTTCATCTTCCACGGCATGTCTTCCACATCTATCCTGCCTTCTTTTTTGTATCTTGAAAGCTGAAGCCTTAACATCCTGTGAGGGATATCCTCGTAATAAGATTTCGGAATGCCTCTGGCGATCATATCTTTTTCTGCGACCGGTACACACGAAAGCATTACGAGAAATGCATATGCTTCGTTGTATTTTCCAAGGCAGCCGGGTTTAAGTTCCGTATATCTGTCGATATCGTACTTGTTGCGCATCGAGCACATATCCCATACGAAGAATCTTGAGAAGAACAAAACCTTTTCATCGGCTTCTATCCCGGCAAGAGCTTCATCAAGATAACCCTTTTGTTCCTTTGAAAGGTCGTACGGAGCAAGGAGCTCTTCATATATGTCATGCGGTAAAAGAACGCGGCTTTCATCGGGCACATATAACTCATAAGCTTCGCAAAGATCCTTCGGAAGCTTTTCAAGGCCCATATATTTCACTAATTCACTGTAGATCGGCTTAGTTGTCATGTTTGTGTTTCGTTGCATTGTTTCGTTATTTGTTTCGTTGTTGCGTAAACATCGTATCATCATTCCCTTTTACTTACAATGTGCGATTTTCACATTTTTTATTTTTAATTTTTGTGTAATATTTGCGAAACGTTTTTTCTTTGTGTTTCGTTAATGACGACGGCGTTTTTTGCAAAAGAAAAAGCCGTAATAATGATGTTTATCAAAATTACGGCTTTACTTAGTCCCTGACGCGGGACCGATATGCATTCCTTTAGGGAAGGAAAATTATTTTATTGAGAAATATATCTCTTTTTCGAGATAGTACATTACGGGATCGCCATCCGTTTCTACGATCACGTCGGCCGAAACGATCAGCTTATAGTTACCTCTCTCGATCGGAAGCTTCTCCTTGGAGTCGAACGGTTTTCCGTAAGTCGTAGTCCCGACTGTATGGAAGGTCAGTTTCGAATAGTCGATAAATGAAGGATCATTTGTCACAAATCCGTGAAGATTGAGCTCTACCGGCTTTCCGTCATAGACCTTATCTTCCACCATTATACTCTCTATCGTGAGCTCTTCGAATCCTTCATGAGAATCTCTGTAGCCTCTGTTCCAGATGCCTTCAAAGTCATTTTCCGCATCACCCTTCTTTACCATAAAGGTGTCGTAAAGTGTAGCATCCTTTGTTGTGGTGTTATATACATACGAATCGTAGATAAGCGTATCTCCGTCAATCTGGATCGCTCCGAACATGGGCTGTCCCTGAAGCTGTATCGAGGTTCCGTTACGTGTAAGTTCGCCGTCGGGTCCCATGCTGAATACAGGGTTCACACCGGGATAAATGACCTTATCAAGATAAGGAGCTACCGCATATGACTTATTTGCACAATAGTTAATGGTAACATAGTGTGTGCCGTTGGGCTCGAGGTTTGTAATATCTCTTACCTGACCGTTAAACTCATACTTCGGATGATCTTCGTCTCTTCCGTCGTATACGACACCGTTCAGCCAGCAGGGCTTATGTCCGCTGTAATAGTTGCCGTCAAAATCCGTACCGTAGAAGTAGGATCTTGAACGTGTATAAACGTGATCGTGTCCCTGAAGCACAAGATCGACCTCGTATTCCGCAAAGAGCGGAGGAAGGATATCTCTTAACCAGTCGACCTCTCCGTCATTGGTATGATTACCCGTTGACATGAGACCTTTGTGCAGCTGAACGATCTTCCACTTCTTGTCCTTGTACTTCTCAAGTTGTCCCTTAAGCCAGTTATACTGCGAAGTAAAGTCGATCTCGTTGTTGGTATCGTTTGTGTTGAGGTTGATCATTACAATGTCGTCGCCATACTCAAAGGTATAGCAGCCACCGGTCTTTTCATCGATGGTACCGTCGGTGATGATCTTACCCGTATCGGGATGCTTATCTCCCTCCTTAATGTAATCCGCCCATTTAATATCAAATCTGTCCGTAAAGGAATACGGCCATTCATCATGATTTCCCGAGCTGGGCATTATAACTGTGTTAAGAAGGTTCTTCTTGGGCTCGCCGAGTCCCCAGTTCCACTGCATCATGTTAAGATGTGCATGCGAATCATTTGTAAGGTCGCCCGTAAATGCCACAAAGCTGCTGTCGGGGAACATCTTATAACCGCACTCAAGTACCTTTGCCCATCTGGTATAACCCGACTGGTTTCCTTCCTGACAGTCCGTAAGATGCAGGAATGTCAGTTTTTCCGTTTCGGCTTCCTCGATCTTGAATGAACCTGTATCGCAAAAACCGGTGTCTTTATTGCCCACTCTGAAGTACCAGAACGATCCGGGTTCAAGGTTTTCGATGTGAACCTTATACATATGCCATACGTCACCGCTTACATCCGTTCTGTCCGTGCCTTTTACGGCGGGAACGGTGATCACGTCAGTGCTGTCCCAGTTCACATCTTCCTTTGCCGTGGAGGCGTCAGCCTTTACATACTGAAGGATCTGGTCGTTATCGATATGGGCGTATGTAGCCCACGCAAATCCTCTTGAATATATGCCGTCATAATAACTTACGGCAACACCCTGCGGGCAGTCCTCCTCATTGTAGGTAAATGAGTTTATGAACTTCTTCCATTCCGCACCGTCATAGATATGCATTCCTTGGAGCTTTGAAACGCTTCCGTCGGGACCCACATTTGCTTTGAATCTCACATACTTGGGTGCTGTCGTAGCAAACTTTCCGTCCTTGTCCGCGGGAAGTTCATAGTAAACGTAATCGCCGGCTTTCTTTGCCGAAGAGAAGGCAATGTGTCCTGCCGAACCGTCTTCATAACCTATGATAGCTTCGAATTCTTTTATTGTGTCATAATCAAGGCCTTCCCATTTAAGGGCAAACACGTCGCCCGGGTTGTAAGAAAAGCCGTCATTGTAGGTAAATTCACCGTATAAACGGATCTTTCCGTCCTTTTCGGATCCTTTTGAAGTAACTGTTGCAAAACCGCCTTCTTTTACGTCCGCCACATCACAGTAATTGCCTCTTACATTCGTAAAGAGTGCCTTTTCTGTGGGCATAAAATCGGGATCCTGAGAATTGCAGATCCAGATCCTGTTGATCACGAATTCTCTGTCAAGCTTACCTGCATCGCCTACAAGCGAAACATTATGTGCTTCTTCCGAATCGCAATATAAGTAAAGTCCGGTAACGGGCATCTCAACCGTCTTGGATTTATTATCCTTCTTAAGGTTGATCTTAAGTATCTGCTTGTCATCCGTATCAAAGTCGGTATGGCTTCTGTACCAGATATTACCGCCGTCCGCATCGTTCTTGTTGGCCAGGATAGCCATGGTCATAGCGCGTGCGGGTATAAGTTCGATCCTGAGCTGATCGTATGTATCGTAATCGTCATTAACGATATCCACATTGATGTGCGACCAGTTTGCCTTAGCTTCACGCTGATATTTAACAGTGATCGAACCGTCTGCGTTATCCGTAAACGTATAGCCGCTTGAAGCAGCCTTGTTGATCTTTGCAAAATGTCCTGTAACAACAGGTTCTTCAATAGTTTTAAGATATTCTTCAAACTGCCCGGCATCATATATATGCATGCCTTTGAACTTCAAGGCAATGTCCTCTGCCGAGGTATTCATTTTAAATCTTACATATACGGGTTTCTTTTCACTAAAACATCCTGCGGTGTCTTCCGGCAGAGTAAAGTATGCATATGAGCCTTTTACAGCCATATTGTTAAGCGTTATATACTCTCCTCCGGATAATCCGTAACCGATGAGCACCTGTGAAAATGCGCTCTTGATATCCTCGATGCCTTCATACTCAAAGGCAAATACATCCTTGGAAGAATATGCATATTCTCCGCCGATGCCTTCAAAACGTCCGAAGATCCTGGGCTGCTGACCCGCTGCATATCCGACGGTACCAAAACCTCCCTCCGAAACATCGGTAAGGGTTGTATAGCGTTCTCCGTCTATTGTTGTAAACTTAACTTTATCCGAAAGAACGAAATCGGGATCGTCCTTATCGCAAAGCCATACTTTGTGGATGGTGAAAGATCTCTCACCCAAAGCTCCCAAAGTTGCATCGCAGTACAGTTTTATCTTATCGACATTAGCGGTAAGATCGACTTTAACGACCTGTCTGCCCGACTTGGGAAGCGTGCTGTGACTTCTGAAACATATGCTTTCCGTTCCGTCATAAACACCTAAAGTCATGTCGTCTCCGGCGGGTGTTATATCTATACGGAGCTGATCAGCCTTTGTGATATCACAGTCTGTTAAACCGAGTTTGACTGTATGCCACCATCCGTCACCGGATACATTATTGTATGTGAATGTAACTTCCTCGCCGTTTACCGAAGCAGTATAGCCCGACGAAGTCTCGGAAACGTTTACCTTAACGGAAGGGTCTCCCGAAGGTTCTTCGGGCTCCTCTGTCGAAGAGTTCCCTGCAAGCTTGATATCATTTATTATAAGCTGTCTGTTCTCACCGAGAACATATCCGTCCGGAAGGCTGTCGCCCCATACATTGGGATCGATCCAGAAATAGAGACCCGTAATATCATCCGTAAGGTCATACTCAAGCGTCTGTCTTTCAGCGCTTAATCTTTCCTTTGCCCAGTGATCCCTTAATTTCTTATCTCCGTCCGCCGTTACAACATAAACTCCCAGTACGATATCATCGGAGGGCGTTAAATCTATCACAAGTTTTCCATACTTTGAGACATCGCTTCCCGTAACCGAGAAATCAAGTCTGTTCCAACTGCCTTTTTTGTAATCTGCGCTCCAGCCGCCATCGCCGTTTTCCTCAAATGTGCCGCCGTCCATTGAGACAGCTGCAAACACGGGAGACTCGGATACCGAAGGTTCTTCCGGCTGAGGTGTGGGATCGGTCGTACCGTTTTCGGATTCTCTTGAGATCGAAATGCCGTAAAATCCGATGGTATTTCCCGACTGACAGTTATTATTTTTGAAACGTACATACGCAGGCTGTATCTCACCCGTAAAAATACTTGTCTCGGGGAGCACAAAAGCAGCCTTTTCTTTATCGTTTTCTATAGTACCGAGCTTAATGTAATTGCTTGATGTATCTTTGCACAGCAATACTTCCGTTCCGCTTAATGCGGTCGTGTAGTTTATTTCCAGTACATCTCCTGCCCGGTATGTATAATCGGAAAGATTGCCTCTTAATCTGAGTTTCCCGTTATTAGTGCACGAAAACTGAGTGTTATCCGGCTCCGTATTGGTTGCATACCAATCTTCATAAGTTGACTCGAACGAATATCCCGTGACGGAAGCCACAACTTCCGTCTTGTTTGCGTCTGTGGCTCCGTCCGCATAAGAAACGGTACCCGGGATAAGTCCCAATACCATACCCAGGGAGAGGACGAAGGCAAGTATAGAGTTTTTTATTCTTGATAATTTCTTATTCATTTTCCTGTCCTCCCTTTCTTATCATTTTTCTGTATATCACATATCCTGCAGCTGCAAGGACTAAGATCATGACTGTGATGGCCACTGCCGGATGAGCCATGATCGCTGCGATCAGGCCGGTATTGGCCGTATTTGTAACAACTGCGGCATCTCCTTCGCCGGTTTCTTCGTCATTTCCTCCGATTCCGTCTGCAAGAGCCGTCTCACCGTTTTCGATCACAGTCTGCTCATTTTGTTTTCCTGTTTCTGTATTTTCTACAGTTTCTCCGGCGTTCTCATTCTCTCCGGCGTTTGCATTATTATCAGCCGGATTACCCTGATTATTGCCGCCCTGACTATTAGCTGTGCCGTTTCCGGGCACTGCAGGCGTTACGGGTGTGGTTACGCCCGAAGCCGAATCCGAAGCTGTTGCGCCTGCACCGGCTCCGGCAGCTGCGCCGCCGCCGACATCGGGTGTTTGAGGCTTGGGATCGTCTTTACCGCTTCCCGTGGAAGTTAATGATATCTTGTATAAAGGATATCGAAGATCATCTCTTCCGCCTCTGACTGCCAGACGTATAGCGGGTTCTTTTGTTTCTCTGTTCGCGATGGCGATCGCAAGAGTGTATTCTCCGGAGGGAACCGAATTTGATACATTCAGCTGTGTATTGACCTGAGTACGGCCCGGCATCCAGTTTTTGATCCCGCCCGCAACAGTATCTTTATAAACAACTTTTCCCGAACCGTCTATTAAAGAGAACTCTATCGGCCAGTCATAATAGAACGGAGCAACACCTTCATTGTTGACCACAAAGCTTACAGGAGTATCCTGTCCGGCGGTCACATTGCTTAATATCTGTACTTTTTCAAGCGCAAAGTTATATCCCATTGCCTTTTGTGCGGCAAGGATATTTGCTTCATTGACCACTGCAAATATCTCATCGCTCTCCATATTGCAGGGCGAGCAGGGGCCAAGCCACGAAACGTGGGTATATCTGATCTCGTTGATCGTCTCAACGATCTTGTCATTGTTAAGGTGACGTGTGGGATCTCCGTCCGAGAACTCACCGCCCGAATAATTGTACTTCCAGAAATCGGGCATTCTGGATGCAGCCACTTCCTCGGCCGATGCGTGAGGCATATCAACATCACCGTCATTGATATAACTTAAGAATGTTGCCGTGCCCTGTCCGTCCAGATAACCTGCACCGAAAATATCGTTAAACAGTCCGAACTTATGTGTTACCGCATAAGGATACGGTTTTCTTAAGCCGAGCTTTACGTTATGGAAATACTTCGTATAACTTTCCATGTATCTGTCACATGTGGAAGGATCCGGGAATTCACCCGTTCCCTCGGGCCATGTATGCATCTCTGCCCAGTGTCCGAGACTTCCTATCTGCACAAATGCTGTCATTTCATTGTCATCGAAGTCTTTCGCAAGCTGTTCGATCACTTTGTCGTGATAGCCTATAAGAAGTTCCGAATTATAGTTGGGCGAAAATCCTGCTCCGCCGAGATTTGCATAATCAACATAGAATGTTCCGGGGTTTTTGATGTTTTTCTTGTTTGTCTCTTCAACAAGTTCATCATAAAGCCATTTCGGGATATCCATTCTTTGGCTTTCACCGTCGGGCAATCCTTCGGGATTATCCATTACGAATCTTAAGTTTATACGAACGCCGTGAGCTTTCCAGAAATCAAGGTTATACTTTCTCTTGATGCCTTCAAAATCATACTGTCCCTTGACAGGTTCGTATTCGCTCCATCTTACCGCAAGATAAACAGCGCTTCTGTCAAACATCAGATTGCCGTATTCATATCTGTAGGACGATGTTTTTTCAATTTCCTGATCCGTAAACTCTCCGGCCCAGCCTACCCAACCCTTGTAAGGGTTGCCAAAGGATGCAAAATCTTCTGTGGGATAGTAATATCCTGCTTCTCTGGCAAATTCAAACTTTGCGCTTACCGACATAAGACCGTCCGCAGGGATCGCATGTGTTCCGTCCACACCTCTCCATCCGATCTCGATCTTTTCGGGATTTCCTATATCTTCAAGATAAAGCTGCATTTCGATCGAATCATGATAATAATTCATCCAGACATCGACTGCATTCTCTTCATCGATAGTGTTGTCCGCAACTACCGGGAAAAGCTTTGCATCTCTTACGATGTAATCGATCTTTCTGTATGTGGAGAAATCATAACCCGTTTCTTTTCCCGTGCTTATGTAATATACGTTGACCGTATTAAGCGTTCCCTCTTCGCTTGTGACAAGTGTGTAGAGACGATCCTGACTCCTTGTAACCTCAAGATTATAAAGGGATTCTTCGCTTGTGTTCGCCGATTTCTTTGATATGGTATCCCAATCCGCAAAACTTTCGTCATTTACGGAGATCTTAACACCCACGTTGTATTTGGGAACCAATGCAAATGAAACCTGATCGGCTGCCGTTCCCGGCAAAGTTCCGGTCTGAAGATCCGGAGCGGATTTATCGACTGCGATATAAAGGTCGCTTGCAACGCTTCCGAGCACCGATTCCATTACATTTATGGGAATGCACCACTCTGCGGTCACATAAGAACCGTCATCGGATATAACATATTTTTTATATTCAAAACCGTTAAACTCATCACCGATCTTCGACCAGCCTGAAGTTGTACCGCTGAAGAACTCAACGTTCTTTACTCCGTTGTCGAAATCATCGGGATCGGTCGTGTTGGACTTCCAGTCCTGAATAAGGAAATCCGCACCGCTTATCTTGATCTTGGGATGCTGATATCCTGTTTTGGGATCATCATCGGCATTTACAAGGAAATTGGTGGAAACGGCATAAGAAGTACTCCAGTCTCCCGCTTCGATCCTTGCCATTGCATAAAGATGATCTGCATCTCTGAAAGCATAAAGATCGCCCACTGCGCCGCTTCCTGCGCAGATAGGATTTAAGCCTGCTTTAACCCAGTCTTCGTCATTTCCGTCAAAATTGATCTCGGGTGCTTTTGTCATGTCGGGAGTTGTGATGCTGTACATCTCTCTTCCCACATTCGGAAGATATCCAAGCTCGCCGTTATTGTCGTCCATAACGCCGACCCAAAACTCGCCTTCACTCTTGTCGAGTGAGGAAAGAGATACTTTTATCTCTGCGGACAGACCGGTCTTGTATACATCGGCTGTTCCTATGCTTACCCACGAATCGTTTTCGAACTTGTATAAAGTTCCGTCATTTACGGAAACTTTGTAACCTACCGCATCGGCCTCATCCCAGACATCGGTCATATCCTCGCCGTCTTTGTCTGTTGATATAAAGAACTCGGCTTCATCCGAAAGTTCTTCCGCAGATGCATAAGCATAGAGATCGTAACCGTCTGTGACTGCTTTAAGTTCGATCAGATTGGGCTTTGAGTTTGCTGAATTGTGATCGACCGCAAACCACTCTCCTTCTCTTCCGGAGAAGATCGATTCGCTGATCGCCGTCGTTGAAGCGGCTTTACTTACTTCAACGGAAAATACCTTCTTTTCCGAGCGTATGTCACTTGAACATTTTACATACAGATTGTAGGTTCCCGGAGAAAGAAGTTTATCTTTTACAATGAGTCTGTTTCCGTCAATGATAAATCTTCCGTTGTCTTTTCCGTAAAGAACCGATGCGGCAAAGCTGTATCTGTACTGTCCGTTACCGCCTTTTGCATCAAAAAAGCCAACCGTGCCGCCGGGCATGGTCTCTTCGGAAATAGCATGAAGTTCACCGTTTGCATTGAAAGTAAAACTGCTGATAGGCTCTGCGTCCGAAGGCTGATAAGCTTCTTCGGCCGAAGGCGCTTTGATAAGCTGAACCTCTCCTGCCGGATAAGCGCAGAGAATTGTCCAGTCTTTTTTTGAACATGCGATCTTGACCCTGATGTCATCCTTAACTACAGAGCCGTTTTTCTCAAGAGACGAAAAAGGGAACTTATACTCTGCGAAAGTATTATCCGCAGTCTTAAAGTATTCCTTCGGCTGAGATCCGCCCCAGCCCCAGGCTCCGCCTTCGCCCGTGTAATAATATAGGTCTGTACCCTGGAACATGTAATCGATACCCGCATTGCAGTATCCGTTTGTATGATCACCGTCCGAATCGATATAGAACTGATCCGCACCGTAATTGTCCAGCGTAGCCAGATCTCTCATGATATAAAGAGCATCATCCGTTACAAATGCAGCAGCCTGTGAGAAGCCGTCTTCATCGACCACGTACTTGCGCACATAGTCCCAGTCGGTCGCATCTCCGTCCAAAGTGATCTGAATGTCGCTCTGTCCGGCCGCATCTGCATGCAAAGTTCCCGGCATAAGGCATAAAACCACTGCCAATGCAAGAACCGTTGATAAAGCTCTGTTCCAAAACCGGTTCAGTTTCCGGTTAAAGTTTCGCTTTTGCACTTTTTCATAACCCTCCTTCTACAAAATACAGTTTATCCTTTTATCCTTATCATCCTTTGATACCGGTATGTGCCACACCCTCAATGAACTGCTTCTGGAATACGGCAAATATTATGATCAAAGGTATCACGGCCATAAGAGCACCCGCCATTACCCCGGGGAAATCGGTCACATATTGACCCTGCAGATACGAAAGTGCAGGCGCGAGCGTCATCTTTTCGGTAGAAGTATTGACTACCATCGGCCACATAAGATCATTCCATGCAAATCTGAACGTAAGTATTCCCAAAGACACAAGTCCCGGTTTTACAAGCGGAAGCATGATCTTAAGGAATGCCTTGCCCCTGTTGCATCCGTCTATGTATGCCGCGTCTTCAAGTTCCTGCGGAAGCGATAAAAAGAACTGTCTTAACAGAAAGGTTCCCATCGCCGAAAACAGATTGGGCAGGAACAGTGCCGGGATCGTATTTAAAAGTCCGAGTCTGTTGATGATACGGTACTGTGGAAGGATAAAGAACGTTCCGGGTACCATCAGGACCGCAAGAGTTGCCGTAAACAGGATATTCTTAAAAGGGAAATTGATCCTGGCATAGGCATATCCCGACATCGCACAGAATACAAGTTGGGCCGTAACTATGATAACGGCCGAAATGATCGTATTTAAGTATATTTTTACAAACGGAAGGCCGGTAAATACATGTTTGTAGCCTTCCCAGTTAATTTTCTCAGGAAAGATCGTCGGCGGTATGCTCAATGCTTCCGCATTTGTCTTAAATGATGTGAGTATCATCCAGATAAACGGGAAAACTGCGATCAAAACTCCGCCTATCAAAACAGCATATGTTAAAATCCGAGAAGCTTTTATCTTTTTCGTTTTCATTATTCGTAATTCACCCATTTCTTCTGCATCTTCATCTGGAATACCGTAAGCGTCATAATGATCACAAACAATAATACCGCAACAGCAGATGCATAGCCTTTCTTGGAATAAGAAAAAGCAGATCGATAGAAATGCATGACTATCGATTGCGTATACTTCATCGCAACGGCTTTCTGATCTATCATCATATAGATCTCACCGAAGATCTGAAACGTGGAAATTACAAGCATGATAACTACATAGAAGATTGTGGGAGTAAGTAAAGGAAGTGTGATCTTGAAAAACTTTTGAAATCCCGTGGCGCCGTCGATCTCGGCAGCCTCGTAATACCCCTTTGAAATACCCTGTATCCCGGCAAGCAGAATGATCATATAATATCCGACATTGGTCCAGATCGAAACCGTACATATGCAGAAAAGCGCTGTACTTTTGTCGGAAAGCCATAAATGCGGACTCATGCCCAAAGCATTTAAGATACCGTTGAGCACACCGTAATCACCGTTAAAGATCCAGCGCCATACCATTGATACGGCTACGGACATGGTGATCGCCGGGAGAAAATAGATAACACGAAAAACAGACAGGCCTTTGACTTTTGCATTTAAAAGAACTGCGATCAGCAATGCAAAAAGCAACGACATGGGCACGATGATAACGACATACTTAAAAGTATTCCCCAAAGCCTGCCACATTTCCTGATCTTTAAACATCGCAGAGTAATTATCGATCCCCACAAAGCCCAGATCTCTGTCAAATGAGCCGATATTATGAAAACTGTCTCTTATAACCCTGAAAAACGGGTAAAAATAGAAAATGATAAGACCGATGGTAACGGGGGCTATCATAAATAGCCCCCACATGATCTCGGTCTTTTGCCTGTGATTTAGTTTCTTCACAACCGCATTACCTCAATTGTATGTGCACATCATTCAGAAGCAAGAAGTGCATCCATCTGTTCTGCTATAGTATCGCAAGCATCGTCAAGTGATTTTTCAAGTGAATAAACTTCGATGAGTTCGTTCCAGATGAGATCTCCCCATTCTGCAGCAGTCTTTGATGTAGGATAAGGAACAGACATGTTCTGTGCCTCGTCTGCAAAGATAGCCATGTTGTAATCGGGGAAGCTCTCAAAATAAAGTGCTGAGTAATCCTTATGTGAAGGAATGGCTGCGCCGCTCTTTCCAAGGATCTCGTTTGCTTCGGGACCTGCAAGATATTCACACCAAGCCCATGCAGCTTCGGGATACTTTGTGGAAGCTGAGATACAGTTTGCCTTACCGTGGATTACAGATACTCTCTTACCGTTTACGGTAGGAATATATGTACAGTCACATTTGGTCTTGAAACTGTCATCAGTCACGAATGTAGCTGCATACCAGTCGCCTGCAAAGAGCATAGCGATCTTGCCTGCCATGAACTGCTGATAATCGGGATTTTCGGTGATGGAAGCCTGTGAAGGAGAATAACCTGCCTCCATAAGATCTACCCAGCACTTAATACCTGCTCTTGTTTCAGGAAGAGAAAATCCTGACTTTGTCTTGTCATCGTTTACGATGTAACCGCCAAACATAGGAACGGTATTATAGAAACCTGCCTGATCAGCGTAACCTGCTGCGATACCGTAAACACCTGTTGAAGGATTGGTGAGCGCTGCAGCTGCCGCTTTGACATCGTCCCATGTCCAGTTTTCATTGGGATAATCCATACCGGCTGCATCAAAGAGCTCTTTGTTGTACCAAAGACCGATCGTATCATAGTCCATCGGGATACCGTAGAACTTGCCGTCTACTGTGTAAAGATCGATAAGACCCTGAGGATAATTGGAAAGATCAAGGCTTGAAGAAGCTACAAGATCATCAATGGGTGCTGCAACACCGGCTGAAGCATATTTACTGATGTTGGGTCCGTTAAGATGGAATACGTCGGCAATAGCACCGCCCGAAGCTGCTGTTTCAAGTTTGGTCCAATACTCACCCCATGCCGTCTCTTCAAGAACGATCGATACACCCGGATTGGCTGCCTCGAAGTTTTTCTTACACTCTTCAAGATAAGGTGTCATGGTAGCCTGCCAATAAGCATAATGGATCTCGCCTTCGAGATTCGATACTTCTGCCGCAGGAGCTGCATCTTCGCTTGCTGCGGGAGCTGCTGTCTGCTCTGTCTTGGTCTCGGACACAGGAGCATCCGGTGTCTTTGCTGCTTCATCGCTTCCGCATCCGGCCAATGAAGCAAAAGCCATAGATGCGCAGAGAATTGCTGCTAAAAGTTTTCTTTTCATTTCTGTCCTCCCTACTTTTAATGTTTCGTAACAAACACTTTTGTTTACTAAATTACGCAACAACTTTAACTCATTTTACTAAACAAATCTATTGCACTTTTTCATAATTTTTCTTTCTTCGTTTTGTTGATTTTTACATAAAGCCCCCTTCTGATGCTACAAATGCGGGCTTATCGTTTTTCACATTTTTAAATGTTCATTTTTGTGAATTTTTTTCATGTCTATTTATTGTTGTTTCGTTGACAACGAAACATTTGAGCAATATAATGATATGGAAATACCGAGACCAATTCTTATGAGAGAGGGTATAAGATGAGTACAATTCGCGATGTCGCTGCACTGGCAGGAGTATCTCCCGCCACAGTGTCCAGGATACTTAATCACGACACCACATATAAAATGACCACCGAGACAACCGAACGTGTTTGGAAGGCTGTTGCGGATCTTGGTTATAAAGCCCCCACTTCCACCCAGAATCAGATGCGCTATGTGCATAAGGTCAAAGGTTCGGGACCCGTTCAGAAATTCGGATGTATATTAAATGTTCAGGGCGGTAAATACAACGACCCTTACTATCTTTCGATCCTTTCCGGATTCGAAGAAGCCATTATGAAAAAGGGATATGAAATATCCTTTATCCGTACCAACGAGGAGCTTGAGGATCCAAAGGTCCTGTTCGCAACATTTCAGGAACCGATAAGCGGTCTTATAATCATGAATACGCTTGAAGATGATACATTCAAATATCTTCAGAATCAGACACCTTATATAGTAGGTATAGATACGGATCATACAAACATAGACAATATAGGTTACGACCATTACAATGCAGCGTTCATGGCCGTCCGCCATCTTTTGGAACAGGGATATAAAAAAATAGGATTTATCGGAGGCTTTAAGGAAAACATGCGTACAAGCCGAAGATACAACGGCTACTATGCCGCTCTCCACTGCTTTGACCTTGAATATAATCCTTCATGGGTCCTTGCAAGTAACTGGGATGAAGAAACCTGTGACAAGGCTTTAAGAGAAGCTCATAAGAAGGGAGACCTTCCCGATGCGTACTTTGTGGCTTCGGATTTAATGGCCATATCCGTATTAAGGACATTGTTTGACTTGGGTGTTTCGGTTCCCAATGATGTTGCCGTTATCGGTCTTTCCAACATAGAAATATCGAAATACAGCAACCCGCCGTTAACTACTATCTCCCTTCCCATTCACGAAATGGGCAAAGTTGCGGCCGCAGTTTTATTTGATCGTATTGCAGGTGATGATACGCCAAAGAAAGTGATCACACTTCCCGCTGAACTTCTTAAGCGTTTCAGTACCTGATATGACAAAAGCATCGAAATATAAAAAGTTTCGGCGCATTTTCTCCTTTTTTAATTATGAAAAAAGACCTTAACTCAATCGGGTTAAGGTCTTTTTACGCAATAAGGTGATTCATACAGCTTTTTGTGTACAAAATAATTATATGATCTGCAGCCTCCCGCACAATACTCTCCGTATTCGCATTCGGCGCATTTCCCGGTAAGATACTCCGCTTTAAAACCTCTGTTGTACGAAAAACCTTCGGGATCTTCCCAGATTTCACGAAGAGACTTTTCACGTAAGTTTCCTTCGTTAAAATGCTCGTCGTACATGGATTCACATCCTCTTACATTACCGACGCTGTCTATCCCCACAGCGGATATCCCCGCCGAGCAGCCGCGAAAATACGCTTTTCCGCTCAAATTGCCCCTTATGCTTCCTTCTTCCGGCGAAAAATAACCGATATTATCGGCCACGCCGAGCATAAACGGCGCTTTGTACATATGACTTACGGTAAAATCGATAACACTCTTAAAATCAAATCTATAGTCCACACTTCCGTCGGAAGCATTCCCCATAGGCGAGCATGCCTGCAATTGCCAAGCAAATATATCATGCTTAATAAGTTCCTCATAAAGATCGTCAAGGCATGCCGCGTTTTCTTTATTGAGCGTTGATATCACCGATACCGGTATGCCCGAATCCGACAGTGCGTCTATGGCATTTAAAGCTCTTTCAAAACTGCCCGGCTGCCTGTATTTATCATGGACCTCTTTTGTGCCGTCCACAGAGACCGAAACGGATTCGACATTTATCTCTTTAAGATCGTCAAGTATTGACTTTGTGAAAATATAGCCGTTTGTGATGATATTTACCGCTATGCCTCTTTTGGAAAGCTCACCCGCTATCTCTTTCCAGTCCTTTCGCATAAACACTTCGCCGCCGATAAGCGATACTCTTTCGCATCCAAGCTCGGAAAGCTGCCTTGCCACATCAAGGCACTCCGCTGTCGAAAGTTCGCAATCACGGGCTCTTCCGGCCCCGGATCCGCAGTATTTACAGGAAAAACAACAAGCCAGAGTGATCTCCCATACACAGCTTATAAGATCATATGTCATATGAAACATCTCCGCCGCATTCGGGACAGAATTTATATGATTTTAGCATCCTTGCCCCGCAGTTTCTGCAAAACTTCGTGGGTTTTCCGGCAAACTCATCAACAGGTTCAAAAGGTTTACTGCCCTCCGGATTAAAAGGATTCCCGTTTTGCTGAAAGAACCCGCCCTGCTGTTGCTGCATCATAGTCGGACCCGCATATACAAACCCTATAGGACCTGCATAAACTCCTTCCATAATTGCGGGGTTGGGTCTGACCGGACCAGCATAGACAAGTCCCGACGGCGCATCGGAGCCTGCCGGTCTTTCCGGACCGGCATACACTTTTTTCATTGTAAAATTCCCATGTCGTTTTGCTCCCTCGGGATATTTTTCGCCCATTTCATTATTCATACCAAACACTCCTTTCCGCTCATGATCATCGATCACGTTATCCCCTTTTTGTTACTTTTACTCTCTTACCGTTTTGCTTTTTATCTTTGAATTTATGAATTCGATGTCACGCTTTGTCCTGAACGCGTCGACAAAATAAGCCATAACAAGAACGATCCCGACATAGATGAACGCCATCCAGAAATTGCTTTTATAAAACCAGCCCGCGATAAATCCAAACAGCATCACGATCCCCGATGCCGATATATATTTTACCGCATAACAGCCGAGTATGGGAAGCGTTGTGTACTCATCGATAAAGTAGTTTGCAAGCGATATGACAAACGAAAGAATAAAAAGGCAGATCACAAGTTTTATCTCATCCGTCATTCCGACCCATATCATCGACACGGTAAAAACACACAATATCATCAATGCTGCCAGTATGCATGTATCTCTTAATATCCTCTTCATGGGTTTTTCCTCTTAAAGATCTTCTTTATGTCCGGCAGATATTTTCTGGATACGATCAGTTTCTCGTCATTGTCCATTACCGCCTCGAGATGGCTGTTTCGCATCTGCCTTATCTCCCTTAAATGATCGGTATTCATGATGCATGTTCTTGAAATCCGCACAAGCCCCGTTTCATCCATGACGTTTTCGATATCCGCCATCGCTCCGTCAAACCTGTACACTTCATTACGTGTATAAATAAAAAGTTTTCTTTCCACGTTTTCTACGTAATAAAGGTCAGACACGCCGATATTAACGGACCTGTTTTCGCATTTGCCCGTAAAAGAAAGGTCCATCCTGCCTATCTTTTTGTACAGGCCCTCGACCGATTCATTCCACTCCGGATACTCTATGATGACAGTCAAAGGCTGTCCTTTTACTTCTCGCTTCTCAATTCTCATTTTTCCTTAATTTCCACAGTTTTATTGCTATGGTAAATACAGCGGCGGTCAGTATTATCAGTCCTCCCGTAAAACTGTACGGTGCCCAGACGAATGCAATATCCTTAAGCTCCGCTTTAAAAACAAGCGGCATCACGATACAGATCGATATAAGAACAGTGACAGACAAAATTCCCGCTACCAACAGTGTACCACGTCTTTTCACAAAGAGAATAGATATAATTAAAAGAACCCACAATATTGTTACGGCACTGAAAATAAGATCGAACACCGTCCACACGTCGCCTGCTATCGGCACGGTATCTGCGCCCGAACATACAGCATATATCCCGTTACACAGACTGTCCGTTGAAGCTGCCACGTTCATGTTTGTAAGAACGCATACACCGATCTTTTTTTCCTCTGAAAATACAATCCTTGAGGAATAGTTAGGCGTCCCTCCCGAGTGGCCTGTTGTTCCGCTTTCAAACGATTCCCATCCCGAATAATAATCACCCGGCTTAATTAATTCCGACTTAACGGCACTTATAAGATCTTTAAACTCTTTTGGGATATCGGTCGAACCGAGCCAGATTCCGATCCATCTTGCCATATCATTAATATTCGAATAAAAGTAGCCCGCAGGTATCTGCCCCTCGGCGACCTTTATCTCATATCGGAAAGCATGCCGGTATCCGGGTCTTGAACCGCGGATAATGCTTGCCCCGTCACCGGGCATCTGCACATATGTGTTTGTAAGGCCCAAAGGGATCAGGATGTTTGTTTCCATGTATTCCCGGTAGCTTAATCCCGAAGCCTTTTCGATCACCGCACCTAAAAGGTTATAATTAACGTTTGAATACGAATATCTCTCACCGGGCCTATAGTTTAACTCTTTACCCGAAATACTGTCCGCCCAGTCCATGAGAGTCATATCATCCGAAGCGCTCGGAAAAAGTTTTTCGCTGTTTGTATATCCGCTTGTCTGTTTAAGAAGCTGATCGATAGTGATATCGCAGGCTTCATGCCCGTAAACGGCCGTAAAGCCGGGCAGCAGTTTAGACACCGTGTCGTCTTTTGAAAGTGTTCCTTCGGCGATAAGTTTTTGAACCGCAAGCCCGGTAAATGCCTTGGTCATCGATCCGATCTGATATAAGCCTTCTGCATCACCGTAAACTTCGGTCTTATCCCCGTCTACGACGGCTACGCTTACCGCGCGGCATTTGGTCTTTGTCTTAAACTCTTCTATTTGATCCGAAACGTGTTCTTTTACCTCATCCGCGTATGCGTATGCCTTGTCCGCGATCAAAATCGATATCATCAGCAGCAACGTTATGATCTTTATTCTCTTCATAAAAAATTCCTCCATGATCTTTAACGATCATAGAGGAATCAAAAAAACTTCTCAATATATCGATACGCCGGTTGCAAATTAAGCTGCACATGTTGCAATTTACCACTCGTTGACCATCTTGCCCACATTGATGAAGTGGTCGGCGACTCTTTCCGCATTGGAAGCAAGGGACATATACTGGGAACCGACGATAGCGGTGCAGATGCCTTCGTTAAGGCGGATGATATGGTTCTCACCCATTCTGGCCGTTATCTCATCTATCTCGTCCTCGATCCTGTATGCCTCTTCAAGAGCTTCCTTGTCCTGCTCGGTATAAGCCTTGATTATGTTATCGAACAGTTTTTCAATATGCTCTCTCATATAAGCTATCTCGGATACTGCCGATTCCGAAAAGCCCTGATGCTCGTTTTTGAGCGTGTCGGCGTATTCCATGATGTTTTCGGCGTAGTCTCCGACTCTTTCAAGGTCGCTTATCGTATGGAAAGTTGTTGAAACATATTTATGGTCTTTATCGCTTAACGGAAGCTTGGCAAGTTCCACCACGAACTTAACGAGTTCCTTGTTGATATAGTCGATCTCTTTTTCATTCTTCGCAAACTGTTCCTGCTTGGAAAAATCAAGTTTGGAAATGGTCTCGAGCGAACATATGAAATTTCGCATCGCAATGTCGGCCATGTTGACGATCTCTTTTTTAAGCTGTGCAACAGCGATAGAAGGCGACTTTAACATGTTGCGGTCGACATAGTAGAGGCGTCCTTCTTCCTCGGTGTTTTCGTCCTCTTTGTCGGGAATGATCTTTGATACTACATTTACCAGGATACCCGTAAGAGGCAGGAAAATGAACACCGTGATCGTATTGAACACCGTATGGAACATAGCAAGCTGTATCTGCGGAACGTTAGGGAATAAGTGCTCAAATATGACACCGAAATCGACGTTTCCGCCGGTAAAGATCGTGATAAGGAATCCGATGATCAAGAATACGACCACACCGCCCACATTGAAGAATAAGTGGATGAGTGATGTTCTTTTGGCATTCTTGCCGCCGCTCAATCCCGCTATCAGCGCCACCACACACGAGCCGATGTTGGAACCCATGGTCAGGTATATGCCCTGATCGAGTGTGATGAGGCCTGTTACGACCATCGTGATCGCGATCGAGGTCATGACCGATGAACTTTGGATGATCGCAGTAAAAGCTGCACCTACGATGACCAACAGGATCGCATTGCTGATCCCGGCCAAGAACTGTTTTACCGCATCAAGCTTTGCAAATGTATCCATTGAAGAACTCATCATGGAAAGACCGACAAACAGCATACCGAATCCGGAAAAGATCCCTCCGAAGCGCTTTACCTGATCTTTCTTGGCAAATAGCGAGATCATTGCACCGACACCTGCAAATGCCGAAAAAATCACGGTCGTGGAAAGCCTGTTGCTGCCCGTCATACCAAGAGCAACGATCTGACCGGTTATGGTGGTACCGATATTGGCACCGTATATGACCGTTGCGGCCTGTGTAAGCGTCATAATACCGGCGTTCACAAAACCGATGATCATGACGGATGTCGCTCCGGAGCTTTGTATGGCTGCGGTCGTTACCGCACCTATTCCGGCGCCTATAAGTTTATTTCCGGATACTTTTTTGAACAGCGCCCTCAGTCTGTTTGAACTGAGCGACTCGAGATTGGAGCTCATTGTAGAGCATGCAACAAGAAATATACCTATTCCTGCCAGCATTGACAGGATTGCGGAAATTATTACCGTAGAACTCATGAATCCAGATTCCTCCGAACCTATTTTATGACCCCCCGGGGGACGGGGTCAAGGGGTCAATTTTTTCGCATCACCGTTCCGGTTTTTGTCCGTTTTCAAAAATGAACCTCTAACCCCGTTCCCATAGGTTCAGTAAAGTTTTCCGTCGTAGTACTGCAGCAAAAGATCTACAACACCGTCGTAATTGTATTCTTTGAGTATATCGGCCTGCGTATTCCAGCCGGCATCTCCTATCTCTTCGATCTTGTCGGCATGATCCTCAAGCGGATGCTCATCACGGTCGAACTGTTCTTTCGCTTCACGTACGGCATTGTTAAAATCTGTTCCGACCTGTGGAAGCAGGGAATGTTCTTTGGCATCCGTTAAATAATTCTCCTCGTTACCGTCGTTAATGCATGCCAGATGATATGCGTCGTCAACATATCCCAATACATAGAAATATGCGGTATAGCGAAGTATGGGATCATCGCTTTCTTTGCATGCGACAAAAGCTAAGAAATTCGCTTCGTGTTCTTTAAAATAGCCCATATGATGACAGCTTTCGTGTGCGTAAAGCGACGAAAGACGGAAATTATTGACATATTTGTTATAAGTCACTTCAAGCGTATAAGGATATGTATACCCGCCTATTCCCATCCAGTGAAGTTCATCGGAACACCATGCCGCCTTGAAGGCCGGATAATAACCCTTAAGTCTTTGATATTCTTCGCCGGCAGCGTTCATCGCAACAGATACTTTCCGTTCGACCGTTTCCTTGTCATCGTAGATGATATCCCCTAACTCGTCACGTGGAACCTTACCGCATTCTTCGTTGATATTGTCCACAAGATAAATATACAGTGTCCCAAGTTCGTCTGTTGTATATTCCCGTGTGGCATATCCGGGCTTTCCTAGCACCGAGCTCCGAAATGTCGTAAGCCACTGCGTTGAATATATTAACAGCACTGAAAGGATAATGATCGTAAGTGTCCTTAAATATACGGACAAAAAGGCGGCATAGCCTTTCTTTTTCCCAAGAAATATGCGTAGGATGAGCAACAGAAACGCTGTGATAACAAGTCCCGCTCCGATATACATCAAAAGCTCACCCAGCGGAAACGGGATGAGCTCTGCAATGCGTGAGAAATGTCTGCAAAAGAAAATATAGATGTGATCGGCGTAAAAATCCGCCCATGATCTGATATTTGAAAGCAGGATAAAACATACTGTCAAAGCAGTCATAATGATGACTGCCATGCAGAATCGCTTATTGTTACTGTAGTATTGTCTCATACCCCTGTTTGTTTTCAACCCTTTTCCCAATCTGGGCCTTTATCTGCCCATTATGTCATTCTCTTGTCTTGGCTCCCATAGCCTTAAGTTCCTGCTTGCGCTTATACATCATGCTGTCGGCTCTTTCAAAGACATCGTGGATCTGCTCATCTTCCCCGGTCAAAACGGAATGTCCTACAGCAACCACTACCTTGCCCTTTTCGATGTTTTCTTCGACCTCACGGTTTATCGAAGCAAGAGTTTCATCCATTTTATCATAGCCTCTGTCTTGAAGTATAACGACAAACTCGTCGCCGCCGATCCTGAATACGGCTCCGTGAGTGAAATGTTCACATATAAGATCACAGGCATCTTTGATCAGTTTGTCTCCGGCCGCATGTCCCTGAGTATCATTGACGATCTTAAGGCCGTTTATATCGCAAACCAGCACAGCCAGCCTGTCTTTCAGTTCACCGGAACGTATCTTATCGTTGATCTTGCTCTCATATTCCGAATATGCATGCTTGTTCCTGACTCCGGTAAGGGAATCGGTGTTTGCCATGCTCTTGAACATTCTGCTGTTCTCCATCTCAGATTCAAGTCTCGCACGTGAAGCCTTACGCGACTGAAGCAGGAGTATGGTTGCAAAGAGCGCCATCGAAAAGAGCGTTACCATGATTAGGATACGACTGGTAAGATGATTGCTTTCGCTCATCTCACGGAACTGCTCATGTATTACGTTCTCATGTATAAGGATCGCCATCATCCATCCCGTGTTTGGAACGGGAGCATAACAAAGTGTCTCTTGTGTGCCATCCCACACAAGAGTCAGATTACCCTCTTTTCCTTCTTCAAAATCTGCCGAAAGTTTTTCCCATGAAGCCGCTGAAATATGATCTTTTGTCTTCTCAAGTATATTGTTACCCGCTTTTATGGGTCCCAAATCTGTATCGGACAGATTTCCGCCGGTCTTTGTATACAGAGCGAAATATGTGGTACCCTGATCCTCTAAAAGCAACAGATTGCTGATATCTTTGATGTCTATCATAACGAAACATGCCTTGAACGGTTTACCCATGATTACAAGACCGTCCGTCGGAATAGCAAGGCACAACTGCTTGGATGAGCCATACATATTAATAGTGCTGACGACTCTCTCGTTCAGTTTATCTGATGAAAGAAAATCATAGCGGCTCCCGCCCGTATAAGTTGTGTACTGGGTATATACGATATTATCCTCGTCCACAAGCGCAAACCTGTTAAGTGAAAGAAGCTTTTTGGTATTACCGAGGGAGTTTCTGAGTTCTTCCTGCGAGCTGATATTGCCGTCTTTTATAACATTGAGCGCCACTTCCATGTGCTCGAAATTGTTATTGATCAGGTTATTGACCGTCCTCGCACGATAATCGGCCATGGCTTCAAGATAAAACGAACTTACTGCCGCAACAGCATCATCTGTTGTCGATACCGTCGTTCTCGATGCCCATACGGTAATGACTACGAGTATCACCATCACCAATGCACTTCCTATGATAGCGGTAGATACGAACCCTTTACTAATTCTCTCTTTATCATTTGTCATAATATGTCACCGTAGAGCAGTTCCAACATCTGCGCTGCGTCCTCCTTGTAGATGATCGTAGTGATCTCATTGGTCAGTTCCGGATAAAGATCACCGGGCAGATTACCGTCAGCGATCTTTACTGCCACCTGAAGTGTATCAAATCCTATGGAGAAACAGTCCTGAACTCCCAGGCAATAGATCACGCCGTCATTTAAGTATCTTAAAGCTTCCTCATCATGATCCATTCCAACTATCACCGTATCGCTGCCTCTTTCGGTGATCGCCCTGGCCGCTCCTACGGGATTGCTCATGTTACAACAGATGATCCCGGCAAGATCGGGAGTTTTATCCAATATATCTAATGTCAGATTATACGCATTTTCAATGGAATCCATATCATATTCCACGGCTACCGTTTCCATATCCGGATACTTGGCCAACGTATCTTTTGCGCCACGTGCCCTGTCCTCATGACAGGGTGCACCCACGCTTCCGACCAGTATGGCAACTTTTCCTTTATAATCCAGTTTTTCACACAAAGCCTGCGTCAGGTCTGCCCCATCCTGGTAATTATGAGTATTTCCGACGTAGGCTATTCTTTTGCATCCTTTAGCTGCGTCGGAACTTGAAAAAGTCATTACCTTACAGCCCTCGTCTATCATCTCATCGATGACCGGCGATATGATCTCTTCGTCCGCCACATCAACGCCGATAATATCGTAGTCTGCATTTTTCACGCGGGCCAGCCTGTCTTTCTGATCTTCGGCCGATGCTGCCTCGGGTGCCATATATTCATAAGTTATCGTTATACCCTTTTCAAGGTACTGCCTCTGCGCTTCCTCCATGCCAAGAGCGACCGCATCCCACCAGGGGTGAACGATCTTGTAAGTGAAATAAAAATTATAGGTATCCTTTTTGGGTACATAAGAATCGAGTTCATGCGCAAAATCGACAGCGCCGATTACAGAATTCGTTGATTTTTCTTCTACAGGAACCGGTTGAACCGAAACCTTTTCAGAACAGCTTGAAAGCGGAAGTATGAATGCAATGACCGCAGTTAGAAAAAATGCGGTCTTCCTGACCATCTTCATAACATGAATCATCTCCTTAATCCTTCACACAGAGTATTATCATACCCATCCCCACCGTGTATTATAGCACAATGTCTGAAGAGAAAAATTAACAAACCCGCGGATTATACTCCGCGGGATATTGATCACCTGTATTTAAGTTTATGATGCTGTGAACCGGCTTGCCTAATATCATTTCTTTACAGCATTCGTTATCATTTCTTTAGCTCTGGCAAAGCGTACGCTATCACTGTCTTTATCGTAACCTGCCATATATCCGCCCGAGGTGTTGGTATCGTCGGTTGTTTCAACGCATATATAATAGCTCGATCCGTCGTAGATAGTTTCTTTTGTAGATGTATCTTCTTTTAACTCCATGAAGTTTACCCTGGTTAACACATTTACGATGCTTGACCAATCCAGATCGGATATTTCGGATTCAGTTACCGCATATCTGTCCTCAGAAGGTAACTCTCCTGCCAGATAATCATATGATTTATCACCTTCGGGATTTATGTCGTATTTTACAACTTTCAAATCGGCAGTAATTACATACATATCAACTGCGCACATCCCGCCGCGATATACCAGATAAGTGACTTTGGTCACATCCAAAGGCCCCCTTGAATGTGAATGTCGACCCGATCCGTTGCACGCTGTCAAAGAAAACAAGCCGATCATCATAATAAGTCCTATAGCAATTGACTTTTTAAACCTTTTCATAACTATCGCTCCCGCCATTGTTTTTTCCCAGAAAATAATCATTTATGTATCCGCACTCACTCTTTTCCGACATTTCCATCCCGGATTCGTAATGCGCATTAAATTCCATATTGATGTCACGGATCTCTTTCTTTCCGTCAATATAATCCCGGTACATTTCAATAAGTCCCGCGGCACAGCCGTCACATGAACCGTTAATGTTTCCGATCGATTCGGCAACTATCTGTTCGCGCTGCGCTCTGGTCGTATCTTTTATAAGAATCGATGTTTCCATAATCTCATCACTCCACAAACAATCGTATTTTTAATCATACTCAAAAATTCCTTGTACCGCATCGGAAACATTCATAATATCTCCCTAAAAAAAATCACTCGTCGAAATACGAACCGGCGGGCGGATCGATCCCTATGCTTTTAAGCATCTTCATGCCGACATCATACATCATCCGGACAGCTTCGTCCTTGGAGAGCCTGAAACTGTCAAACATCATCATGAGTGCAAGGCCATGGGTATATATGACCGTATCACGCACGACTTTTCCTATCTCTTCGGCAGGAACGTCATACTGAGATGTCAGCATTTTGAATGCTTCGGCATCAAACTGAAGGTTAAATATGCTTTTATCACTGTATATCTGCTCTCCTACTGTCTCGGTCGTATCGTCGACATTTACGAATCTGAAGACATGAGGATGGTCACAAGCGCACGAAAGATAATGCTTTCCCGATATAAAGAACGCTTCGATGGCTTCCCGCCCCTGCATTGCATCCCCAAGCGGAGCGTACAATTTGGCAGCCGCATATTCAAACAGTTCTTTTTTAAGTTCCGTCATGCTTCCGAATTGCCATGAAACCGGCTGGGTGGAACAGCCGAGTTTTGCCGCGACAGACTTGATCGCCACGGCGCCTATCCCCGATTCGTCAAGCAGTTCGTACGCCGCTTCCAGTATCATTTCCTTGGTTATCTGTGTTTTTCTTCCCATGGTCATCCTTTACTTATATGGTCTGTAGCCGATCGGTTTGGTACATCCCCAATTACGGGCCAGCTTTGTGAACATTTTTCTTCCGAGCGTTGCGAAGATCGTTCCGAGCATTATCCGCATATGTAACGGAAATACTTCATAACCTGTAAAGGCCTTGCACTTATCCGTATTAAATCCGCCGTTTAAAGCGTATTCACGCCCCATTTCCGTGTACTGTCCGGTAACCCTGTCTCTCATCTCTCCCTCAAAGAATCTTATACTGAAATTATCGCCTTTGACAAGTGTGCCGCCGTATTCACATCCGAGACGAGCCGTAAGTTTTTTAAGATATTCTTCCCCGCACCTTAACTGTACTCCTTCCGCAAATCCGCTCTGCAGTAAATACGATATCTTTGTGCCGTCGTTTTTGGGTGTAAGCGTTTCAAGAAATTCCATCAACAATCCCGGGATACATTCCACATACAAGGGAAGTGCTATCAGTATATTGCTGTTGGCATAATAAGCGTTTCGTATATCGTCCCATTGTTTTTTGTCCGATATCTCATACTGCTCGAATGTCGTATTGTTTTCGGAAAGTCCCGCAGTGAATTTTTCAAGGATCTTATCCGTGTTACTGTACTGCTTTACCCTGGGGCTTCCGTTAATGATCAACACATGCATGATACCGCCTCCTTTACCTCATTTTCTTTAAATACGCCGAGCGACTTGCTGTCAAAATTAAGCGCCGCTCTTTTGCTCCATCTGTCAAGATATTCCCTGTCACCCTCGCCGCGATAGATGATCCCTATATTCGTTCTTTGTCTGTAACGCGGTACGTGACGCATCTGACCTTTGACGAATTTTAAGTACATTGTTGCGATCGGGAGTATCCTGTCAAAAATATTCTTTCCCTTATGATCCAGGAATCCGAGCGCGGTATCCGATATCACCCACAGCTGATCCGCATGTATGATCTTTTTAAGTATTATCTCATAATCATCTTTGATCGAGCATTCTCCGGGTGTCTTAAGCCAGCAATGATTACATCCTATACAATGGCTGATATTAAGTCCGTAAGCCTCGATCACTTCCGGTTCAAAGCCGCCGGCAGCGGCCAGTTTCTTTATCTCTTCGGTAACCGATGTATCCGAAGTGGTGTTCACGATCAGAATCATGTTTTTCCTCCAAAAGTTAATCGCAAAATAATATAAACGTGTTTATATAAACACGTTTATATTATTATTTATCTCTTCAGTTGTCAATACCTTTTATCATTTGCAGGTGATACCTGCCTATTGTCTTAGAAATGCACTGTCTTTTTGAGGCATTCCTTCCGTGTCTGATATATAACGCTCTGCTTTCATATGAAGATCATATTTCTCACGCAATTCGGTGATCTCTTTCATCATCGGTGATGCATGATGCCGGTCTATTGCCTCCTGGTCTTCCCAGCTGTCTATAAGGAGCACTGTTTCAGGGTCATTAAACGGGAAAAAATACTCATATTTCAAGTTTCCCTCTTCTGCCCTTATCCTCCCTGCGATACCTGTTCTTTCCATCTCTTCCGCGAACTTTCGAGCGTTCCCATTAACACCCATATAATACAGATTAACCGTAATGCTCATCACATACACCTCCCATACATTAATCCTGAACATCTAACCCCGTCCCCAAGGGGTTTTTCTTCGCAAGTTCTTCAAAGAGTTCTTTTGCCTGATCATATTCAGAAGAATTTTCATCAAATTCATCCATTCCGAGCTTGCCTTCCTCAAATGTCAAAAGTCCATATTTTGCTTCATGTTCCTCGGGATAAAACTGTCTTTCGGATATGACGACACCATATTTTTCCACAGACAGTATTCTGTAATTATATCCGTAAGCTCCCCTAAAATCCCATCCGTCAAGCGTATGGAATTCATCGTTTTCCACATCGTATAAAACAATATCCATTCGTGGCATTCCGCTTCCGAAAAAGATAAATGTGCAAAGATCCTTCACACCGTCACCGGTCACGTCGTACAGAAAAACATCATCTTCTTCAACAATGCCAAATGAAGTCGGAAAATGGCGGCAATGCTCGTTTAGTTTTGCAACCGCCTCATCATAATCATATGGTAAGTTTTGTTTTTCATCAGTAACCCCAATACCTTCACAGCCGGTGAGCATCAAAATGAATAGCAATAATATACTGTTCATAAGGAATATGGGGTAAAATTTCCTTTTCATAACTTAAACTCCGTCCCCCGGGTCGTTCAGACATTCCCGTCCTATTTCGATAGCCCTTTCAAGGCAGTCTGCAGACTATGTATCTGTAAAGTCTATCGTATGAATATTCTTCATGTATAATATCTCTTTGCATTTTTTGCCCACTATCGTCAAAAACTCCACATCCGGTCTTAACACCGATGTGGAGTTTTCATGCTTTTCTCTTAATATATTACCTGTTTTGAACCTCTGACCCCGTCCCCAAGGGACCGGGCGGAGCCGGGTGCTCAGCCGATGAGCCAGTCGTACATCTCCTGGTATTTGGATGCGCTGCGCTCCCATGAGTAATCCTGAGCCATTGCGCGGTCCACGAGTTTGTTCCATTCACGCTTTCTGTCGTAGTAGATACGCTCCGCATTACGTATGCAGGCAAGCATCTCATGCGCATTATAGTTGGTAAAAGAAAATCCGGTGCCGGTGCTCTCATACTCATTATACGGCTGTACGGTATCCTTTAGACCGCCCGTCTCTCTTACGATCGGGATGGTACCGTAACGAAGCGATATAAGCTGGCTTAATCCGCAGGGCTCAAAGAGCGAAGGCATCAAAAATGCATCTGCCGAAGCATATACCTGATGCGCAAGTTCATCGGAATAATAGATATTTGCGGAAACCTTGTCATTGTACTTCCAGTCAAAGTGTCTGAACATGTTCTCATAACGTTCCTCACCCGTTCCGACTACTACGAACTGGATATTGTCCTGACAAAGCTCGTCCATTATATAAGCAATAAGATCAAGGCCCTTCTGATCCGTAAGTCTTGAGATAAGACCTATCATCATGGTCCTGGGCTCGGCCTTTAAGCCAAGCTGCTGCTGAAGCTTGATCTTATTTTTTATCTTCTCTTTTCTGAAGGTGATCGCATTGTAATTGTGTGTGATCTTAGTATCCGTCTCGGGATCGAATTCCTTGTAATCGATACCGTTCACAATACCTCTTAAGTCGCCTGCTCTCGCCGTTAAAAGACCGTTTAAGCCTTCACCGTAGAAATCGGTAAGTATCTCTTTTGCATAGGTCTCCGATACGGTCGTGATGGCATCGGCATATACAAGACCGCCCTTTAAGAGGTTTGCATCCTTATAAGCCTCAAGCTTGTCGGATGTAAAGAAATAATCGGAAAGACCGGTGATGGACTGCACAGCTTTAACATCCCAGCGGCCCTGGAATTTAAGATTGTGTATGGTCATAACGGTCTTAATATCATGGAAGAACAAGTCCCCGCCGAAACGCTCCTTAAGATATACGGGAATAAGACCCGTCTGCCAGTCATGGCAATGGATCACGTTGGGCTGAAATCCGATAAGAGGAAGTGCCGAAAGCACTGCCTTTGAAAAGAACGCATATTTCTCTATTTCAAAGAGGACGTCATCGCCGTAAGGCTTTAAGCCGCCAAAATAATATTCACTGTCGATAAAATAATATGTGATGCCTTCAACTTCGGCTTTAAGGACGCCCACATATTCGTTTTTCCAATTGAAGTCCATGTAGAAGTGTGTTACATACTCCATCTTGTCCTTCATTTCCTGTCTCATGCAGAGGTAACGGGGCAATACGACTCTTACATCAAAGTACCGCTTGTCGATACACTTGGGAAGCGATCCGACAACATCGGCAAGTCCTCCGGTTTTGATAAAGGGAACTCCCTCCGATGCGGCGAAAAGAATCTTCTTCATAAATCAAATATCCTCCGAAATCAAATCTTTAATAATCTCACCCGCTATTATAAGGCCCGCGGCTGACGGGACAAAGGATATACTGCCCGGTGCATGTGTATGCGTTTTGACAGGTTCTTCTTTTGAATATAGCACTTTTACATTAAAAAATCCACGCTCTTTACATTCTTTGCGCATGACCTTCGCAAGCGGACAGACCGACGTTTTTTGGATATCTGCTATCTCGAATCTTGTGGGATCGAGCTTATTGCCGGTACCCATCGATGAAATGATCGGTATATCATTTTCTTTTGCCCGCTTTATGATCTCAAGCTTCGCTGTAACGTTGTCCACACAGTCCGTAACATAGTCGTATTTTTTGATATCGATATCCCCGGCATTCCCCGGAAGATAAAACATATCGTAATCCTCGACGATTAAATCAGGATTAATATCTTTAAGTCTTTCTTTCATGACTAAAGTCTTCTTAAGGCCTACGGTCGAATGAAGAGCGATTATCTGACGGTTTATATTAGTTATGTTAACCGAATCGTGATCGACTATCGCTATCCTGCCCACTCCTGCTCTCGCAAGCGCTTCACATACATAGCCTCCGACACCGCCTATGCCGAAGACGATGACCGACTTGTTATGTAAACTATTAACTTTATCCTCACCGATTATCCTCTCGGTCCTTTCAAACTGATTCTCAGACAAAATACGTAAGCCCCTCAAGCAAAAGAACGAAGTGCCAAACTCCGCTTATCACATGCCATAAATACACCGCACACAAAACTGTTATGTAAACCTTGGGCAGGATCGCCGTTCCCGCGAATATCTTCTTTTTGAATATATCTTTTAGGATCAATATCCCTGATTCAAAGAACAGCACAAACAACACTATCGAATAGCCCCAGAAGAAGTTTGAATCGCCCGTTCTTGAACCCGTCTCCAGGAAAAAGAACACCTCGGCAAAACCCATGAGCCATACAAGGAGGCTGAATGCGTATATCCTGTCCTTAAATGCTTCTTTTATGTGGGTTATGAACACCAAAAGCGGGAATAATACGGAAAGAACAAGTGTGACCTTCGGATGATCTCCTCTTTGGCTCAATGCGGTAAAAGGACTGATCGCATAGCCGTTTCCCGTGTCGTTTCCGAAAAGGACAAGGCTTTGAAGGATCAAAACCGCAAATGAAGGTACGACAGTGAGCGCAAAGAAAAATACATCCTTAAACGGCTTTTTCTTCTTAAAAAGATCCCATAAAAGCTCTATTGCCATAACAGGCGCAAATACCACGAAAAAGCTCGGCTTAACGGCTGTCGAAAGCGTGAGCACCACACAAAAGAGTATGAGCTTTTTAATATTCAGTTTTGAGTCCTTGTAAATATCAAGATACAGTATCAGGCACCAGAGTGCAAAAAGCCTCATGACTATATAGGTTGAATTGTGCCACATATTGGCATTCTGATAACCTATATAATGCTGAACGTTAAAGGCTTTTACATAAAAGCCCATAACAAAGTTCGCACAGAAAGAGAAAAGATAAATATAACCTTCTTTTATCTTAAGATCGTATGCATCAAGCACGTCTTTTGTAAGCCTTACGCACATTACCACGGATAAGCATGTGCAAACGCTTAAAAAAAGCGCGATCAGAATATCGGAAAACGGCAGGAAACTCAGCAAAAGATACACAAAAGCGGTAAGACTGTAGTAAAATCCGTCATCGACCGCCATGCTCACATGCACCGGAGTGTCGGCCTCAAAACGGCCGGTCACCGGGTATCTAAGCTGGTTTATGTACAGATACAGGCATAAAGCCATATACAGAAAAAGCGCAATATAATAAATGATCTCGGAAGTTTTTCTGTTCTTCATCGATGTTCCTTAAACACTTGAATTTTTCAAAAGCTCGCGCGCATTGTTAAGCGCAGCTTCGCTGTTTTCGTCGCCGCCCAAAAGCCTTGCCAGTTCTTTTAACCTTAACGCTTCGTCGATGGCGGTTATCGTAGTCTTCGTCTTGCCGTCCGAAACACCCTTTTCAATGACAAAATGCGTATCCGCCATTGCGGCTATCTGCGCAAGATGCGTGATCGAAATGACCTGATGACGCTTTGAAAGGACTTTAAGCTTCTTTCCGACGTCGCGCGCCGTTATACCGCTTATGCCCGCATCGATCTCATCAAAGATAAGAGAATCTATATCGTCCTTGTCAGCAAGGATGGTCTTTATGCCGAGCATGATCCTTGAAAGTTCACCGCCGCTCGCAACATTCTTAACGGGCTTAACGGGCTCGCCGGGATTGGTGGAGATCATGAATTCAAGGGAATCCGACCCTGACCTTGCGACATTTGAATAATCGCTGTCTATGTTTACATAAAACTTAACATCCAAAAAGTTTAGTTCTTTCAAAGTCTCCGTAAGCTTAAGCGAGAAATCCTCGGAAGCTTCTTTTCTGGCCTCTGTAAGTCTTGTGGCTGCCGAGACATATTCTTTCTTTGCGGCTTCCAGTCTTTCGTTTAGTTTACATAAATATTCATCAAGGTTTTTTAATCTGTCAAGCTCTTCTGTCTTTTCTTCACAGTATTTGATGACATCCTCTATGGTACGCCCGAAACGCGACTTTAAGGTATTTAAAAGATCCAGTCTTTTCTCGGTCTTATCTAACTCATCGGGATCGTAATCAAGCTTATCGATATACTTCGAAAGATCCAAAGAAAAATCACCGAGTATATCTTCCGCTTCTTTTAGCTTATCTTCAAGTTCGGATGCTTTTGGATCAATCGTCGATACACGGTTTAACGCGTTTATGGCTCTTGAAACAAGAGCGCCCGCATCCTGTCCGCCGTCGCCGCTTATAAGGTTCATCGCCTCATTTGCGCTTTCCGTAAGCTTTTCCGAAGACTGCATCCTCTTATAGGCTTCTTCAAGCTCCTCGTCTTCTCCCGGGACAAGGTTCGCTTCTTCTATCTCTTTTATCTCGTATTCAAGTAAGCTTATCTCTCGTTCAAGGCCGTCGGCCTTTGAAAGGGCTTCTTCGTGTTCTTTTAACAGGTTTACATAATTCTCCGCAGCAAAAGAAACCTCGGAAAGGTTCTTACTTATCTTCTCTCCTCCGTAAGCATCTATCATGTCGCGCTGCCTTACGGTATTTAAAAGCGACTGATGCTCATGCTGTCCGTGGATGTCGATAAGCTCGCCCGCGAGTTCTTTGACCTGCTTTGACAATACGGTCTCGCCGTTTATCTTGAATATGCTTTTTGACGGTGTGATCTTTCTTTGGATTATCACGACATCTTCATCCGATGAGATGTCCATGCTTTTAAGGATCTTACTGATGCGTTCCGAATTTGAGAACACAAGCTCTACACTTGCTTCTTCGGCTCCGCTTCTTATGATGTCGCCCTCGGCACGCGCTCCGAGCGCAAGATTAACAGACCCAAGAAGAATAGACTTTCCTGCGCCGGTCTCTCCGGTAAGAATATTTAACCCCTCTGTAAATTCTGTTTCACAGTTCTCGATAAGGGCAAGATTTTTGACCTTTAAACTTTCTAACATATATCCTCTTTAAGCTCTCCCCGGAAATAAATTGAAAGCAAACTATGAATTGATAAGTTCTTTTATCTTGGCCATGCATATACGGGTATCTTCAACCGTTCTTACTGCCATCATGATGGTGTCGTCACCCGCGATAGTCCCCACTATCTCGTTAAACTTCATCGAGTCGACCGCTGCGGCGACCGCCATCGCCATACCCGAAACAGTCTTGATCACAAGAATGTTCTGAGCCATATCTATCGACACAAAACCGTCCTTTAACACTCTTTTGTATTTTGAATCTAGCGTGTGATCCTGACGGTTGTCTACGATATATTTAAGCTTTCCGTCAGACCCTGTGGCCTTGTACAGATGAAGCGTTCTTATATCTCTCGAAACGGTGGCCTGCGTTACGTTAAACCCCGCTTCGCAGAGCCTTGTCACAAGCTCTTCCTGCGTATCTATATCGTACTGCGATATAAGTTTAAGAATAGCGTCATGTCTTTGATTCTTCATATCGTTCCCCTGTTTATCTGCGCCGCCGAATATCCCGCGGCAAACCTTTAACGTCTAAGTAAGTTTCCTTGACAGTTTCTCAAGAAAGCTTAAGCTTTCAACGCTCACAAACTTGGTACGCTTGGCGCTTCTTTTGACCACAAAACTGTCTCCCGAGCTTAATTCAAATCTGTTCGCGGAATCAGCCGATGCCACTGCTTTCTGGGGCATCCCGCCCACAGG
>JAEEGL017006774.1_pt1 | contig 59288 bp, 64 predicted proteins | sample 9134231 | NCBI WGS metagenome assembly JAEEGL01 (sample SAMN16246548, study PRJNA631951) | gut metagenome | biome: gut microbiome; feature: rumen; material: fiber-attached | host: Bos | place: Iran: Karaj | collected 2018-10
ACAACCCGTCCACGTGTTGATAAATTAACAAAAGGGGATACCTGCATCTCTGCGTAAAATGCAAATTTTACGCAGAGATTGACATAGGTGAGAAGAATAGGGTATAATGAGCATGGTTCTTTAGTAAGAATCATGATTTTTTGATTTTTTTACAAGGATGTGATTTTATTGGCTACCAAATCTGAAGCCAAGAATAATTATTACGAAGCCCGCGATGGCAAAGCATCTGATAAGACTGATGAAATCCTTGAAGAGCTTCCGGCGTTTGTCGGTCAGTTTGTCGCTAATCAGGCCGGCAAAAATAGAGCTGCGCTTACCATTAAAGGCTACGTTACGGACATTCGTGTTTTTTTGAGATTTTTGATCGAAAAGAAATATTTTTCTGGTGTTAGCTTCATTAAAGACATTACTCCGGAGATGCTTTCTACCCTTTCCATACTGGATTTCGACGCTTTCAAAAAATACATGAATAATTACAAAAAAAGAGCTGAAGACGGATCAATTATTTCGGTATCTAACGATGCACCCGGTCAGGCTCGAAAATTAAGCGCGGTGCGTTCTTTGTATACTTTCCTATTTAAGGTAAATTACATTGAAAAAGACATATCCAAACTCATTGAAATGCCTAAAATCGACAAAAAAGCTGTTGTACATATAAATCTTGAAGGGATTTCCGAGCTTTTCGACACCGTAAATTCCGGCGAAGGATTGTCAAAACGCCAGCAAGCATATAATGAATCTTTTAAAAAACGCGATGTAGCTATTATTGCGGTCCTGCTTGGTACAGGGATTCGTGAAAGCGAATTGATCGGGCTCGATTTTGAGGATGTTGATAGAAGAACCCGTGTTATCAGGGTTGTTCGCAAAGGACACAAGGAAGCCTGGATAAATTTACCTGAATACTCATACGACGCGTTGGCTGACTACATGGACAACAGCCGAAGCAAAATCACGCCAATGAAAGGAAGCGAGAGCGCAGTTTTCCTGTCCTCTCAAAGGAAAAGGCTCTCTGCAAGAGCATTGCAGGATCTTGTTAAAAAATACGCAAACGCGGCGCAATTATTTAATGCGTCTTCTATTAGTGTTCACAAGTTAAGGTCCACCTATGCAACCGAGCTCCTTCGCGCGTCGGAAAATAATTTGCTTATGGTCAGCAAAAATTTAGGCCACGAACAACTGCAGACCACATTAAGATATACCGCGGAAGATGAAAACAACAGCAAAAATGCGGCGCTGAAAATTGAGAAGATTCTTCCATCTGCTGTATCTGCTTTAAATCCCGATGCTGAAAAAGAGTGAAAGCCAGGACATAAAGCGAGGTGATTCTTTTGAAAATAATAGTCGCAGGAAGTAGAGAATTTAACAAGTACGACCTTTTATGCATGAAGCTTGACTCCTTACTTATGAATCACGACGATATTCAAATTGTTTGCGGTGAAGCAAGAGGGGCCGATCAGCTTGGCAAAAGATACGCAAAAGAGCATGGCTATGAAGTTCTCTCCTTCCCTGCCAACTGGGACAAATACGGTAAATCAGCAGGATACAAGAGAAATCAAGAAATGGCAAAAGTGGCGGATGCATTGGTGGCATTTTGGAACGGTGTCTCAAAGGGAACCGCAAACATGATCGAGATTATGAACAAATCCGGAAAACCCGTGCGTGTTATTCGATATTAATTTAAGGAGAAAAAATTCTATAAAAGCTATGAAATATAAAATGGTGAACAAAGAAAAGAAAGGCACGTATATATGATTTATTATATTGCTGATACGCACTTCGGACACGCCAACATCATTAAGTACTGTGGTCGTCCATATTCTTCCGTTGAAGAAATGAACGCGGAGCTTATCGCTAATTGGAACCGTAAAGTTCATTCAGAAGATACCGTATACATTGTTGGAGATTTTGCCTACAGGAGTATGAACTCTGTTCGGCAGATTGCGCTTTCCCTCAACGGACATAAACGTCTTATTACCGGCAACCATGATCACTCCTGGTTAAATGATGCTGGAGCAGCAAATTGTTTTGATGATATTTCTCATATGGATATTATTAACGACTCCGGGAACCGTATTATTCTTTGCCACTACCCTCTTATGACATGGTCTGGTGAAAGAAAAGGAGCCTACATGGTATATGGTCATATTCATAATCACACGAACGACAAATTTTGGCCACTGATTGCGCTAAACGACCATATGCTTAACGCAGGGGCAGATCTTAACAACTATGCACCTGTTACGCTCCGTGAACTAATCAGCAATAACAGGTCTTTTAAAGCAAACCTTACACAAAATGAAGTATAAGGAGGTTGAGCCAGTAAAATGCTTTTTGAGGACGAGGATAGAGAATATAAACTTGTTGCACCGGATGTAGACGATCTTTTATCATGCTTTGACAGGATCCGGTTCGCCCCAGTTATGTCTTCCCAAGCACTTTTTGATGCTGCAAATTCTCTTTTTGAAATATTGAAGCCGCTCGCTCCACTTAAAGACAATTCGGAGGAGAAAACCGTTTGGTTGCGAATCCCAAGGGGCAGCATCGAAGATTTTGGTTTATATGAAGAATTAAAGGAATATGGCGAAATAAAAACATATGAAGATTATGAAAACGCCTGGAAAGACGAATATCCAGACGAGATAAAATGGTACAAGCTTTCAGCAATACAATCTTTCGACACTGGCGGGGACCTTCGCTATTATGCTATCACTTTGGGAGACAATACGGTTATTTCCGCAAACACTAAAGATTGTGTGTATAGTAACGTTGAAGAATATTATGCAGAAGATGCGGCGATAAAGCTTTGCTCTATTATCACTCCAGCTGTAAGGGAGTCCATAAATCTTTTAGTAGAAGGAAAATATAATTCTTTAATAGAAGCGGAACTCCCCTATCAATTTCGCGTCGGCATTATTAGTCGTGCAGATATTTGGAGACTCGATCCGGGCGCAAAGAAGTTCGACATGGATGGACTTTCCGGAAGTTCCATATCAGAGTTTAAGAAGATTATCGAATCCGGAGAAAACGACAGAAACAAACTTACGAAAATAAAGCGTTTTACCGCAAATGACTTTTTCAAAGCCTGCGCTATTGGCTATGACGCTATTGGTAAAGACATTAACGGAATGAGTCTTGTTGATATTTACACTCGTTTTTCAGACGGGAGAGATGAAGGGCTTACAGGAAGAGGTCACGGATTAAATGAAGGGCCAGGCATCAATTTTGACTCTCCTGAAGAATGGGACGAGTGGTTTTATCATCGTCCACAGCGCGGAGGGCATCCATGGGAAGTTGTTCCAGGCGGAAGTTTCTCTCTTATGGAGTTATATGTCAGAAACGACGCAGACGATCTTGAGTACGAATATCAATCCAGCAAAATAAATAAAGAGTCGCATGAGAAATCCTTAAAACATACCGGCGGTTATTATTTCTGTATAGTTGGAAGAGGGCGTCTTTTTGAATCAGTAAACTTTTATCTTGCTCTTCATAAAGCCGGTTTTCCAGTAATTATTTATGGTGCGCAAGAAATCCTTTCTAAGCTTGAAGCGAAAGATACTGTTGGTGTCGTGCCACATGATATGCCTCTCTGGAACTGCAATAGTTTATTCCCTGAGGGAGATGGTGATATTTTTGATTATACGTATGTGCATAAAGAAGATGACAAGTGGTTCCATAAAATTAAGTGGTTGCCCATTTCTCCATCTGAAATAGACGCAAACTGGGAACCGTAAATTTTAAGTCAGAAAGGTACACGCTATGCTTTATGAAGTGTCGGGGGATTTGGTAAGAGACAAAAAATATCAAGTGTTTTGTCATCAAACTAATTGTAAAGGTGTTATGGGAGCCGGTATCGCATTGCAAATCAAGCTTTCCTATCCAGAAGTTTCTATACAGAATAAAGCTTACTGCGATACGCAGAAAGAAGACAGCAATAAACTTCTTGGCACAAATTTATACGTTCGCACAAGTGATGGCCGTACTTGTGTAAACATATATGCCCAGGACCATTATAGAAATGATGGCACAAGGAAAACAGACTACACGGCATTCAAAAGTTGTCTGATTCGTCTGATGAACAAGCTTTCTGTATCAGACCCGGATATAAAAGTAGGGTTTCCTTATGGCATAGGCTGTGGTCTTGGTGGAGGCGACTGGGAGATTATTCGCGGATTATTGCAGTCATTTTCAGATAGCGTTAAGCAGGATGTTTATATTGTAAAGCTCGATAAATAAGGAGGTATTATCTATGACTGACAACGTAGAGTATGTTCTTCATCTTAATCCGGATCAAGCTCACGAGACTCTTAAAGCAGTTGAACTGCTTATGCGCCTCAAGTTAAATCAGTACAAGGAGTTGCCTTTTAATTTAATTCCTTTGGGCGATGGAGATTTTTGCAAAAGGCGCGATGGCGCAAACGAAAATCTTGAAGCAGCATTCAAGTATATTTTCCCCACATTAGAAAGCCAGAAAAAAGACCAGGAATGGTATCGTTTGTACAATCTTTATCAGGTTCTTCGCAAGGCAATTCATGATGTTGAGCGTCCGACATCATGTGGTGTTGACAGCTATCCGCCAATCAGGTTGACAGAAGAACCCCTTCCTACGTGCGATATCGTTAAATTATAAGGAGTGTGCTTATGATACGGAATTTCATTCGTTTAGTTTTTGCTTTTCTTGCCATTTCAATTTTGCTTTTTGTAGCTTCTTTTGCTCTCTCAGAATCACTCAGTTTCAAGAATTACAAAGAAGCATTAGAATATGTGAAAACGAATCAACCGAACGAACTTGATATCGGAACCGTTCGGATGAAACCATCAGAGCTTTTAAGTCTTTTGTCCGAAATGCCGGCAGGATCAGAGCTGCACTTTAGAACAAAATGGAATGGTGTTGTTATTTCTTCAGATGATGATGAATTCAGTGCGAAAGACATTTCCGGAAGTATAACCTTGGAAGACATTGAATGCCTTATTTCTATTATGCCAAACTTAAAAAAAGTGGATGTTTCTAATGTGCGGAAATTTTCTAATGATGTAATGATCCCGTTTATTGAAAAATATCCTGACATCAGCTTTAACTGGCATATTGTAATTAACTCTCACCACAGTCTCAGTTCATGGAATACGGCGTATTCTTCTTATAACGAACCCAATGAGACTGTCAAAATCACATCTGAACAGGCGGAGCTGTTTCGTTACGCGCCTGGATTAAAAGCGCTGGATCTCGGACATAACAATATAACATCGGTTGAATTTCTTAATTATCTTCCGGATCTCGAATTTCTTATTCTTGGTGATAATCCGATAGAAGATTGTACTCCAATTGGAAACCTGCTTCACCTGAAATATCTGGAGCTGTTTTCTGTGAACGTTACTGACATCTCACCTCTGTCGTCCTGCACAGAGCTTCTGGATATAAATCTATCACACAATCAAGAAATAACGGACCTCTCCCCTCTTGATAGTGCTTCTAAAATGGAAAGATTTTGGGGCAACAAAATGCCCGGAATCAGCGAGGAAGAAGAGTTGAGGTTTATTTCAATGCATCCGGAAGCTAAAATTATTTTTCACGGAGCTCATGCTACTTCCGATGGCTGGAGGGAGCATGAGAGATACGATCACTATCGATGGTGCTTTCGCCATCATAAATGGATTTCATTTGGCAACCCATTGGTATTAGATGAATGATCCTATGGATTTATTTAACTACGCAAGATATTGCTATCATAAAAAAAACGTTCCTCGGAAGTCGAGAAACGTTTTAGCAATGTCTTTTAACATGAACTTTTTAGTTCGGATCTTCCTCCGCGGGCTTCTGAAAAGCAATTTCCTTGTTTTTGTGCAGCCAAATATGAATTACTGCCAGCACATCACCGAACGTTGCATTTTTCAGAACAACCTCTTTCTCATCATTTCTAACTTCACATTTCATGCTTGAAAACACTCCTATATGACAATATTTTAAGGCCCGGCTGTCTTGCGTAGCCGGTTTCTGCTTTCTGTTCACAAGCAGCAGACATGCTTGGGGCAATACAGCGCCCGCGAAGGAGGGAGGACATCAGTCCACCAGGGCAAAGGCCCGGCAACCAATGATCCTTCCCTGCGCATCGCGCACGCTGTCCGACGGAAGGAGCAGATCTTCCACTGTCCGTCCACTCTGGCGGGCTGCGCTCACCAGAATAGAAGAAACCAGGTAGAAGACGCCTTCCTGCGGAGCCGGCAGGTCAACCGGAGCACCGAAAGAGGTCCGCACGAGACGGCATCCCTCAATGCTACCAGCCTCCACTACCGTCTGCTCCGCGCGGGCGACTCCGCTGGACTCAAAAGTCCTGACCGTGCCATCCGCGAGGACCAGGTTCACCGCGTGAGGGGTAAGGTTCACTATCATACTTTCACCTCCTTTTCTGTGTTTTGCCGATTATTCGTGGCTATCGATCTTTCACTAAGCGGAAAGCTGTCTGCTGAAAATTCGCACAGAAAAGGACAGAACGATATTCATTCTGCAAATATCCGCGCGATATGGGATGTTCAGCTGTATCCCTTCGGTTTATGTTCAAAGCATTGAGGCATTTGAACAAGGCATACCGAACGCCTTAATATCAAGCGGATATTCAAACAAGCACGCTTCCGAATTGGAATGTGCTTTTAGTCTGTTGTAAGACTTTAAAACATCCTCTTGATTATCTATTGCTTATTTTATTTCTTTTTCTTTTGCAGTTCTTATTATTATGTTCGCGATCATAATTTTAGCCAATCGGAAAACAAATAAAGAATAATTATTATAGCCATTTAAATCAGACGTGATGAAGTCAATGCTTTAAATGGACTATTTTTTGCTCCCTTCGGGTTGAGCATTGGAGGTTTTTTATGCGCATCGACAAATCTGTCAATTTTGCCGGCTTTCTGTTCTGTGTGTACGATGAAGGCAACAGTGATCGCTGCCATTTCCGTGTTCAAACGGATAACAACGGCGTTGTCACCGATGTCCGAAATGTTCACACAGACCACTGGGCGTGTGTGGATCCCGCAGTAGATCCAGCTGATGCCTCTGTTATTGTATACGACCGGGGAAACAAAGTCTTCCCGTCGTCTGATATAACAGGGCTTTCGGTCGAACAGCTTCGGCATGTTTCCGCGGACCATCTGGACAAAGCTTCCCGCACGGCGGTAGCAATTGTCAGCAATGCTTATCCGGATGTTCATTTTGCCTGAGCTTTTTTCCTTCGGTAGCATTTAAAGGCCGGAGGCATCATTTGTTAAAAACAGGAGGAGATTATATGAATAACAACGTATTCGAAATTTTTTGGAGCGATCTGACACCTGAATGCCAAGCTAGGCTTCTGGACTTTCTCGGCGGAGAAAACGGAAATTATGACGTATTCCCTATTGCGACCATTGCGGCCCCGGAGTTTGACGCGGATCCTATTGCTGTCTGTACTTGCGGTAGCTGTGATTCCTATGATGGAGATGCCCGTTATGGCGAATGTCACCACATTGGCGGGTGGGTGAACAGCGACACATTTGAACCAGAGTGCAATTCTTGTTCTGATGGATCTGCTATCTGGGCGATCCTGGATGGCAATACAGAAGTTCGGATTACATCCGCGCCTTTCATTCTGATAAAAAAAGACCAGTCTGCAAAAGACATTGTAGACTTTATCAGAAGTGTCCCGCCGGAAGACCAGCCAGACGTTGGGTTGGATTTCCTGTATAACGAGCTCCAAGCATTCTTGGACGCAAACGAGTTAGACGACTTTGGCAGCGTCAAACTCGAACTGCGCTCAATTAAACCTTGAAACAACACGTCCCGCTCATCTTATTCAGAAGAGCGGGATATTTTTTGCTTTTCTCAAAATTTTTAACACAACAAAACAGCTCCGGTGGAGATTCCATCGGAGCTGCGTGGTGTTTTTTCTTCAAGTCGTTAAACTCTATCCAGGACGCGGTCACACCATAACCCTTAAGGCTCCATCTGGGACTTCCACTGGCGAAGTTGTAGCCAGACTTCAGCGCCTATAGCAAAGCGGAGAAACTTTCTGTTGCCCGGTGAAGGGATTTCCGCCTGTTTAGGAACTCATCGGACGAAGCCGGTTTGTTCGGGAGTGGTGCTTCTATTTCCGGCCATCCTTTCGGATAGGCTGGCTGTCGTTGCGCCACAGGCGGTGAAGTTCTCACCATGTTCCCCAAGAAACCTGTTTTACGGGGGCCAAGCGACCTCTGTGGGAGAGGATCCTTCTCCGGCGGGGGTCCGCCGATATCGGTATCTTCCCAACAAGTTTCCGCCTCAGACTCCGGAAGGCGTCCTCGTCTGGAGATTGCTCTCCTGGCGATTCCCGCGGATCTTGTTGCCATCGTTCAGGCGAACCTGTCTGTTGGTACGTGTCCTGCGGATTCCTTCGTAAGATCGGGGCTGTGTTCCGGAAAAGTCCCGACTTAACTCGGTAGTCTTGCAACCAAGGCATCGGATCGGTGTTGGACGGTGCATGTCGTAGCTGATCCTTTGGGATATTGGCTGCCTTGCGTGGGGTATTGTAACATGGCGTTTTAGGGATGTCAACACCCAAAAACATACATTTTCACGTATTTATGCATTATTGTTTTTATGCATTTTCTTGTTTTACACGATTTGTTGTGCATCTTTTTTTCTCACAACTCTACATTTTGTTGTTTCCATTATTTGAGTTTCTTTAAAATATTTTTTTATTTTTTTTATTTTGCCGATTAATAAAAGAATTAGTATATAAGTAGCATTAATTTCAGACGATTCCAGGCTCATCTGATATGAAATGTGAATATTTATGCCAAACGGCAGGAGGTTTTTATGGAAACAAGTAATATGGAACGTAGATTTGTCTTTGACACAGTCATGATCAACAACGGTAATAACAGTTTTTATGACTTACTTGTACACAACACTCCAATAGCAAAAGAAGTCATAGAATGTTACGACCACGAAATGCATTGTTATGACGATTGGCGAGGTCATGAATATTCAATTTTTTACCTTACGGATATTTATTCCGCTGTGCACGATTTACTCCTCGGTATTTTCAACCTTACATATTGGGGTGCCGAAGGATACGGGCAAATTAAGAAGCGACCGGAAATTTGTAGACATTTAACCACGATGGAAATCGATTTCGTAAAATTATTCAACAAGATAGACAACGACGAATCTTTCCCAAAGTCAGTAAGGGATCATATCTTGGACGATGTACTGGATTCTAAATTCCGTGACATCTTAGATTATGGAATCGAGCTTCTGACAGAAGCCTACGGTCTTACAGAAATTCGGAATAACTAAAGAATCCTTGTAGTACAAAGAATATTTACGCTATAAGGCAGGAGGTTTTTATGAAAAAAGACATTTTTCTTACTCGGTCTGATGTTCCTATCGAACACGGATTCATTCCCGCTGGGAAACTCGTTCTCTGTTCTTCATCTGGCGGAAAAACGACATTATCGACTCTGGATCGTAAATTCTCGTGTTCTGTAACCGATAAAGCAGCTGCTTCTTTCCTGAAAAAGTGCAAGGTTACTTGCGGAAGTAATTACGTTTTATTTATGGTTCTTGACACGTCTTATCACGTTTACACTGCTATTGGCAACGACCTGACTGCGATGTATGAAAAAATCGTTGCAATGTACAATAACAACGCGGGCACTCGTTACTCCATTGACGATTTCGCAACATGTGAAGAAATGGAAAGTGAAAGTGTTCGAGTGTATCGGATTAAAAATGATCTTATCTGGTTTGACGATGAGTATTATGCTCTTCCGGCTGATGAATGCTACATTGGCGACTATTTCTCTTTGTACCGTGAAGCGAATCAGCATTTCAGTAAAAATGGCTGGTTCAACAAGCAAATGCTTTAATAAATCTTTGGAGGACTGACTTCCCCGCCCTGTACGTCAAAGGGCGGGGATTTTTACTGTTTGCCTTGCATAGCACACAAAAAAGTCCCGTTCCAGATAGCTGGAACGGGATTCTAATTTTTATACAGCTTCGGTATAAGCGGTATGGATCTTTCGCGCTACTGCATTATATTCGCGCTGATAATCCTCGAACAGCATGATCGGCAACCCGATGGATTCCGCGTATGCCTTTTCTGCGAGCGCACCGCGGGATGTTTCCCATCCAGGGAGCATGACGACCATGTTCGCTTGCTGCAACATCGCAATCGCTATGGCCATATACTGCGGATACGCCATGCCTTCCGGGAGATATGCCGGGTTCAGCACGATAAATCCTCCAGCCCTAAGCATTTGCTCCGCATAATTGAACGTCGATCTTCCAAGATCCGGCAGCCCGCTCATTTTTCCGGAGATGTATACTACGGTTCTGGTTCTACTATTCATCATCTTCATTTTCCTCCTTATAAAAATCATACGGCGCGAAAAAAGCGCATTCTTTTTGAAAACAAGTTCTTCTTGTTCAACTCGTCTCTCCAGGCGCGCAATTCTCTTCTTTTCTGTTCGCGCTCCTGTCGCCATTCCCGTTGCTTTTCCTGAAGATATGCATACCCGGGACTATTAAGCTTGTCTACGGAGTAAGCTCTTCTGCCAGAAAGTGCATCCTGAAAATGTTCGTTGAAAAAATCCCAAAATAAACCGGTTTCAATATGTTTTTGGTTAATGTCGTACTCTCGTTGGCATTGCATGAACGCATCGGCGTCAAGCTTAAAGTCGTCCTTGTCTGTTTTGATTACAATTAGGTTCAAAATAAATTCCTCCTCGTTTTTCGAATCAAAAAATTAAGACATTTATTCAAAAAGCCTGAATAAACGTCTTATATCTTCTATGCAAGAATTATATTTGATTAATATTTCTTATCAGAGATAATCCTCCAGCAGGTCCTCTATACCTATAGGATCGCTGTCATCGGATTCTACGTCATTATTGTCTCCTGTTTCCATATCGTTATTGGTATACTCTGTGTCGTTGTAGAAATCATCCTCTGGCTTATCAATATCATTGTCCCGCATGAAGTCGTTCCACTGATTAAGAGTATCATTATAAGCGTCCTGAGCGAGAGAAGAAGATCCGTCTGATGAATCAAGCATATCTTTACAATCGTCCAGCGCGCTCCCGACAGCATCCGCGTAGCCTTCAGTTGTGCAAGGCTCATCCGTGCCTTCAAACATATTTTGTATTTTATCGAAATTGTCTTCAAGGCTTGTATCTCCAAGCCCCTGCAGTTGATCGACTACGCTCGCGTTGATTGTGTCCGCTAATGAACTTCCATTTCCCTTGTCGTCTGCGTCGGCATCCTGATTTTTGTCTTCCGCACCGGTATCTATAGCGGAAGCTGCTTCACCACTGTCCTGGGCCGACACGTCTCCAGCAGATACATCCTGTTGTGCTGATGTATTAGCCGTATCTTCTTTTGCTATTCCCTGTTCTGCAGAGTCGTTTGCAGAAACCTGGCTTCCAGATTCACCAAATTCCTTTTCGGACGCTATCTGGTTGTTTTCTCCACTTTCTCCGGATCCGCTATCGGAAGTTTCTGACGCAGGTTCGTTTGTTTGAGCGTGTTCCTGCGGCCCAGCTTCAACATCAGATCCCATTGGCTGTTCTGTTTCGTTGTTTGCCTGAGTCGTATCAGTATCTGTACTTGGAAGCTCTGTATTCTCTGATTCAGGCGCCTCCACATCTGCTTGCGGTGTTTCCCCTTCTGATTCTGGAACTTCAACAGTAGGCACGTTGTCTGCTGCGATATCTGCACCGCTATCAGATTCATCAGACGACGGTAATTCTGTATCACCCGCAAGTGAATTTATTCCATCCAGATCATTCGACGGAAATTCATCATGCTGATCGCCTATAGAAAATAAATTTTCACTTTCATCTGGGGCTTCCGGCGGAAGATCTGTGCTATGGTCAGTAGTATTATCTCCCGTATCCGTAGGAGTCATCTCAACTGGCTCATTTTGCTCGGTGTCCGGCGCTTCTTCTTCCTGGCTTTCAGGAGGCGCCGGTACATCAGACTCGTTTTCTTTTCCCGTGACATCGTTATTTTGAGGGACTTCTTCTCCCTTTGGCTCCGTGTCCGGAATTACTTGCTCTCCTTCTCCGCCTGTTACATCAACAACTTGCACATCGCTTTCTGTGTCTGTATCGCGAGCGCTGTCATCACGCTGTTCCTGGTCGGAATCTTCTTCACTGACATCAAAACCCGCCCCGGCTTGCTCTGTCAGATCTTTTCCGCTTTCATCATTGTTTGATCCTGAAAATACTTGTGCTCTTTCAAACGCAGATACAGCCGCGGAATCATCATCGTTCCGTTCCGTCCGAGTGCCTTTCTGTTCAGCTTCTATCTGGGGTGGTTCCGGTTTTTCTTCTCTTTGCGGTTCATGTTCGATAAGGCCACTGTTATCTGCTGTGTTAGGAATCTCGTCCCCTGTGCTTACAGGCGCTTCCGCCGGCGTTTCAACAGATGGTATATTTCCCGCTGAAAAAGGGTCATGACCCGCGTCAATGGAATCATTATATGCAGGTGGAACGTTTTCCATTGGAGGAGAGCTTTCCATCGGCGTATTTTCTATTCCTGTGTCAGCAGGAGCAGCTTCTGTCAATTCCCTTCCGGCTTTTTCCAGATCATCGTTTTCTGTTTTTGCAGGCTCCACGAACCCATTTTGCATATCATTAATATCGCTCATGTTTTGCCTCCTTCCAGGCTGTTACCAGTTGTGTTACTTTCTGGTGTAGTATTTAATTGCTACAAGGATACCGATCAGCAGAAAAACTACACCTGTTGCGATATAAATTGCGAATGCCTTAGCCATACTGGATCCCTCCTCTTTTTAATATGATATTTTCCTATTAACCGAAATATTCATTTTGTTCGTCGCTGTCAATATCGTCTTTATCTCCCTCATCGATGTCCACCAGGTCATTATCCACTTCATATGCTTCGAGTTCATTCCTGATTTCTTCTATTGCGGCAGCATCACATTCAGTTGACGGGTCATCATTGTCAGCGTCTTTTTCAATCTCCGCAAGTCCTGTACGAACATCATCCACAAACTGTTCCTTGCTGTATTCATCTTTATAAGCAACACCTTCAAAAGGCGCAAGCCCATCATGAACTTCTTCATAAAATTTATCAAAGTCAATTGGTTCAAATCCTTCAATAGCATGCTGAAGAACCGGTTCAATTATGTCTTTTGCAAACAGGTCGTAGTTCATGTTTGCCTCTTCAAGCTTATGCTCCAGGAGTTCAACTCTGTCGGGATCCATTCCAGGAACTTTACCTGCCCAAGAAATTGCCGCTTCAATATCTGAGCGAGTTACATCGCTCCTGCGGTTCATCTGTTCCGCTCCTTTTTCAAAAGCTTCTCTTGCTTCTGGCGTTGTCTGCCTTTCTGCGGGGAGCATATCAAACAGCCTTGCCGCGTACGTATACGTTCCCGTATCGTTTCTTGCCGCCTGGAGGGAATCTTTTGCATATGCTTCCACAGCATCTGCTTTAGTGTCTGGAGATATCTGCTCTTTTGCTGCGACAGCTTCTTTGTACGCGTTGTATATATCGCCTTCTTTGGCATACGCTTCGCACGCTTTAGCGTGAGTGCTTTCTATCTGTTCCGAATCATATCCTGCCTCCCCCATCCAATCCGCAGCGAGGCGCAGATCGTCACCGGTTGCGTCTACAGACCCAACCAGACACTGTATCGCTTCCGAATATATATCTGCGGCGTCTTCAGGGCGATTATCCGGATCAAGAGAATCAATGTCATGCGCAAGCTCAATAGCGTTTATTGCATAATGAGCGTATTCAACACGGCTGTCATGCGTGTCTACTCCTGCTTTTTCCCAGTTTGCAAGAGCTTCTTTGTGCATGCCTTTTTCTTCAAACTTATTTGCCAGCCCCTCATAATCCGCGCTATCTGCTTTATCTCCGGCTGCGTTTAAGTGACCCTGTGCCTTTTCGAGATCAGGATTATCTTTCTGGAGTTCTTCCCTGCCGGCCAACACCTCATAGGACTTTTCGCACTCTTCAGCCTTTTCCATTTGGCCTTTTTCTTCGTACTTTTCGCCAAGAACATGGTAATCATCTTTGTCCGCATTATCTCCAGCAGCGTCAAGATGTTCCTGCGCCTTTTCCAGATCCGGATTATCCTTGGAAAGTTCGGCCTTTGCCGCGTCAGCATGCGCATTTTCAATACGGTCGTCATCCGGATCTATTCCTGCCTTATTCCAGCAAGCGATAGCCTGTTCATACTGCCCTTTTTCTTCATATTTTCCGCCAAGTGTCTCCCAGTCGCCCTTGTCGGCGTGGTCTCCCGCTGAATCCATGTGATCTCTTGCACCGTCAAGGTTTGGATCTTCTTTTCCGAGTTCTTCGCGGCCCATCGCGGCGTGAGCAGATTCTACACGGTCATCATGTTCATCAATTCCACCCTTGGCGAAGCATTCTATTGCCTGGTCATGCTGGCCTTTTTCTTCGTATTTATCACCAAGTGTAGCATAATCGTCCTTATCTGCATGATCACCCGCTGCATCCAGATGGTCTTTAGTTTTATCCAGATCCGGATCGTCCTTTGAAAGCTCTGCTTTCGCTACGTCAGCGTGTAAAGTTTCCATGCGGTCATCATCAGGGCTCATGCCGGATTTCTCGAAACACTCTATGGCCTGCTCCGGCTGATCCTTCTCTGCATACTTTTCACCGAGAGATTCCCAGTCTTCTTTGTCTGCCTTATCCCCCGCTGCTTCCAGGTGGTCCTTTGCTGAATCAAGGTTCGGGTCTTCTTTTCCAAGTTCATCCTTTGCAGCTCCGGCATTTGCTAACTCAAGGCGTTCATCTTTTGCATCCAGTCCGGCTTTTCCGAAGCACTCAATAGCCTGCTCATTCTGACCATTTTCCATGTACTTCTCGCCAAGCGAAGAATATTCTTCCTTGCCTGCTTTATCGCCGGCTGCTTCCAGATGATCCCTTGCTTTGTCAAGATCCGGGCTTTCTTTTGCAAGTTCTTCCTTTCCGGCAGCTGCGTGAGCAGATTCTACCTTATCTTCGTGCGAATCAATGCCCGCTTTTTCCCAACATTCTATTGCTTTTTCGTGCTGGCCTTTTTCTTCATATTTTCCACCAAGAGTGTCATAATCACCTTTGTCAGCATGGTCTCCCGCAGCATCTAAATGGTCTTTTGCTTTTTCAAGGTCAGGATTATCTTTGGCGAGTTCTTCTTTTCCGGCTGCCGCGTGAGCTGTTTCCACACGTTCATCCCGCGCATCGAGTCCGGACTTTTCATAACACTCTATTGCTTTTTCATGCTGACCTTTTTCTTCGTATTTTTCACCCAGTGATGTATAGTCTTCTTTGTCAGCTTTATCTCCGGCTGCATCCAGATGGTCTTTTGCTTTATCAAGATCCGGGTTGTCTTTTTTCAGTTCTTCCTTACCAAGCGCCGCCTGTATACGTTCATCTTTCTGATCGAGCCCGCCTTTTGTGTAGCATTCTATTGCGGACGTGAAATCTCCCTTTTCCATGCACTTGTCGCCAAGGGAAACATGATCCGATTTTTCTACTTTATCTCCGCCGCACTCTAAATAGTGCTTTGCTTTATCAATATCGCAGTTTTCCTTTTTAATTTCCTCCCTGGCAACATTGACGAAGGCTTTTTCATAGCTATCTTTATTATCTGAATTGAAGTCTTTGGCCTCCATTCCACCTTTTATGAAGCACTCATAAGACTTGACTACACGGTCTGGATCCTTGGTTTTCAGATATTTGTCGCCGGCATCAATGTAATCTTTCTTTTCAACCTTGTCCCCTGCGGCATCAAGAAGATGTACAGCCTTTTCCATATCCGGGTGGCGTTTATCTATCTCTATTCTTGCTTCTGCCGCGCACAGGGTTTCTTTCACGCCGGGCTCCATCTTTATTCCGGCGCCCTCCATTTTGTCTATAAGGGTTATTGCGCGATCATAGTATTTTGTATCGAGTGCGCATTTCCCAATAGCATCCCTGCAAATCGGTGCAAGAGCGTTCTTGTATATTTGTATGGAGTCTGGAGTGTCTTTATCCGTTGCCCTGGTAATCCGTATTTCTGCCTTCAGGAGGCTGTCTTCAATTATCGACTCCCCTATTTTTCCGGCAAACCCGGAAAACAGCCCAACAAACCCGATTTCCCCTTCTTTAGTCCCGCCGGTTTCATCAGGTTTTCCTTCCGGCTTTTCTTCAGGTTTTTCTTCAGGTTTTGTTTCCGGTTTTTCTTCGGGTTTTGCCTCGGCGCCTTCTTTTGCGACAGGTTCAGCGCCATGAGTCCCTACTTCTGCGGGAACAGTATCCGGCTTTTCGTCTGGCTTGCTCGCCGGATCCGCGACAGCCTTCTCAATCATGTCGCCAATGCTGGCCTGTTTTTCGTCGAATATCGTGAAGAAAGCTTCCTGAATTCTTTCATATATGATCTTACCGACAGTATAGAAAAGATCAGAATTTTCTATCAGGTTAATGAACGCCATTACTACCTGTGTACGACTTACTGGGCCGGTTTCCGTTCCCCTGCCAGTGATCGTGAAATTAATTTCCCGGCCTTCCCTGCGAGCATCAATCGCATTCTTCAGAATATCCCAGTTCTGGAAGAAATCGCGGCGATCAAAACGTTCATTCTTATTATTTCCCTGTACGCCTTGCTGTGCGATGTCCACAATACGGTTTGCCTCGCGGGCATACATATTCTTTCCAGTCTTGGCGTAATTGTCTACCGCTTCTTTGAACTTTTCGAACTTTTCGTCTCCAAGTTCTTTTTTCAGTTCGACGGTAAGTTCCTTTTTGTCATCTTTTAAGACATCACTGATTTTTACAGCGTTATCTGCCTTAACGACTTCAGCGCGCGCTTTTGCAACGAGCGTATCCTTGTCCCCATCAGCCTCGTTTTTTGCGTCTTTCAAAAATTCCTGATAAAGAGCCTCTGACCAGACAGCCGATATATTGGAAAGAGAAATCGAATTGAAGAGATTGATGGTAGTAATAAATGAAGCTTTCCAAAGTCCTTCCGGCTTTTCATGACCGGTGGCAACCTTGTAATCGTCCTTATCAATGCCTCGTACATATTTGCAGTAATCAAGAACCGCCATCATCTGGTACGGATTCCTTGACTGGTAACGAATAGCCCTGCCGTTGTGAGGGTCGATATACGCAATACGGCCCAGTTCAAGGATCCGGCTCATGATTTCCGAATCTTTAGAAACGGCTCCCCTGTCAACATCATTCTTCTCAGGAACAGACTTGACAATGTCCAGCATTTCCGCACTGATGGATGCAACGGCAGGCTTGTCATCCCTTGCCATTGCCCCAGCATACTGGACCATGAGATCCTTGAAATGCTCGGCTTTCTCGTCTCCGAACGCGGCGCGGATTTTTTCAACGACCGTGTCGTCTTTAAGCAGCTCAACAAAGGCCGCCGCGCCCTTTTCAACGAGACCTGTTGCCTGTCCGACCTCTTCCGGCTTAAATTCACGGTTTGTCGGGTTGTCCATATCAGACAGCAGTCCTTCAAGCCTGTCAGGAACTTTACCGTCTTTGGTAACGCTCTCTATAACACTGCGTATACCATCCGTGTTTTTGTCAGAAATAGCCCTCTCCAGATCTTGTTCTTTATCTTTCTGATCATTTGAATCAGGAACTGCCGCACCAAACTCTTCCCGGGCAACTTCAGCGACAGCTTTATCAAGAAGCTCTGCTTTCTTATCGTCCGAAATTTTATCTCCCGCCATTACAGCATGCAGGTACGCGCTCTCATATTTCCCGTCAGCCTCGTACTTTTCTGAATTTCTCGCGTTTCTTTCTTCTGCTTCGTTTTTGTCTATTGTTATACCACTGCCGCTGTCGGAACTTCCGTCCTTATCTACAGCGGGGCCAGCAGTAGCGTCTTTGTCTGCCGGATCATTTTCTGCGGTTGTTGCGCCTTCTACTTTACTATCGTTGTCATCTTTTGCCGGCGCGGCAACAGCATCATCCTTGCCCGTCTCAACCGGCTTATTATCCGGAGCGGTCGCAGGGTCTGTCGCGTCTTCTTTTCCGGTTTCCATTGGTTTTTCTTCCGGAGCAGTAACGCCTAAAGATTCCTCTTTTTCTGTCAAAAGAGCTTCTATATTTGCTTTTACTTCTTCGCGCTTGTCTTCCGGAATCGCTGAATAATCCGCGTCTTTCAACACTTCACGGATTTCTTTCGGATCGTGTGTGTTTTCAAGAGCTTCTACGAGCCGTTCTCCGTTATCCCCAACACGCTCGTCCAGCTTCCATTCATAAACAGCATCCTGTATAGCCTTATCCAAATAATTGTTTTTTTCTTCCGCAGAAATGAGGCTACCGGACTTTTCATACTCGCGGTATGCTTCCAGCTTATTCCCTTCCTTGTCATAAGCGGATGCAGCTTTCATGTGAGCTGCCTCAATATCGCCAGAAGCAGCTCCGCCTTTTTCAAGCCATCCGGCCGCGGTTGTCAGTTCTGCGCCTGTCGCGGACTCTTTCCCTATAACTTCACTGGCGGAGGAAATATAGCATCCGGAAAGATATCCGTCCACGCGCTTGTTTTCAGCGTCAATATTGTCATGTTCTTCCTTGGAAGACATATAGCCTTCCAACATTGTTTTTTTATCTTCGACGCTTATAGAAGTAAGGAAAGATTCTGCTGTTGGCGCAATGCTTCTGATGGTATAATCCTCATGCCCAAACCGGTCTTTGCCAGCCTCCAGCCCTCTCCCATCCTCACTGTTTTCTCTCGCTTCGAGATCCGCGGTCTCTTCTTTAGTAAAACAGTGCGCGTAATCCGGGCATGTTGCTGCAGAGTCGTTGCTTCCACCATAATTATCATAGTAAACGCTAAGGCGTTCGCGCGTGCTGTCAGAAAGATACTCGTTTTTGGAAGACGGATCCGTTTCACCTTCCGCCGGGAGAGGATAATAGTCCAGAAACGCGCCTGTAACTACATCAATACCAAGGTTTGAAAGTATCTCTGCGGTACTCCCGTAGTCAGTCAACGTCTGTGAGTCGGCTTTATCAAGAACGCTGTTTACAACGCTCGCGGCAATAAAGCCGTCCGCTTTTTCCCTATCTGAAAGCCCTTCCACATGAGTGGGATCGCTCATTTTTTCTTTCAGGTCAATGAGCTTATCCACCGCCATATGAAAATCCCACAGAACCGCAGGAAGCTTTGTTTTTTCAATTTCAGAACCGGGCGTGATCTTTTCGCTCAGACCTCTTTCGAGTTGTTCAAGCACTGATCTCTGTTCATTATCATTCATGACAAAGCACCTCTTTCATGATAGGGTCACAATAATTATATTTTTTTTATTTGCGACTTTGTTCAAAATTGCCAAAAAAGATGAATAATATATATATGAAGTAATTAGTGAAGGAGATTAAGATGGAAGACAACAAGAACCTGAAAATCATAGGAGCGTTTGTGGTGGTCTGTATCGTAATCGCCATTATCATAACCGTATCGCAGTTGAACAGCCAGACACTCCCCGGGTACGTGGAAGGATCTGAACAAAAGATTGTTGCCACAGTTGCGCCATATGTCCCTGAAGAGGATATTCCGGACATGCAGATGATCACGGATAATTCTGTCGGCCTTGCGCTTTCTGTACCGCAGGGATGGACGAAAGTTATTAAGAACGGCAATACAATGTTCGTAGACCAGGATACATCTGCTTATGTTGAGATTGCCAAATCCGCGTATGTCCCGCAGATCCTGAACACATCATCTGAATCCATCCAGACAGAGCTCGCCGGCATTGGTGCGAACTTTATCTCATTCCAGCCAGACGGCAATTACGGATATACCCTTCTTTACCAGACATACGAGGACGGAACGGTATATGACTTTATCGAAATAATGCGTGTTGATCTCCAGAATGTTGTGAGAATTGTTGTATGCGCTCCAGATGAAGCCTTTAATGCGCTTGAAAAAGAACTAAATTATGTCGCGTCTTCCGTTTCATGGACGCCGTATAATCCTATTCCAGCGGATTACATCCTTGCGTACAATGAGTTTGGCAATTTTGAGTTTGGCGTCCCCGCGGCATGGGCCAGGGGAATTGAAAATAACGAATACGTTGCGAGAGATCAGAATTATACAGGCGCGGAAATGCACGTGAGCGTCAGCGAAAGCAACAATCTTTATACGGGCGTAAATCAGGCTATCTATGCGGAATACTTGTCTGCTGGGAAGGAGGGCTTTTCAATTAAGCAGTTCACCTGCTCTGATAACCTGATTTATTGCGTCAGCACATATAACATAAACGGGTTTCCTGTGTATCGGGTCGAGTATTTGCTTGCTACGGGCGCTTTTGAATACGGTATTTGTTTCATATGTCCAACTGAATACTACACCCAGGAAGCTCCCATGTTTGACACGGCGTTCAGCTTGTTCAGGACCTTCTAAACCTATTTTAGCACGATAGATGACAATTATCGCGTTAACACAAGCTGCCAAAGAATGTTTGTCCCATTTCCAATGAAGTCAGAATGGAGGTTGTCAAAATGGTGCCTAACTCGAATAAAAAGATTTCGGAGATATTAAAAGCAAACTTCTCGCTGAAAAACTTTGATTTCTGCAAGATTTCCATTGAGGACGCGCTTCGAATTATGCAGGAATGTGAAGAGAACGGCGAAAGCAGGATGATACCATCCGACATTTATGATTTTTTTAAGTCGGCACTTACTATTGCCGCAATCTGCTATAAGGAAGAAGCATTTTCAAACCTTGATTTTGTAAGCGTGGCTATTTTCCTATACAGCGAAACAGAAAAAGCATTAAAGAACACTGCTTTCAGCTATGAGAACTTTGCATCAGATGAGAGTATCGCAAAGAACATTCTCAGATTAAAATGTGGCAGTGAAGAAGACAAAGCTTCTGCGTTTGTAATGATCACTGTTATTGAGACTTTTTTAAAGCAGGAAAATGAAAAAGATAAAATTAACAAGGAAAGCATCCATGCGGGTATGACTAAGCTTCTTCTTATTTTCTGCTGGGCTTATCAGAAGAATATCGTGACTGCAAAAGAAGTATTGATCGCCGGAAAGTTCTTCGATCTGGCGTATAAAGGAGAACTCAAATGAATATAACATTTACTCCTTCGTTGTATTCCCTGATTGCGTCCGGAATTGCTCTTGTGATTTGCCTTGTAACGGACCTGAAAAGCAAGACAATATGTCCGTGGGTATGTCTTGCGTTGATTGTTGCCGCGTCCTTTGAACCACACAAGGATTACGTCACGAGCATTATTGTCGCTCTTATAGGGTTCCTTCCTATGGTTCTCGCAGCAAAGTTTGGGAACGGAGGCGGAGGCGATGCCCTTCTGATCGGCGCCCTGGGATACACGCTACCTTCCCTCTTCAGTTTGTATATGTTTCTTCTGGCTTCCTTCTTTTATGTAGTAGTCCTGGCGGTCGTCGTAATCGCAACAAAAGACCGCAAAAAACAGCTTCCGTATGTTCCTTTTGTTTTTGCGGCATGGCTCGTATTGCTTGTTTTCCATTTGACGGGGGTGATGTAATTTGATTACTGGTATCTGGAAAGGCGTTTCCCTGATATGCGGAAATCCAAACCACGAAGAGAATCAGGAAATGTATGTTCGTGAGATAAGCCTGGAGGAAGAAAAAAGCCGCGATAAGAAACTTTACCTGAAAGGAAAACCAGACTACGCGTTTTACTGCTGTCCTAAGTACAGCCCGGATGCCAGAGATGAGGACGAATCCGCGTGTTTCAACAGAATCAGCGTTGCCGAAATGGAAAAGGCAATTAACATGATCTGCGACAAGATTGAGCAGGATGAGGAGGAATGCGGCGCGGCATTTATAAAGAACTACAAGTTTGAGACAAAAGCCGCGGAATATAAAGTCCTAGAATCAAAGGGCGAGCGCCTTGTTCTGCAGGTTTTAGCTAAAAAAGCCAAAAAAAGAGAGAATCTTTAATGTCAAATAAAAAGCCCTGTCAGACTTGCTTGCTGGCAGGACATTTTATTGCTTATTCTGACTTATGCGAGTTTACGTTCTCCGTTGTCGCGGATCAGAAGCGGCTCTTTTTCTCCGAGAACAGCCTCTTTTGTAATAATGCACTTCTTGACGTTCTCTTCGCTGGGGATATTAAACATGGTGTCTCGCATAATTTTTTCAATAATTGTCCGGAGTCCGCGAGCTCCGCATTTCCTCTTCATAGCGATCTTCGCAATTTCACTTACCGCGTCATCATCAAAATCGAGTTCGCATTGATCCATCTCCATCAGGCGCTGGTATTGCTTGCAGATCGCATTTCTTGGCTTGGTGAGGATATTAACCATCATTTCTTCCGTTAAGGGATCCAGCGTTGTAATAACAGGGAGCCGCCCAACAATTTCCGGAATCAGGCCGAACTTAAAGAGGTCTTCCGGCTCTACTTCAGCAATACTCGTATTGTCTTCGTTGTTCTTATCTACGAGATCAACACCGAAACCCATTGTCTTTTTTCCTTTATTAAGGCGTTTACCGATTATTTCCTCCAGCCCCACAAACGCGCCACCGCAAATGAAGAGGATGTTTGTTGTATCAATCTCGATATTCTCCCCCATCGGGTGCTTCCTTCCACCGTTTACTGGGAAAGACGCTTTTGTTCCTTCAATAATCTTCAACAGCGCCTGCTGTACGCCTTCTCCGCTTACGTCCCTGGTAATAGACGGGTTCTCACTCTTCCTTCCGATTTTATCGAATTCATCAATGTAGATGATTCCGTTTTCCGCGCGTTCCAGGTCACCATCTGCTGCTTCGTATAGTCTTAGCAGGATCGTTTCCACATCGTCTCCCACATAGCCCGCCTGGGTTACGCTTGTTGCGTCCGCTATAGTGAACGGGACATCCAGGATCTTTGCTATAGTCTGCGCCAGGTATGTTTTCCCGCTGCCGGACGGGCCAATCATGAGGATATTGCTCTTTTGCAGGTCTATGTTCGTTTTATATTCGTTATTTCTAAGCCTCTTATAATGATTATAAATCGCAACGCTTAGTGTCTTCTTTGCGTCTTCCTGTCCGACTACATACAGGTCCAGAAATTTTTTCATTTCTTTCGGCTTTATAAGCTCCGGCTCGCTGGAGCACATTTCCCGCTGCTGAATTTTATACTGTACAACATCCTGCATATAGCTGTTAATGCATGATTTGCAAAGCTTCTTATCTTTTCCATTTCCCTCAAACAGCGGCACACCGACTGCTCCGCATAAATAACAGCTGTTATTTCCGGATTCCAACATTGAACACTCCTTCCGTGGGGGGCCCCTCTTGATGATTTGATTATACCACGCTGAGAATACCTGTTTTTTGAAAAATGTGTTTTTTCGTGATTAAAAAATAGATTTTGCGGGGACGATTGCAATCAAGCACGCCATTTCCTTAAGTTCTCAACCTTAATTCATTTTTCGTTATGTATAAGAAGTACTATTTTTATGAGGGAGTATCTCGTTCGCCTATTTATCTTTCCGCAGGAGGAAAAAGCATGAAAAAGATTATTGCTCTGGTTATGGTTCTCGCCCTTTGCATTATGTCTGTTTCCGCTCTCGCGGCAGGCAGCAGTAGTTACAGCTACTCCACCACCCGTAACGGCCAGAGTTATGGCTATAGTTATGGTACAAGCAATTTAGGCGTCAGCTCCGGATTTAGTTCCGGATCAAGCTCAAGCACCAGCTACAATGTGAGTCACAGTGTTAGCTATTCAACTGGATCCCGTGGCGTTTCTTACGGCAAAAGCTACAGCTACAGCGTGACGGTGTCCCATTCCACATCAACGTCAACCTCTACAAAGCCTGTTCGGTTGACGAAATAATATATAAATTGAATTCGCGAACGAGATCCCTTCCAGAGCCCGCGTTTAAAGCGCGGGCTTTTGATGTTGCAAATAAAAGAAGTATTATCATTATATCAGTGTATTCAAGACGTTTCTAGGCATTTTGAATAGACTGAAATATATTTTTTTAGGAGGAAATCTCTATGAATCTGTTGGCAAATCTGAAGGAACTTTCTTTCAAGGTAAACATGGTGAAGACCGTTGTATCGCCCCGCGCAAACGGCAACTACAGCGGCATTCAGCTCCTGGCTGAAAACGGCAAAGTTACCGTATTCGGCAGTGACGGAAGCGCAAGCATCGCTGCGACAATTGAAACCGCGACAATTCTGGAAGAAGGTAAGGCGTTGCTTCCTGCGATGTTCTCTGAGATCGTCGCGAAACAGCCCTCCGATGAAATCCAGATCAAGACGGAAGGAAACAGCGTCCTCATTCTTGGAAAGAACGAGAAGAAAAAGACGCGGTCTACGCTGTCCATCATGGACGGAAACCTGAGCGTTCCTGAAACGGACGCAGAGACTGTATTCCGCATGAACGCGAACAAGCTTTCCGAGGTGATCAACAGTGTCGCCTACGCCATTTCGCGGGACGAATCCCGTCTGGTGCTGACCGGTCTCTATCTGGAAGTGACTCCGAACGAGGCGAAGGTGACTTCCCTGGACGGCTTCCGGATGAGCCATTGCAAGGTTCCCGGAAAGATTTCGCTTCCTGATGGCTGCGATAAAGTCAATGGCATCATTCCCGGCAAAGCGGTTTCCCTTCTTGGGAAGATTGCTCGCGCCGGCATGGAAGACGAGGAGATCGGCATCGCTGTTTCCAAGAATGGCATTACAGCCGAATGTGCCGGTTTCACCATGCGTTCCGCCCTGATCGCAGGCGAGTACGTTGACTATGAACGGATCCTGCCGAAAGAAAGCAAGATCCAGGCAAAAGTCAAGAAAGACGCGCTGATGCAGGCTTTGGGCCGGATTTCCGTGTACACCACCGGGAATAAACAGCCTGCCGTAAAGCTGGTGTTCTCGGAAAACACGCTGAAAATCTCCGCGAATTCTCCTTTCGGAAACATGGAGGAAGAGATCGACGCGGAAATTCAGGGCGAAGGAAGTCTCAAGATCGCTTTCAACGCCAACTACCTGGCTGATACCGTGAAGGCGATCATGATGGAGGATGTGATCTTCAAGATGGGAACTTCTGTTTCCCCTGTCGTTGTCAACGATGGCGAGACCGAGAAGATCGAGCTGATTCTCCCCGTTCGTGTCTACGAAGCGGAAGAAGCTGCCTGACAAAAAAGTTGCCCGTGCGAGTACGCTCGCACGGGTTTTTTACATTGGCAGATCGTTGTTGATATTTTTTAGGACTGTACTCATATATCGTACCGGATGTTCAGCTTCCATCGCGGCTTCCGCAGCAATTAGTATCTGGTTATCTGAATATCCTTCCTTTTTCCATTGCCTCAGGCTTCGTTTAAAGGCTCCCCTTTCATATTCTCCCATGTGAAGCCCTATTCTTCTCTCAATACTACTCATCAGAGCTTCTGTTGCTTCTTGGGCTTTTAAATATTCTGCTGCTTCATCAACACTACAGACATTCATGGATTCCCATTTTTCCAATATTCTTTTAATAATTACTATTTCCGGCTGTTTTGAGATCTTTCTTTCACGTTCTCTTTCTGCTGCTTTTGCAGCGAGTCGGATTATTTCCGAATCATATTTGCTATTCAGCGTAGCAAACAGGGCGATGTTTTCCGGCGTTAACTGATCTTTTCCTGCTGCCCCGGTAATATCTCGGTATTTGTCTGTTATGTCTTCTAATTCTTTATATTTTTTAATTCCGGTTTTATCCATCGCTTTCCTTGCGTTAATAAGGATCGCGTTTAGATACCGGAGCGTAGGGCTTTCTATTGCTTTGGAACTGGCGAGCAAAATATCGCCTTTTGTGAACCCCATTTCATGCCATTGTCCAGCAAAACGGATCCCTTCTTTTATAAAAGTTTTCTCGTCATTGTTGAATCTTTTTTGCAATTCAAGCGCTGTATGATAGTTTCTTTCGTAATCCGCGTTTGCATCAACATCTTTGTGGTTTGTTGCAAAATCCGTCAGGTCTGATAGTGTAATGCTGTCGTCAGTTGCGTATGCCGCCGCCACGCTGTTAAGCATTTCCTGTTCTGTAAAACCTGCTTCTTTTGCAAAGTTTACAATATAGAGAATTTCATCACAGGTAACGTCTTTATAATAGTAGATAATATCGTACAGCTTTTGAGGAAAGGCTGCGTAACGAAGCGCGTTCGTATTTTCTCTAAGCACTTTATCTGTAATTCTGATTTCATGTCCGGCGGCAGACGTGGCAAGACTTGCTGTTTTCCAGTAATGAACTGATTTTGCAAGCTTTGGCTTTGGCAAAGCAGATACATAATCATCCATTCTGGCTGAAGATGATCCTTCCGCGTCATAATAAATGCGAAGAAGCTCCACAAGCACACGCGTCTCATAGCGGCTTACGCCGGCAACTTCTTCTATCAACCCCAATACGCTATCCTTGTCGAATATTCCGTACATTGGATCCATCCGAATGATCATCAGCGTGCTCCTCTCTCATGGGTTGCAGTGTCTGCACGGAGTGTATCCGTTTTCAATCAGAACTTCCCTGCTGCCCGTATATACTTTTCGATTTTTGTTCGAAATATCCTTTGCCGCATCGCAATCCGGAAGGTGAAATTTTTTTGAATTTGTGTTCAGAACATAATAGCCAATAACATTTCTCGTCGGGCCGCACAGAGAGGCGGGTGACGTGAATATAGATTTATTCTCTGCAATACGATCAGTAGTTATCCTGACATTTCCATTTTCATCGACGCGGAATACAATCGTTCCTTGAAGATCGGTTCTGTACACATTGACGTTTGCGTTCTTCAGCAGGTTAAGAACTTCCTGGTGCGGATGTCCATATTCGTTATTTACCCCGCATGATATAACAGCATATGTTGGCGAAACTGCTCTCAAAAACTCGGCAGATGTGGACGAATCACTCCCGTGGTGTCCTACTTTTAGCAGTGTCGATTTTATTTCTCTTCCTGAATCAATAACCATATACTCTGCCATAGTTTCCGCGTCTCCGGTAAATATCGCGGAGAAATCGCCATACTCGATCCTGCAGATAATGGACATATCATTTTCATCCCAGGCTTCGGGCCAACAATGAAGGATTGTGACAACTGCGGATCCAACTCGTATCTGATCTCCATCTGCCGGGACAACAATGGGAGTTCCTTGGAAGCCGGCATATTTCAGCATTGAATTAAAAGGAGCAGAGTCCCATTTAAGTACCGGAGAAAGTATCAAATCCACGGGCATTGCGTTTAAAGCCGCTGAGAGCCCTCCAACATGATCTTCGTGGGGATGTGTAGCAATAATGAAGTCCAGAGACGCTCTCAGTGGCGAATTTTGGAGGCTGGTATAAATCTTTTCGGATGCAGAAACGGGGCCGCCATCGATCAGCAGCGATTCTCCGTCGCATGTTATAAGCGTTGCGTCGCCCTGTCCAACATCAATGAAGCGTATTTCCAAATCGGCGCAAGCCCGCCCGAATATCACGATCAGGAATATTAACATAAAGCTAAGGATCTTGCGCACGTTACATCACCACCTTTCCCGCTTCATTATACATCCTTAAAATATGCGGAACCGGGAGATGTGCGTTTTTTTAAATTAAGAAATAGTTTTTTTGGTGCAATGGCGACCTGTTTTGTGCAGACCTCGGTCTGTTTTTCAATACTTATTTGAGACTCTGGTCTGTTTGAAAAGCCTTGGTTTTATGAATAAATCGCAAAAGCAAGAACAACACATGGATCGCAAACACACTCTCGATTCGTTCGGATGCTTGTTTTTTAACGATTATTTGTTTTTTACAGATTAGACTTTGGTCTATTCAGAACAGTTTCTCACTATTATGCGTTTTCTCTTTCAACCCACTCGCGGATGTATTTAAACGGGAACGGCATAACAGTTAGCTGTCCGGTTCGGACAAACATAACATTCATGAGTGGTAATATCTTCTTGACAAAATACGGATACAAACCTGGCTCAGACGCCTTAACAATACGGATATTCGGAGCGCGATGAAGCCAGCTTGAGTCCAGCCCGGCACCTATGGCCCCCACGAAATACGCGAAATCCGTATCGTTAATCTTGAAGCATTTGATATCTAAACTCGAAGACATAAGCTCGTCACGAACTTCTTTGCTTTTCAGTTGTGTATCATTATTAATCAAACGCTCATGAATGTCAGAGAACCTTGGGACGGTATACCATTTTGTCTCTATAATAACAAACTCCTTCCCGGAACCGGTTTTTACAGTCAGTTTAGGTTCTGAGTCCTCTGTTTTCTCGATATCATCGAACATAGTTATTTGCCGGTCGTTATAATGAATATAAAAGGAGCCATCTTTTTTAATGTCCATGACAGCCGTTTTTTCATTATCTTCGCCATAACTGTAGAAAAAACTCATGTTTTCATCTATAGATGACCAGTCAAACATTCTCATTTTTTTGCAAGCGATGTCGTCCTTGATGGCAAACTGGCAGAAAATGTTTTTTGCTATAGCCGGTTGCGTTATTTTCAATTTTCCATTGGTTTCTTTTACTTTTACGTTTAATCTTTTCCCCTTCATGTCCTCTACTGTCACATGCTGTACAATGTATTCTTTAGGAGATACGCTTCTGTAGGCGTCCGGCCTGTTTGCGTTTGTATAGTAATCAGCATCATGGATTATAACAATATTTAAAGCCTGTTTTGACAATTCTTTTGCGATATGCGTTTTTGCCCCGTATGCCTCAAAGCATTCACTCAGTTTGGCAATAATTTCATCGCCTTTTTCTCCGCCGTCCTGATTACAGAAAGAAGCAACTTTCCCGTTTATATAATCCTGAACGTGCTTTTCCATCTGCCGGCTTTCCGTGCTGCTATGATCAATAAAATCATATTTTTCAAGCGGTGTGAACGACAGCTTAATGAACTTTCCAAATTTTTGTTTAAATAATGTCATGGCTTTTTGAAGAATACCCATTTTACACGCGTTGAAACTATGTATATCCGCTATATCCAGGAATGGAATGTTGTATTTTGCGTTTTTATATTGTTTAATCACAAAGACTTCTGCCCCGTTTTCCTTTTTATAAACTCTGCGCATGGAAAAAACAGGATCTTTATAAAGCTGATATAAAGCGCGGTTGTCAATGTTCCCTATCTTTTCATCAATGTTTGTAAAGGTAACAACATTCATATAAAGCATCATGTTCTTGCTTACCCTTAACGAAAGCGCATGCACCTGCCTGGCAGCGTTGTTTTCCTTGTTAATCTCTATATGGGTCGGTGAAAACATATACAAATTTCCCGTAAGATTGCTGACAGATAAGTCAGGATCGTTATTGCAGTTGATCCCATTAAAACACAACTGGATCAAGTCACATGGCATTAGCTCGCTGGCGCACACCGGAAAGATGGTTATTTTGTCACTGTCAGGATCATCTTTGATGGTTTCGCGCAGTACTATACGGTTGTCATCCTTTTTCCGCATCAGAACATACACGCAGGAAGGAACGCCGTCTCGATATGGCTTGCACCAAACAGAAAGGACTCTTTTGCTTGCCAGCGGAGCGTCAAGCATTCTTGTCCGCCAATAATTAAACTTGTTATCTGTCACTCCTCGACGAATCGCAAAAATGTCAAATAATTCATCAAAGCCTTCGCGGTTGATTTCTGCGTTAATAAGGTTTGTTTCAACGACCTGCATATTTATCTATAACCTCCGCAATCTTTGTTCTTGTTCTTACTGCCCAGTCCGTATTTTTTTCGTCAGCGTCCATTGGAAGCAACGCCGGCACCAACAGGATCGTTCCGTCACAAACTTCCTGGTAGTCATGGTATATATCGTCCCTATCGTTCATGATGTTAACGAAAATAGCATATTCTGCTCCGCAAATATCCCGCTTCTCAATTGCGTCTTTTATAAACTGCTTTTTATCCTTCAGCATCCCACTGTGCCAGATTTTTGTATCTACATACACTTTCGTCCCGTCAATTACAAAGTCCATTTTTTCATACTTAAACCCCTCCCTGATCCTTAAAAGATTCACCCCGAACATATGTTTAAACGCCGCCTCTCCGCAAGCCTCCCCTAGCCTTCCCTTATACAGGTTTATAAAAGCTGTTGGCGTCATAATGCATTTTGCGGGCTCGAATTTTGTTGCGTAGTGGTTCTTTATGAAATGATCATGTATAAAATCATACTTCATGAGCTGAGGGAGAAATGCGTCTTCGGCGCTGACAACTCTGCAGTTCGGCGGAGGGTTGTTAAAATAGATATCTTCAGCTGATACATCATCTTTTTTAGTGTAGTAAAGATGGTCGGATTCTTCCGGCATTTCTATCCAGAACGTTCCATTATCATGAGCATCCGTTTCTTCCCTGGTCCCAAGCGGGAGTTTAAGGAGAATATCGCTTTCCCATGCTTCCATCTCCTCGTTGCTCAGTATATGATCGGGTCTGTTGATGGTTTTCAGGGATGTATTTATATCTTTACGGACTCTGTAAATTTTTTTTCGTGCCTCATTCATAAGGGCATCTGTTTCAGGCTGCGAGATATTGTTCGCTGTGCGCGCATTTTCGATCTTTCCGAAGAGATCCTCTGCTTCCGGGTTTAGTATCAGTGATTTCGTGCATTTTGTATCAATCGAGTGGACCAAAGAAGCGTCCGCGAGCACGTAAACCGTTTTGTTCTTATTCGGGGTTCTGCAAATACGCCCAACGGCCTGAATAATAAGACGGCTTCGGTTCATGCACACTCCCGGAAGGAGATTTACATTGCTGCCAAACGATTTGCGTCCGTTACCAGAACCTATTGCGTACACGCTGTGGGAAAACAACGCTTCTATTTCTGTCTTTAACGCAGTTCTCGCGAGCTCGTTTTTTTCATAGAGTTTTTCCCGTTCAATCACGCCCGTGGCTACATCAACTGCGCTCAATAATTCCCCCGGCTTATTTGTAAAAGATTGAACTACCATATGCGTTGGTTTATCTACATAGATGCCATCCAGATCCTTTAACTTACTCAAACGCCCATTTACGTGTATTGTCTCTTTTCCATACGGGATCAGGTATTGGAGGTTTTGTCCGGAACCAATTGTTTGATAACATGACATGATAAATATCTTTTCATTGTTTTGAAGTCTGTTCCCAAGAGTTGTCTTCTTGTTTTCATAGTCGTCACTTGACAAAACTACAGAGGTGGATTTGTCGTATGCTTTCCCGCAGCAATCAGAGATGGCTTTAAATATAACATGCAGCGTGTTCATGTTGATGGAACTGCCGCCAGGTAGCGCGCTAAGCATGCAAAGAAAAGATTGAATATCATCATGCAGCACGAAGAACGCGTAGACAATACCGATTCGAAGGTATCGAGCCATTTTATAAGAAACGCTCTTGGCATTTTTTTCGTTTGGAAGAATATTATATTCCAGTTCGGATAATATTTTTTGCGCTTCATTTTCCACTTCGTCCTTAGAACGCCGCATTCCGCAGGCGGAGGCGCAAGATAACAGCAAGTCTTTCCATGCGGCCGGGTTATACTCATTGCAGTTAAAACTGCCGATCAATTCTGTGTGTATGTTAATATTTTTATATCCGGCATGCATTTTATGGAACTCTTCGCGCATACGCTTCATATCTTCTGCGGTCGGAACAACATATTTTTTCTTGAGCTTCATTTTTATATAAAGCAGGTCAAAATTTCCGATTCCGGAATCTATAGCGCATGTGGCTGACAATCCGATTACTTTGTATATACGGCATATCTGCAGAAGCGTTTTTTCAGGGGTTCTTCCGATTCGTGTGAGGTTGATTTTTGTGGAAAGAGATGAATGTTTATCATTGATTAAGGTATAATACTTAATTCCCCGCTCATAGAACGTCAGGTCCTTGCCGTCCTTTGTTTTATCTTGTCGCTTGGATACATTCCCATGATCCCGGATCAGATTCTCAAAAAAAGCCATTTCCGAAGAATCTCTTTTTATATCAAACGTTCCGAGAAAAGTGTGAAGAGCTGCTTCAAACGCTTGCGCCGATTCGCCGTCTTCGTAAAGGTTTCTGTTAGACGCGTAGTTCTTGGCAATATTGGCAGCCTTCAACGAAAAGAACTTATAGAAACCGTCAATTTCCCCTACAAGCAGTTCGATTGGCTGTCCTCCTTCCAGAACATCTTTCTCGTTTTCAAAGAACACGATTTTGTTAATGTTTTCTTCCGGGAAATGATACAGAAACGCGAGCTTCTTTTTATCGTTGTTTATCCAGGTGTGGAAGTCATCCTCAAAAAACACAAAAGACTCACACGTTTCAACGTCACATTTAATCTCGCAGTCGATGTGATACCTGTCAAAAATATCGTCAGCCCTTGCTCGAAGCGCTTCAATGTACCCGCTGTATTTTTCAGCCATAGACTCTAATTTATTTTTGAACAGGTCAGCTGCAAACCGTGAATGTCTGAGGTACAGCGTAATTTTACGAAAAAGGCTGATTGGATCTATCATGGAATCTATGCGCACGCTGTCCTCTACGATCTTCTTCAGTATGGTATTGTAACAATCGTCAAACTCGTCCATAAAAAGGACTGTCCCCGTAAAAGAAGCGTCTTCATACATAAGAAATGAAATATCGCAGATAGGGTCTATTGGATTAAGAAACTTGTCCATGGACATGATAATATATTTAGCCTGTCGAATCGTAGAGCTCGGATACATTTCAGTTATCCATGACCACGGTGAATCTGAATTCGATATCATGGCAAACGCGACTTCAGATGAATTGCCGGCAGCGGTTAACAGTTCACTTGAAACCCTTTTCCGGAAATTTCTCTCAGCGTCCATGAACGACTTTTGTTCTTCATCACTGAACATACCGATTTCCATCAAACGATAGCGGCGTTCCACCATATTCCATAATGCGCTGGTTTCCATACTGTTCCATATGCCTTTTGTCTTGCACATTTTTGCCTCAGCAGCAGACTTGTTTTTCAGAAAATCCAGCACGCAATCCGAATTTGCTTTCAGAAACAGACTGTTATTCTGATAATAATTCTTATATGTTTCTGCTTTTTCTTTCGTGTCCGCCATTTTTTTCAGCATATTACAAACATCTTCCGGATCAAAAGCATCTGTTAGGTTTTTCTTTTTCGGGGTGATATAGATAAATCTTTTCCCATCATAGGATGCATCCTCACACGACTTAATTACATCCTCACAAACAATGGATTTCGCTACATGGCTTTTTCCTGATCCGGTAGCAGCGGGGATTAACATCAAACCTGAGTTTATGCTTTTGTTAATAAATTTCAGTTCTGTTTCTTTCATGCGATACTCCTTGTACTATTCTTACTTACGTTATTTATAATACTTGTTTTCAGACATTTTATTTGTTGTTTCCATAATTTTTGTATATTTTTTACACATTGTACAAAAGTATAGACTTTGTTCATTTTGCACAATTGTCGTTATATTACCTTTCTGTCGCTTCTGACGAATTATGACCATTTAGTCACTTTTGTCCATTTTGAACGTTACTGTCGTTTTGGTACTTTTTTATCTAAACAACACAGGCTTTTAGCGTGATTTTGCTATGTTTTTATGTATAATATATATGCAGGCTATTTCATTAAGAAAGGTGGACCCAATTGGAATGGTTTACGGTTACTGTAGGATCAGCAATGCTTCGCGACCTATCGCGCAACAGGAAAAAGAGATTAAGAAGTATTATCCTGATGCGATTATCATAAACGAAGAGTACGACGGTGTCTTATCAGACAACAAAAGATATCTATTTTTGAAAACGCTTATCAAAAGAGGAGACACTCTTATTCTCACAGACATAACCAGACTGGCCGGGTCAAGCGATAAGGCTTTTGAAGAATACTCTTTTCTTCTTACTGAAGGTGTTGTTGTAGTTTTTATCCATTCGCCTTATCTCAATACAGATGTATACAAAAACGCGTTTGAAGCTTTTATAATGCGAAACGAGCCTTATGATGAGGCTATCCTGCTCAAAATAAAAGAATGCGTGTTCGCGCTAATAAATGAACAGATAAATCTTACTTTCAAAGCAATCCAGAGGATCAGCGATTTTCGGAGCGAGCGTACAAAAGAAGGTATCGTGGAGGCTCGCAAAAACGGCAAGCAGATCGGCGGTAAACCAGGGAAAAAACTGAACATAAAAAAAGCCGGTAAAGCCAAGGCTATAATAAGGCAGTTCAGTGTTACATTTGGAGGAGACATGAACGATACTGCCTGCGCAAAATTGGCAGGAGTCTCCCGAAACACATTCTATAAATACAAACGGGAAATCATTGATGAAGAACTGGCAAAGCGCAAAGAGTCAGAACAATAATTTTTATCTGGAATAACGCATACATCTCTGGTGTTACGTCAAAATATTTAGCTGAATTTAGTAGTCTGCCTATACCCATTTCCGACTGTTTTGTTATAGCCTGTTGTAAATGCGTTATAGTATTGGATGAGGTTTCTTTCAAGCATATCGAGGTCGTTACAGCCGCTCTCGTTTAGCGTTACAAAGCGTATGATGAACCGGTTTCCATATTTATAGTCAGCGTATACGTCGCCGTTGCCATGCCCGGTCAGATGCTGCCATACCCTGAAATACAGTCTCTTTGCCTGTCCGACGTAATACATCTTTTTATCAGCGTTATAAATCACATACACGCCGACAATGTCTCCTTTGACCGTCTTCTTCAGATCAAAGAACTGTTCTGGCGTGATTCCGTAAGTCATAATATCTGATTCAAGGTCTCTGTATATATATTTTCTGTCATACATTACATAATCATATAACGCGTATACCAGTTTGTAAGACAGTATTTTTCTCGTATTTCCGTACTTATTTATCAGTTTCTTTTCCTTTAAGTACTTTTGTATGTAAGAAGCTTCTTTTTCATGAAGCTCTGTCAGCTCTGTTTCTTTTGCGTCGGCCTTTTTCTGTATGTTTGACCTCACTTCGCCTTCTTTCGTGTAAATCTCATCCTGTCTGAGTCCGCTTGTGGCCAGCATAAAAGAAGCGTCATGTATCACCTGGCGCCTGAACGCTTCATATGGCACAGGGACAATCCAGACAAGTATTTTATACAGGACAAACATCCCAAGCACTGCAAGGATGATCGTACCCGCCGTGGTAGACTGCATTTCATTTATCTCCCCGATTGGTTTTATTAATCAATTCGCGCATGCCTTCTTTGAATCTCATTTCAGACACTACGATCAGTCGTTTTACTTCCGGCAAATCTTTTTCTGTTAGCCAACCAATCTCACCTGTAATACGGTCCTGCTTTACTACGACTGCGTCGCCGGCAATGATTTGATGATGCTCTTCTGTGCCGTACAGAGCGCTCCCATAATAATTGACGGGCAGATTATCGTTCACGCCTGTTTCATTGACAAAGAATGCGTACTTCCCCATAAATCCAACCGGGCGCACAACTTCTACATACTCCGTTCCAAGCAAATGCTGCGCAAGGCCGTAACAATCATAAAGCCATTTTGTGTCAATACCTTTTGTTATCATTTCCGGACTTTTTCCGCTCGTCAGGATCATGGCATAACGCATAGCACCTTCCCCCTTATTCGGCTTTTCTTGCTGCTATAACAAGATACTCCACGATATATTTTCCATTCTGGTACGTTCTTGTTGTTTGTTCCAGAGATTCTATCTCCAGCTCGGCTTTTTCATACATGTTTCTTGCAATACCAGGGCTCCAGAAAGACATGGTTCCGTTATTGTTCAGTGGCATATCGGTCGAGCTGATATTTTCAACCGTTACGGCATCTATCATTTTCTCTGCCGGCATGCCATTGCGGTACGCGCTGCATCCGTCTCCAAGACGCACGCTGAAAAATCTTCCGCCGGGTTTCAGTACCCTTTTTACCTCTGATAACGCATTTTCTGTATCTGCAAGGCATATATGCTGCATGGAAACTACGTCTACTACCAGATCAAACTCATTGCTCAAAAAAGGAATGTCTGTAAAAGTCCCTACTTTAAGTTCCTCCGCGGCCACATTCCATTTTTCTTCAAGGTGTATGTGTGCGATGTTCAGAGCTTCTTCACTGATATCTGTCCCGTACACTTTGTGGCCTTCTTTGGCCATCATCCAGAGGTTTGCGCCCGAACCACAGCCTATTTCAAGGATTTTTAAGCTTTTATCCCCTGAAAGCAGGCCATTACTGCCCATGTACTGCAAAAGAGCCTCGTTCGGGTACATTCTCTGGGCCCGCAAGCCCTTTTCCTCGTACTCGGTATTCCAGTCTTTATTCATCTCAATCTTCCTTCCATTTTCAATCGTGGCACACAACTTCTGACCAAGTTGGTACGAAGTTCTTAAACAGCTTGGTTACTGTCAACCGGCAGCTTCTTATACAAGTCCCATTCTGTGGCGTCCTGATGCTCTTGCTTTGGCCTGGCAGTCCATACACGCCACAGCTGATTGTAATTTTTCAGTGCATAACCCGAATGGAAGCCGAGAAAACTGATCGTATTTTGGTCTACGTAGTATACTGTCCCCGCCATAACACGGGATTTTCCAGATCCGTACAGGTTCAAAATAATGACTTCCAGATATATATCCGTCCCCGGTTTGAGTCCGGCAACCTCTTCTTTTGTCATTACGCGCGGGCTTTTATCTTTTAAGAGTTCCCATACATCGCTAAACAGGAGCGTCTGGTCGCATGTTTCGCGCGCGGCAGGCGTTGGCGAGCGACGATACATACAGCCGGCGCACCTGCCGGTCTTTTTCACTTTACATTTAACCGCCTTTAAAACTTCTTCTTCAAGTATATTCCGCATATTCTTTCCTCCGCTTTATTACGGTACTAATCTCCAGGTTTGGATGCCATCTGGAATGTATGGATTATTTTCTCCAAAAAAACATATTCCTTTGGCAAAACAGAACTTCAGGAGCTTATTCACTTCTGTATCATAGGCATTGTCATCTCCACAATCAACCGCGTCATAGCCATACCTCCACGGATCTCTTAGTTTTACAACAAGCGGAGGCGCAGGCACGATTTCGTGGTTTTCATTTAATGTTTCCCCGTCCACGTAAACTTTCACACTAATATAATCAGAACGTTTTTTGAAGCAAGTAATTTTTATTACCGGATGGAACATATCATCGACAACCTGGCGGATTTCTTCTTCTGTAAGATCCATGAACTGCCGTCCGAACTTAATCGCCGGGATGCTATCCTCCAGATACCAGATCATGTTTTCCATCATAGATGTCGGTATTAAGACGGGAGTTATTCTCTCACTGTTTTTTTGCTGGCTTTCAAGGAGTTCTTTCGCTCTTTTTATAAGGTTCTTTTTTTGCTGGACACTTCTGTTTTTCATGGCCTTTACTCCTCCTTCATATTGAACTCCCTGCGAAGCAATGCTTCAAGATATCCGGACACTGATTTTTTGCTTTCTGCTGCATCAGCTTTCAGCTTCAGCGCGACGTTTTGGGGCATAGTCACACACAAAACCGTCTTTTCTTTTACACTTCCACTCTCCCAAAAAGTATCGCGCATTATGTTATCAGGAAGACTGCTGTTTTCTCCCCATTCTTTTGCATCTGCGTATTCCAATGGGATTAGGTTGCCACCAAAGCGATCTTCGCGCAGCAGAAAGAACTCCCCTGTGCGTTTCCTGAACAATGTTTCTACTATACTTTCTGATGCAGAGACATTGCCATCCCGCTTTGCCAGCATCTGTACGGATGCAATCTTTTTGGCGGTTTTTGTGTCGTAGATCTTGTTATTTATCGCCTTTTTCATCTTTTTTCACCCACAGTCCGTTTTCTTTAAGCAGCCGGTTCATGCCCCGTTTCGAGAACCCGATATAATAGTTGAAGCGAATATAATCTTTCCTTTCAAAAGGACTGAGAAAATCTACTGCGTCTACAGAATCCAGAATCGGATTTCCTCCATAAAACACATCATTGACGCGTTTGTAATATTCCGAACGCCAGTTTTTCAGTATTTTTATTACCGGTTTCCCAATGAATTTTTCTATATCTTCCCAATTACACGCTCTAAATTCGATCCAGATATTCGCCTTATTGCCGGATATTGGACACAGATAGTGGGTCGTGCGATATCTGTCTCCGTATACATGCTCAATATGCGGCTCATTATAGCAGGAGACATTATCGTAGAAATACGGATCCGTTTTTTCTATCACGTTGATGTTTTTTATCCAGTCAGGGTCATTTTCATTGTGATACCCGTATTTTCCTTTATCTAAATGGCATTTATAAACGTAAGCAATCGTTGGCATCAAGGTTGCCATATTTTCACGCATGCTTTCGTAGAACCACTTATAAACGCCTTTAATCCCGCCGGAGGCTTCTAATTCTTTTTTCATTTCCTTACGGATATAGTCCGCAAGCTCAATCCTTGATTCGTAATACGCTTGCCGACGCATTTTATCCAGGCTTCCAATAAACTCAGCGTGCGGTTCTGAGAAATCTTCCCCGCTCATTAGCGCATTTCGGGCCGTAACAGAAAGCGTTTTTACTCCAGGCGTAAAATCCCGCGCATACAAATCCACATAAACCTGGTTATGTCCGCTTTCGCGATTCGGCGCAAATTCATTCGCATAATCGCCATTCAGGAATTTTTCACGGTCAAACTTAATATCCAGCGCATTGGTCGTTGCTTGAATAAGTCCGGTCTTGTCCAGTGCGATCAGAGCGTTTTTTTCAGCGGACTGTTCTATGTTGCTCCGGATCATGGAATTCATATAAACAAGTTTTTTCTCATCCAGAACCTTACCAACCCGGCTGTTCATCACACAAAGAATGGAAAGGATAATTGGAATATACGCGGAGGCTTCCAAATCTTTAAAGCTCAATTTATCTTCATCTATGTTATATTTATGTGCGTATCCCTTGTAATCAAAATTTTCCAATGTAATTATGTAGTTATACGGGAAAATGCCCTGATGACCTTCTGCCCATCTATTGTTTCTTGAATTTGTATGTTGTCCGATGTATGCTTCCGGCACTCTATCGTTCACTGAAAAGAGGTTCCCGTTGCTTTTAATCACAATAGCAAAATATCCGTCAGCAGTCCCGTTATTATTGATGTAGCAAAAATACACCCCGTCCGGTGCACTGTTCTGCAGTGTCAGCACACAGTCTGCCATATAGTTAAACAGATGAATTTTTGTGCTTACATTGTCCACTTTTTCAACCGGTCGCCCGCTGCTGACATATACGTCCTCAATACATTTCCCAAGTTGTTCGACAACAGACTCTATTGCTTCGTACAAGGTTTCTGTTTCTTTTTCGGGATCTCTTTCGCCTATTTCCTGTTTCCCTGTCATTTTGATAATTATGTCTGTCAGAGCGTCCAGATACTCTTTTTCAATCTTATTTACTTCTTCGCTGTGAAAAAGGTCATACATTCTTTTTTCCGCGAGATATTCTTCTTCATGTGTTAGCAGGTCGATCATTTTTACCCTGGAATCGCTAATTACCTTGCTATATACCCTTTTTGCGTACAGGACAGCCATTCTGCCTGTTGGATCATAATTGTCACAGATCTGGCCAATCACTTTCCCGGCGGAATGGTAGACATAAGAATAAGACAGCAGATTGAAATGAGTCTGCTCAGGGTCGTAATCAATATATTCGCCAAACGCTTTTAACACATCGTATGCGTTCATTATAGATCCCCCTCTAACTCGTTGCTTTTCGGAATTCTATCGGCTGCCTTCGTTCATGTGCTCGTGTTCACCCTCCTTTTGGTTAATTCATTATATCATCGATTTTATATTTATTCAACGTTTTACTTCGTTTATATATACTTTTCTTCGTTCATAACATTTTTTATATCCGGATCACAATACTGGCTGCTTTGATGTATAATGGTATCAGAAGATTAAGAACGGAGGTTGAAACATTGAAAAAATTCCTGTTAATCACATTGTTGGCTATTCTTTTTGTAACACCTGCCTTCGCGGTCTATATTCCTGAAGACATATATGAAGACATCTACATAGATGATGTCTACGATTTCTGTGATGAGTTTTCTGCCGAAGAAAAAGAAAACGGCACATTTTACGATCTGGAAGGAACGGATTATAGGGTATGGATTCCTAATTCCTTTGGAGTAAAAATATCCCCCGCTTCTGACAGCCAGGCTGACTCATGGGTCCTCTTATATCATGACCAGAATGAAAAGAGCCTTGAAATAGAAGTCCAATTTACAGAGACGCCTTACGAAGAGCAGGCCGCGTTTTTAATGAGCGACTGCATGGACGATATTATTGATAGCGTCTATCTGCTATTTGCGAATGATATTCCCGCAATATTTTATTATTATGATGACCGTTGCGGAAACGTATTTTACATGATGGAGTACTATGTAGAAGAAAACAAGCGCATTCAGTTTCGTTTGGTTTATTCAGAAGACGAAGATTTTGAATATATGAGTGAAGGATGCCAGATTATGTATTCCTTCCAGCAATCTGTAAAATAAAACACTGCTTTCACTTAGCAAAAAGATAAACTGGCCGTCCATTCGGACAGCCAGTAATTTTTACCTGTATTTTTTAATCCTCGTCGCCAAGAAGTTCTTTCTTTGCACGGATGTCAAGTGTCTGCTGGTCAAGAGAAGGATCGCTGATCTTTATTTCTTTGAGCTCAATCGCGAACTTCCCATAAGGCGTTGTGATTTGCTTGACTTTTTTGTTATTCTGGACCCAGTCGAGATCCGCATTTTCAAGTTCGAAAAAAATACCCGTGTCATCTTCTTCGGAGCATTTGTCAAACAGCTTCATCAGAACTTCTTCAAGAGAATTTGCATCAGTCTTGTAATGCAAAGCACCGTTTATTCCTCTTTGCGTATACGCCACTTCGTATGTCATATTTATTCCTCCTTTATTGTTTGCACCATATTCACCATGTACCAAGCATGCCTAAATTAAGATCGCCGGGTCATTCGGAATATATCACGCGGACGACATCATACTACATCCCTCCTCTAACAAAACTGCTCACCGTATACCGTATGCCCATCTTGCTTCCGGCGAGAGCCTGCCATGGATAACTCTTTTTGCCTCACGCTTACCCGTGATCGAGCATTCATCCCATCCGGGGACAGTAAACGTATACACATCGCAACGTTTTCCATCCGGGAACTTTTCTTTATGTACAGTACATTCAATTCCACTGATTACTACCGTTGAAGTACATGCGTTAGAGTTGCTCATGCAAATGGCCTCCCTCATTATTTACAATGAAGCTTGTTGTTAAGTCATACCGTGGCAGGTTTTATTGGCAAGCGGTTCCTTACTCTGCTGAAAATTAAGGGTTGCTACCATAGAAAGGCTTCTTTTAAGAAGCCCTCAGGAACTCATTTGCTTTTGCCGCTACAAAGTATTTTCTTCCGAAGCGTTCTTCGCATTCCAGAAGGCCATCCCGTTTCATTCGGCGCAGGTATCCGGCTATTGTTGATAATGACGATAGATTTGCAGCGGTTCCTATTTCCCGCACACTTGGCTGCCGTCCGTTTTCTTTTGCGTATTCCATAATGAACTGGAGGATTATTTTACGTGTGTTAAGATTTCTCGGCGCGTGCTGCATAGTCAAGCCTCCTTACTCTGATCGTCTTTAAAATTCATGATATATTCCCGCGCTTTCCGGCACCATTCGTCTACGTTCTTCTTGCCATATTCCTTGTATGCGCCTTTCATGTCATGCGGGAACCTGCCAGTAGGATCAATAAACGGGTTTGTGATGCATGTGCTGTTTTTATCCTCAAACCATACGTAGTCTTCCGGATCATCGTTCGCAAAGCCGTTCACAGTCCACTGCATTTCAGCGAAAAGCATGAGCTGGTCATCGGTTACAGTTGGGTTATTATCAAGGAGAGCTTTTTCAAGCTCCATTCGCGTCGAACAAACACCATCACATTCGTTGTCGCCACAAGCATCATATTTCTTCAGTTTTGTACACAGGCTGCTGATTGTAAGAATGAACTGCATAGTAGCTTTTTCTATGCTAGCATAATTGCTGGCATTTTTTACTATTCTTTCAATCACTGAAGCAGATGGCGAGCAATCTGCTTTTGCCATTTCATAGGCTTTACTGACCGGACATAACTCGCAGTCATTTTCACTGCATTTCTCTTCACAAATCCGCATCCTGCAGTAAGGTCCAATCGCTTTGCCCAACACAGAGGCATAATAACCGAGCTGAACGTCGTTTGCCACATCCCATACATTCTCCATTCTTTTCACCATCCATTTCTTTTTCTTTGTGGCTTTGTACGATATCATTATATCATACTGTTTATATTAAATCAATCTTTTTGTTTGTTTATATATACTCATTCTTTTATTTAAACCAACAAAAAAGGCTCCCTGTTTTATCAGGAAGCCTGTCAGAATGATGTTCAAGTCATCAACCAAGCACGGGAACATATCCTTGCATACGGAATTTTTCCAGCGCTTTTGTTACGTGTTCTTTAATAAACCTTGCCATACTTTGCGTTACGCCATTCGCAACCTGCTGCTGTCTTGAATCCAGGGATTTTCCGTAAATAGGAAAATCTTCTTCAAGACCCATAAGTGCGGCAGCTTCCGCTACGGTAATTGTGCGGTCTTTTTCAGGATGCGTAATGTTCGGTTTCCGGAAGTTGGTTATTGTGATAGACGGCTCATTCCATTTAAGGCGATAGTATTTTTGGGAATGTGTCGTTGGAGGGAAATACGCCACTTCCGGCGGAATATTGCGCCAATTTCCTCCCTGGGGGACATAACTCATAAGAAGCCGCGTGCGTTCGCCTGGATGCGTATAATCCTCGTAATTGTGCCATCCATCATGTACTTTCATGAGAGCGTCTTTGACTGTTCCTGCCGGCTTAATAACTCCTTCAGGAAGATGTATGGCATCATACAGCGATCCGATCACTATCGCTCTTACACGCTTTGTATATCCGCCCAAATCGGTATCACGAAGCTTACTGACAGTCAGCTTGTAATCAGGGAGTTCGTTGCGAAGCTTTTCAATGGCAATGCCATTCTCGAACGTGAGAAGCTGCGGCACATTTTCGATAACAAAGATCGCCGGTCGCTTTCCTTTTACAAGACGGATATAATCATCTATCAGAAGCCTTTTCCCTTTCGCCACTTCGCCATAAATATTGAAGCGATTTGCGTTACTGTACGCCTGGCAGCAGGGGCCTCCGATAACAAGGTCACAATCCGGGATCTCGTTTACCGTTACATCCCTGATATCCTTTTGACGTATCACATCAGAGATGTTTTTTGAATATGTTTCGCATGCATTTTCATCAAAATCCGCGGCGTATACGATCTTATAGCGCTTGTCATCAGAAAACGGCTTATCCAGCAGCCCTGCTCCGCTGAAAAGAGATGCTATGCAATACAACACAGACTCTTCGTGAAGCGAATTTTGGTGCTGTTTTTCGTACTCTCTTAACAGCGCTAAGTATTCTTCTGCCTTTGGAATAACGATTTCGGCGGTTTTTTCACACAGGACGTCTCCGATAGAATACAACTTTGAGGTATCTGCATAATGGGCAGGCTCGACCTTTTTGAATACGTGGACAACCACGCGATCCTCAAGTTCTTCAATACCCATATAATCCGCGGTTGAAATGACTTCCCGAACCTCAGCGGATCTCAGATCAATCAACGCCTTGTATTCTTCACCTGATTTTTTCCGGCTGATCGTATGATCTCCTGTATCTACCAGGAAAATCTGAATGCTCTTCCCAGCATTACTGACCAGATAAGAGAACTTCTTCCCTATCAGGCTCGTATCATTCAATGAGAATGTAAGCCCTCTCGATGACTTTTTAATCTTACGCATGTTCTGCCTCCCGCTGTTTTTTTACCTCACACACGAATGTATTCCATGCCGCCATAGCCTTTTTGATATATTCGGTTATGATTTCAAAATCATTCTCATCGACATAATCAAGACACGGCGCTCCTTCCTGGCCCATTCTCCACTTTCCGATTACTGCGTCTCCAACAATAGGATGGAAGTCTTCTATGGAGATTTTTCCGCTTTCTTTATTTCCTTCATAGTTATAGAGAGCGGAGGCAATACAGTTTAATGGTTTCTGATGCCGTAAGGCTTCTTCATCCATATAAAATCCGTATTCACCATAGAGACCACGCGGGGTGACGCATTCCATGTAAAGCGTTTCCGGGTCTGTTTCATTTTCGTGAGGAAAAATCCAGTTTCTTGCAAAGTCATCAAAGCTGATGCTCAACGGATTCCCCTTGACTGCTGTTACGCTTTGCGTAATACTTGGCAACCAAATTCCAAACATATACCATTCCTCCTACGAGCTTCATTTAAGAAGCATTTTTATTCAGGGCATCAGCAGACAAACAGAAAGCAACGCACCTGAATATTCATCAGTTTGCAGCCTGTTATTCGTCTGTAATGCCTATATTTAAATTCTATATATTTTACTTTTACATAAGAAAAAAAACACGCCACCGAAGCGGCGTGTGAATTCCCGGTTGTATTTATATTAGAGCTCTTTCCCATACTCCCACGGGAAAACGCTGTCTTCCGGGGTGAAGCATACGTGCCAGCCATTTTGGTCAACGCATTGGACCAGCCCGATATCTTCAATTTCCTTTTCTACAGTGTAGACACGCATTCCATTCTTGATCGCAGAAGGGTCATGCGTTTCTTCCTGTGTAAACCGATCCCCTATGCGGAGATCCTTTATTTTTTTGCTTTTGGTATGCAAAAGTAAGATTTTCATATCTTCTTCCTTTCTGCGATTCGTGATCGCTTCTTTATTATGTCAGGATAAAGTCCAACTTTTCTCCATTTTTTGCGAATCTTTCATATCTGTCACAGTCAAATGGAAAATCGTTAAGGCATGTAAGAAAGTCTTTGCAGTTCCCGATATAATTATCGCTTTGTTCCGGGTAACTTACAATATCTCCGTTGATTTTCTTCTGAATTTCCGCATACGCTTCCAGAATATCCTGTTTGGGCATATCAACATCGAAATCAAAGAAACTGCTGTTAAGTTCAACGCTGTCGTTTACATAAGCATCTTCAACTTTTCTCACAAGATCGCCCTTTTCTGTAATTGTTTCATGGATCACTTTATAGCTTTTCGCATGGATCACACACGCGTTTCCACCAGACATATAAGCCCCTGTTATGTCAAACGACGTGGGATCATACTCAAAAGAGTCGGGATCGTCATCGTCGTTATAACATTCAAACAGGACATAAGCCGGCATATTGCTGAAAAGAGGCCCCTCTAACTTTTTTACAGCACAAAGAGAATCATACATTTCTTTGACAGTAATGGTGTTTGATGGCTCCCAGCTGGTACGTATTGCAAGAAACGGAGGGGAGTCTTCGTAATCCGTATTGACAGTACTGCGGAAAGACTCATTTATTGGACACAGCTTTTTGAAGCCTTTTTCATCAGTAATCATCAGATAGCATGGCGCATCAGGATTTTCATCAAAGAAGGTAGCAAACTGCTTTTTCAGCTCTCCACCATGCTTTATGCGCACTCCGTTCATTGCATCATTCCATATTTTGCGTCCGGATGACACAGGAGTACCGTTTTCCAGATCTATCACATCATATTCTTCTGCGTATCCGATGAACAAATTGATCTCTTCCAGCGTGTCTGCTTCATGTTCCGAATATAAACCCGTGGCTGGATCAAACCTGATAGCCTTATAACGTTTCGGCTTATGAGTCCAATACGCGGCGACATATTTGAAGGCTTCTCTAAGGAAGTTCATTTGCTGATCTTTACCAACGCTGTCATTTACATATTCCCTATACTTGGAGGCTACATCTTTTGCAAATCCAGCGTTATCCATCAGCGCCTGAATCATATAAGTGTTTGTTTCGTCTTCTTCATAACTATTTTCGTCCCATAAAGCAGTCAAGATGCTATCCAGGTCATTCTTGTGTTGCTGTTCCTGATAAGCCTCAAACAATTCCTGCGGGCTTAATTCATACTTCTCGTTGTTTCTTATAATAGTCATAATTTTCCTCCATATGCTTATTGTCTGAAAATTGGCAGCCTCCCTGAGAACGAGAGGCTGCCGAAACATCGTCCGGGTTGTGAAGTCTATTCTTCGTCATCATCGAACCCAAGCCACGTCCAGATGCCGAGGTCTTTCAATTCTTCCGGAGTACACATTTCCAGAAGCTCTTCTTTGACAATTCCGACATCTGCATGTTCCAGGTCTTTGTCCATGTAGCCGATCAGGATTTCCCAGAGCCTTTGCCACGAAGTGGTAGGCTTTTCGGCGTGGGCAACATTGAAACCTTTTTCTTCCATTGTAAATTTCCTCCTCTTGCTCCGTTATCAGAAGCTTTTATTCAGACATCAAACAAACGGTCAGAGGCGGATCTTTTATCAGATACATCCTTTAATCGTCTGTTATGTCTATACTTCAAATATCCTTGTTTTATTTTGTGCCACAAAAGAAAAAAAGATGTTTTACTACTATTTCTAGCAGCAAAACATCTTATAGAAATTACGCAGCCTGAAGGATTTCCTTCGGGTTGAAGTGGATATCATTCAGGACCTTGATGAAGCCGTTTGCGAACTTGTCCGCGGGGCTGTCTTTTACTACACTGCAGTTGTTGATGCCGTGCAGCTGGACACGCTTGCCGTTTGTCACTTCCATTGCATACAGTGCGGCGTCAGGATTGTCCGCATCCCGGATAAAGAACACGGAAGTATTTCCAGTAGCAACCCTGTCAACATAGGTAGAGAGGCAGTTGTGCAAGCGCTTGCTTTCCTGGATAAGATCGCTTGGGGATTCGGGAACATAGACAAGGTAACGGGTGTTCTGTTTGAGAAACTTCCCGATCCGCTTATCAGACATCAGTGCGTCGCGGATCCGTTTCATTGCCTCGACTTTATCGGGGCTTGAACTGTCGATTACGGCGCAGGAAATCTTTGTTTGTTCCTTATCAAAGTTCTTCGGGAACACTGATTCAGCGTTCAGCTTTAAGCCGAGCTTTATCAGGTTCTGAATATAGGCGTCATACTCATGAACATGGATACTGTTTTTCACAATGTAATCCAGTGTCTTGCTGATCGGCTGGCGATTCCGGATGAGCACAAAGTTACGTCCGTCACCAACATCAGAACACATCTTCAGCCGTTCGAGTTCTTCCATGGTGATCCCCGGATTGTTTCCGCAAGCCGTGGCGATTCCGGCAAGAAAATCGAGTGTAGCGTTTTTGCGGTCAATCTTGGAAAAAATCCTGCGCGGGATCTGAAGCACTTTATAGAGCTTCTGTTTCCCGACGGAAGAAAGGATAGGCTCGGCATAGTGCATGATGGAACTCGCATTATCACTGTTTCCATAGGAAAGGTATCTTGCATTACTATAGCCCACGAGAGCCTTTTTAAACTCTGCCGCAACTTTTACGAACCCGGCCTTCTTGAAGACTTCGTATGCACGGATTGAGTTAGTTACGTTGGGGTCATGGCATGTATCGCGGGCAAGCATCATACGGACACTGTTTGTCTTCAGAAGTTCTTTAGGAACAAACCTGAGACTCTTCTGGTCGATACATTCTTCGAAGTCCTTCGGAAGAAGAAAGGCGTTGCCATAGTCATTCCCGTAGGACGCCGTTTTATAGAAACGTGAGCCGATTCGCTTATACAGTCGCCCGTTTATCGAGACATACACCGTATCTTTCACGCAGAGATCTTTATCCACGGAGAGCTTTACGGTGTAATCGTATTTTCCTGCGACTGCCTTTGGAATAAGGAATGTTTCACCGGCGTTCATGGCGCGAGAAGGGATCCTGTCATACACATACTGGATATACGGCGTGAGGTCAGGGGTCTTCATCAGGACGCCATTGGAACCGCGAACGACTTTCAGTGTATCAAGGCTGCGGTCGGAAGCCATGAAATCGTCGAACTGTCTGTCGGTCAGGCCGAGGATACCTTTGGCGGTTCTGGCCTTTACGTTCAGTTTCAGCTCGCTGGGCTTCGTTCCGGCTACGGAAACAGTATCCGCAATCTTTTTGAGACCGTTTTTTACCAGTGTGCGAAGCACATGGGGAGCATCTTTATCTTCTGATAGAATCTTGGCGAAGCTGTTTGCTTCTTCTGTCCAGACGTAGTTCATATCGTCGATAAAGAAGTCCAGCGGCACATTTTTTGCGGTTTTCCCGCACAGCTTACGCAGATAACCCTTAAACTGATCGGGTACCACATATCCCCTTTCGCACCAGTCGCTTCTTTCAGCGCGATAGCCTCCCATAGCATACTGTACAAAGTAAGGACTCTGGCCGCGGTTCCATGAATTGCCGTTATAAGACTTGCACCAGCATTCGCGGTTTTTGTTGCGGATACCGACACTCCTCGCAAGTTCGGAACATTTGTTCTGCACGGTTTTCTCTTCCATGAAAACACGCTGGTAATAACGGTAATAGGAAACGATTTGAATCCCGTCACGGAGATCCGGGGCAATGATCCAGTACGAATCGTACTGAAAATTGCCGGACACACGTTCCTGGTAGACCACTTTTACCGTTTTACCGCATTCAGGACAGGCCATCTGTTTGCCGTGGTTTACCATAACAGGCGATTCATGCCCGCACTTGGAACACCAGCCAACATGATTTTTAACGATCATATAACCCGGAGCCAGTTCATTTCCCCTTGCGAGGACTGCGTCATCAGAGATGATGGGCGTTTTGAAAAGGTCATCCAGCCTGGCTGCGCTGCGTTCAAAACGGCGGAGGTTGATCTGCTGTTTTTTCTGGATGTTTTTCGCTTCCAGATCCTTAATTGCGTTAAGAGGATCAGTCCCGAAAAACTTCACAGCAGTAGCATTGTCCTTCTTGGTTTTGAAGACGAACTCGAAATTTGCACTTGAAGATTTGCCGGTTACGAAGGCGCTTTCAGAAAAGGACTTGTTACCTTCTTTCTGATAACACACTCGCGTATCTTTTACCACACGTACATAGGTTCTGGCGGTATATGCGCGGTAGTTGCTACGCCAGTCAGCCCTTTCCTGTGAGTACAGCGTCATCCGGAGGGTATTCCCTTCAACGGAATCCACTGCGGCAATCACCATGGAAGCGTTTTTCCGGATCATTGCGTCAATGCGGGAGGGTATAGACATAATGCACACCCCCTCACACTGCCATGCCCATCATAGCGAACATATCGAGCTGTTCGGTGGGCTTTGCCTGATCGTCCTTCAACGCATGAGCCGCAGGTTTTGCAGGGGCAGAAGCAGGCTTGGGAGCTTCCGTTTTCGGAGCTTCCGGAATTGTGATGCCAGCCAACAGGCCAGGATCCGCTTTCCGTGCTTCCTTCTCACGGGCTTTCGCTTCCTTTTCTTTAGCCTTTGCCTCTTTTTCTTTGGCTTTGGCAGCCTTTGCAGCAGCCTTTGCTTTCGCTTCTGCGTTTTTCTTTTCAGCCTCTTCCTTCTTCAGGCGGGCGATCTCATCGTCATCGAGCATGAAATACTCAATGAAGTAAGGAACGGCAGCCTCACGGGAGAGGTCAACCATCTTTCCGCCGATCCCGTTCACGACCATTCCGACGAATTCGTCCCTGGCAAGCGTGGCCAGGTATTTGTACGAGCCGATGAAGGTTTTTCCTTCACGCATCACGTACTGGCAGAAATCGTGGTCGTTCTTGCAGCGTTCGGACAGTTGTTTAAGAACATACAGACAGTCGGAGGCGTTTTCGGTCATGAAGTGTTTGTCAGCTTCCAGTTTTCCGACGGCGTCTTCAGCTGTAAAGTTGGTATTGGGGACAGGCAGCAGCGGAGGCTGTTTACGCTCTTTGTGGTTTTTGAATGTCACTTCCTGTTTGGGAGCAGTAGGCTTTGCGGGCGTTTTTGCTTCAGGAGCAGGCACCGCTTCGGAATCGTCCTCGGCGGGAGCTTCTTCATCAGTTCCATCCGTGTTGCATTCCGCATCACAATCGGAAGTATCTTCGCATTCAGCGTCGCTTTTAGGCTCTGAATCCACATCAGATGTTTCCTCAATAATCGCCGGTTCTTCATTGGCGATAATTTCGGGGGCCGCAGGCTTCGTGGCGGGCTGTTCACAAGCGTGTGCTTCTGTTACTTTTTCAGTGGCAGAGCAAGCAGTTGCCTCGTTAAAGGCGTAGTGCTTGCACTCTCCACCGTCGAAGACATCCAGCACGATTTCTGCGCTGGTTTCCTTACCAATCAGCTTGATTTTCTCCACGATCTGTTCTGTAGGGCCGTGAATCATCATGCCTTTTGCGGTGGGAATCACAGTGAATTCAGTCAGAGATTTTACCTTATCCTGGAATACCATGTCGTTAGAGTGTACGATTACCATAGAGATTCCTCCTTTTTTTAATAGGCTCAGTCTCACGAAAATCGCACACAATTAAATAAAGCGGGCTGTTAGCAATAAGCCCACTTTACTTGTCCGGCACGATCTGGAGACTGGCAGTTAACAGAGTATACTGACGGATCCACAGAGATCTCGCCGGATATAAAGCATGTGTTCATTCAGTTTTGGACTAATGAACGTCTTGCAGTATATCTAAAATAAATTCTATCTCTTTTACTTTGCGAAAATCAAGCAATAAAAAAAGCCTGCCATAGGCAAGCTTGATTTTCAGACAACATCCTTCCATTCGGCCTGATGAGACTTCGGCATGTTTTTGTAAACATCACGCCTGACCTTCATCTCGAATCCGCATTCAGGACAAGTCTTTGCGGGGGATGCGGCGATTCCCTTACAAGATGAGCACCTGTAAAAAGGGTTTTCAGGATGCAAAACATAATCATACACATCCCATAACGCCATATTGTCAATCATTCCATATTTAATGGCGGTATCAATGGAACTCATCGCAGCTTTATTGTCAAAGCCCATTCTTATCCTCCTCTTTTTCTTGCCCCGATGTTTTTAAGCGATTACAATGTCATCAAACTGTGACGGAATATCGTTAATTTCCCGCATAAGCGTTGCATACTGCCTATAGATTACGTTTTCAGGAACCTGGCGAGTGCGCATTTTCTGACGCTGAATAGCAACTTCAGGCGTGGTAAGAAACAACACCCCAGTCTTTTTGCACGGAACTTCTGTTAAGAGGTCCAACAGCGATTTTCTGGCAAAGGTGGTTACGTTTGTTGCGTCGAAAACAACGTTTTTGTTTTCTTTCAGCGCATTAATTACTCGTTCATGAGCAATCTGAAACACTTTTGACGGATCATTCTGTATAGCTTCATCTCCATACAGTTCTTCCCGGATGCTATCCGAAGACACCAGCAACGCTTCAATCGTTGATGAGAATGTCGTTTTCCCGCAGCCGGAAATTCCAATCAGCATAATCAATTCAGGCATAAAAGATTCCTCCCCATATATTTAATGCGTTCTATGATTCTTTAAAGCGTCTTTTGTGAAATCTACAAGAATGATACTTCTTTTACGTCGGCACCAAAAAACACCCGGCTTCCGGGCAGAAATCGTGTCTTTTTATATCTTTTTACTCCTTATATTAAATTATTATTTAAGAGAACGATATGGCTTCGCCCTGCAATCAAGATAGGTGTTTACCTAGTGCATGTGATTCATGTTTTACGCAAAACTTATTTACACATGCCAAAAAGCTGTTTTGTTGTATATTTATGCATGTTTTTTTTGTGGAAATCCCAGGATTTTCTTCTATTTTCTCCCCTACCCTGCCGAATTCCAATAAAAAAACCTCCCATTCGGGAGGGATCAGTCATAGCCTTTCAAAATCTTTACTACATTTCATAGCATATAGATCTTGTAATCGGGTAAATAATCTGATATTATTACCCTGAGGCGATGATTCGAGCTGACCCCTCGTTTCATTTGCAAGGCACGCCAATGCCTTGCCTCAGCACCTTCCTCGTCGGCCCATCTCAGTTGCCACGCTGTCGGGCCGGCTTTTATTATATATATGGTCCTGGGATCAGGCTTTTACGCGTTTCTCAGGACACACTATATATAATACTTGTTCAGTAGGTGATTTTTTGTTTTTCAACAAGTTTTTTCTTATTTTTTTCCTATATGTTGCTACGTGCATATAAAAAAACCACGCCGGATATTGCTTCCGGCATGGCAGTTATAAAAATCAAAGACGAAAACCTAAACTAATTTTCTCGATTTGCAGCTTTTGCTTTGATTTGTTCAACGATCTGTTTATGCAAAACGCTCATAATATCTTCAAATAAAGCCTCTGGAATTTCTACAACTCCAGCGCAATTTGCTCTTGGGAAACATACAGACGGGTACTTTTCACCCCAATAATCGCCATTGCACCATTGCTTTGAGAATTTAAGGCTTATGAGGTCGTAAATATCATCTGGATATGAATAGGTCGAATCTGGCTCAATCTGGATGTGTTTTGCGCCCAGGCGTTTTCCATACTTATAGAAGTTCTTAATAGAACTCGAAATTGTTCTTCCCTGCGATATATAGTAGCGAGCCTTATCCTCAACAACCATAAATCCTGTAATCCACTTCATATACTTGTACCTCCGTTTTAAACATACATTGCCATTCTCTCCGATATTTTCCTTAGAATGGCAATTCTTCATCATCTACGTTAGCTAAAAACGCCGGCACAACAACTTTATCAGTATTGCTGGCCAGGGCTACTCTTGCCTTTCGCAGACTCTTTTTTTGCAATCTTTTTGCCTTTTCCTTTGTTATAGTTTGCTTTATTGTTTGCTTCATGTGAGATACCTTATAAAGAAATACTTCTTTTGCAAACCACATGAAAGCTTTCAGTCTTCTTCCAGCCTTTATTTCAGCTACAATTGTTGGCTTTTCTGCATAAACATCATCCTTATGGTCATAAAGAAACATTTTTGCGTGAGTGAGAGCAGCAAAACAATTCAGAAGACTGTACACCCTTCCATACACAGGGCATGCAAAACAAAACTCTAACGCAGTAGTCTCGCCTTCTATAGTCTTATCTCTCAATTCTTCCGGTTCTTTCACTTTATACCAGGTTGCGTAGAACAACCTCATATATTTCAGAAAAACCTTCTCAAACTTCTGAGAGAGCTTGACGATAAAAGTATAGTAAATCATACTAAATCCTCCTTGAATCTTTTCTCATTTTTCGCCTGCCAGACTACTTAATTTGGAACGGACCGAACCATACTATCCGACCTGCCCAACATCACTAATGATATCGAACATGCTGGTTTGTGCTTCTTCCTCTTGAAATCTTTTATCAAGATCAAAGACTGTTTGCCCGTTGCTTTTAAACGGGCGGTCAATCCTGGATTGCAGTCCCTTCAGCATACCCCAGTAACGCGGAGCATATTTCCGAATATTCCGCAATTCTTTCAGGTTTTTATTGGTGCAGCACCAACAAGATACCCGATCCAGGATAGAATACAGCTCAATACCGTCTTCTTTCCAGTCGTATCCTTTTTCATAGCAATATTGCAGGCATTCGGACTCTTTCATACCCCATTCTACGAGAGGGTATGTTTTACCGTTCTCATTCTTGATACGGTTTGGTTCATCCGCAGCAATACCAATATACTGGACATAATCATCGTGCAGGGAATTAAGATACTTCTGTATAGCCGTAATTTTACCAGAGGTACGCCATCTCGCGCAGCCTCCGCACCAATCCCAGCCGTACCTTTCTTTTTCAGTACCCTCATGCACTGGGCGCAAAAGCATATCCACCAAAAAATCGTTTTCCGGCTTCAACACTCGAAAATCTGCGCCATACGCCCTGATTTCCGGCTCGATTTTGTCCAACACATTGTAAATCGCCTTGAATTCCATTCCAGTATCAAAGAAGACCGCACTCGTCAGCGGCCTTCCTTCTTCCATCAGGCGGAGGACCATAGCGACACTGTCCTTGCCTCCGCTTAAACTTGCTACGAATTTCATAATACACCACGCACGATCTCATCGTTACGTGGAAAAACAGTAACCGGGCTGGATCATTTTTTAAAGGCTACAATACTCAGGCAGCCTGCCCACTCCACTGGTTTTTATGCCACGATTTACCATACGAGTCTCATGGCAACCTCGATTTATCGAGGATCGTATTACTCCTTTCTTCCTTCTTTTGCAGTGATTTTTGCGCTGTACACGACCAGCAGGACATCATCGTTTACCATTTCCATCTTTTCTACACGGCTGCCATTGTCCAGTTCTTTTTGGATATCAGCTTCCGCGTTTACGTCCGGATGGAGAATTGTCCGAACATACTGCCGACGCGTTTCATTGGCGCGAAGATTCTCGTTCAGAGCATTTACAGCCTTTACGAGCGCCGGCATGGTTCCCATATAGAACTCATGCCCCATTCTTGTGTCGTGAAAATCAAGTCCCATAAAATTTCCTCCTCTTGCTCAACCCGAAGGGAGCTAATCATAGTCGATATTTGATAAACAACCTGTATTTCGTCTATCATATCGCTATAAAATAAGATACATTTTTTACTTTTCTGCACAACGAAAAGAGCCTTGCCTCTTCAGGCAAAGCTCTTTTCTCGACAGCTTACTGTTTTCTGTTTATTACCTCACTTACCACGAAACCTTTGGATATGTCTTTAGCATCCCATCCAATAAAATGTCCGTTGTCTCCAGACTCATACGTGAAAGGGCTTATGCCAACACTATACTTCTCGCTTTCCGGCTTACATACCATTTCCATATCTTTCATCTGTTCGCTATGGCACGGATCAAACCCCTCATCGTGAACATCTCCAAGGCTTCCAATAAAAGAGGAGTCATCATGGTCTGTTTCTTTAAGAGTTGGTTGAAGAACCTTCATTCTTTGGCGCTCTTCTCCCGTTTTGTTTTCTTTCACGCTACTATTTCCAGTATCCTCATCCTCTTCATCGTCTTCTATTCCATTTTTCATTATCTCACTGTGTTGTTTTGAAATCTTGATTATCACGATCACAGGAGCAACAAACATGGCTATAGCAGCGATTGTCCAGACAAACGTAAATACTGCTTTCATAAACGCATCACTTCTTTGTTATTTTTTATTACGCGGATCTTCCTGCTGAGGAGTGCTTGCTTTCGCGATAGACTCCCTCATTTCAGTGTCAGCAATCGTATTCTTCATCTTGTAGTAGTCAAGTACACCCATTTTCCCGTCCCGAAGAGCCGTTGCCATAGCGCGCGGGACTTCTGCTTCGGCTTCAACCACTTTTGCCCGCATTTCCTGCACGGAGGCTTTCATCTCCTGTTCCCTCGCAACTGCCATTGCGCGGCGTTCCTCTGCCTTTGCCTGTGCGATACGACGGTCTGCTTCCGCCTGGTCCATCTGCAGCTGTGCGCCTACGTTTCTTCCAACATCTACGTCTGCAATATCAATGGAAAGAATTTCATAAGCAGTCCCCGCGTCCAGCCCTTTGTCAAGGACTGTGCGGCTGATCAGATCCGGATTTTCCAGCACCTGCTTGTGAGTTTCCGCAGAGCCTACGGTTGTTACGATGCCTTCGCCTACACGGGCGATAATTGTTTCTTCTCCCGCACCGCCAACAAGGCGCTCGATATTGGTACGCACAGTCACCCTTGCTTTTGCCCGAAGTTCAATTCCGTCTTTTGCGATTGCGGCAACAATAGGCGTTTCAATCACCTTTGGGGTTACGCTCATTTGGACAGCCTGGAACACATCGCGTCCTGCAAGGTCTATAGCGCACGCCTTTTCAAATGCCATTTCGATATTTGCCCTTTGTGCGGCAATCAACGCGTTAATGACACGGTCCACATTGCCTCCTGCCAGGTAATGCGTTTCCAGCTTGGAAATAGTCAAATTTAAGCCGGCCTTGTTCGCTTTTATCAGCGGATAAACCAGTCTTTGAGGCTGGATCCTCCGGATTCGCATACCTACGAGGGATCCTATTGATACATGAACCCCGCTTGCCAGCGCTGAAATCCATAGTCCCATTGGGACAAAATGAAGGAAAATAGCGATGGCAATTATCGCAACAACTACAATTCCAATGATAACCGGGTATTCCATTTCGGAATCTCCTCCTTTTTATTTCTTCTACTTATATTATACAGTTCTCTTCGTGCTATTCTTTATTTTTAAAATAAAAAAGGCGTCCGGAGCATCCGAACACCTTGTGCTTCTAAACCAAAAAGGATTCTTCCGGTCAGCCTAAAAACTTTATGTACATGGCGACAATTACACCATCCTTGTTTTTTACCGCATACACCGGGTAAGAACCATCCCCGTAGCCAGAGGAGGAAAAGAATCCGTCTTCCGTAACAAAAGCCCTTTCACCCTTGCTTTCGTTCTGGCAGATCAGATCAACCAGTTCCTGCCACTGCTGATCGTTGAAATCCGGCTTGTTTGTGAAGAAACCAGCCATGCCACTGTCAACTCCAATGGAGCCGATCTGCTTATAGGCACTCTTTTTCAGTTCGACGGGCATATCTGGTTCAATCCAGATGGAGGCGACTCTCTCGCCCCATCCGTCTGTCTCCTCATTGCTCGCGACGTAGACAGAACACCGGTAGGTTCCTTCTTTGAACGGAAGCTCATTGATCCGACACCAGACATCCCTGTTGTAGCAAGGATCTGTCACGTCCATAGTGCTTCCGAATTCTTTTTTACCAATCAAAACTTTATTCATACCAATTCCTCCTCGTTACATTTTTTCATATACTCCGGGATAAGATTGTATCCCGGACGTTTCTGATCACAATACTCACGGATAGATTTGCGAAAAAGTTCGTCAAACATACTTTTATCATCCGGGTCCCGCCCTTCTTCTTCCAGTATGCAACGGGTTAATTCAGAAATATGCCAGACAATCAGCTCAGCGGCTTTTTCATCGGTAATTTCTTTTACTTTTTCGCTTCCATACCCAGGGTAATCTTCATATCTGGCAGCAACCGCTTCATCCAGGGTATCGAACGGGCCTATCTCGTCATGCTCCCCAGTCTCTTCGCAGGAAAACTCCAGTTCATACATCATCTTTTATACCTCCCGATTCTCGTAAAGGAACGGAAAAGAGTTGACGAGGTCTTCACATTTATTCTCCCGCCTTGCGACTTCCAAAGCGTATTCAGTGAGCTTTTTCTGAAGCATGAACAATGTTTTCTTGTCCATTCGTTTTTCCCTTGCCCACGCAAGGCAAAGCAGCTCCTTGACTTTTTCATAGTCGGTTCCGGCCACAAAATTCCGCTTGTCTGTTTCATTGTAGCCCATTTCCGACGCATCCAGCTGCGACGCAGACAGTGCCAGATCAAAGACAGGATCCTCATTCTTATCGTCCCACACATGGGCCTTCAGAAGAGGCTCTTCTTTGCTATCCGTCTGATCCACTTCGATCATTGCGAAATCAAAGCGCTTGCCATTTCTGACAAGCGAAACGACATACCCAGGATAGTTTTCCGCGGTATATCCGCTTTCCTGAATTTCAAGCTGCCCAAGGGCCGTTTCCATAGACACGTTTTCCATATAAATTTCCTCCTTGTAAATATAATCCTGAATCTTTTAACGGGCCTGATTAGCGAAGAATCTTTTCGCGGATTTCAGAGATCCGGTTCAGATTCTTCTTTTCAAGCTCTTCCCTGGTGTACATCTTTCCAGACGAACTCTGGTAAGCCAGAATGTCATTGATGTACGCCGCTTTCATCTCCCGCGAAGCGTTCATAATCGCGGAAATTGGCACGATATCAGCCTTCACAAGCATTTCCTCCTTTCATATTTGACTGTAATCGTCTGATGGGAATCTATAATATATTTACCTCTTTTTCTTTTTTGCTCAACAGAAAAACAGCGCTGTTGCTTCAGCGCTGTTGTGTGCGGTTTATATGGGGTTTGTAATCTGTCTTATGCGTTTCCTTTTGGTGCTTCTTCAAACAGAGCCTTGGGATTACGGATAACATTAACAATGTCTCCGACGTACTCGCTGTCTGTATTGACGACCAGATACCGGTTATCATCATTACTGAGCACATCCAGATTAGCGAAAGTATTCTCCTCATCGCTTATTCTCTGTGCAAAGTACAGGTCGTTGTCCTTTACGATAACGCATGGTGTTTTCGCCTTTGCGACAGTATGGCAATTAAGCTGGATCAGATCTCCTTTGTAGAAGTAGCTGATCAGCCTGGCGTCCGTTACGAAATTGACCTTGTTAACAGGCGAAGCAAATGTAACGTCCACCTGGTCGCATGACAGATCCCCGTTATGCGCGACCGGCGTTTTCATTGCTGTCTCAAGGAGCGCAATCCGGGCAGCGATCTTCCCTTCTTTTTTCGCCTCTTCTGACTCTTTTTTCCTGTCGTAAGCCTGCTTCTTCTTTTTGTAAGCCTTCAGCTGATCCGACGTCATGGAAGCAATCTCTTCCGGGGATTTCTCTTCAAACTTTTCTTTTTCGACGGGCTTCTTGTTGTCTTCTGCGACGGTTTGTGTTTTTGCTGGTCTTGACATAAATTAATCACCTCATTCATTATAATACTTGTTTTTTTTATCGTTTTTTGTGTTTTTTTCTTTCTGCGCTTTTATTTTTTGCAACAATAAAAAAGCTGCTTGCTGCATTCGTCAAACAAGCCGCTTTTACTTAGGCGCGTATTAATTGCTCGTCTTTATTAACTTAAAAGTGTTTACGTCTCGTGCCTCTATGAAAGAAATAGTTCCTTGTTTCTTCGACGCATAACCTGTCTTGAATTTATAGATTACGATTGCGTATGAGCCAGCTTTTACATCTTTACCCATTTCCTTGGCCTGCTGTTCGCTTACTTCCATAACCACATAAAACATAAAGCCTTTTTCATCCGGAAGTTCTTCATATTTTACCCTGTACGGTTCTTCCGTTCCAAGAGTATAATAGAAAGTTTCCGTATGACTTATTTTGCTTGCACTTCTGCCGCCATTTCTGAATCTTACGTCCTGTAATCTTGCATACTCAACTTTCCATACAACATCATTATTCTTTGTTATAAGCATATAGAGGTTGACAGGCGCTTCCAGATAACACCCCTTGTAAATTCTTACTCCATGCGGCTGATTATAGTAACTCGGGAATCCGTCCCTAATACTATTTTCATCGTCAAACACGCTATTTTCTCTTACTACTTTATACCATACATTTGTTTCTATTGAATAATTCAAATCATCTTGCAGCTGAGCTACTATTTCTTCTTTATCAGCTACCGCGACAGTTCCTCCTGCTAAAAGCATAATAGCCATTAACAAGCCAAACATTCTTACCAGCCAATTTCTCATAATTAATACCTCCCAATGTTTTTAACTTACTTTACCCGGAATGTGGATATTCCATCGTTGCCCTGCGTAATAGTCACGATAATCCACGCATCTCCGTCCCCATACTGAATACCATTGATCCAGTATCCGCTCATGCTGGTTATCGTTGTAATGTACTGCTGCAGGTTCATGATATAATC